>Ga0075428_100009394_pt1 | contig 10848 bp, 13 predicted proteins | sample RhiMetdeltSRZDD2_FD_75291 | JGI IMG/M metagenome (GOLD analysis project Ga0075428, IMG submission 75291) | Populus rhizosphere microbial communities from Tennessee, USA - Rhizosphere MetaG P. deltoides SRZDD2 | ecosystem: Host-associated > Plants > Roots > Rhizosphere > Soil | place: USA... | reverse complement strand
TCCCATCGACAGGCTGCCGCGGCTGTGCGTGACGAGCTTGCTGAGCCCGTAGTCGCCGAGACGCGCCACCGCGCCCTTCAAGAACACGTTCGCCGGCTTGATGTCGAAGTGCACGAGCGAGCGTTCGTGCAGCGCCGCGAGACCGCGGCAGCACTGCAGGAAGAAGCGCAGCAGCTCGTCGCGCTCGGCAGTTGTCGGCGGGTTGCCCGTCGCCGGGATTCGATCGCGCAGCGTCTCGGTGCCCGCGAACGCCATCACGAGATACGGGATGCCGTCGACCTCCCCGCGGTCCTCGATCGACACGAGGTTCGGGTGGTCGACCTGCGCGAAGTACTTGACCTGTTCGAGCTCGGCGAGCACCGCGCGCCGCACCTCGCCGTCGTCGACCTGCAGGAACTTGATCGCATAGTCCTTGCCGATCGATTGCTTGCGCGCGCGGAACACGAGCCCGAACATGCCCCCGCCGAGCTTCGTAGTGATCTCGAAGCCCGACACGTAGCCGGGCTTGCGATAGTCGCGGTAGAACGCTTCCCAGTCGGCGGGGCGCTCGGTCGGGGTGGGCTGGGGCAACGACATCAGGGCGAAGTGTAAACCGCGCGGCGAAAGGAGGCTCGCTACGGAATGAGGCCGGGAAGATTCCGGCTGGCGCCGATTGCTGCTCGAACTGGGCGACCCTGTCAGCGAACCGGGCCTGGGAACAGCGCTGCCACGGCCACTGCGAAGCCGGGCACGACCTCGCCGCCATCGAGCGTGTCCGCCGGACCGAGCACCACGACATCGCGCGGCCCGCGGTAGACCGTGACGCGCTTCGCCTTGCCGTCGACGATCCACACGAGCCGGGTGCCGTGTTCGAGCCAACTGAGGGCCATCTCCTGCACCTCGCCCCAGCTGTCGCAGGGCGACGTCTCGACGGCGAGGTCGGGCGGACCGGGAAAGAACCCCGGCGCGAACTCTACCGGCAGCCGGTCCCGGCGCACGAATGCAACATCCGGCGCGAGCACGGTGTCAGGGTTGCGCTCGAGCATGAAGCCCGTGTCATTGGTGAGCACGGCGCCAAGGCCTCGATCCTCGACCCAGTTCGCCAGGTAGCGGGTCACGCGCGCGGCAACCAGACCGTGCAGCGGAGCCGCAGCACTCATGCGCCGCAGCTCCCCGCGCACGAGCTCGTGCCGGTAACCGACTTCGTGGATCTCGAGCAGGTCTTCCGCGGTGAGAACGGGTGGGCTGGACATCCGATGCATGGTAGCAAGTGTTCCTCCTGTGGGACGGCCCGGTGCCACAGGGAGATGTGCTCCGAATCTGCCAGCGGTGGCAGGAAATCGGTCAGGGAACGCAACTTCGCGCAGCGCCAGCGCGAGAGGACCAGCAGGGCCATCGCCGTGCCAGAGGTCTTGCCGCTCTCCTGCCGATGGTATGCGAGAGCGCAGGTCCTGCAACCGGCACCGGCGCGCAGCCGGGTCAGACCTGCCTCGTTTGGGGGCACCGGCACGGCACGGAGCGGCAACGCGGACAACCCCCGCCGTACTTCTTGCGCCCGACCTGCTCGAGGTCGAGGCCGTGCAGCGACGCGAGCGTGCAGAGCCACGCGTAGACGTCGCCGAACTCCTCTTCGAGGTTCTTCCTGTCCTTGCGCCGCACGGCGCGCACCAGCTCGCCGACCTCCTCGACGAACCAGAGCAGCGTTCCCTGAACGCCGCGCGCAGCGTCGCGGTCGTAGTAGAGATCCTCGATCAGCCGCTGGAACGAGCCCTGCGGTGCCGGCTGCTGCGGCCCGCTCATGCCTGACCCGCCTTCTTCACGGTCACGAGCAGCACGTCCTCGCGCAGACCATCGGCGCCCGCGTCCTGCTCGATGCCGCCGAGCACGACGTTCATGAACATGTTCGTGTGCCGCGGCGAGTGCTGGCGCAGCAGGTCCAGCAGTCCCTCGCTGCGCAGCAGCGCTTCGTTGCCGAGCACGAGCCTCGTGCCCGGGCTCATCTCGATCTCCTGCGGCCGCAGCGATTTCTCGAACACTGGCCCGTCGTCGAGGCCGATCGCGATGCCCTCGGCATTGAGCTCGAGCACTTCGCCGCGCTGGCAGATCAGCAGCGGCGAACGCGCTCCCGCCTGGTAGAGCTTTGCGCCCTCGGGTCCGACTGCGAGCAGCGTCGCCTTGGCGCAGCACCCGGCCGGCAGATGGGTCTTGCAGACCTTGTTCGTGTGGGCGAGCGCCTTGCGCGGCGTGGCGCCGGCCGCGAGCGCGCGGTGCAGCTCGTCGCGCGCGAGCCGGCAGCCATACACGGAGATCGCGCCGTGGCCTTCGGCGCTCACGAGGTAGACGACGCTCTGCGGATTCTCGCCGTCGGTCGTGACGAGGTCGAAGTAGTCGAGCCCGCCGCGCGAGCCGCCGCTGAGCGCGCCGTCGACCTCGTAGCCGGCGACGGCCGCGAGCTTCTGCGGCACGGTCTTGTCGCGCAGCTGCTTCACGAGCGGGTCCATCGAGACGAGCGCGGCGCCGCCCGACGACTCCTGGCTCTTGAGCAGGTCGGCCAGGTCGTTCGCGAGGTATTGCACGGAACGGCCCAGGGTGGTGATCTCGTCGTTGCCGCTGATGCGCACCTTCACCTCGGAACCGCCGCGGCCGAGCTTGCCGACACCGAAGCCGATGTCCTTGATGCGCGAGGCGACCTTGCCGCCGAACACGAAGCCGCCGACGCCGCAGATCACGGCCGTGACCACGGCGAGACCGAGTCCGACCTGCCAACCGCGGCTCACGATGTTCGGATCCTTGATGCCGCCGCTGACGTTCTGCACGAGCACGATCGTCACGAGCAGCCCGCCGACCAGACCGACGAGCCCGGAGCGGATGCCAAGACTGCGGGCCACCGAGCCGCTCGACCTGGACCTGCTGCCTTTTCGCGCCATGAAGTTACGTGCTCGGCGGGCGCCGGGCGGCGGGCATCATGACGAAACCAGGGCCGCGCGTCACGAGCCAAGCGGCCGCGTGCGTCGATTGGCCCGATCGATCGGCTCAGTCGATCGGCTCAACCGTGCAGCATGGGCAACACGAGCCACAGCGACAGACCCGCATAAGCACCCGCCATCTGGTCGTCGGCCATGATGCCGAGCGCACCGGGCAGGTCCTCGAGCTTGCGCGCGGGCTGGATCTTCAGCACGTCGAACACGCGGAACGCGAAGAACGCGGCCATGTGTCCGAACGCGTCGGGCCGCTTCTGCGCGAGCAGCGCGTAGACGATCACGGTCACGAGATAACCGACCACTTCATCGAGCACGAAGTGGCCCGGATCCTCCTTGGGCCACGTGCGCGCGACGAAAGCCGTCTGCATGCAGCCCCAGACGAACAGCACGACGGCCGCGATGCCCCACGCCAATACGAAGTGCTCGGGCAGCGCCCATTGCAGCGTCACGGCGAGCAACACGCCGCCGAGCGTGCCGACGGTGCCCGGCGCGAACGGCGAGCAGCCGAGGCCGCCGCTCGTGACCGAGAGCCAGCGGATCCGGTCGCCGAGCGACATCACCTGGCCCCGGCGAACAGCACGTCGCGGGCCTTCACGACGTAGTTGAGGCCCGACACGACGGTGAGCCCGAGGCTGATCCAGAAGCCCCACTGCGCGGCCCACACCCAGATGCCCGCGCCGGCGACCATCGTGATCAACGCGGCGACCGTCCAGCACTGCGACACCATCTTCCACTTGCCGAGGCGATCGGCCGGGAACGGCCTGCCCGTCGCTTCGACGACGCCGCGGATCGCGGTGACGAGGAACTCGCGCGCGACGACGATGACGACGTACCACGTGGTGAGCACGGTGGTCGCGGCGGGGAACTGCAGCAGCGTGATCAGCGAACCCGCGATCAGCACTTTGTCGGCGAACGGATCGGCGACGCGGCCGAACGCGGTGACGAGGTTCCAGCGGCGCGCGAGATAGCCGTCGAGGAAGTCGGTGACCGCGGCGATCAAGAACAGCACGAACGCGATCCAGATGCACCCCGGTTCGATCACCTCGCCGATCAACCCCTGGGCCATCACGCTGGAACGCGGCGCAAGCTCCAGGAACACGAACACGCCCGCCGTCAGCACGAGCCGCATCAGGGTGATGAGGTTGGGCAGGTTCATGCCTTCCTCTTCGGCCTGGCAGCCGCCTCGGCCGGCGCGCCTTCGACTTCGTAGTCGTGGGCCTTCGTGATCGTGACGTCGAGCCACTGGCCCGGCTCGGCGCAACCCTTCGGCAACAGCACGCGGCCGTCGACCTCGGGAGCGTCGGCCCAGCTCCGGCCGACCACGCGCCTGCCTTCGGCGTCGCAGCCATCGACCAGCACGGGCAGCGTCTTGCCGACCAGCGATTCGTGAAAGCCGCGCATGACACCGCGCTGCAGCTCCATCAGTTCGGCGACGCGCGACTTGGTCACCTTCGCGGGCACCTGGTCCGGCAGATCGAACGCCGGCGTGCCTTCCTCCTGCGAGTACGGGAACACGCCGAGCCGCTCGAACCGGTAGCTCGCGACCAGTTCCTTCGCCGCCTGGAAGTCCGCTTCGGTCTCGCCAGGGAACCCCGCGATCAAGGTGCTGCGTACCGCGATGCCCGGCACCTCGGTGCGCAGCCGGTCGAGGATGCCGCGCACCTGCTCGCCGGACACGCCGCGCTTCATCGACTTCAGCATCGAGCCGCTGATGTGCTGGATCGGGATGTCGAGGTATTTGACCGCCTTCGGATGCTCGCGCAGGAACGTGGTCAGTTCCGGCAGCACGGTGTGCGGGTACGCGTACATGAGCCGCAGCCAGCGGATGCCGTCGACCTCGCCGAGTTTCTCGAGCAGCGCATGGATCTGGCGCTTCCTCGTCGTGTCGAGGCCGTAGGCGGTGCTGTCCTCGGCGACGACCACGAGCTCCTGGACGCCGGCAGCGGCGAGAGCCTTGGCTTCGTCGACGAGCACGTCGATCGGCTTGCTGCGGTTCTTCCCGCGCATGCTCGGGATCGCGCAGAAGGTGCAGGTGTGGTCGCAGCCCTCGCTGATACGCAAGTAGGCGAAGCTCTTCGGCGTCAGCAGGAAGCGCTTCGTGTCGCTGCGCGGGCCTTTCGGCTTGCCGCCGTCGACAGTCGCGACCCAGCGGCGCGAGCTGCCGTTCACGATGCGGCGCACGACGCCCGGTATGCCCGAGTAGTCGGACAGACCGAACACGGCGTCGAGCTCGGGCACGGACTGCTTCAGCTCGTCGCCGTAGCGCTGCGCGAGGCAACCGACGGCGATGACGCCCTTCAGGTTGCCCTCGTCCTTCAGACGCGCGACCGACAGGATCGTGTCGATCGATTCCTGCTTCGCCGTGTCGATGAACCCGCACGTGTTGACGACGACGACGTCCGCGTCTTCGACGTCCTTCACGACCTGAAGCCCTTCCTCGACCACGTGACCCAGGAGCACCTCGGAATCGACCAGGTTCCGGGCGCAACCGAGGCTGACCAGGGAGACGCGGATCGCTTCGTTCACGCGGGCTTCTGCTGGACGACCCACACCTTCACGGTCGCATCGACGGTCGCGTGCAGGTGCACCACCACGTCGAACACGCCGATCTCCTTGAGCGGTTGCTCGAGGCGGACCTGCTTGTCGTCGACGTTGATGCCCTTGTCGCGCAACGCCGCGGCGATCTGCGCAGCGCTGACCGAACCGAACAGGTGGCCTTCGGCATTCGCGCGTTGCTCGATCGTCACGGAGGCCTCGCCGATCTTCGCGGCGAGCTCCTTCATGCCGGTGACGCGCGTCTGCTCCTCGGCCAGTGCCAGGGCCCGCGCGTGCTCGATCTCGGCCATGCTGATCTTCGTGACCATGACCGCGAGTCCGCGCGGCAGCAGGTAGTTGCGCGCATAACCTCGCTTCACCTTGACGACGTCGCCGATCTTGCCGACGTGCTCGACATTCTGTTTGAGCAGGAGTTCCATGGCTCAGATCCTCCCCACGAAGGGCATCAGGGCCACCATGCGGGCGCGCTTGATCGCATCCGCGAGCTTGCGCTGGTTCTGGCCCGAGAACGACGTGCGCTTGCGCGATTGGATGCGGCCGTTCGCGGACACGAACTTCGCGAGGTAGGCGACGTTCTTGTAGTCGAGCGGTTCTTCGGGCAGCACCTCGCGGCGCTTCTGGCCGAACCGACCGAACTTGCTGCGGCGCGCGCCGCCACCTTCGCGGCCGCCCTCGCGGAATCCACCGCCACTGCTATTCACGTTGCTCATGATCAGATCTCCGTGGTGGCTCCAGTGGACTCGGCGGGCTCGACGCTGCTCATCACGGGTGGTGGCGGCGGCGCGTCATCGGACGGAATCGTGTTGATGTCGAACGCAGCTTCCGGCTCGTAGGCCGCCTGCGGCACGTCCTCGCATTCGACGAGCAGGAAGCGCAGCAGCGATTCATTGAACTGCAGATCGCGCCGGATGGCGCCAAGGACCTGGGTGTTGGCCGAGAAGTACACGAGCAGATACGTGCCGCGCTGCTGCCCCTTGATCGGGTAGGCGAGGCGACGTTCATCCCAGCGCCGGCCACTCAAGACCTTGGCGCCGTGCTTCGTGAACATGGCGAGCACCGAGTCTTTCAGCGGCTGCCAGCCCTTGCGGACCTCCCGATTGTCGAGGAGGCACATGCATTCATAGGTTCGAGTGCGTTCCAAACTTCATTCTCCCGGGCGCGAGCCCGATTCTGGACTGTTGTAGGTTCCCATCAAGGTTTGCAGGTCTTTGCCATCCAACCACGCTTCCACGCAGTCGGCGGCGCGACCCAGGACACGACCGAGAACCTCACGTTCCTCCGGGAGGAATGGAGCCAGGACGAAATCCGGCCAGGCGGCCGAACGCAGTCCTTCGGAGCCGTCCTTGGCAGCAGAAGGCTTGGCGTGCGATGGCACGCCTTCCTCCGGCCGTGGAACGGGTTGCCCGATACCGAGACGGAGACGGGGATACGCATCCGAGCCGAGCATCTGCTCGATGGACTTGAGGCCGTTGTGGCCCCCTGCGCTCCCCGACGGCCGGATACGGATCCGGCCCAGCGGTAGGTTCAGGTCATCTACGATCACAAAGAGCAACGGTTGTCCGCCCGCATGCCTCAGCAACGGAGCGACGACCTCGCCAGACAGATTCACGTAGGTCTGCGGCTTCACCAGCAGGAACGATCGTCCCTTCCGGCGACCCTCGCAGACCTTCGCCTTCACCTTGCCCGAGAAGATCCGCGAACCATCGTCCGCGTGCCGCTCGAGCCGGGTGAATGCGAGTCCCAACCTCGAGGCCAGCAGGTCCAGCACCATGAATCCGACGTTGTGTCGGGTCGCCTCGTATTCGGTCCCGGGGTTGCCGATGCCTACGACGATGCGGTGCCAGCCCATGGCTGCAGGTTGGGGGCGAGGATGCTACGCGGCCCGGTGCCCCCAGGCAAGACACAGGCCGCCAGGCAAGACACAGGCCGCCAGGCAAGACACACGCCGCCAGGCAAGACACACGCCGCCAGGCGAGCACGCGTTCTCGGCCATGCCGCAACCAACGGTCTGGTTGCAGGCCGCGCCCAAGCGCGCGGATCAGGACTTGGCCGGGGGCGGCTTGGTGGCCGGGGCAGCAGCAGGCTTCGCCGGGGTAGCAGCCTTGTCGCCAGCAGCCGGAGCCGCGCCAGCTGCCGGTGTCGCTGCCGCTGCACCTTCGGCCGGAACCGCAGCTGCTGCGGGCGCCGCTTCGGGCAGGGCCTCGACGACGAGCTTCGCGACGTGGCAGATCGTGGTGTTCGGTGGCGTCAGCAGCGTGACGCCCTTCGGCATCACGAGCTTGTTCGCCGCCACGGACTCGTCGAGCTCGAGCTTGCTGACATCGTACTCGATGGAGTCGGGGATCTCGGTCGGCAGGCAGCGCACCTCGATGCGGATGTGGTCCTTGATCAACGTGCCTCCCTTGCTGATTCCGACCGGGTGGCCGACGAGCGTGACTTCGACCTCGGTCTCGATCTCCTTGGTCAGATCGATGCGCTTGAAGTCGGCGTGCACGGGGCGATCCGACGTCGCGTGCCACGCGATGTCGAGCAGGATCGCCGCTTGCGCCGCGCCCGCGACCTCGAGCTGGAACACCTTGTGATGCGCCTTCACGTGCTGCTCGAGCTCCCACTCCGAGATCGCGATCGAAACAGGTTCCTTGCCATCGCCGTAGACGACGGCGGGCATCCAGCCCTGCTTGCGCAATTGGGCGACCTGGTTGCGACCCAGCGCGGTGCGGCGCTCGGCCTTCATGCGTACGACTTGCATTGGACTACCTCAGTGCTGATGAATGCGTTGAATGCGGGCAATGGGGAATGTGGGTCGGAACGTCAGCGCTCGGTCTCGAACAGCTTGCTGACGCTCTCGCTGCGGTGGATGCGATCGATCGCGCGCGCGAGCAGCTGCGCCATCGAGCAGACTTCGAGTCGCCGGATCTTCTTGTCGTGCACGGGAACGGTGTCGGCGAACAGGATCTGCTCCACGTCGGCCTTGTTGAGCTTCTCGACCGCGTTGCCGCACAACACTGCGTGCGTGGCCACGATGTAGACCTGGCGCGCGCCCTTCTCCTTGACGATGCGCGCTGCATCGACGATCGAGCCGCCCGTGCTGACCATGTCGTCCACGAGCACGACGTCGCGGTTCTTGACGTCGCCGATCACGTGCTCGATGACGGTCTGTTCGCCGCTGATGCGGCGCTTGTCGATGATCGCGAGGTCGCAGCCGAGATCCTTCGCATAGGCGCGCGCGAGCTTGGTGCCGCCGATGTCGGGCGAAACGACCATGACATCCTTGGTCTCGAGCTGGCGCACGCGCTCGATCATGACGGGGCGCGCGTAGAGGTGGTCGACCGGGATGTCGAAGAAGCCCTGGATCTGCGCCGCGTGCAGGTCGACGGCGACCACACGCGTGTAGCCCGCCGTGACGAGCAGGTTCGCAACGAGCTTCGCGTTGATCGGCACGCGGCCCTCGTCCTTCCGGTCCTTGCGCGCGTAGCCGAAATACGGGATCACGGCCGTGATTCGATCCGCCGACGCGCGGCGCAGGCAATCCGCGAACGACAGCAGCTCGAACAGATGCTCGTGCACGTTCGGGCACGTCGGCTGCACGACGAACACGTCGGCGCCGCGCACATCGCACTCGACCTTGAGGTTGAGCTCGCCGTCGGGGAACCGCGCCAGCGAAGCTGCGCCGAGCGGCACGCCCATGAACGAGCAGATGTCCTGCGCGAGGCGAGGATGCGCAGTGCCCGTGAACACGCGGAGGCGTTCGCCGCGGATGGTCATCGCTTCTCCTTGGCCGGCCCGCCTGGCTCGCGCATCTTGAGTTTCCTGGCCGGCACGCCGACCCAGACTTCGCTCTTGCCCACCACGCTGCCGCGCGTGACGACGGCACCGGCGCCCGTCATCGAGTGGTCGCCAAGCTCGCTCGGCGCCACGATCACCGTGCCGCTGCCGATGAAGCAACGTTCGCCGATGCGCGTCTCGTGCTTGTGCACGCCGTCGTAGTTCGCGGTGATCGTGCCGGCGCCGATGTTGCTCTTCTGCCCGATCGTCGCGTCACCGAGGTAGGTCAGGTGCTTGGCCTTCGCGCCCGCGCCGAGCCGCGTCTTCTTCGCCTCGACGAAGTTGCCGATCTCGGCCCCGTCCTCGAGCACCGTACCGGCCCGCAGGTGGGCGAACGGGCCGACCTCGCAGTGGCGGCCGATCACGCATCCCGTGCCGATCACGGTGCACGGGAGGATCTTCGTGTCCACGCCGATCTGCACGCCTTGATCGATCCACGTCGTCGCCGGATCGACGATCAACACGCCGTTGCCGAGGTGCTCCAGCAGGATGCGCTCCTGCATGATGCTGCGCGCCACGGCGAGCTCCGCGAGCGAGTTGACGCCCTGGATCTCGCTCGCGTCCGCTGCCTCGAGCGTGGGCACCTGCAACGCCTTGCCGACGAAAGCCGCGACCGCATCGGTCAGGTAGTACTCGTGCTGCGCGTTGTCGGGCTGCAAGCCCTCGAGCACGGGCCGCAACGAGGCGCTGTCGAAGCAGTAGCAGCCCGCGTTGATCTCGTCGATCGCGAGCTGCTCGGGCGAACAGTCGCGATGCTCGCGAATGCCGACGAAGCGGCCGCCCTTGTCGCGCAGGATGCGACCGAGTCCGGTCGGATCGTCGGGGCGCGCCGTCAGCACGGCACACGCGGCACCGCTCTTGGTGCACAGCTCACGGAGCCGCTGCAGCGTCGCGGTCGTCACGAGCGGACAGTCGCCCTGGATGACGAGCACGTCGCCAACGAAGTCGGCGAGCGCTTGCATCGCGACCTGCACGGCGTGACCGGTACCCTTCGGCGTGCCCTGGTCCACGAACTGCAGGTTCGCGAACTGCCCCGCCAATGCCTGTTGCAGCGACTCCTCGACGGCTGCCTTCTGATGGTGCAGGACGACCACGGTCCGGGCTGGCTGCAGCGGTGCCACGGCGGCGAGCGCGGTCGCCGCCAGCGTGCGGCCGCACAGCGGCAGCAACACCTTGGGCGTACTGACCTTGGTGCGCTTGCCGAGGCCGGCAGCGAGGCAGATCACGGCCAGCGGGCGGGACATGGTCAGCTCAAAGCTCGGGGGGAAAGGGGGCGAGGATTCTGCGGATCCCCCCGCAGCGGGTCAAGGGCGGATTCGCATGCCCCCGCGCAGCGCCGCACCCAACCCGGGCTCCAACGCCGCAGCGGGGCTGGCTGGGTGTTTCGCTGCAGTAGGTCCCCGCGTAGCGGCGTTGCAGCACTACCTGAGTCGGTTTGCCTGCGGCGCGCAGCGCCGCACCCAACCCGGCTCCAACGCCGCAGCGGGGCTGGCTGGGTGTTTCGCTG
>Ga0075428_100009393_pt1 | contig 10848 bp, 10 predicted proteins | sample RhiMetdeltSRZDD2_FD_75291 | JGI IMG/M metagenome (GOLD analysis project Ga0075428, IMG submission 75291) | Populus rhizosphere microbial communities from Tennessee, USA - Rhizosphere MetaG P. deltoides SRZDD2 | ecosystem: Host-associated > Plants > Roots > Rhizosphere > Soil | place: USA... | reverse complement strand
CACGAGTGGACGCTGATCGCGCACAGTGAAATCCCCAATGCGGCACGGTGGAAGACGACGGTGAAGGTCGTGCCGGGAAGCGGCGGCACGTCGTGGGAGCAATTCTCACTGCCCAGGGCGATTCGAGCCGAGCGATCGGACGTGTTCTTTGCGCCGGGGTACACTGCTCCACTAACGGTGGCCGCTCCCCTGGTCCTGACGATCCACGATGTGTCGTTCTTCGCGCACCCGGAATGGTTCTCGTTCCGCGAAGGGACGCGGCGCCGGCTGCTGACCGCGTGGTCGGCGCGACGGGCTCGAGCGGTCGTCACCGACACGAAGTTTTCGAAATCCGAGATCGCGACGCACCTTGGCGTCCCCAACGCCCGCATCACCGTGATTTCGCTCGGGCTCACGACCACTCACCATCAGTCCGCCGTGATGGTTCGGCGCGAACCGATGGTCTTGTTCGTCGGATCGATCTTCGAGCGCCGCCGGGTCGATCGCCTGATCGCGGCGTTCGACGCGGTCGTCGCGCAATCGCCCGAGGCCACGCTGGAGATCGTCGGCGAAAACCGGACGCGGCAGCCGCGCCTCGATCTCGATGCGCTCCGCAGGCGCACGTCCCATCCGGATCGCATTCGCCTTCACTCGTACGTCGATGACGCGACGCTGGCGAATCTCTATCGCCGCGCATCGGTGTTCGCATTTCTGTCCGAGTACGAAGGCTTCGGTTTCACGCCGCTCGAAGCGCTGCGCGCGGGTGTGCCGCCGGTGTTGCTCGACACGGCCGTGGCTCGCGAAACGTGCGGGCCCGCCGCGCATTACGTGAGCGCCGACGCCGGCGACGATGTGATTGCCGGGACGATCGCGGAGCTGTTGACGAATGCCGACAGCCGCACCGCGCTGCTGCGCAATGCCGAAGCCGTGTTGTCACGCTACGACTGGAATCGCGCGGCCACGGAAACGCTGACGGTCCTCGAGGAGGCCGCCGTTGGCCGATAGGGACAGCCTCGCCATCATCATCGTCACGTTCAATTCGATCGCCGAGATCGACGGCTGCCTCGATTCATTGATCGGCCACACTGCTCCGTTCCCAACGACGATCACCGTCGTCGACAACGGATCGAAGGACGGTACGGCAAACCATGTGCGTACGAAATATCCGATGGTGCAGGTCATCGACTCCGGCGGCAACGTTGGCTTCGCGAAGGCGAACAACAAGGGCATCCGCGCGACCAAGAGCGATTACGTGCTGTTGATGAATCCGGACACGGTGGCGCCGCCGGGAGCGATCCAGACGCTGGTGCGCGGCCTGGCCTCGCACCCGGATGCGGCGATTGCCGGCGCGCGGCTCCTGAACGAGCGCGGCTTTCCGGAGATGTCCTGGGGCCAGGCGATCACGCCGTGGAATGAAACCAAGCAGATGATCTTCTCGCGGCTCTACCTGCGAAAGCTGCGCTTCGTCGTCCGCCGCATGGATCGTCTGAGCCGCCTCGCTCGTGAAGTCGACTGGGTCAGCGGCGCGTGCATGGTGATCCGCCGCCCGGATCTCGAGGAGGTCGGCCTGCTCGACGAGCGGTACTTCATGTACAACGAGGACGTCGACCTGTGCGTGTCGATGAAGAAGCGCGGGCGCCGGACGCTGTACATCGCCGGCGCCGAAGTGCTGCACTATCGCGGCAAGTCGGCGCCGAAGAATCCCGACCTCGAGCGGCGGCGCCAGCTCAGTCATGTCGCGTATTACGAAAAACATCTGCCGCGGTGGACGCCGCTGCTGCGCGTCTATTTGAAGCTGACCGGCAAGCTCTGAGCCATGCGCATCGCGATCGACGCCCGCAAGCTCCACGACTTCGGCATCGGGACCTATATCCGCAACATCCTGATGGAGCTGTCCCGCCTCGATCGCGACACCGAATACGTCGTGCTGTGCCGGCCGGAGGACATCGACTCCGGCGATGTCCTCGGCCGCAACTTCCGCATGGTGCCGGAGACCGCGGCGCCCTATTCGGTGGGAGAACAATTCAAAATCCCGCTCGCGCTCGCGCGGGAAAGCGTGCGACTCGTGCACGAGCCGCACTATGTATTGCCGCCGTTGCTGCAGTGCCGATCGGTCGTGACGATTCACGACTGCATCCACTTGATGTTTCCAGAATACCTGCCGAACCGGCTGGCCTATTACTACGCGAAGGGGTCGATGTGGACGGCGTCGAAGAAAGCCGACCGCATCCTGACGGTGTCAGAGGCGTCGAAGCGCGACATCCTGCGCTTCTTCAACGTGAAGCCGGAAAAGGTCGTCGTCATTCACAACGCGATCGATGAGCGCTTTCTCGCGCCGGCGGATGCGGAGCGGATGGATCTCGTGCGGCAGCGCTACCAGCTCGATCATCCGTTTGTCCTCTACGTCGGCAACATCAAGCCGCACAAGAACATCGAACGGCTGATCGCCGCCTTCGGCCGCGCGCGCGGCCAGTGCCACGGCGATCTCAAATTGATCATCATCGGCGACGAGATTTCCAAGTATCCGGCGCTTCGACAGTCCGTGCACAAGCACAAACTGGACAAGCATGTGCGGTTCCTCGGGTTCCAGCCGATGGAGACGCTCGCGGCCTTCTATCGCCTCGCCCGCGCGTTCGTGTTCCCGTCGCTGTATGAAGGCTTCGGCCTGCCGCCGCTCGAAGCGATGGCCTGCGGCGCGCCCGTCGTCACGTCGAATGTGTCGTCACTGCCGGAAGTCGCCGGCGGCGCCGCGTTGCTCGTCGACCCGTACGACGAGGAATCGATCGCGAGCGGCATGGTGCGCGCGGTCACAGATGAATCACTCCGGGCCGAATTGATGGAGAAAGGCAAACAACGCGCGCGCGCGTTCTCGTGGAAGCAGAGCGTGAAAAAGATTCACGAGATCTACATGGACGTCGCCGGCAATTAGCCTCGGCTTATTTCTTTTCGCTCTTGTCGAAACAGACCGTCGGCTCGATCACTCGAATCTTGTATTCGAGATTCGGATTCTGGGGCGGCGTGATGCGCATCTTCGGATCGATGGTCGGATCGGCCGGCACGATCATCATGCCGCACACGACTTTCGGTTTGAGCGGCGACGTCTTGGCCTGTGCTTGCGCCATGGCTGACTTCAAGGCGGTCTGCGCCTCGAACAATTGCTTGTAAGGATCTGTTGACTGCTCCTTACGCAACGCGCCGAATTTTACTGTGGCCTTCGGATTGATCGACGACTGATCGCCAAACACCGGCACGGTCACGGCGCACATGATCACGACGATGGCTGCATTGCGCATGGTTACCTCATTGTCTCAGAGCGGCACTTCTTCGTCACCGCCGAACACCAGCACGTAACCGTTGAGATCCTGCACTTCGAATTCCCAGTCGCCGTACGGCTGCTTGCGCAGCGTCAGCTTGACGATCGATCGATCCTTGATCGATTCGTACATCGTTTTGACGCCGGTCATCCGGATGTAGCCGTCCCACACTCCACCGTCCCGGCGCGGGTAGTCATCCGGCTTCTTATATCCCTGCAGCCGCTGCAGCATGATCTCGGCGCCGCCGCGCTGCAGGCTCGCCCACGACGCCGGCCCCTGCCGGGGAAACAGTCCCGTCGTCTCGAATCCGAGGTGCGCCGCATACCACGCCGCCGTTTGATTCACGTCAGGGACGAGAAACGCCGGCGCCACCGAGCGCAGGCGGACGACGGTCGGATGCGCGGACATAGGGCCGGCTTGATGATACTCCCGGGCTAGAATCAGAAGGTTGCGCATCGCGCTCATCCACGACTGGCTCACCGGCATGCGCGGGGGCGAAAAGGCCCTCGAAGTCTTCTGCGAGATGTTCCCGGACGCGGACCTGTTCACGCTGGTCTATCTGCCGGGAACCACGTCGCCGCTGATCGAGAAACGCACCGTCAAACGCTCGGCGATTCAATGGCTGCCGTTTGCGGGCAAGCTCTATCGCCAATACCTGCCGCTCTTCCCCATTGCGGTCGAGCAATTCGATCTCGATCGCTACGATCTCGTGATCAGCACGAGCCACTGCGCCGCGAAGTCGGTGGTCGTAACCGGCCGGGCGCGTCATCTTTGCTACTGCCTCACGCCGATGCGGTATGCGTGGGATCAGTTCGATGCGTACTTTGGAGAGGCGCGCGTCGGAAAACTCGGCAACCGGATCTTGCGCCCGATGCTCGCGGGACTGGCACGATGGGACCGCGCGACCGAGGGCCGCGTACACCGCTATCTCGCTATCTCTCAATATGTTGCGCGGAGGATCGCGCTGTACTATAATCGGCAGTCGACCCTTGTGTACCCGCCGGTCGATACCGAGTTCTACACCCCGGATCCGGTTGGGCCAGTTGAACGGACCCCAACCACCAAGCCCAAGTTTCTGGTCGTGTCCGCGCTCGTGCCGTACAAGCGCGTGGACCTGGCGATGATGGCGGCGCGCCATGCCGGCGTGGCATTGACCGTTGTGGGACAGGGGCCCGAACGATCGAATCTCGAGAAGCTGACCGGCGATGGCATCGAGCTGGCCGGCCGATTGTCCGACGAAGAGATTCGCGAGCTGTATCGATCGTCGATCGCCGCGGTGCTTCCCGGCGAAGAGGATTTCGGCATCGTGCCGGTTGAAGCGCAGGCATGCGGACGCCCGGTCGTGGCGCTCGGCCGCGGCGGCGCGCTCGATACGGTGATCGACGGCGAGACCGGCGTGCTGTTCGACGACACGACCGTTGAGTCACTGGCTGCAGGTCTGAAGCGGGCGGCGTCGATCGAGTGGGACTCGGACAAGATCCGCCGCCACGCCGAACGATTCTCACGCGCGCGCTTCGTCAACGATATCCAGCGGATCATCAACGAGACGCTGAGCGCTCCGGCGGGACAGCGATGGTAAAGCGCCACAACCGCCTGCTCGTCGCATTCCACGTGATCGCGGACGCGACGCTCGGGATGACGGCTTTCGTCCTCGCCTACCTGCTGCGATTCGAAACCGGCCTCATCGCCATCACGCGCGGCCATCCGCCGGTCGAGCAGTACCTCAACGTGCTGCCGTTCGTGGCGCTGATCGTTCCGCTCGGTTTCCATTTCCAGGGACTCTACCGGCTGCGCCGCGGGCGGTCGCGCATCGACGACTTCTTCAACGTCCTCGTCGGCAGCATCTTCGCCGTCGTGCTCGGCGTGGTCGCGACGTTGTACTTCCAGGCGTACTACGCCACCGATCAGCAGCGCGACGTCGGCGCCTACGAAGTCTCGCGCATCGTCTGGGGCATCTTCCTCGTCATCAACATCGCGTTCGGCTACCTGTCGCGCAAGTTCATCCGCGAGGCGCTCGAGCGGCGGTGGCTGGCGGGCATCGGGCTGCGCAAGATCCTGATCGCCGGCGCCGGCGATCTGGGACGCGTCGTCGCCGATCGCATCCTCGAGCATCGCGAGCTCGGCTATCAAATCGTCGGCTTCGTCGACGACAAGGCCGGCGGCGATCACCTCGGCTACCGCGGCCTGCCGCTGCTCGGGTCGCTCAGCGAAGCCGCCGAGATCGTCGCCAACGAAAAGATCGACGATCTGTATGTCGCGCTGCCGCTCGAAGAGCACATGAAGCTGCTCGATCTCGTCGAGACGACGAGCCGCGAAGGTGTCGACGTCAAGGTCGTGCCCGACCTGCTGCAGTTCATCGCGCTGCGCGCGCGCCTCGAGGATCTCGACGGCGTTCCGGTCATCAACCTGAACGACGTGCCGCTGCAGGGCCTGAGCGCCTTCATCAAGCGCACGCTCGACATCATCATTTCCACCGGCGCGCTCGTCGGCATGGCGGTCCCGGGCTTGATCATCAGCTGGTTGATCAAGCGCAGCTCGTCGGGCCCGATCTTCTACGCGCAGGAGCGGATGGGCCTCGACGGCAAGCAGTTCACCGTGTACAAGTTCCGCACCATGCCGATCGACGCCGAGAACGAGACCGGACCGATCTGGGCAGACGAGAACGACTCACGCGCGACCCGGGTCGGCGCCTTCCTGCGCCGTCACGATCTCGACGAGTGGCCGCAGTTCTGGAACGTGCTGAAGGGCGAGATGTCGATCGTCGGCCCGCGGCCGGAGCGGCCGTTCTTCGTCGAGCAGTTCAAGCACCGCATCCCGCAGTACATGCTGCGGCACAAGGTCAAGGCCGGCATCACGGGCTGGGCACAGGTCAACGGCTGGCGCGGCAACACGTCGCTCGAGAAGCGCATCGAGTACGACCTCTATTACATCGAGAACTGGTCGGTCACGCTCGACATCAAGATCATGTGGCTCACGCTGATCCGCGCGTTTCTTGCTCCTAAGCCACTGATCTAATGCCACGCGTCGTCATCACCGGCGCCGCCGGGTTCATCGGGTCGCATCTCTCCGAGACGCTGCTCGATCGCGGCTTCACGGTCGTCGGGATCGACAATCTCCTCACCGGCGACCTCGCCAACATCGCGCATTTGCGCGATCGTGATTTTCAATTCATCCGCCACGACGTCACGAACTACATCGACGTCGACGGCCCGGTCGATTACGTGCTGCACTGGGCCAGCCCCGCGAGCCCGATCGATTATCTCGAGCTGCCGATCCAGACGCTGAAAGTCGGCTCGCTCGGCACGCACAAGGCCCTCGGTCTCGCGAAAGCCAAGGGCGCGGCGTTCGTGATCGCGTCGACGTCGGAAGTCTACGGCGATCCGCTCGAGCATCCGCAGAAAGAAACCTACTGGGGCAACGTCAACCCGATCGGGCCGCGCGGCGTCTACGACGAAGCGAAGCGATTTGCGGAAGCGATGACGGTCGCCTATCGCCGCTATCACAAGGTCGATACCAAGATCGTGCGCATCTTCAACACCTACGGCCCGCGGATGCGCATCCGTGACGGCCGCGCCGTGCCCGCGTTCATGTCGCAGGCGCTGTTGAACGAAGACGTGACGGTGTTCGGCGACGGCACGCAGACGCGCAGCTTCTGTTACATCAGCGACCTGGTGGACGGGATCATCAAGCTGATGCTCTCGAAGGAGAACGGCCCGATCAACATCGGCAATCCGCGCGAGATGACGATCGACGAGATCGCGCGCACGATCATCACGATGACCGGCTCGACGAGCAAGGTCGTTTACAAGCCGCTGCCGACCGACGACCCGAAAGTACGCCAGCCTGACATCACCCTCGCGCGCACCCGGCTCGGATGGGAGCCGAAGGTGTCGCTCGAAGAGGGCCTGAGCAAGACGATCGATTACTTCAAGGCGAAGGTGCTCGGCCCGAGTTGATCATTTGTTGATGATCTTCGCGATGCGCCAGACGTAATCGACGCCTGACGCCAGCGTGATCACGAGCGAGATCCAGATCGCGGCGTCGACCCACCGCGACTGGTAGCCGAGATAGTTGAACAGCATCACCACGACGCAGGCGACGATGAAGATCGCGGTTGCCGCTTTGCCGAGCGGCGATGGCTTGAACGTGCGCGGGCCAACCGCGAGATTCACGATCGCAACCGTCAGCACGATCCCGACATCGCGGCTGATGACCAGAATCGTCAGCCACAACGGCAGGCGATTGACGAGGCCGATGTTCGGCAACGTCAGGACTACGAACGTGGTGACGAGCAGCAGCTTGTCGGCAGCCGGATCGAGCCACTCACCCAGCTCGCTCTTCTGACCGGCGCTGCGCGCCGCGAGGCCGTCGAGCAGGTCGGTCAGCCCGGCGATCGCGAACACCGCCAGCGCCCCGCCGAATTCGCCGTACAGCGTCAGGATGACGAACACCGGTATCAACAGCATCCGAAGCAGCGTCAGCTGATTCGCGATGGTGAACACCTGGGTCGTCATTACCGGGCGAGAGCCTCCAGGCGACCCATGATATCCATCAATTCCGGCCCGCTGACCGTGCGCAGCAGATTGAAGTTGCCGCCCGACAGCGGCATGACACCGGATGCGACGACCGCCGAGACGGCCGGATAATTCAGATGCGTCGATCCGACGTCATTGATCGCAATGTGCGCGGCCTGCCACTTCTTGGCGAGCTCCGGCTTTCCGGCGGCGACCAGCGAGAGTAAACGCGAGATGGTCGTCGCCAGCTCGGCGCGGCGGACCTGCCGCGACGGCTCGAACTCGTAGTTCGGCCCTGTATCCATCACACCAGATCGCACCACCGGCGTGATCCAGACCTGCGCCCAGTTGTTTCGAATGTCGGTGATGATGACCTGGCGCGGCTGCGCGCGCGCGATCAACGACTCCAGCCGGTTGCCGATCAGCGCCGCGACATCGGCGCGGGTCACGACCGCCAGTTGAGGAATCGCCCGATACGCGGCCGGCATCCTGGCCAGCGCCGCCGCGGCGCGCAAACGCGCCATCACGCTCTCGGGCACTTCATTCGGATCAATGGCGCGGGCGCGTTCGTATTCCGCAATCGCGCCGAGCACGTCGCCCTGGTTGTCGAGGATGCCGCCGATGCCCGCATGCGAGCGGGCATCGTTGGGATCGAGCTCGATCGCCTTCCGGAAATGCTCCAGTGCGTTGTCCCGCTGCCCTGCCCGCTGCTCAACGATCGCGAGGTCGCGATACAGAAACGACGAATCGGGCGATCCGGCGATCGCCTGCCGATAGATGTTCGCGGCTTCATCGAACCGGCGCGCGTCGGCGGCGGCCTTCGCGCGCGAGAGCACGTCCTGCGCCGCCCTGAAACGCAGCACTTCGATGCGGCTCTTGATATCTGTCAGTGATGGATCCCTGGCGACCGCGGCTTCGAAGCTCGCCAGCGCATCGGCATCACGATCGAATTCGAGCAGCATCTGTCCGCGGCCCACCAGCGCCGGGACATACCCGGCATCGGCCTGCAACGCCCGCTCGAATCGCGTCAGCGCGTCTTTCTCATTGCCGCGCGCGACCGACAGATACGCCATCGCGGTCTCCGCCGGATAAAACGACGGCTGCTGCTTGAGGACGGCCGCGAATTCCCGTTCGGCGTTGCGGAAGTCATCGAACTGCAAGTACTGCCAGCCACGATCGAGCCGCGCCAGCTGGTTCGCCGCGGTGCCTTGCGGCGATGAGGGAAACAGGAAATCAGGATGCTTCGGCGCCGCATTCAGCGCCGGCGGCGCCTTCGGCCCGCACGCCGCCAGCGACGCCAACACCAGGGACGCGACCGTGTACCGCCACTTAGCCACGACGCCGGCCTGCCTTCACGACTCCTGGAACCGACAGCCCGATGATCGGAAACAATCGTCGAGGCACATCCGCTTCAATCGTCGCTCGATCCCCCATGGTCGCGTGGCTGTGAACGGTCGCGTGCCGGTACAACCATGCGAGCCGCTCGGCGTGAACCGGGTTGGACAGATCGAGGTCGACGATGACACGTTCCTGATCGAGGGCCAGCTTCGATGCCACGCTGTCGAGAAGCTCGTCGCAACCTTCGCCAGTATTCGAGGAGATCAACAGCGCCGACGGATCGGCGTCCTGGATGCGACGCCGTTCATCGGCGGAGATCAGATCGATCTTGTTGTAGACCTCGACGCGCGGCACCTCGATCGCGCCGACCTCCTCGAGCACGCGCGTGACCGCGGCGACGTGGCGGTCGCGCTCCGGGTTCGATGCATCAATCACGTGGAGCACGAGATCCGCGTCGGCGGTTTCTTCGAGGGTCGCGCGGAAGGCCGCGACCAGCGTATGCGGCAGGCGATCGATGAAACCGACGGTGTCGCTCAACAGCAATTCACGCCGGTCCGGCAGGTCGACCCTGCGCACGAGCGGGTCGAGTGTGACGAACAGCGCGTTTGACGCCTCGGCATCGGAGCGCGTCAGCCGATTGAACAGCGTCGTCTTGCCCGCGTTCGTATAGCCGACGAGTGCGACGGTCGGCACATCGACCTTGTGACGCCGCTCGCGTAGCTGGGAGCGCCGGCGGCGAACGATGTCGATCTCATCCTGCAGCGTTTTCATGCGGACACGAATGCGGCGGCGATCCGCTTCGAGTTTTGTTTCGCCGGGACCTCTCGTGCCGATGCCGCCGCCCAGGCGCGACAACGCCTCGCTCGATCCGACGAGCCGCGGCAACAGGTACTTCAATTGCGCCAGTTCCACCTGGAGCTTGCCTTCACGCGTGCGCGCGCGCCGCGCGAAGATGTCCAGAATCAGCTGCGTGCGATCGACCACCTTGCGATCGAGCCGCTTGTTCAGCTCGCGCAGCTGCGCCGGTGAAAGCTCGTTGTCGAAGACGACGAGATCGGCGTCGGCTTCGGATGCGGCCTGCGCCAGCACGTCGACCTTGCCGCTGCCAAGGAATGTCGCGGGATCAGGTTTCGGGCGATCCTGCAACACGCGCAGGACGACGCGCGCACCGGCGGCTTCGGCGAGGCCGCCGAGCTCTTCGAGGGAGTGTTCCGCGTCCACGCGCCGCGCGCCACCGGTGACCAGACCAACGAGCGCAGCCCGCTCCACGAGCACGGGACGCCGTGTATTCATCAGACGTTTCGATGTTACCCCGAAATCGGCCGCTATAATCGGCGGCAGTGCCGATCGACTTCATCCTGTTCGGATTGACGCTGGCCGGCGTCGCGATCTTTCACCATCACACGCTGACGGTTGCGCTGACCGGTCTCGGCGTGATCGTCGTCTACCAACTGCTGTTTAGCGCGTTTCCAGCAGGGCCGGGGGTTCACGGCCTCGTTACGCATCTCACACACGAGTGGGTGATCGTCGCCAACCTGGCGTTCCTGCTGCTCGGCTTCGCGATCCTGTCGCGGCATTTCGAGAAAAGTCACGTCCCGCTCGCGTTGCCGAAGCTGTTGCCCGATGACTGGAAAGGTTGCTTTGCGTTGCTGGCCATTGTCTTCGTGCTGTCGTCGTTTCTCGACAACATCGCGGCCGCGATG
>Ga0075428_100009392_pt1 | contig 10849 bp, 8 predicted proteins | sample RhiMetdeltSRZDD2_FD_75291 | JGI IMG/M metagenome (GOLD analysis project Ga0075428, IMG submission 75291) | Populus rhizosphere microbial communities from Tennessee, USA - Rhizosphere MetaG P. deltoides SRZDD2 | ecosystem: Host-associated > Plants > Roots > Rhizosphere > Soil | place: USA... | reverse complement strand
TTGAGAAGAAGCTCACCGATGCGTACGGCCATCGTCAGGAAGCTCTAAAAACTCACTCGTGTACCGAGGCCCCATCCGCGCTCGGCCTCTGACCCGCCGTGCACGACGTAACCTTCGAGGTACAAACCATTGCGTATGGCGACGCTCGCCCCACCTGTCGCCGCACGCTCTTTGGCACCGACCGTGTTGAACCGTGCGCCACCGCGGATCCCGAACCGTTTCGTCCACAGCCATCGCTCAGCGCCAAGCGCCACAACACGTCGATCGCCTGCCCCGGTCGCGTAGGTCCGCACATCTGCGTCAACCGAGAAGATGAATGGCGGTCCACCCGATTGCTCCGTATCGATTGCCGCTCCTACTCGCGTCTGCCTGGCCAACACGAACGGCGTCACGTCAGTCCCAAACTCGGGCTTCAGAACGTTTCGCATCACCGCGCCGAGACGCACCGGGCCGGCGACGACCATCAACCCAGCGTCGAGATCGAACTGGTTGCTTGCGTGCCCTCCCTCGAGCTCTTCACCCGCATCAAGGAGATCGCTGCCCGAACGTGAACCGTCGTCGGTGCCGACACGCACCGTCCCGCGCACGTATTTCAATGTGGCTCCGGCATGCACTCCAGGCAGAAGCGATTGAACGACCGTCAGACCGAACTGCCTGGCGGCAAGCGATCGCATAGACACTCCGGTCCGTGTATCTTGTCGGTTCACGGATGGCTGTCCTGTAGGCCCGAATCCCCGTATGTCGGTGATTCTTAAGCGGTAATAGCTAAACCCAACAACTGGAGCGGTTGCCGCAAACCAGGACACCCGATCGCGGCGTGCAGGGGACGTCTCGTTCTTGTCCAGATCGACGATCGACCTGCCGAGCGAGATGTCCGAATATGGGCCAGTCGCCAGACCCCCGGGGTTCCACCACGTGGCGGTGCTGTCGGCGGCGACGGCGACATACGCGCCGCCCATGCCGAGCGCGCGATTACCCACGCTTTCAACGATCTGCGCCGAGGCGTTGGTTGTGGCGATGATGATCAGAACGGCTGTGCAGAGAAATGGACGCATAGTGGCTGCTGTGGAAAAACCGTCATCGTATCCCAGGAGTTGCCAGTGAGTTCGCTTGCCGCGCGTATCTATGGCGTGATCCGCCACCCTCGCGTCACCTTCAGCACCATCGTTCAGGCGCCGTCATGGGCGCCGGTACTCGCCGCGACAACGGCTGTGACGTTTCTTTGTGGAATGGCGTTTCTACGAACCGACGTCGGCCAGCAAGCGCTGGTGGATCAATGGGAGCGCACCGCGACGGCGTTCGGGCAGCCAGTTGACGACGCGGGCTATGCGCAAATGGAGCTGACGGCGCGCAGCGCCGGTTTCGATGTGGCGTACGCAGCCGCAACCGCGCTGGCCAGTGGCCCCGTCCTCGTCTTTGCCATCGCCGGCCTGTTATTCGTCCTTCTGAAACGCCGCGGCCGGCCGAGTTCACGACCGTCGTTCGTGCAGGTCCTCGCGGTCGTATCGTACGCGGGGGTCATCCTGGCGGTGCGGCAGATTGTCGCCACACCGATCGACTACGTGCGTGAGTCGATTGCCAGTCCGACGACGCTCGTCCAGTTCTTCTCCATGCTGAATGAAGCATCGCCACTGGCCCGGTTTCTTGGAATCGTGGACCTGTTCGTGATCTGGTGGATTGTCGTGCTCGCGATTGGTGCGTCCGTGTTGTACCAGCGCTCGACGCGGAGTCTCGCGCTGGTCTTCACGGGCGCGTACGTAGTGCTGGCCTTGCTTGCGGCGTTGGCAATGGCGGTTTCGGGAGGAACCGCATAGGGCGACTTAACTTTCCATTTCTCCGGTTCGGATCCGGTAGCTCTCCGCCACGGGCAGGACGAATACGCGACCATCGCCGATCTCGCCGGTGCGCGCCGCCTGCACGATGGCCTTGATCGCATCCTCCGCGATTGAGTCGGGAACGACGACTTCGATTTCCATCTTGGGCAGGAGGCTGACGTTGTACTCCTTGCCGCGATAAATGGCGGTATGCCCTTTCTGCTTGCCGTGCCCTCGCACTTCGGTCACGGTCATGCCCGCAATATTGAGCTTGGCCAGGGCATCTTTGACTTCGTCAACCTTGTTGGGGCGGACGATACTCTTCAACAGCTTCATATGCTTCCCTCCAATGTGCGTTGCAGATCGGAGGTCAGCGCGATCTGCTCCGCCTCCGTGAGTTTGGCTCCCCCTTTGGTGATGTGGAATACATCGATCGCCTTCTCGCCTTCAGTGGCAATCAGGACGAGATCGACGTCGCACCCCCGCTGCGAAATGACCCGGCTGATTCGGTACAGCAGACCGAGCGCGTTGCCGGCGACGATGTCCAGAATCGTGTAGCGTCCGGACGCCTTGCTGTCGGTGTGGACGACCGGTGCAAACCGTTGCCCGCTTCGCGCCTGAAGAATCGACTGTTCACGGCCGCGCAGCCTCGCGGTCACCTCCGCGCGACCGGACACCACGTCCTGCATCACATGGAGCAGCTGGTGGTGCGCATCCCGATTGAGCTCGAGAAAGCGCTCGTCGTCGGTGAACTCGAAAGCATCGAGCACGAGACCATTCGGGTTGGTGAACGCATGTCCGCGCAGGATGTTCATGCCGAATGACGACAGCACGCCGCAGATGTTGGAGAAGAGGAAGGGCTTATCGAGCGTGGCGACCGCGAGACTCCAGACGGCCCCCTTGCGTTCCAGGGAGAGGTGCACTTCGTCGGGCTTGATATCGCGAGCGAGCCAGATGTGGCGGTAGATGGCCTCGCGTTGAAAGACGTTCAGATATCGCTGCGGCAGCCCTTCGATGAATCTGGCGATCTCGCCAGCCGTCACATCGTCGGGCCTGTTGGCGAGAAGCTCATTCACCCCAGCCTCATTCCGCTCGATGCGCTCGTCGCCGTAGCGCTGCGTCAGGTGGTTGTAGGTGTCGACGTAGAGCCGCCAGAGGAGCTCCGCCTTCCATGGCGTCAGCGTCTCGGGACTGACCGCCTCGACGTCGACGAGCGTCATCAGACACAGCATCTTCAGACGCTCCTCGGTCCCGACGAGCGAGGCGAACTGCTTGACGATGTCGGGATCTTCAGTGTCGCGACGGAACGCGGCGATCGACATCCGGAGATGATGCCGGATGAGAAAGAGCACGACTTCACGCTGCTCTTCGCTGACGTGCAGGCGCTCGAGCACGTGCTCCGCCATTCGTTCGCTCTCTAGCGCATGATCGTCGTCGCGCCACTTGCCAACGTCGTGAAAGAGAAGTGCGAGCACGAGCAATTCCGGCTCGTGCAGGTCGGACAGAATCGATTTGAACCGCAGACGATCGGCATCCTCGGTCGTGATCAGCCGTTCGAGGTTGCGGATCGTGAGCAACGTGTGTTCGTCAACGGTGTACTTGTGGTAGAAGTCGCGGACGACCCGCCACGAAATCGCCTGAAACTCCGGAAAGACCCGACCGAGCAGGCCACAATCGTGCATCTCCGAGAGCCGTGCGTAGAGACCGGGCCTCGGCGTGAGAAATCGCAGCAGCGCTGCGCGGTCGTGCGCATCGACGAAGAAGTCGTCGGCACGATAGCGATCCACATGCTGCTGGATGCAGGAGAGCGCCTCCTCCGAGACTTCGGTCCCGGCGTCGAGCGCCGCCTGGAATGCCCCAAGCCATGAGGCCGGATTGCGCGCGGACTGGACGGGATCGATGAAGCGGACGCCGTCACGCGAGAGACCGAGATTGGTGCCGACCGGCACCGGGGCCGTTCGGCGCGCCCATTCGAGCGAGCGGCTGACAATGCGTGCGTGCCGGAAGTAATCGCTCATCAGCTTCTCGACACGTTGGCGTGGTTCCGCCCCGGGATAACCGAGCATCTCGGCGGTGCGCTCCTGCAGCTCGTGGCTCAACACGTTCTGATTCCGGCCGCGTTCGAGGTGCAGCGTGGAGCGGACTCGCAGCAGGAAATCCTCAGCATCGTCGAACCGCGCGGCATCGGCAGGGCCACGGCGCAACAGCAGCGGATCGGTCAGGAGCGCGATCGTGCGCGTTGCGGTGAGGTCTCTCAGCGCGCCAGGCGCGTCCTTCACATCCGGCTCGAGTTGATAGAGCGTTCCGTTGAACTGCGCGTGACGTTCGTCGATGAGCGCGACGAGCGAGCGCAGGATAAACGCGTGCGTCTCGGCCTGATGGAAGAGCACGCTGAAACGCTCGAAGACAGAGCGCGCTCCTGCGACGGGACGCGCGTCGAGCAAGGCCAGGAGAAATTCCGGGTTGTCCCGCTCCAGTTCACGGAAGTCCTCGATATCGCGAACCTGGTGCCCGATGACGACCCCGAGATCCCACAGCGGATTCAGGAAGCTGTGGACGAACCGTTCTTCCGCGGCCCCGATGCCGCTCCCAAACAGCAACAGCAAGTCGATGTCCGAATGCAGACAGAGATGACGGCGACCGTAGCCACCAAGGGCAACAACGGCCAGCGGCCCGTCGTACGCGCCGGCGTCGGTGAACAGGTGCCGAATGAGCGCATCCACGCGGTCCGCGTAATGCTCGAGCGTGGCGCGGCCCCCCGCTCCGCGCGCGATCCCCGCGCACAGCTCCTGCCGTGCCGCGTCAAGCGACGCCTTCAGTCCGCCTGCACGTGGAGGATCAGCTGGTCGGGCCGACGCGTCACGCGAAGGCGGAGCCTGGCCCGTCGTCGCGTCTACTCGCGAAGGCGGCCCGCCGGTCGACGCCGGCCGCGTCATCGACATTGTGGGAACATTCCGGGGCTCCGCACCATCATATGACGGCGCGAAGGCGGGAGACCCGAGCCGAGTCTCCCGCGCGGCACTAGTACGTGAATCCGAGACCGGCGGACACAATCACTTTGTTCGCCTGCGGCTCACCATCGTCATTCACGTTGAACGCCTTCGTCGTGTCCCCAAGCCTCTGGTACTCGACGCCGGCGTGAAAGTTCCACGCGCCGTATGGCGAAGTTCCGCCGAGAGGAACCGTCGCAATACCGGCCAGGCTGAAGAACCCAAACTTGTGGTCGACGAAATCCGGACGCACGGGCGTCCCCTCGTTCAATTCGTAGTAGTCGCCGATGCTGAGACCGACCTTCACCGGTACCGCGAGACTCGCCTTCGGGCCTGCGTATCCGGGGCTGACGCCGAGTTCGAGATACTTACCCGCCTTTGAACCACCATCGGCCTGATGGCCGTTGGCGGCGTCGAATTCGAACGCGGCAATCACCCACGGGTGCAGCGCCGCCTTTCCGAGCGCCGCCGTATCGTCCCCGCCGAACTTGAACATGAGTTCCTTGACGTTGTTGAAGCCGGCGTTCGGACTGGTGTATGCGGTGTAGGTGATTCCAAGGATGCCGGGGGTGAATCCGAACGCAAGTGTCGCGTAGAAATCAGATTCGTACCACAGCTTGTCGCACGCGCAGCCGAGACCCGACGACGAGCTTTGCAGTCCGGCATTGCCAGTATGCAGGCTGTTCCACGATCCGAGGTTCAGGCTGGTGGCCTTCAACCCGGAAGCAGCCGACTGCAGCGCAATATCGAGTTCGGCGGACGGCTGAGCGATAACGCGCGTGTCGTCCTGGCGAATGCCACGGAACATGTAGGCGTTGGTGAAGTCGACGTTTCCAATGAACGTCAGATTGCCCGGATTGGGATCGTTCTGCGCGTAGGCCGGCGCGTTCACCAGCACCAGAAATCCGCACGCCGCAAGAAGCAGTGCCGGAAGTGATCGTCGTGACATGCGTTTGCCTCCCTTGAACAGGTCTTCGCCCTCCTGCTAATACGAGAGGCCGATGCCTCCCGACACGATGACTTTCTGGGCGTCACCGTTATTGAACGCTTTCGTGGTCGTTCCGAGCTGCTGGAATTCAACGCCGCCGTGGAGATTCCACGAACCATAGCCCGCCGGCACCTTGAGCGGCACCGAGACGATGCCCGCAACGCTGAAATATCCGAACTTGTTGTCGACCCCGTTCAGCTCGTAGTAGTCGCCTATGCTCAATCCGACCTTCACCGGGAACGTGAGGCTTGCTTTCGAACCGCTCAATCCCGGCCCGACACCAAGCTCGAGATAGCGGCCGGCGTTCAGGCCGCCATCGGCCTGACCGAGGCCGGGAGCCGCGTCGAATTCGAACGCCGCGATCGCGTACGGCTTGAGAGCAGCTTTGCCAAGCTTCGCACTGTCGTCGACGCCCAACTTGAACATCACTTCCTTCACGTTGCTGAAGCCGGCATTGGGACTCGTGTAGGCGGTATACGTCGTCCCGAGGCTCACACCTCCCGTAAAGCCGAGCGAAAAGCTGGTGTAGAAGTCCGACTCGTACCATAACTTCTTGCTCGCACTTTTCAGACCGGCATTGCCGGTGTGCAGACTGTTCCAGGAACCGAAATCGAGCGCGACGCTCTTGAGCGCACCATCGCCGGAGAAGAGGCTGAGGCCGAGGTCGGCGGCGGGCCAGATCATGACTTTCGTGTCGTCCTGGCGGATACCGCGGAACATGTAGACATTGGTGAGGTCAATAGAGCTGGTTACCGTCAGGTTGCCCGGATTCGGATCCGGCGCGCTCTGCGCGGCAGCCGGCCGCGCGAGCAGGACTGAGAACGCTGCCGCGACCAGCGGCAGGCACACGTACTTCGACACCAAGGGTTTCGAGAACATCGATCCTCCGATTTGGAAAAAATGCGCGTGAGCGCGGTCGGGCGAGCGCTCCAGTCGAGCGGCAAGTGAGCAAGATGGACGCCACCAAGTGTGCCGGCGCCGGCGTCCGGCGCAGACGATTTACTCAGGAAAAGCCAGGAGGTCCCGCTTGGCTGATTTCATCGATGGAACAAAAATGTTTTGTGGGACGAAAACGACGACAACGATGTTGCCGTCGACGCGGCGGCCGGTCCGGTCGCGTCGCCATGCACATTACGGCGCGTTGGCCGCGCGCCTGACGGACGGCCGTCAGCACATATTCGTCGACCATTGCGTCGGAGCGGACATAAATGTTCGATCGCTACCGGTTATTCGCCGTTCCCCGTAGTTGAGCCGCGCCATACCTGCCGCCCGACACCTTTGATCTATGATCCGCGCAGAGAACATCGAACGGGCTTCGCTCGAGCTTCACCCCGCCGGGCAGGAGGATACCCCTTATGAAGGTCTACGACGCCGCCGCCATCCGCAATGTTGCCGTGGTCGGCCACGGTGGATGCGGTAAGACCCAGCTGGTTTCGGCGATGCTGTTTGCCGCGGGCGCCGTCAACCGGCTCGGCAAGGTCGATGACGGCACGACCGTCACCGACTTCGACGATGAAGAAATTGCCCGCAAGCACACCCTGTCCTCCAGCCTTGCCCACGCCGAATGGCAGAAGACCAAGATCAACATCATCGACACGCCCGGTTTCGCCAACTTCCTCACCGACGCCAAAGCCGCGATGCGCGTCGCGGAGGGCGTGCTGGTGTGCGTCGACTCGGTCGCCGGCGTCGAGGTGCAAACCGAAAAGCTCTGGACCGAAGCCGCCGCCCTCAACCTTCCCCGTATCGTCGTCCTCAACCGCCTGGAGCGCGAACGGGCGAGCCTCGAGCGGACGCTCGAATCACTCCACCGCGATTGTGCCCGTGAAATCATTCCCATTCAGCTGCCGCTCGGCGAAGAGCGCGGCTTCACCGGCGTGGTCGATCTGGTGCGCATGAAGGCCTACACGTTTGCGGCCGACGGCAGCGGCAAGATGACGGAGGGGGAGGTGCCGGCCGCGCTCGCCGATCGCGCCGCCAAGGCGCGCGAAGAGCTGATCGAAATGGTCGCCGAAGCGGACGAACAGCTCATGGAGACCTTCTTTGCTGAAGGAACGCTGACGCAGGAGCAGCTGGCGCAGGGACTTCGCACCGCCACGCAGGCCGGGAAAATCTTCCCCCTGGTCTGCACATCGGGCCTTCACGCCATCGGCATCCAGCCGCTGCTCGACGCGATCGTGACCTATGTCCCGTCTCCTGCGGAACGTGAATTCGCCGCGGTGAACGCCACTGGCGAACCAACGGGCATCAAGGCTTCCGATTCCGCGCCATACACCGCGTTTGTCTGGAAAACGATCGCCGACCCGTTTGCCGGGCGCATCACGATGCTGCGGGTCGTCGGCGGCACGCTGAAACAGGACAGCAACGTGTTCAATCAGACGCGCGATGCGAACGAGCGATTCGGCCACCTGCTTGTTCTGCAGGGGAAAACACAGACGCAGGTTCCGGAGCTGAAGGCAGGCGACCTCGGCGCAGTCGCCAAGCTCAAGGACACCCGCACCAGCGACGTGCTCGCCGACAGGGGCACGAAGGTAAAGATCCCGGAGATCAAATTCCCGGAAGCGGTGCTCGCGTACGCGATCGAGCCGAAGAGCCGCGGAGACGAGGACAAGATCAGCGGATCGATGCAGCGTCTGAAAGAGGAGGATCCCTCGATCAGCTATACCCGCGACCCGCAGACGCACGAGCTGCTGCTGGCCGGCCAGGGACAGCTGCACATCGAGGTCACGGTGGCGAAGCTGAAACGGCGCTTTGGCGTAGAGGTGAACCTGAAGCCGCCGCGAATTCCCTACCGCGAAACGATTACGGCCTCGACGGAGGCCCATGGCCGTCACAAGAAACAGACGGGCGGACACGGGCAGTTCGGCGACTGCAAGATCAAAGTGGAGCCGCTCCCCCGCGGCAGCGACTTCGAATTCGTCGACGACATCTTCGGCGGCGCAATTCCGCGTCAGTTCATTCCGGCGGTCGAAAAGGGCATTCAGGACGCGCGCACGCGCGGGTATCTCGCTGGCTACCCGATGGTGGATTTCCGCGCCACCGTGTTCGACGGCTCATTCCATGCAGTTGACTCTAATGAGCTTTCGTTCAAAATGGCCGGCTCGCTGGCGTTCAAGGACGCAATGACGCGGGCGCGTCCGACCATCCTGGAACCCATCATGAACGTCGAGGTCCATGCGCCAAGCGATTTCGCCGGCGATTTAATGGGCGACTTGAACGGACGTCGCGGCCGCATTTCCGGCATGGACACGCGCGGCATCACCACCGTCATTCGCGCGCAGGTTCCGATGGCGGAAATGCTCACCTACGAGCAGCACCTGACATCGGCCACCGGCGCGCGAGGCTCCTACCACATGGAGTTCTCGCACTACGACGAGGTACCGCAGCAGCTGCAATCGAAAATCATCTCGGCTGCCAAGGCAGAACGCGGGCAGGAGGCGGTGGAGGAAGTGTAGAAATCCCAAAACCCAAATCCCAAAACCCAAATCAAAAAGGCCCGGTCGACCGAAGTCGCCGGGCCTTTCGCATTGTTGGGATTTGGAGCTTGGGATTTGGGATTTGGGATTTGCTTACGACCCTCCAGCCTTCCGCGGGGTCGTCGACTTCTGCGCCTTGCCACGAGTCTGGCCACCAGCCTGACCCTTTGAGCCGCCTCCCTGCTCGCCCTTCGCGCCGCCTCTGAGGCCGCGCGCCGCGGATCGGAGGCGATCGCCGACGCTTCTGGTCTTTGGCGCGGCTTCCTTCTCGGCCTTGCGCTCCTCGGCCGATTTCGGGCTGTATTCGCTGCCGACCAGCTCGACCTGCGCGACTTCCGCCGAATCGCCGCGGCGGAAGCCGACGCGCAGGATGCGCGTGTAGCCGCCGGGCCGCTCGGCATAGCGCGGCGCAATCGACTCGAACAGCTTGCCGACGATGGTCTTGTCGGGCAGCTCCGCGAGGACGAGACGCCGCGCGTGGAGCGACTTGCCGTTCGCATCACCGGAGGCGACGCCGCGCTTCGCAATCGTGATCAGCCGCTCGACGAAGGGCCGCAGCTCCTTCGCCTTCGGCATCGTGGTTTCGATGCGCTCATGTCGAATGAGCGCCATCGCCTGGTTGCGCAACAGCGCCGTGCGGTGCTCGCTGACGCGTCCCAGCTTGCGGTGTGCGAGGTTGTGTCTCATAGGTTTGTTCCCTGTCGGGATTCGGGATCCGGGATGCGGGATTCGTTGCCGTTTTCGAATCCCGAGTCCCGAGTCCCGGCACGAATGCTACGGTTGCGCTCCGGTCGGTTGGTCCACCCGCATGCCGAGGCTCAGCCCCATGCTGTGCAGGATCTCCTTGATCTCATTGAGCGACTTGCGGCCGAAGTTCTTCGTCTTGAGCATCTCGGCCTCGGTTTTCAGCACCAGTTCGCGAATCGTTCGGATGTTCGCGTTCTTCAGGCAGTTGTACGAGCGCACCGAGAGCTCCAGCTCCTCGACGCTCTTGTCGAGGTTTTCGTTCAACGCGCCCGAACGCGGTTGATCGGCCTGCGCCTCCGTTGGCTGATCGGCGACATCCTCGAGGTTGATGAAGATGTTCAGGTGGTCGCGAATCAGTTTTGCCGCCAGCGACACTGCGTCCTGGGCCGTCACCGAACCGTTCGTCCAGACGTCAATCGTCAGCTTGTCGTAGTCGGTCGTCTGTCCGAGTCGCGCCGCCTCGACCAGGTAGTTGACCTTCTTGACCGGCGAGTGCACGGAGTCGACGGGAATCCAGCCGATGCCGAGGTCCTCGTCGAAATTCTTGTCGGCCGAGACATAGCCGCGGCCACGCTTCATCCGCAGCTCCATGTGCAGCTTTCCCCCCTCGGACACGGTCGCGATGTGCGCTTCCGGCTCGAGGATCTCGACGTCGGCGTCGGCCTCGATGTCCTTGGCCCGGACGATTCCCGGCTTGTCCACGCGAAGGTAGAGCGTCTTGGTGTAGTCGACGTGCAGCTTCAGCGGGATCTGCTTCAGATTGAGAATGATGTCGGTCGCGTCTTCGACCACGCCCGGAATGGGCGAAAACTCGTGGAGCACCCCGTCAATCTTCAC
>Ga0075428_100009391_pt1 | contig 10849 bp, 9 predicted proteins | sample RhiMetdeltSRZDD2_FD_75291 | JGI IMG/M metagenome (GOLD analysis project Ga0075428, IMG submission 75291) | Populus rhizosphere microbial communities from Tennessee, USA - Rhizosphere MetaG P. deltoides SRZDD2 | ecosystem: Host-associated > Plants > Roots > Rhizosphere > Soil | place: USA... | reverse complement strand
TGGTGCTCGACGAGGAGGAGCAGCCTGTCGCGAAGTGCGTCGTGCAGGTCGACCCCTCGAGCGCTTCGCGGACCTGGACACGATCGGATGCGCGCGGGGAATTCCGGGTCGGCCCGCTCGAGAGCGGCGTGCACCAGCTCGTCGCCGGCAGCGCGGGCGCCGGGACCTGGAGCGAGTCCCCTCCGCTCGACGTCCTGGCCGGGACGCGCGGCGTCGTCCTGCGCGTGACGCTCGGAGCGGCGCTGCGCGGGCGACTCGTCGACGCCGACGGCCGGGAGCAGACCGGGGGCCGGATCGAGGTGACTCAGGTCGAAGGCGGCGAGTCAGCCGCGGCCTGGGCGATGACCGTGAACCGCGCCCGCTTCGACCTGGCCGGCCTCTCGGCGGGGACCTACGACGTGCTCGTGGTCGCGCGGGGCGCGATGGCGTGCAGCGCGCGCGTCGAGCTCCGAGCGGGAGAGCAGCGCGAGATCGAGCTCCGCCTCGAGGCGGGCGCCACGCTCGCGCTCGAGAACCAGGCCAACGAGGACATCACCGTCGAGCTGCGCGCGGAAGGGCGGCTCGTCGGCTCGCACCCGCTCGCTCGGGCGTCGTCGCGGCGCTGGACGGTGCCGGCCGGGACGCTGGAAGTGCGCTACCGGGACGCCGAGCAGCGCCCGCTCGCGACGCAGGCGCTCGAGCTCCGCCCGGGCGAGGAACGCACGCTCGTCCGCCCGCCCCGGTGAGGCGGGCCCGCGATCAGTTGAAGTCGTAGATGTACGACAGCCGCAGCTTGTTCAGGATCGCGTAGGGCAGCTTCGTCACGAGCTTCAGGTCGTTGTCGCTGCGCTCGTTCCACCCCCGCACGACCGGGTTGCGCATCGTGAAGAAGCGCCGCGTCGAGCGGTCGTCGGCCTCGTAACACCCCGGGCGCACTTCGCCGGCGAACTCGACGTTCAGGGCGCCGGTGTAGAACACCCGGATCCGGTGCAGCTTCTGGTCCTTGGCGAGGTCGCGCAGGTGCTGGTCGCCCCCGCTGTCGAGGAACTCGTGCGCGAGCAGGATCTCGTCGACGTTGACGTGGACGAGCGGCGTCTGGATCCGCTCGCACGAGTTCAGGTCGACCAGGGTCGCGTCGTGGACCTTGACGAAATACTTGCGGTGCTCGTCGAGGAGCTGCGAGAGGCGCGTGTACTTCCCCTCGACGTTCCCCTTGATGAGGAACGAGTCCGTCAGGAGCAGGTCCGAGACGATCGTGGACGTCGACGATCCGGCGTGGCGGGTCATGCTGGGGGCTGGGGAGACTCGACGAGGGATTCCCGGATGGCTCCGGCTAGGTAGAAGGACCCGATCACGAGCACCCACCGTCCGTCCTCCGCGAGCTCCAGCGCCCGGGCGTAGGCCGCGAGAGGATCGGCTGCCGTTTCAGCCCCCAATCCAGCGCGCTGAGCCTCCTCCGCCAAGACCTCTGCTGCCGAGAGCGGCCCGGACGGAACGGTAGTGCAGACCACCGTATCGGCCACGCCGGCGAGGATCCTGAAGATCTCCCGGGCGTTCTTGTCGCGCCCCAGGGCGATCAGGACGACGGGCGGGCCCCGGAGGTGGGGGTCGGTCGCAAGCTCCTCCAGCACCATCCGGACGCTCGAGGGCACGTGAGCCGCGTCGATGACGATCCGGACCCCCTTCCGGGAGCGCTTCTCGAGCCGGCCGGGCAGGCGCGCCTCGGCGATCGTCTCGTCGTCGAGGAGGCGCCCCGAGACCGGCCAACCCTCCCGGTCACGCACCCCGCGGGCCCCGAGCTCGTCGAGCGCGAGGCGGGCCAGGTCGACGTTCCGGGAGAGCATCGTCGGCGCGAGCTCTCGCGGCCGCAGGACCGGGCACCGGCGATCGCGGGCGATCTCGTCGAGGATCCGGGCCGGATCCTGGCCCGGCGACGCTTCCGGATCGGGCAGGACGCCCGTCACGAGGGTGGCTCCGCGCTTCAGGATCCCGCCCTTTTCCCGCGCGATCGCGGCCAGCGAGTCCCCGAGGACGGCCGTGTGCTCGAGGTCGATGTTCGTGACGATGCAGACCTCGCCCTGGAGGACGTTCGTGGAGTCGAGGCGTCCTCCCAGGCCGCACTCGACGACCGCCCACTCGATCTTCGCCTCGTCGAAGATCAGGAACGCCGCGGCCGTCACGAGGTCGAACCAGGTCGCGGCGCCCCCGGGCGTGCCCTCCGCGAGCGCGCGCTCGCGGGCTCCGAGCGCGAGCTCCAGGGCGCGCGCCAGCGTCGCGTCGTCGACGTCCCGCCCGTCGATCCGGATGCGCTCGTGGATCCGGTCGACGTGCGGGGAGGTGTACAGCCCGGTCCGCAGGCCCGCTTTCGCGAGCGCCGTCGCGACGAGGGAGCTCGTCGTCCCCTTCCCCTTCGTCCCGGCCACGTGGACCGACCGGAACCGGGCCGTCGGCCCACCGAGGCGCTCCAGGACGTCGGCCACGGGCTCGATCCCGCGCCGCATGGCGGCGTCACGGTCCCGCCGCTCCCAGTTCACGAGCGCGTCCAGGCGGGCGAGCGCCTCCGCGAGTCGGCTATCGGTCATCCGAGCGTCCCGAGCACCCGCTGTCCTTCCGGGGCGGGCTAGGATAAAGGAAAGATTGAAGCGCGTACCGTTCGCTGTTCGATGCGATAGCGGCTCCGCGCGCCGAACCCAGCACCCCGGATGGTCGAGCTCCTCCACCGCATCAAGGTCTTCGTCTTCCAGCAGGAGGGCGCCCAGCCGAACTACCTGCTCCTGCGGGCCAACCAGGGTCTCGAGTCCGTCTGGGGACCGGTGCAGGGCGGCATCCGCTACGGGGAGAAGCTCGAGTCGGCCATCCGGCGCGAGGTCCTCGACGACATCGGGATCCTGAAACCCCTCGACCTGATCGACCTCGAGATGCCCCACCGGCAGGTCGTCGGCGACGAGGAGGTCATCGACTGGTGCTTCGGCTTCCGGACCCAGCCCGTCCGCGCGCCGCTCCGCCTCGATCCGCGCTGGGCCGAGTTCCGCTGGGCCGAGTTCTCCGAGGGCTACCCGCTCCTCGAGTTCGACGCCGACCGCGCGGCGTTCCTTCGCTTGCACGCGCTGCTGCGGTAGTAGCGGTACTACGCGAACGCCAGCGGCGGGTAGCGCTGGTCGAGCACCTGGCTCGGGTCGGCGCCGAACCATTTCTCGATCACCGTGGCGTAGACGGAACGGAAGTCGGTCGTGTGCTTCAGGTCGCCGTCGTCGAGGTCCGTGAGCGAGGGGTGACGGCCGAGGATCCCGCCGCGGACGCCCCAACCCGCGACGAGCACCGGCGCGGCCACGCCGTGATCCGTCCCGCCCGAGCCGTTCTCCTGCACGCGGCGGCCGAACTCGGAGAAGGCGACCACGATCACGTTCTTCCCCGCGGGCGTGCCGCGCAGGTCGCGCAGGAACGCGCCGAGTGACTCGTCGAGCTCGCGCATGCGTCCGTCGTGCTGGTTCTTCTGGTTGTTGTGCGAGTCGAACCCGACGAGCTCGATCGAGAGCACGCGCGTGCCCATCCGCGCGTCGATCAGCGCCGCGGCGACGCGCAGCGAATTGCCGACGGAGGTCGCCGGGTACGCGACCCGCGGCACGTAGCTCGTCGCGGCCTGGCGGACGCGCAGCGAGGACTCCTGCGCCTCCGAGAGCACGCCGCGCAGCCGGTCGAGCACGGCCGAGCTGCCGCCGCCCCCCTCCCCGGGCTCCGCCTCCTTCCCGGCCTCGCGGCCGGCGTGGCGGTAGGCCTCGAGATCGGCCTGCTTGATCGCGAACCACTTGTAGACCTCGGGCGAGCCGAAGGCGACCGCCGGGCGCGTCGGCGAGAAGATCGAGTAGGGCGCGCTCGATCCGATGTGGACGACGAGCTCGGGGCTCTCCTCTCCGGGCCAGGCGGTCCGCGCGAGACGCGCGATCCAGCCCTCGCCGACGTAGCGACCGCGCTCGCTGGCCGCGTGCCAGATGTCCATCGACTTGAAGTGCGAGCGGACCGGGTTCGGGTAGCCGCAGCCTTCGACGATCGCGAGGTGCCCTGCGTCGTAGAGCGACTTCAAGCTCCCGAGGGCGGGGTGCAGGCCGCGGTACTTGTCGATCGCGAGCACGCTCTTCCGATCGATCGCCGTCGACGTGCGATTCCGGTAGTAGGCGTCGTCCCCGTGCGGGACGACCATCGACAAGCCGTCGTTCCCTCCGGTCATCTGGAGGAGCACGAGCGTCTTCGGGGCCGTGTCCCCGCCCGCCGCGGCGAAAGGTCCGAGCAGCCTCAGTCCGGGTCTTCCGAGCGCGGGACCGGCGAGGAGTCCGCCGAAGGCCGCCGCACCGCCCGCGATCAGGCGGCGCCGGTCGAACGTGGCTCGATCCCCTGCGCTCATCCGAGCTGGGCCTCGGGCAGGGAGTAGATCAGGTGGGCCAGCCGGCGCAGCACGCGCTCGGCCTCGGGCCCCGCGTCGAGCAGCTTCCCGTCCGCGAGCTTCAGCCGCGTCCGCTCGCGCGCGAGGAAGGCCACGACCAGGGCGCGCGTGTCCGCCGGCGCGCGGATGGCGAGGAGATCGTCCAGCATGCGGTCGGCGATCTCCTTGTCCGTGCGGGCGCCGCTCTTCTCGATCCGGGAGCTCAGGTTGATCGACGGCGTCCAGCCCGCGGCCTCGGCTCGCCGCAGGCCGTAGAGCGCGGCGCCGTCGAACCCGATGCGCTTCCCCTCCTTCTTGGGGGCGGGCTTGGCTCCGTCGGGCCGCGCACCGTCCTTCATCGGTCGGCCTTCGCCCTTCGGCGCGTCGGACTTCCCCTCCTCCATCGCGCCGTCCGTCATCGGGGGCTCGTCCGACTCGGAGGCCTCCGCCGGCTCCCTCGTCTCCGCTTCCGAGAGGACGTCCTCGACCTTGACGAGGCCGAGCATGAAGCCCGCCAGGTTCCCGCGCTGCATGATCGACGCGGTCGTGATCCAGGGCTCGCCTTCGTCCCAGCCCTTCACGCTCGGAGGCCAGAAGAGCCGCTGTCCGAGCAGCGTCGCTCCGCTGCCGAGGACCGAAGTCGGCACCTGCACGCCGAGCCGCCGCGTGAAGCCGACCATGTAGTCGACGGGGCTCTGCACGCGCACGCCGACGACCTCGTCGCGGTAGAACGCGGGGTCGAGGAACAGGCGCCGGAGGAAGGGCTGGATCCGGTACTCGTTCGCGCGCAGGAAGGCCGCGTAGTCCGCGAGGCGCTCCGGGCTCGGCTCGACGCCTTCGAAGTAGAGGAGGAGCTTCCGGGCGACCCAGCGCGGGCACGCCTCCTGCGCCAGGAGGATCTTGACGAGGTCCTCGCCGTCGAGGCGGTCGGTGACGCCCAGGACGGTCTTCTCGCCGTCGTCGTGGAGCCGCTTGTGGAACTCGTAGGCGCCCTCGCGCGACACGCCGCGGCCGGTCAGGGCGCGCGCGGCCTCCTTGACGTCCTGCTCCGTGTAGTTGCCGGCGCCCAGGCTGAAGAGCTCCATGAGCTCGCGCGCGAGGTTCTCGTTCGGGCTGCCCTTCTTGTTCACCTGGTTGTCGAGGTAGGTGAGCATCGCCGGGTCCTTCGCCATCGCGCGCAGGAGGTCCGCGTAGCTCCCGAGCGCAGCCGAGCGCACCAGCTGGTTCTGCTGGATCAGGAGCCAGCTGCGCTTGACCTCCTCGAACGAGCTCGTGAAGAAGCCGTGCCAGAAGAGGACCATGCGCTCGCGCAAGGGGTCCTCGCCGCTCGTCATGCGGTCGTACCACCAGGTCGTGTAGTCGAGGAGCTGCCGGCGGTCCTTCTCGCGGATCTCGCGCATCCGCGCCGTGCGGTCCTCGGGCGAGAGGGCCTTCATCATCCTGGGGTCGGGCGCGTCGATGCGCTCGTAGAAGAAGGGCTCGACCTCGACTCGCCCCGCGACGAGCTTCTCGACGAGCGCGGCCTGGCCGAGCGCGACGCCGGCTTCGATCTCGGACGGGCGTCCGCCGAATCCGGCGCGGTTCAGGAGGTGCTCGGCCGCCCGTGCGTCCCAGGTCATCCTCGGCGCCTCCTGCGCCGGGCTCGTCACCGAGCCGAGGACGAGGGCCGCTCGGGCCGCGAAGATCCCTGCCGCTACGATCGTCACCATCTGCCGCCTCCAGCCCGGGCTCCGCATCCTGGGATCGGAGCCGGAGCCCCTCGAGCGCCTCGATCCATGCTCGCTCAACCCCGCGGGGCTGTCCAGGTTGCGCGACCTTCGGGCCCCCGGCCTGGACCCCACGGGCGGGCTCGGAGCGTAGGATGCGCGCGAGAGCCTCCGACTTGAGCCCGCACTCTCAGCCGCGACCGGGAGCGCCCGCGACCCGTTCCGATCCGCCGAGGGACCTGCGGGCCTTCCTCGAGCGGCTGAGGGCCGAGGGCGAGATCGTGGCGATCGCCGCCGAGGTCGATCCGGACCTCGAGGTGGCCGAGATCCACCGGCGGGTGATCGCCGCGGGAGGACCCGCGCTCCTCTTCGAGCACGTGCGCGGCTCGACCTTCCCGCTCGTGACGAACCTCTTCGGATCGCGGAGGCGCGTCGAGATGGCGTTCGGATCGCGGCCGGAGGAGCTCGTGCGCGAGCTCGCCCGGCTGCCCGTCGAGGCGCTGCCGCCGAGCTTCGGCAAGCTCTGGGAGAAGCGCTCGCTCCTGGCCTCGCTCGCGCGCGTCGGGCTCGAGCAGCGCTCGAGCGGCGCCGTCGCGGAGCTGGCGCAGGATCCTCCGCGGCTCTCGGGGCTGCCGGTGCTGAAGACCTGGCCGCGCGACGGCGGGAGGTTCGTCACGCTCGGGCTCGTCTACACCGAGCATCCGGAGACGGGGGGCTCGAACCTCGGCGTGTACCGGATCCAGGTCTACGACGACCGCGAGTGCGGGATGCACGTGCAGATCGGGAAGGGCGGCGGGTTCCATCTCGCGGCCGCCGAGGAGCTCGGGCGCGCGCTCCCGGCGAACGTGTTCGTCGGCGGACCGCCGGCGCTGATGCTCGCGGCGATCGCGCCGCTGCCGGAGAACGTCCCGGAAGTGATGCTCGCGAGCCTGATGCTCGGGAGGAAGCTCCCGGTCGCGCGGAACCCCGCCGGCCCGCTCCCGCTGGTCGCCGACGCCGAGTTCGCGATCGTGGGCGAGATCCCCGCCGGCGTCCGGAGGCCCGAGGGACCCTTCGGCGACCACTACGGCTACTACTCCGAGCGGCACGACTACCCCGTGCTGCGCGTGAAGTCGATCCTCCACCGCCGCGACGCGATCTTCGCGGCGACGGTGGTCGGGAAGCCGCGGCAGGAGGACTTCTTCCTCGGGAACTACGTGCAGGAGCTCCTGTCGCCCCTGTTCCCGGTCGTGATGCCGTCCGTGCGCGCGCTGTGGAGCTACGGCGAAACCGGCTATCACTCGCTCTCCGCGGCCGTGGTGCGCGAGCGGTACAAGCGCGAGGCGATGGCGAGCGCGTTCCGGATCCTGGGCGAGGGACAGCTGTCCTTGACGAAGTTCCTGCTGCTCGTCGGCGAGCCGATCGATCTCTCCGACTTCCGGAAGGTGCTGACGCACGTGCTGGAGCGCGCGGACTTCCGGACGGACCTGTTCGTCTTCCCGAACCTCTCGATGGACTCCCTCGACTACGCTGGACCGAGGATCAACGAGGGCAGCAAGGGCGTGCTCCTCGGGATGGGGATCCCGGTGCGCAAGCTCCCGGAGGCGTTCCACGGCCGGCCCGCGGCGAGCGCGAGGAAGGTGAAGGTGTTCTCGCCCGGCTGCCTGGTGGTGGAAGGGCCGCCCTACGCCGGCGACCGCGGGGCCCCGGCCCGCATCGCGAGCGATCCGGCCTTCGCGGAGTGGCCCTTGATCGTCCTGTGCGACGACGCCGAACGGCACGCGCGCAGCACGATGAACTTCCTGTGGGCGACGTTCACGCGCTTCGATCCGGCCAGCGATCTCCACGCGTCGCAGGTCGACCTCGCCGGCAACCACGCCTCGTTCACGCCGCCGGTCGTGATCGATGCGCGGATGAAGCCGAGCTATCCCGAGGAGCTCTTCTGCGACGAGGGGACGGCCAAGAAGGTCTCGGAGCGGTGGCTGGAGTACTTCCCCGACGCGCCCGTCGAGATGGGCGATTCCGACCGCGCGAATCTGGACTAGCATGCCGGCGGCATGGATCTCCTCCTCCTGGTCGGCCTGGCCGCGGGTACCTGGTTCCCGCGGGCCCCGTCCGCCTTCGACCATTCGCACGCGCTCTGGACCGAGGTCCTCGCGGCCCGCGTCCGCGGCGAGGGGGTCGAGTACGAGAAGCTGAAGGGCGACCGGGCGAAGCTCGACCAGTACCTCGCCTCGCTCGAGGCCGTGATGCCCGAGGAGTTCGCCGCCTGGGAGCGCTCCCAGCGGTACGCGTTCTGGATCAACGCCTACAACGCCTACACGATCCGCCGCGTCGTCGACGCCTATCCGGTCGCGAGCGTGAAGGACCTCGTCGACGACGAGAAGAGGAGCTTCTGGGACCAGGAGTTCGTCCCGCTGGGCCGGCTCTTCGCCGAGGCGGGCGACCGCAAGCTCACGCTGAACGAGATCGAGAACGAGATCCTCCGGCCCAAGTTCAAGGACGCGCGCGTCCACGCCGCGTTGAACTGCGCCTCGCGCGGCTGCCCGCCGCTCTTCGACCAGGCCTTCGTCGCCGACCGGCTCGAGCGACAGCTCGACCAGCGGGTGGCGAAGTGGCTCTCGAGCCCCGCGAGCATCCGCTACGACCGCGAGGCGAAGCGCCTGCGGGTCTCGAGGATCTTCGAGTGGTACCGCGACGACTTCGTGCGCGACGCGGATTCCGTCAAGGCCTGGATCGCCGGGCACGCCCCGGAGGCGGAGCGTGCCTGGATCGCGGGAGCCGGCGACCTGAAGATCGAGTACCTCGACTACTCGTGGAAGCTGAACGACGCGAAGGGCGATTGAGCAGCGGCTCGCGCGCTCAGCCCTTGCGGAAACCGTAGAACTCCGGATCCCGCAGCGCCGGCGCCGCGCTGCGGCGGATCTGCAGCGTCCGGATCGCCCACAGGTCGCGGAAGATCCGGTACTTCGTCGTCGCGTCGAGGTAGTCGACGCCGCTGCTCCCCCCCGTCCCCGTCCGGCGGCCGATCACGCGCTCGACCATCCGTGCGTGCCGCTGGCGGAAGATCACGAACAGCTGTTCGAGCTCGACGAGCCCGTCGAGCACCTCGCGCGGCCAGGCCAGGAGCGGCAGCTCGCGGTAGGTCTCGATGAAGAGCATCGCCGCGCGGATCCGCGCACGCCGCGCTCCCCCCTCCTTCTCGTCCGGCGCGAAGAAGCTCCGGACCGAGGCCTTCTCCGCCTCGTAGCGCGCCCGGATGCTGGCCGCGTCGGCCGGGCTCTTCGCGATCGAGACCGAGCGGTCCGCGGTCGCGTCGGTCTCCTTCGCGTGCGCGGCCAGGAACGCGTCCAGGAATTCCGCCAGGCGGCGCGGCGCCTCGGCGTTCAGGTGGTCGGTGCCGTCGATCGGCGTGCGGAAGAGCCACTCGTCGATCGAATCCTTGAGCGTCGGTCGGTCGGCGAGCTGCGCCTCGACGCGCAAGAGCGCCGGCGTGCTCTTCCCGTCCTTGCCCCGCAACGCGTCCTTCCACCCCTCCTGGAGCCCGATCGGCGCGCGCTCGGCCTCGAGGAGGCCGAGCAGGATCTCGATCTGGCGCATCTGCGCGCTCTGGAAGCCGCTCGCGGGGAGGAGCTTGTCCCGGAAGGCCAGGAACTCCCGCGTCGTCAGCGTCTCCATGACCTCCCAGTGGCTCGTGGCGACGCGCAAGAGCGCGGCGGCGCGCTTCAGGCTCCGCACCGCGCCGGAGAGCTCCTGCTCGGCCACGGGATCGGCGATGAAGAGGTTGCGCGCGGTCAGGAGCTCGCGGTGGATCAGCTTGAACCACAGCTCGAAGACCTGGTGGACCGAGATGAAGAGGATCTCGTCGTTCGAGAGGACGCGCTCGTCGCGCTCGACGCCGCCCTGGAGCGCGAGAAGCTCGTCGAGGCGCAGGTATTCCCAGTAGCTGACCGGTCGGGGGAGCATCGGGCGCGAGCATAGCGAACCCGCCCGGTGCGGGCTCGCACGCGGCTCAGGCCCCGGCCGAGAGGCGCGCGACCTGCGTACGGATGAACTCGACCGGAGCTCCGGGCTTCATGCCGGAGCGCCGGGCCTCGTCGATCGCCGTCTCGACCTCGATCCCGCCGTGGACGGCGCGCCACACGGCGAGGATCATCGCGGCGCGGTCTCCGCTGCCGCTGAAGAGCAGGATCGGCTCCCCGTCGCCGCGCCGCAGCTCGCACAGCGTCCGGTCGACCACCTCGTCGTCGGGGATCGGCTCGCTGTCGCCGGGAACGACCTGGACGTACTCGATCCCGAGCCTCGCGCAGGTGGCCGCCACGTCGAAGCCGATGCGCTCCACGGGCAAGGAGACGTCGATCGTGCGGGCGATCCCGCGGCGGCCGGCGAGGTCGAGATCCGCGGGCGAGGGATGGCTTCCGATCCAGACGCTCTCGCGCAGGGAGACGTTCCGCATCGTGCCGAGCGTGGGCGCGGGCAGGCGCAGCGGCCCGTATTCGTGTGCGAGGTGCTGGGCGCTCGTGTTGACGCATCCCGCGGCCAGGGCAGCGAGCGCGAGCGCGAGGAGGATCGCTGGGATCTTGGAGCCTGTGGACATGTCGGGCCTCTCGCCCGGCGTGTCCGACGCGCGCCCCCGCGGAGGGGGCGGGTTTCTTCAGGATTCGGCCCGATCCTGGGAAGCATTCCCAGGGCGGAGGGCCTGGATCCCGAACAGGATCCATCCGGCCACGAGGGCCAGGCCCCCGAGCGGCGTGATCGCGCCGAGCCA
>Ga0075428_100009390_pt1 | contig 10849 bp, 6 predicted proteins | sample RhiMetdeltSRZDD2_FD_75291 | JGI IMG/M metagenome (GOLD analysis project Ga0075428, IMG submission 75291) | Populus rhizosphere microbial communities from Tennessee, USA - Rhizosphere MetaG P. deltoides SRZDD2 | ecosystem: Host-associated > Plants > Roots > Rhizosphere > Soil | place: USA... | reverse complement strand
GAAGCTGATGGAGCCGATGGAGCTACGGCTACGCCGGGCACCTGATTCCCTTTGGCGTACATACATTGGATGTACGCTATATCATACCGAGATTGTAAGGCCGCCGCGGAGGCGCCACTGGCTGATGCGCCGCTCGCACTCCCCAGGACGAGACCACTCCCGCCGCCAATGGCTGCACCGGCCCCAGGATTCCCGACCCCGGCGCCAATGAGCGCCCCAACCGCTGCACCTAGAACTGTCCCTACAGCCCCACTGGTGACAGCGCTCTGATTCGCTGCCTCCGCCGGCTCTAAGCCGATTTGGGACTGTGCATACTGCCGACACACCGCCTCATCTCCCTGGAAGACCTCAAAAGGCTTCCCAGGCGCTGGCAACACCATCACATTCGGCCCGGTGGGCACGACAACACAACCGCTGAGCACACCGATTCCCAGCAGCACTATACCCCACTTTACCATCATACCTACTCTCCTCACTATGGCGCTGTGCAGACATCCGTCCTCTAACGCCCCACAGCCTTGTGGCGCATGCAGCTCATTGTCGCATATATGTGCTCCCATTGCCTAGATATTCCAACACCTCATGAGGTCATGTCCATTCCTGTGCCAACGCGACGTAGCTCTGGACCATGCAAAGCTCGATGCCCCACTGCAGCATGGGAAGAGCGTATAATCACGTGCGATCATAACGACCGGGGGCAAACTGTGAGCGGGCAGACGCGCGTCACCATGAGAGGGAGCATTGATGAGTAGCGGTGGAACAATCACAACAGTCACGATTATTGGCGCGGGGTCAGGTGGCTTTGGGCTACTCACCCACCTCGGGTGCGCTGGGTACCGGATACGGCTGCATGATCTTGATGATACGAAACTGGCCGCAATTCGCGAGCACGGTGGGGTGGACGTGGAGAACGGCCCACGGCCCTTTGCGCCTGTTGATCTCGCCACTACAGACCTTGCCGCCGCCGTGGCCGGAGCAGACCTGCTTATCTTTGTCACAGGTGGTACCACACACGCTGCCCTAGCGCGAGCTGTGGCACCGCTCCTTGAAGATGGGCAGCTTGTCCTGCTCATTCAGGGCAATACTGGTGGTGCCCTCGTCGTGCAGCAGGGGCTAGAACGCGGTGGCTGCCACGTTGCCATCGACCTGGCCGAGATGGATACCTATCCCTATGCCACAGCACGTCCTACACCGACTCGGGCACGGATCGTGACCCATAAACGCTGGCTTCAGATTGCCGCGTTCCCAGGGCGCGGCGGCGCGAGGGTGCTGGAGCGGCTCAGCCCTCTGTTCCCAGAAGCCGTGCTCGCCCCAAACATCCTGACGACAGGCCTGACCAATATGAACGCTATGCTGCACGTGGCCAACTGCGTCAGCAATGCCGGACGCATCGAAAGTGGTGGTAGCTTTAAATTCTACGCCGATGGCGTCACTCCTGCTGTGGTCAACCTCTATCAGGCACTCGACACCGAACGCCTGGCCATCGCGGCGCACCTAAGCGTGACCATTCCGAGTCTGCCCGAGTGGATCGACCGGGTCTACGGCGTACGTGAGGCATCGCTGCACGCGACGTTTCAGCGCCTGACCTTCGACCAGCATGCTCCCTACCAGAACACCCCAACGCCTACTTCTCTGGACCATAAATACGTGGCCGAGGATGTGCCGACCGGCTTACTCCCTATGAGTGCCCTGGGGGCCGCTGCTGGTGTGGCGACACCGGTGATGGGCGGCCTGATCCACGTCGCATGCACCATGGTAGGGCGTGACTTTGCGGTGGAGGCTCGAACGCTCGACCGTCTAGGCCTCTCTGACAAGTCAGCGGCACAGATCCGGGACATTGTGCAGAACGGGTTTGCCTAGACCAGTATTGTCGACGGCGTACACACCCTGGCGCTGGCGTGCGCGAGCAGGTCATGGTCCTGGAAGATGATCATCAGGCCAGCGCCGACCGTCTCAATGACGGTTTGGGGAGGCTGGAGGACACGCACTGCAAGATAGGAGAGAAGGGAGCCGGCAAGAGGGCTATAGAGGGAAAGTCGAGGCAAGCACTTTGAAGCATGCAGGAGAAATTTATCATGAGGAATGACAGAACGGTCGCACGTTATCTTGCACCCCGCATCCATATGTCTACGCAGAAACTGAAATTTGAGAGTACTGCTTGCTCTGTGCCCAAACGTCTGGCACAATAAACACCCAGGTTTCCAGATGGCTGTATACTGGTAACAAAGGGCATGCAATTAGATGCAGGAGGCACGTATGGACACAGATGAGGAAAACGTGGAATCTCGCCTACCTATGTCGCTAGGCGGTAGGAGACGGAGTGTCAACCGTCCGCAGCTCTCTCCAGGAGACCTCGCAGTGGGAGGAAATCTGGAGAAAGTGCGCGATCTTCTGTTCGGCGCACAAATGCGGGACATGGAAAACCACTTTGCGCGTCTGGAAGAACGCTTGCAGAAGGATATCGCCGAGCTCAAGGACGAGACGCGCGGACGTTTTGAGTCACTCGAAGTATTTCTACGCAAAGAGATCGAGTCGCTCACTGACCAGCTCAAAACAGAGCAGGATGTGCGCCAGCAAGCGGTCCAAACGTTGACCCAAGAGCTCACCGAGACGGTCAAAGCCTTTAACCAACGCACTAATCAGGCAGAAGAACACATCGTCAAAGCACAGCGTGAATTGCGCCAGCACATCCTGGATCAATCCCGCTCACTCCGTGATGAGTTCTGGGACCGCTATCGCGAGTTGTCAGAGGCGACGGAGCATAACGTACAAGAACTGCGTGCTGAGAAGACCGACCGTGCCACGCTGGCCGTCCTCTTGACAGAACTGGCCATGCGCCTTGGCAATGAATATCTGTTGCCGGGGAATAATGAGTAATCTTGCCCCGGAGATGAGACATGGCTAGACGACTGGACCACTGTCCAATGCACTCGCCGTGACGATGGTCAAAGACTGCCATGCTGGAGGGCTATGGGTGCCATGAGTGACACACCCACCAACGGTATCACGGAGACAGCGCGTCCGCCGCAGATCCCGAACGGAGATGGCTGGGGTGAACTTCGGAACCTCCTCATTGGACCGGAACGGAGCCAGCTAGACCAACTCCAGGCACGTCTGGACGCCTTACGAGTATATCCTGAAGACGTCAGCCAGGTGTTGGCAGAGGCTGTCCACCTGCGGTCCAGCCAGGATAAGCAGCTCACGAACGCGCTGTTACCAAGTGTCGAGGAAGCCCTACGCGCCTCTGTCCAGCGCAATCCGCGGGTCTTGGTGGACACGCTTTTCCCCATGATGGGGCCCGCCATCCGTAAAGCCATCACGGTGGCCTTGCGCAGTATGCTGGACTCCTTGAATAGCAGCCTGGCCATTAGCCTCTCCCTGCGTGGTCTCAAGTGGCATTGGGAAGCCTTCCGGACAGGGAAACCGTTCGCAGAAGTCGTGCTGCTACACACTCTGAGCTATCGCGTGGAACAGGTGTTTCTGATCCACAAAGAGACGGGTCTATTGTTGCAACATGTAATCGCCGAGTCCGTGATAGGGCAGGATGGCGAGATGATTTCTGGCATGTTGACGGCCATTCAGGATTTTATGCGGGATTCCTTTGGTGGGGCGGAAGGTGAGTCACTCGACACCGTGGAGTACGGTGATCGTACCCTGTGGATTGAGCAAGGCCCACAAGCCATTCTCGCAGGGGTGGTATGGGGTAACGCCCCACGGGAACTCAAGATCGTGTTTCAGGAGGCACTCGAAAGCATTCACTTTGAGATGCGAGAAGCGCTAGGCTCTTTTCAGGGCGATGCGTCGCCTTTTACCGCGATTCGTCACTATCTGGAAGGCTGTCTGCAAGAGCAGTTCAGAACAGAAGAGACCCGCCGGTCAGCCCGTGGTGTGTGGCTCATCAGCGCGGCTCTCCTGCTCGCCCTGGGGGCCTGGGGCTTCTCCCTCATGCGCTCTCATCAGGTGTTTAAACAGGCCCAACAGCGTTGGGAGGCGTGTCTGAGTACGCTGCGGACGCAGCCGGGCACGGTCGTCTTGACCGTCGAAAACCGCCATGGGACCTATGTTCTTTCGGGGCTGCTTGATCCATTAGCTCCGGAACCGTTTACACTTCCCGCAGTGGCACGCATGTGTGCTGATATTGACGTCTCCAGACAGTGGCAAACGTATTATGCACTGCATCCGACGTTTGTCGCAGAGCGAGCCCGCAGGGCCCTTGATCCCCCGGACACCGTGGTGCTCGATCTTGACAACCAGGGTGTACTTCATGCCACAGGTACAGCGTCTTATCAGTGGATTCTCGAAGTGCAGAAGCTGGCGCGAGTGATCCCCGGTATTACGCAGTTACAAACTGAGCAGCTTGTGGCGGTTGACCGTCCAGAACAGATCCTGGCACGGGCCCAGGCCACTCTGACGCCTCCGAGCACGGTCACCCTGCGTCTGGACAACGAAGTCCTATATGCCAGTGGGGAAGCTCCACATCGCTGGCTCGTTGAAGCCCGTAAGCGGGCTCCAACCATCCCTGGCATTAAGTGGTGGCGTGAGGAGCAAATGGTGGATACGACGCTGAAAGCGTTGACGGTTTTCAAAGACGAAGTCGAAAAATATTCACTCCGTTTTGTTAAAGGCACCGTGCGCCCTGACACTGGCCAGGAAATGGTGCTCCCAAAGATATCTACGGCGGTCCGGCAACTCGTCGACGCTGCCAGTGCAGTGCATTATAGTGTTCAGATTGAAGTGCTGGGTCATACGGATAAGACTGGATCGGTAGAAGAAAATTTACGACTCGCCCAGGGGCGTGCCGAGTATGTGATCGCCGGCTTGCGCAGCCAGGGAATTACTGAGATCAATTTGACCGCAGTAGGGGCAGGTTGGCGTCAGCCGTTACAAGGGGAAATGACCGAAGAGGATCGCGCCTTGAACCGCCGGACATCACTCAAGGTGATTCTCACCGATACCTTAGAGGAAAAGGGATAGGGCCTACGATTCATGATTCAGAAAAAAATTTGCATGGTTGGAGCCTTTGCGGTGGGCAAAACGAGCCTGGTGGCACGTTTTGTTGAGAGTATTTTTTCGGAGAAATACCATACCACTGTAGGCGTAAAGATTGCCAAAAAAGCCCTCAATGTTGGCGACCAGGAATGGCACCTCATTCTGTGGGATCTGGCTGGGGAAGATGAGTTTCTGCAAATCCGCACGTCCTATTTGCGAGGCTCAGCCGGCTATCTGCTGGTAGTAGATGGCACCCGCCGGGCCACGCTCGATACGGCTGTGAGCATCCAGCAACGCATTGTTGACGCCGTAGGTCCTATCCCATTCGTGGTGCTGTTCAACAAGTCAGACCTTACAAACGAGTGGGAGATTGCGAACGACGCTTTCGAAGGGTTGTCACACAAGGGTTGGTCTTGGCTGAAAGCGAGTGCCAAAACCGGTGAAGGAGTCGACGAAGCCTTTCTGACACTGATTGCTAAGATGCCGGAGGGATAAATGCCTAACCTCCCAGCACCCGTGCAGGCATATGTGCACAAGCACCTCTTAGCTCCCCACGCGCCAGCCTATCTGCTGATACACCAGGACGGACGCCTGGTTGCCTGGGGAGGGGAACTCGCCATGTACGGGATGACCGATTTGCAGCCAGGGAGCGCGGTTGAGCAGCAAGTCCCGGTACTGGCGGGGCTGTTTCCTTTCGACAGGACCTTCTTGTATATCCCCTGTATTGAAACTGCTTCTGGGCTTTTTGCGGACTTTCACATCTTTCCCGCCGACGCTGGAGTCTGGGTGCTGTTGCTGGACGTGACCGCGGATGCTGTGCAACGCCGCCTGTTGCAGCAGAAGGCCAACGAGATGGTCTTGCTGCAGGAGCACTACACCACGATCTTCGGTCGGCCTCTGGAGCAAGATGTGGCCCCCAATCCTGTCCGCTCCGTGCGAGGTACCATGATGACAGCTTCTCTCTTAGCGCAGACGTTGGCAGCCTTGGACATGGTGGTCATGGAACGCAACACGGACGGGACTTTTCACCTCCTCAGCACTGTGCCATCGTGGTTTATGCGCTTATATCCCGAGGTGACGACGCAGTCAGAAGGATTGCGTCCGGGCGATGTTTTTCCTTTCCTTGAGTACTTTCTGATCGATGCCGAGCCATTCTGGAACGCCCAGGATACAGGACAACTGAAATCGGGACCATGGAGTGAAACAGATCAGGATGGCAACGAGTATGCTCTTGAGGCATCAGCGATGTGCCTGGGTCAGCACCAGATGCTCTGCATTGCTTTCCCTAAAATAGAATTCGCCGAGCAACAGTCTATTGTCCAAAAAGCCAGAGAAGAACGGTTGGAGCACATCCAATTGCACAAAGAGATCCAGAAAAAGGATATTTTACTTCACTGTATTGTCCATGACCTGGGCGGACCCCTGGCGGCGATTAGCAGCAGCTTGGCATTCTTGGAGGATGAAGACCTCACATCTGACGGCAGAGAATTTCTGGACATCAGTCTGCGCCAGGCGAGCCGACAGCAACAGCTGATCCGGCAAATCCTCGATGTTTTTGCTGCGGAGATGGGTGCCATCGAGTCGTTTGCACGTGATCCCGCACACGCACCGGATGCCGCCAGATGTGTGCAGGAGGTCGTCAAGGCTCTCAGCCCGGCCGGAACGGCCCAGGGTATCAAGCTCCAGATGGCTTCCAGCGTCGATGTGGCAGCGGATTGGCAGGTGGTTGGGGAACAATCACGTCTGGAACGGATAATTTTTAATCTCGTGGAAAATGCTTTACGCCATAGCCCATCAGGTTCTCTCGTCACGGTGGCTCTTGAACAGGCCGAGGCAGATGTGTTGGTCGCCGTCGACGATCAGGGACCAGGGGTAGCACCAGACGTCATCGGCACCCTCTTTGAAAAATTTTCCCAGGGCAAAGGGCAGAAGGGCAAGGCTGGCCTCGGTCTGTATTTCTGCCGTATCACGGTTGAACACTGGGGTGGTGCCATTGGCTGTACCCCCCGTCAGACAGGTGGTACGCGGTTCTGGTTTCGCCTCCCTCGGCCAACTCTGCATTAACACAAGTGTCTAACTCACCGCACATTTACCATGTGGGGTTGATTGAGGAGGACTGCACATGGCCGAGTCACAGGCCAAAATCCTCATTGTCGATGACGAGGCCGATAATATCAGGATCCTGGAGGTACTGCTGCTCCGCCGTGGCTATGAGGTGATCAAAGCCAGGAATGGAGCGGAAGCGCTCCAGCAAGTGTACAGCGAGCAGCCAGACCTCATCCTTCTCGATGTGATGATGCCGATTATGGACGGCTTCGAAGTGTGTAAAATTCTCAAGGAGAACCCCGAGACCCATCTGATTCCTGTGGTCATCATGACTGCCCTGGGGCAGGTGGAGGACCGTGTCAAGGGGATCGAAGCGGGGGCAGATGACTTCCTCACCAAACCGGTGCATCGTGACGAACTGCTGGCGCGCATACAGACATCGTTGCGGTTGAAACAGGCAATCGCCCAGCAGGTGGAATCCCTGCAGAACGTCCGTACACACTTGACCAAGTTCGTGCCACAAGCAGTCATGCGACTCATCGAGGCAAATCCTACGGCGCCCGAGATGGAGAAGAAAGAGCGAGACGTGTCTGTGCTGTTCGTGGATATTAGCAGTTATGCGCGGCTGAGCGAGTCACTCGAGGGCGAGCAGGTTAATAGCATTATCGAGCGCTACTTCTCCGGTTTCTTGGACTGTATTCATGCCAACGGAGGGGATATTAATGAGACTGCTGGCGATGGGCTTATGACGATTTTTGTTGATACCGATATACAACACCATGCCAGGCGAGCGGTGCAGACGGCGCTTGAACTGTTAGACCGGACAGCGCAGCTCAATGCGCAGCTCACGGGCATAAATCCCATAGCCATCCATATCGGCATCAATTCGGGTGTGGCGCTGGTTGGTCCGACCAAACTGGAGGGAACCAGCGGCACACGCTGGACCTACACCGCTCTGGGACAGGTAACGAATGTGGCGGCCAGGATTGCCGCTATCGGTGAGGCGGGAGCGATCCTCGTTGGACCGGAGACAGCACGGCGTGTCGCCGGATTCTTCTCCATCCACGAAGTTGGCATGCGACAGTTCAAAAATATCTCCGATGCCGTAATGGTCTATCGCATTCTGGGATGCTTGTAGACTCGGACACCGTTGGTGATGTCCTATAGGTCAATCCCTATCCAGTAAGATAGTGCACGGTAAGTCCCACAGGCGAGGCAATAGTGTGTGCCGCTGCAGTATCCCATGGGTCATAATATGGATGGCGTGCTCTCTCGACGCGGGGTAGCCCTCCTCAGCCCTAGTGATAAAAGAAGGGCTGCCGTTAAGCTGGTGGTCCTCTGCCCACACAGTTACAGAAGGACGAACATGAGCACGCCGTTGAGCTTTCAAGATATTATTTTGTGTCTCCTGGCCTACTGGAAGGACCAGGGTTGCCTGGTGCAGCAGCCCTACAATATCCAGGTTGGCGCTGGGACTATGAATCCGGCGACGGCCCTCCGTGTCCTGGGGCCAGAGCCCTGGAACGTGGTCTATGTGGAGCCCAGCATCCGTCCTGACGATGGCCGCTTTGGGGATAACCCGAATCGTATGCAGATGCACCACCAGTTGCAGGTCATCCTGAAACCAGACCCCGGCAACCCGCAAGAGCGCTATCTCAAAAGTCTCGAAGCGATTGGGATTGACCCGCGCCAGCATGACATTCGCTTTGTCGAGGATAACTGGGAAAGCCCGGCGCTCGGGGCCTGGGGGCTGGGCTGGGAAGTGTGGCTCGACGGTCAGGAGATTACGCAATTCACCTATTTCCAGCAGGCCGGTGGTCAGCCTCTGGAGCCAGTGTCGGTCGAGATTACCTATGGGCTGGACCGCATCACCCTGGCGTTGCAGGGCTTGGAGAGTGTCTGGAGCATGGAATATGGGGCCGGCATCTCCTATAACGATGTGCTCCTCGCGAGCGAGATCGAACACTGTCGGTACTACTTTGAGATCGCCGATGTCGGGGCCTTGAAAGCCGTGTACGATACCTATGAGCGTGAGGCCATACGCTGTCTGGAAGCCCACCTGGTCTTCCCAGCCCACGATTATAACCTCAAATGTTCGCACCTGTTCAACGTGCTCGACACGCGTGGCGCCATCGGCGTCACCGAACGGGCCAACTACTTCCGCCGTATGCGCAACGTGGCGCGAGACGTGTCAGCTCTCTACATTGCACAGCGCCAGGAACAGGACTATCCGTTGCTGCAGCGTGGTCCTGGGCAGGAGCAACAGACGGATGGGCAGATACAGACGGGTGAGCCGGTCTCTGCGAGTGCTGGGCCACACCCTTTTGTGCTCGAGATCGGTAGTGAGGAATTACCGGCTGCTGACCTCACTGCAGCGCTCGCACAACTCCGTACGGCCGTGCCGGCTCTCCTCACAGACCTGCGCCTGGACTATGATACCGTTGAGGTCCATGGGACGCCCCGACGTCTGGTAGTTTTCGTCCCTCAACTGGCGAGCCGTCAGACTGATCTGGAAACGGTCGTGAAAGGGCCACCGGCCAGTCGTGCCTTTGATGCGACTGGCCAGCCCACGCCGGCAGCGCTCGGCTTTGCCCGCAGCCGTGGCGTCGCTGTCACGGCCCTGCAAGTTGTGGAAGACCAGGCTGGGCGCTATGTCGCGGCAGTCGTGCATGAGACCGGACGTCCTACTCCCGAAGTCCTGGCCGAGGCATTGCCCGGCTGCATTGCTGGCCTGACGTTTGGCAAGAGTATGCGCTGGAATGCGACGAACGTCTCCTATAGCCGTCCGCTACGCTGGCTGGTGGCGCTCTATGGACCGCAGGTGGTGCCGTTTACCTACGCTGGTGTGGCTAGCGGCCGGACGAGCCGTGGTCTACGCCCCTACGATTCACCGGCCATCGTCATTGACGATGCTGCCAACTACGCCCGCATTATGCAGGAGCATAGTATCGTCACCAGCGTTGAGGCGCGGCAAGCGACGATCACCGCGGCGGCTACTGCGCTGGCCACACGTCAGGGCGGCATGTATCGCCCTGACCAGGCATTGCTCGACGAAGTGGCGAATCTTGTGGAATACCCAACTGTCCTCTGTGGGCGCTTTGAGGAGCACTTTCTCGCCTTACCAGCCGAAGTGCTCGTCGCGGTGATGAAAAAACACCAGCGCTACTTTCCAGTCTACGCCCCTGACGGCCGTCTGCTGCCGTACTTCCTCACGGTGCGCAATGGGGATGCGGTACACCTGGACATGGTGACCACAGGCAACGAGCAGGTGCTGCGGGCCCGTTTTGCTGATGCGGAGTTCTTCTACAAACACGATACGCAACATCCCCTGGCTGATTGTGTCCCCCGGCTTGCCACGCTGACTTTCCAGGCCAAGCTTGGCTCCATGCTCGATAAAATCCGCCGGCTGGAGCAGCTTACCCCTATCGTCGCACGTCTGCTTGGCCTGACTGCAGAAGAGACAGCCGTGGCGCAGCGTGCTGCAGCCCTCTCCAAGGCTGATCTTGCCACCCGTATGGTGGTGGAGATGACCTCGCTCCAGGGCATTATGGGAGGTCACTATGCCCGCACGAGTGGCGAGCCAGAGGCTGTCGCCGCGGCGCTGGCCGAGCAGTACAACCCGGTGAGTACGACACGCCCTGGCCTCGCCCTCGCCCTGGCTGATCGCCTGGACAGTTTACTGGGTCTGTTTGCGGTGGGCCTAGCCCCCAGGGGCTCCAACGACCCCTTTGCCCTCCGCCGCGCCGCCCTAGGTGTTATCGAGAACCTCGTGGCCAATCAGACGTCTTTCGATGTGCGGCAGGCGCTTGCCGAA
>Ga0075428_100009389_pt1 | contig 10850 bp, 7 predicted proteins | sample RhiMetdeltSRZDD2_FD_75291 | JGI IMG/M metagenome (GOLD analysis project Ga0075428, IMG submission 75291) | Populus rhizosphere microbial communities from Tennessee, USA - Rhizosphere MetaG P. deltoides SRZDD2 | ecosystem: Host-associated > Plants > Roots > Rhizosphere > Soil | place: USA... | reverse complement strand
GAAGGCGAGCTGCTGGCCGAGCGTCGAGGCGCCGCGCTCGAAAGCGAGCGTCCCCATCGCGACCTTCCAGCCGTCGCCCGGTGCGCCGACCACGTTCTCCGCCGCGGTGCGCGCGCCGTCGTAGAAGACCTCGCTGAACTCGCTGGTGCCCGTGATCTGCACGATCGGCCGGATCTCGATCCCCGGCTGGCGCATCGGCACGAGCAGGTAGGAGAGGCCGACGTGGCGCTGCGACGCCGGGTCGGAGCGGCAGACGACGAAGCACCAGTCGGCCCACTGCGCCCACGAGGTCCAGACCTTCTGTCCATCGAGCACCCACTCGCCGCCCTCGAGGCGCGCGCGCGTCTGCACGTTGGCGAGATCGGAGCCCGCGTTCGGCTCCGAGTAGCCCTGGCACCAGATCTCCTCGCCGCGCACGATCGCGGGCAGGAAGCGGCGCTTCTGCTCCTCGCTGCCGAAGTGCAGGAGCGTCGGTCCCAGCAGGCCCTCGCCGATGTGGCCGAGGCGCCCGGGCCCGCCGGCGCGCGCATACTCCTCGTGGAAGATCACCTGCTGCGAGAGCGAGGCGTCGCGGCCGCCGTACTCGCGCGGGAAGCCGATGCAGGACCAGCCGGCCTCGCCGAGGCGGCGCTCCCAGGCGCGCCGCTCGTCGAGGAGCGCGTGCTCGTCGCCCGGGCCGCCGCGTCCGCGGACGATCGCGAACTCGCCCGCGAGCTGCGCGTCGAGCCAGCCCGCGAGCTCGCGGCGGAAGGCTTCGTCCTCGGCGCTGAAACGGAGGTCCATGGCGACGGAGCGCAGCTTACGGGAGGAGGCGCCCCGCCTGCAAGCGCGGCCTTCGGCTATGCTCCGGCCGGTGCCGTCCGCCTATCGCCTCCACGTCTTCGACTACAACTACTCGTCGTGGTCGATGCGCGCCGGCGTCGTGATGCGCGCCTCCGGCGTCGACTTCGACGAGTCGCGCCTCCACCTCGACGACGCGTCGCGCGCCGGGATCCGCGAGCTCTCGCCGTCGGGCCTGCTGCCGCTGCTCGAGCACGGCGAGCGGCGCATCGGCGACTCGCTCGCGATCGCCGAGTACATGGCCGAGCAGTGTCCCGAGCGCGCGCTGTGGCCCCGCGACGCGCACGCCCGCGCCGCGGCGCGCTCGGCCTCGGCGGAGATGCACTCGGGCTTCACCGCGATCCGCACCGCGATGCCGATGAACCTGCGCGCGCGCTACCCGGGCTTCGCGCGCAGCGCCGACGTCGAGCGGCAGGTCGCGCGCGTGAAGGAGCTCTGGGCGGACCTGCGCCGCCGCTTCGGCCGCGGCGGGGAGTACCTCTGCGGCGAGTTCGGAATCGTCGACGCGATGTACGCGCCCGTCGTCGCGCGCTTCCGCTCCTACGACGTGCGCCTCGACGGGGTCTGCGCCGGGTACGCGGGGGCGGTGTGGCGCCACCCCGCGGTCGCGAGCTGGGAGGCCGCGGCGGCGCGCGAGGAGCTGCGCATCCCCGCCTACGAGTTCGTGGTCGGCTGACGCGGAGGGGCGGTCGTGATCCTCGCTGGGAGCCTCTGGGACCTCGTCGAGCGCCGTGCGGAGGCGACGCCCGACGCGCTCTTCGCCGTCGACGACTCCGACCGCGAGCTCTCCTTCGCCGGCTACCGCGATGCGGCGCTGCGCTGTGCCGCGGGCCTCGCGGCGCGCGGCGTCGCCGCGGACACGAACGTCTCGTGGCAGCTCCCGACGCGGCTCGACTCGATGGTGCTCAGCGCCGCGCTCGCGCGCCTCGGCGCGGTGCAGAACCCGATCATCCCGATCTACCGCGAGCGCGAGGTGCGCTTCGCGGTGCGCCAGACGCGCGCGCGCATGCTCTTCGTGCCGGGCGTCTTCCGCGGCTTCGACCACGCGGCGATGGCCCGCCGGCTCGCCGCCGAGGAGCCGGGCCTCGAGGCGGTGGTCCTCGACGACGGGCTCTCCGACGGCGACCCGGCCTCGCTGCCGCCGGTCGCGCCCGCGAGCGCGCCCGAGGCCGCCCCGGTGCGCTTCGTCTTCTACACCTCCGGCACGACGGCGGACCCGAAGGGCGCCCTGCACACCGACCACACGCTGATGCACCAGGGGCGGATCCTCTGCGACGTGCTCGAGCTCGTCCCCGCGGATCGCATCGCGCTCGCGTTCCCCTTCACGCACATCGGCGGGCTCGGCTGGCTGATCGCCGGCCTGATGTCCGGCGCCGCGCACATCGTGATCCCCGCCTTCGACGCGAAGAAGAGCATCGACGCGCTGGCTCGCCACGGCGTCACCCTCGGCGGGGCCGGCACCGTCTTCCACCAGGCCTACCTCGCGGCGCAGCGCGAGCGCGGCGGCCCGTCGATCTTCCCGAGGATCCGCGCCTTCCCCGGCGGCGGCGCGCCGAAGCCGCCGCAGCTGCACTACGACCTCGTGAAGGAAATCGGCGGCGTCGGGATCGTCTCGGGCTGGGGCATGACCGAGGGCCCGATCTGGGCGATGAGCAGCGTGCGCGACGCGAGCGACAAGCTCGCGCACACCGAGGGCCGCGCCACGCGCGGCGTCGAGCTGCGCGTGGTCAAGCAGGACGGTACCCCCGCGGCGACCGGCGAGGAGGGCGAGCTGCGCGCGCGCGGGCCGCAGATGTGCCGCGGCTACCTCGACGCGAGCCTGAACGCGCAGGCCTTCGACGAGGCGGGCTTCTTCCGCACCGGCGACCTCGGCACGCTCGACGCCGAGGGCCACGTCATCATCACGGGGCGCCTCAAGGACGTGATCATCCGCAAGGGAGAGAACATCTCCGCGAAGGAGGTCGAGGATCTCCTCTATCCGCACCCGAAGGTCGCCGACGTCGCGGTGATCGGGCTGCCCGACCCGAAGCTCGGCGAGCGCTGCTGCGCCGTCGTCGCCTGCCGCGACCCCGCCGACCCGCTGCGCTTCGACGAGATGATCGCCTACCTGACGGCGCAGGGCCTGATGCGCCAGAAGCTCCCCGAGCAGCTCGAGATCGTGGACCAGGTCCCGCGCAACCCGACCGGAAAGATCCTCAAGCACGAGCTCCGCAGCCGCTTCGCGCGGGGACGGTCTTAAGAAGTTAAGGAAATTCAGATTCTCGCGAGGGGCGTCGGAGACTCCCCCGCCGTTCGGAGAATCTGAATTTCCTTAACTTCTTAAGACCGTCCCCGTTACGGCGCCGTCCCCGCTACGGAGTCCACTGGGCGACGAAGCCCTCGCGCAGGCACTCGTCGACTGCGTCGGGCGCGTAGCCGAGCTCTTCGAGGATCTCGCGGCTGTGCTGGCCGACGACGAGCGGCGGGCCCTGCACGCGGCCCGGCGTGTCGGAGAGGTCGAAGAGCAGTCCCACCTGGTCGAGGCGGCCGACGAAGGGGTGCGGGTAGGAGGCGACCCAGCCGCGCGCCTGGCGCTCGGGATCGTCGTGGAGGCCCTGCGCCGTGTCGGGCGACGAGACCTCGCAGGGGACGCCCGCGCGGTCGAGCTCCGCGAACCACTCGCGCGCGGCGCGCTTCGCGAAGGTCTCCTCGAGCAGGCGCGCGAGCGTCGCGTCGTGGCGCTCGCGCTCCGCCGCGGTCGCGAAACGCGGGTCGCGCGACAGGTCCTCGCGGCCCAGCGCGCCGCACAGGCGCGTCCAGTGCTCGTCGCGCGCGAGCACCAGGCAGAGCCAGCCGTCGGCGGTCTCGTAGAGCCGGTAGCCCGCCGAGAAGCCGAGCTGCGTCGCGTCGGTGCGCGGGCGCCCGAGGCTCGACCCGTCGGGGAAGGCGACGGCGTTCGAGCAGTTGAGCAGCTGCGCGTTCACGATCGCGGTCGTGCACATCTGCCCCTCGCCGGTGCGCTCGCGGTGGCGCAGCGCCTGGAGGATCGCGATCGCGGAGAGGAAGCCGTTGCCGGTGTCGCCGAGCGAGGTGAGGCTCCACAGCGGCTTCCCGCCGCGGGCCATGCCGCCGTCCTCCCACTGCACCCCCGCGAGGCAGCCGCCGGTCTGGTCGTTGCCGGGCAGCGCCTCGCGCGGGCCGCGCTCGTGGCCGCGCGTGTGGCAGTAGACGAGCCGCGGGTTCAGCGCGCGGAGGCTCTCATAGTCGATCCCGAGCTTCTTCGCCGCCTTGTAGCGCATGTTGTGCTGCACGACGTCGGCCGTCGCGACGAGCTCGCGCAGGATCTGCATCGCCCGCGGGTCCTTCAGGTTCAGCGCGATGCTGCGCTTGCCGTGGTTCGCCATGTAGGCGATGTGGTTCGCGTGCCAGTAGGTGTCGTGGAGCGCGTTGATCTTGATCACGTCGGCGCCGAGGTCCGAGAGCAGCTGCGTGCCGAAGGGCCCCGCGATCGCGAGGCCGAGGTCGAGCACGCGGATGCCCTCGAGCGGGGCGCGCAGCGCGCGTTTCGCGGCCGGCGGCGCCGCGGCGGCGCGCGGCGCGGCGGCCGCCTCGGCCCGCACCTCGGCGGTGTGCTCGCCCGCGCGCGGCGCCGGGCCGCGGATCTTCCCGGGGCTCGAGTCGAGCTGGTAGGCGATGCCGACGTGGCGGATCGTCCCGAGCTCCGGGTCCTCGACCTCCGCGACGCAGCCGTCGGCGAGCAGCAGCGGGTCGGTGAGCGCCTCCTCGGGCGAGCGCACCATCTGGAGCGTCATCCCGGACTTCGCCGCCGCGTCGACCCACGCCTGCGCCGGGAAGCGCTTCACGCGCTCGGCGAGGATCGGCTGGTAGTGCGCCATCACGATCACTTCCTCGGGTCCGGTGCCGAAGCGGTCCGGGTCGTCGCGCGCGCGCAGGTCCGGGCTCGCGTCGAGCGTCTCGCCCTCGGAGGCCGTCATCAGGAAGCGCGGGTTCGGCACCCAGTTGTGGATCCAGCGCCCGTCGGAGCACTCGAAGTGGCCCTTCGGCGATCGCGAGGCGAGGATCCAGGAGTCGAACATCGGCGCGTCGGTCTTCTCCGCGCGCTGCCATGCGCCCGCCGCGCAGGCGAGCGCGCCCTGGAAGAGCGAGGTCTCGACGCGCTGCCCGCGCCCCGTGATCTCGCGCGCGAAGAGCGCCGCGCTGATCCCCGTCGCCGCGGCGTAGAAGGCGCCGAGGCTCGGGAAGAACGAGGCGGGGAACACGGGCCCCGGCCGCGGCGGCCCCTGCACGGACTCGTACGGGATCTCGAGGTCGGGGAAGCGGTCCTCCTGCCGGGCCATGTGGCGGATCGCACCCTCGGGCCAGCCGCGCTGCTCCCAGTGCAGGCCGCTGCGCGCCGCGACGAGCGCGTCCCAGCCGGGGCGATCCTGGTCGCGCGTGCCGCGGCCGTAGGCGGTGATCGAGCAGGTGACGAGGCGCGGGTTGCGCGCGCGCAGCGTCGCGGCGTCGACGCCGAGCCGCTCGGCCGTACCGGGCGCGAAGCTCTCGACCACGACGTCGGCGCGCGCGGCGAGCGCGAGGAAGGCCTCGCGGTCCGCGGCGAGGCGCAGGTCGAGGATCGCGCTGCGCTTGCCGCGGTTCCAGGCGCGCTGGCCCGGGAGCGCGCGGAACGGGTCGCCGCCGGGCGGCTCGATCCGCGTCACCCTCGCGCCGTGGTCGGCGAGCAGCATCGTCGTCATCGGGCCCGCGATGCCCTGCGAGAGATCGAGGACCTCGATGCCGTCGAGAGCCGCCGCCATCGTCGCCTCCTACCCGAGCCCGAAGACCCCGAGCGCGTTCTCGGAGACGATCTTCCTGCGGTCCTCGAGCGGGATGCCGGCGGTCTCGAACTGCTCCTTCACCTGCTGGCGCGAGTTCGGCCAGCAGGTCGCGGGATGCGGGAAGTCCGTCGACCAGAAGATCCGCTCGGGGCCGAAGAAGTCGTAGGCGGCCTTGAGCCCGCGCGGCTCGTACATGAAGGTCGCCCCCATCTGGCGCTTGAAGTACTCGCTCGGCAGGAGCTTCACGCCGGGGAACGAGTAGTGCTGGTGCATGCGCGCATCGAGCACGCTCTCGAAGAACCAGGGCAGCCAGCCGAGCCCCGGCTCGACGGCGATCACCTGGAGCTTCGGGAAGCGCTCGAGCGTCCCGGTGAGGATCCAGAACGCCATCGTCTCGGAGATCGCGAGCGAGGGGATCGCGGTGAAGATGCCCTTCTGCGGCGTGGGATCGCGGCGGAAGGTGTCCCAGAGGCTCTCCTTCAGGTCGAGGTGGTTCAGCACGACCATCCCGGTCTCGGAGAGCACCGACCAGAGCGGGTCGTAGCCGCGGTCGTGCACGTCGGGGAGCCCGTGCTCCCACGGGAACGGCGGGACCTGCACGGCGCGGGCGCCGCGCTCCGCCATGCGCAGCACCTCCTTCACCGCGAAGTCGATGTCGTAGAGCGGCACCTGGTAGGCGGTGAGCATGCGGATCGGGTCGACGGCCGCGAAGTCCGCCATGCCGTCGTTGAAGCCGCGCAGGCACTCCTTCCAGTCCTCGCCCATCAGCTTCGGCGTGCAGTACTTCGCGCCGCCGACCTCGGGGAAGATCACCTCGGCGTAGACGCCGTCGCGGTCCATGGCCTTGAGCTTCGCGTGCGGCTCGAAGTGGCCCGGGTCCATCGCGGCGTCGAGGTCGACGAAGTCCTTCATGTCGAGGTCGGGCTGCCCGCCCTGGTTCACGCGCTTCTGGTGCTCGCGCTGCTTGGCGACCGCGCCGTCCCACACCGGGTGCAGTCGCGTCGCGAGGCGGGCCTTCACCCACTCGTCGGTGAACATCACGTGGGAGTCGGAGGAGACCAGCCGCTCCGTCGTCTGGGTCGTCGTCATTGCGTTCCCTCCTGGTCCCCCGCGCGGGGGCCGTCGATGCGCTGCGGGCCGAGGAGCAGGTGCGCCGCGCGCTCGAGCTCCCCGCCCACCTCGAGCGCCGTGCGGGCGCCGGTCACCATGCTCATCATGCACGAAAAGCACACGTGCTGGAGCAGGTCGATCACGCCGGCGCGGTCGCCGCTGAAACCCGTTCCAAGCGCCCCGTCGAGCCACCCGGCCATCGTCGCGCGCAGCTGCGCCGCGTTCGCGACGCCGCCGGCGTCGGGGGACGAGACCGCGCGCGTCAGCGCGATCGCGAGCCTCGGGTGCGCGGCGAGACCGCGCGCCATGCGCTGGAACGCCTCGGCCACGCGCTCCGCCGGCGTGGCGCCGCGGGGGGGTCGCTCGGCGAGCCGCCGGCCGAGGTCGCTGCCCCACACCAGCAGCCCCTCGGCGAGCAGGTGGTCCTTCGACGCGAAGTACCGGTACAGGGTGCCGAGCGAGACGCCCGCGCGCGCCGCGACCTCCTTCATCGCCACCGCCTCGTAGCCGCCCTCGGAGGCCAGCGCGAGCGCGGCCTCGACGATGCGGCGGCAGCGCATCTCCTGCTCGGGGCCGAGGCGGCGGTGCAGGGTCAGCTGGCGCGGGATCGCTGCGGTCCCACCGGCCATCCGTGAGCCCCTCGCGGTGCGAACTAGAACGTCTTATACAACAGGTTCTCTTCCATTGGCAAGCGGTGCGCGCCGGCTCCGCGCCTCCAGGCTCTCCCAGCGCGCGTAGGTCGCCGCGATCTCCGCGGGGAGCGCCGCGAGGCGCGCCTGCACGCGGGCCTGCTCGGCCGCGTCGCGCCGGTAGAACGCGGGCCGGCTGATCTCGCGGCCGAGCTCGCCCTGCTCGAGCTCGAGCGCCTCGATCTGCGCCGGCAGCCGCTCGAGCTCGCGCTGCTCCTGGTAGCCGAGCCGCGCGGGCGGGGCACCGATCGGGCGCGCGGAGGCCTTCGCGATCCGCACCGGTGCGCGGGTGGGCGGCTGCGCAGCCTCGGGCTCCGCGGGCGGCCGGCGCTGGCGCAGCCAGTCGGTATAGCCCCCGACGTACTCGAAGACGCGGCCGTCTCCCTCGAAGGCCAGCGTCGAGGTGACGACGTGGTCGAGGAAGGCGCGGTCGTGGGAGACGAGCAGGATCGTGCCGCCGAAGTCGAGCAGCCGCTCCTCGAGCAGCTCGAGGGTCTCGATGTCGAGGTCGTTCGTCGGCTCGTCGAGCACCAGCAGGTTCGCCGGCTCGGAGAAGAGCCGGGCCAGGAGCAGGCGGTTGCGCTCGCCGCCCGAGAGGGTCTTGACGGCCGTGCGCGTGCGTTCGGGGCTGAACAGGAAGTCCTGCAGGTAGCCGACGACGTGGCGTCGCTCGCCACCGCAGAGCACGTAGTCGCGGCCGTCGGCGACGTTCTCGAGCACGGTCCGCTCGGGCGCGAGCTGCATCCGCAGCTGGTCGAAGTATGCGACCTCGAGCTTCGTGCCGGGCCGCACGCGTCCGGCGTCGGGCGGGAGCTCGCCGAGCAGGAGCTTGAGCAGCGTCGTCTTGCCGGCGCCGTTCGGGCCGACGAGGCCGATGCGATCGCCGCGCAGGATGCGCAGCGAGAGGTCGCGCACGATCGCCCGGCCTTCCCATCCGAACGAGAGGCCCTCGGCCTCGAGCACGAGCTTGCCCGACGCCTGCGCCTCCTCCACCTCGAAGCTCGCGAGGCCGGGTGCCTCGCGGCGTCGCCGGCGCTCGTCGCGCATCGCCACGAGCGCGCGCACGCGGCCCTCGTTGCGGGTGCGGCGCGCCTTGATGCCGCGGCGGATCCACGCCTCCTCGCGCGCGAGCTTCGCGTCGAAGAGCGCGTCGTGGCGCGCCTCCTCCTCAAGCGCTTCGGCCTTCCTCACCAGGAAGCTCGGGTAGTCTCCCGGCCACGAGGTGAGGACACCGCGGTCGAGCTCGAGGATGCGCGTGGCGAGGCGCGCGAGCAGCGCCCGGTCGTGGGTCACGAAGAGCACGCCGCCGCGAAACTCGAGCAGCGCGTCCTCCAGCTGTTGAATGACCTCGACGTCGAGGTGGTTGGTCGGCTCGTCGAGGAGCAGCAGCTCCGGATCGCCGACGAGCGCGCGTGCGAGTGCTACGCGGCGGCGCCCGCCGCCCGAGAGCTCCCCCATCTTCACGTCGGCGGAGAGCCCGTGGGCCGCGAGGCTCGCCTCGACGCGCTCCTGCAGCCTCCAGCCGTCGCGGGCCTCGATCTCGTGCTGGAGCGCCTCCATGCGGCGCAAGAGCGACGGGTCGTCTCCCACCGCCTGTGCGACGCGGTGGTACTCGGCGAGCCGCCCGCCGATCTCGTGCAGGCCGCCGGCCACCACGTCGAAGGCGCTGGCGTCGTCGGGGACGAAGAGCTCCTGCGCGAGCTGTGCGATGCGCAGACCCGGCTGGCGCCTCACGTCGCCGGCGTCGGGCGCGAGCTGGCCGTCGGCGAGCTTCAGCAGGGTCGACTTGCCGGCGCCGTTGCGGCCGATCAGGCAGACGCGCTCGCCGGCATCGATCTGGAAGCTCGCGCGGTCGAGCAAGAGCTCCCGCCCGAAGGCGAGCGAGACTTCGTCGAAGCGGAGCAGCGGCATGCGGTACGACGGTGGGCGGGGAAGGGCGCGAAGGGAGTCCCTGTCTAGCCCAGCCGCTCGCCGTACGCCACGGGTGCGGGCCCGCTCCGCGCGCTCACAGCCACTCGACCCACTCGCCGTGCGTGTGACAGCGGGCGAGCACGCGGTCGCGCCGCACGCCCCCGCGGTAGGAGCACCAGGCGAGGAAGGTCGCGTGCGGGTCCTCCGGCGGCGCGGGCTCGACGAGGTCGGGGATCGTTCCGGGGCGCTCGGCGGAGATCCAGTCGAGATCGCGGCCGCGCGCGACCTCGGCGATCGCGGCGGCGAGCTCCGCGCGCTGCGGCGGCGTCAGGTAGACGAGCGCGTAGCTGTCGAAGAGGCAGAGGTGCTCGTCCGCCGGCACGCTGGCCGCGACCTCCGCGAGCCGCAGCGTGATGTCGCCGCGGACGAGCCGCGGCGGATCGCGGCGCGCGAGCGCGAGTGCTCCGCGGAAGCGCTCGATGCGATCGAGGCGGTCGGCGAGGATGCAGGCGAGGAGCCAGCGCGTCGCCGCCTCGTCGCGCGCGTCGACCGGCGCGAGGTCGATGCCGACGCGGCTTGCGATCGCGGGCAGGCGCGTCGGGAGCGGAGGTCGCGCGGGCCCGCGCAGCTCGGAGACGAGGCGCACGGAGGAGCGCGGATCGCCGAGCGAGGCGACGCCGCCGAAATCGATGCGGTAGCGGTCGACGAGCAGGAGCAGCCCCGCGCTCGCGCCGAGCTCGACGAAACCGAGCGGCCGCCCGGCGGCCTCGCCGACGGCCGCGAAGCCGAACGCGAGCGACGCGCAGCGCAGCGGGTCGTTCGTCTGCGTGCTGCGCGTCGCGACGAGCGCGCGGATCTCGTCGCCGTGCGCGGCGAAGAAGGCGTGCAGCGCGGGCGCCGGATCGGCGTCCGGCGGCGGGCGCCCGCTGACCGACGGGTACCAGCGCGCGAGCGGCTCCTCCGGGTGCGCGAGCACGCGGTCGTGCAGCGCCGCGAAGAGGAGGCCCGGCTGGCGCTGCGTCGGCGGGGCGGCATCGAGGATCGAGACCAGCGCGGGATCGGCGAGCAGGATCTCGCCGAGGCGCTCGGTGAGCTCGGAGTAGCCGCGGCTGCGAGGCCAGCCGTAGCGCGCGCGCGCCGCGGCCGTCGGATCGGCGTCGGACGTCACGCGGGTCGCCGGCGCGGCATCTCAGAGCATCGCCTCGCAGGCGCGGAGCAGCTCGGCCTCGGAGCCGAGCCGAGGCGACTCCGCACGCATCGCGGCGACGAGCTCGGCCAGCGCCGGTCGCTCGAGGCCGAGGTCGCAAAGGCGCCTCGGCGTGCGCAGGCGCTCGAGGAGCGCGGCCACGACGGGCTCGAGCGGCGCCAGGCCCCCTGCCTCGGCGCCGAGCCGCGCGGCGAACGCGGCCTGACGCGCGCGCGTGTCGGCGGCGTGGAAGCGCAGCGCGTGCGGCAGCGCGACGCAGGAGGCCCCGCCGTGGGA
>Ga0075428_100009382_pt1 | contig 10855 bp, 2 predicted proteins | sample RhiMetdeltSRZDD2_FD_75291 | JGI IMG/M metagenome (GOLD analysis project Ga0075428, IMG submission 75291) | Populus rhizosphere microbial communities from Tennessee, USA - Rhizosphere MetaG P. deltoides SRZDD2 | ecosystem: Host-associated > Plants > Roots > Rhizosphere > Soil | place: USA... | reverse complement strand
CATTTTTCTGGTGCTGGCGTCGGTACAGCTCGCTGTACCTGTGCTCGCTCAGTTCCCCTTCTGGCCACTGCTGGTGGTGTGTCATGGCCTGTTGCTGGGTGTACTGGCGTACGGTGTGGTGTTGTTTACCCAGGATTGGTTGCACGCCATCTTTATTGAACGCCGCAAACTGGCCTACTACGCGGCTGGCACCCTGGTGTATGCGGCCCTGGTGTCGTTTGTCCATGTCACCTGGGGGTATCAGGCAGCCCTGGCACTACCGTCAGGATACTATGGCCCGCTCCTCATCGTCGTGTGCGGTCTGTTGTTCTATGTGGATGCGCATCTCAAGCCCTGGCGGCAGCAGGCGGCGGTGCTATCGCACCTCAGTTTTGGTCTGTATGGATTGTCGATTATAGCGCTGCTCCTGGCAGTCAAGACGCCGCTAGCTTTGATCGGCACACTGCTCCTGGCGGTGGCGTTGTATGGCTTCGTGACCTGGCAGTATGCGACCCTGCCACCACTGTATCTCCTGCTGGGGTGTACCGGCTGGTTATATCATGAGGTTATACTGCACTATCTACCCTATGCCTGGTACTTTGTGGGGGGTCTACCGGCCTGGGTGGGGCTGTGGGCCGCAAGTCGCTGGGCCTTGCAGCAGCGGGCGACCTCGCTGGGTCTGGTAGGCTATCGTGTGTTAGTCATCGCTATGCTGAGTGTGGCAGCCTGGAGCGTGGCACAGGCACAGCCCGGCTGGGTAGCGTTGGTGACGGCGCTCCTGGTTATGGGCGGCGCTTTCGCAGCTCCTCGTGTGCTGCCAATGCCGCTGTTTCGTCGACGCCAGGCCGAGCGTATAGAGGACGAGGCGCCACCCCTGGTGCTCTCTGGGGCCATGGCCCAGAGCCTGTGGCTGTACCTGGGGACGAGCGCTGGCCTTGTCGCCGTGGCGTATACACCGCCGGTGCCAGGATTGGCCTGGGCGGCGCAGTTTGCCTGGGGGCTACTGCTGCTGGCGGCGGCCTGGACGGCTCAAGGCTTGCGGCTTAGTGGAGTGGCCAGGAAAGGGGCCGCGTTAAGCTGCGGCCCCTCCGCCGACGCCGTCGCGGGGAACGAGGCGACCGCACAGAGTGCAGCTCTGCTCAATAGCGCTGTCCTCTCCCTGGGGGTTTGCCTGGGCGTGGGGGTGGTGTTGGGCCTGCCGGACGTGACCTACCACCGGTCCCTGCCGCTCCTGCTGGGGGTCGAGGGCGGCCTTGCCTTGTGGCTCAGCCTGGCGCTGGGGGTACAGTGGCTGTTCTATGGAGTCCTGGGTTTGTGGGCGGGGGCAGCGGCTATCGTGAAGCTCACCTATTTCCCTGCCTCTGGTAGTGGCCTCGCTATGATGGGCGTCGCGTTGCTCATCTGGGCGGTGTTGTGGTGGGTGGAGCGCGCCCCTGGTGAGGTTACCGCCCTGCGCCAGGAACGTGTGGCATTACGTGAAGCGCGTACCGTGTCGTTGACCTTACTGTGGTATCTCCCAGTGACATTTCAACCCCCACAGACGGTTGTGCGTGTGCCGCTGCAGCAGGCGATAGTGCTGGTGTGGAGCCTGGGTGTCGTACGGCTCGGATGGCGCCTCCTGGGAGGCCCCCTGGGGTGGAGCTGGCCGTTCTCTGCTATGCTCGGGACACTCGTGGCAGGGCTCATAACCGGCTCTTTGGCGTGGCCGCAGCTGCTGCCAGTCGCAATGACCCTGGGACTGGGAGCCTGGCTCGTCACAGCCTATAAGCTGGGTGTAACAACGGTCGTGGGGTTCAGCGTTGGTGGTGCTGCCTATGCGGTGCTGGTGTGGCGTCTGGGAGTCGTGCTGTTGGCCCAGCCTCTAGTGCAACGGCTCGCCCACGTGTGCCATCTGCGCGGGGACCGTACACTGCTGGAGCACATAGCGCATTGGACAGCCTTCACGATGACGGCGTTGAGCCTGGGCATACCACTCGTGCAGTATGGGGTGTTTATCCCCCAGGTGGCTTTCGTCCTGACCCTCGTGACCAGCATGGTGTTCTGGGGCCTGGCGGCCCAGCGCTACCAACACTGTTTGCACAGGTATCTGGTTATCGAGAGCGGCATGCTGGGGGGCGTGTTGCTTTACAGTTGGGGCTTGCATGCCTCGCCGGCGTCTCTGTCGGCGCGCTGGCCGGCGTTCTTGAGCGCTCCTGGCCTGGGCCTGACCTGCGTGCTGCTGAGTGCGGTCCTCTGGGGGATGGCCTGCCTGGCCCGGCGTTTCCTGGAGACTGCCGATCTAGCCGTCCACCCTCTGGACGATACACGTGTAGAGGAATTACGCTTGTATGACAGGCCGCTGCAGGTCGTGGCCATCCAGATGGCACTACTGGCCATCGTACAGGCTCTGGGGTTGATAGGGCCGGCGATCCTGGGATGGCAATACAGCGCTGGCTTTTTCGGCCTTGGGATACTGGGTCTGGCGGGCATTAGCCTGCTGCTCGCCAATTATGGCCTGGGTGCAGTGGGGTTCAATCTGGCCGGTGTAGTATGTATGGTGCTGGCTGTGCTGGGGAGCCAGAGCCTGTGGTGGCACAACACGCCGGTGGCAGCGTTATGGCTTGGCAACCCGAGATACATCGATCAATGGTGCGCCCTGGCGGTCCTGGCTCTGGGGCTGGCGAGTCTGGCGCGGTATGCATCGCGGCAGCTACACTGGCTGTGGCTGTCCACCACTGCACTGGATATGGCAGCACGCCTGACGTATGGCTGGGCTCTGTTGGGAGCAGTGGCACTTTTTGCGCTTTTGCCCTTTCAGTCTGCCGGCGCGGCAGTGTGGGTGTTTCTCATTTTAGCCATTGCCCTCCTCCCTCTGGCGCAACCGCTGCCGCGGGCTGCGACTATACGGGGTATTGGCGTGGTACTGCTATTGAGTGCCGGGGTCGTGAGTGTGCTAGCCAGTGCGGGCTGGTACACCTATGAGCGCTGCCTGTTCATTATGTGGGCCTATGCGTTATGGGGCTTGGGGAATTTTGCGCTGCCGCACTTCAATGCCTCCTGGCCGCGCTGGGCTATTACACCGGACATCTGGCCCTGGCTCGGGTTACTGCTGGTGGGTGGTGCTCTGACGGTCTGGGGCCTGCCGTGGCTGGCAGCGCCGTGGGCTGAGGCAGCGCCTCTGGGGATGTATCTGGCCGCAGTAGCGCTCTATCTCTTTCTCCTGCTGCGTAACAGCGCCTGGGGCGCGTGGCCCTGGCTCGCCGTGGGCACTCTTACCTGCGCCGGGCTGGTGTGCAATGCTGCGGCGCCCTGGGCCCTCGCGACCGGATGGGTGCTGCGGCTACCGTCCGGTGGCATAGCCATACCCTGGGGTAGGGCAGGGGGCGAGATCGTCTGGGCTAACATGCTGTTGCTGGGGGTGATAGCGTGGCGGCGTTATGGCCCGGCAGTGGTTTGCCGACTCGGCTGGCAAGGCCAGAGCCTCACTCTGCCCTTGCTGGTCTGGCCCTCTGGAGTGCTCGGTCTCTGGCTCCTGTATCTGGCCGTCTGGGACGCCCTGGGTATCCTCGCCTATGCTAGAGCCACTGTCAGCCTGCTACACGGGGGGACAACTGTACTCCTTGCATTGCTCCTGTCGGTCTCATATGCCCATGTAGTGTGGTTACACAGTACAGAGTGGGCGCTGCATAGCGGCATGGCAGCACTCTGTTTGACGCTCCTGGCAGCCTGGCTGGGAAGCGTGGCCCAGGTGTTGCATCCCCCCCTGTTCCTGGCGCTATGGAGTGTATTGCTCGTGGCCGTCACCGCGTTCGCAGTACGGCAACAGTGGCCAGCTCAGGCGCTTGTCGTGGTCCGAGCATGGCGTAACTGGAGCCCAGCGGCCATGGTCGGTGTGTGGCTCATGTTCCCGTACATCCCTCTGGCCGAACATCTGGTGATGCTTGGCCTCTTGAGCGTGTATGCCGCCGGCCTCGGCTGGCAACGCCAACAGAGTGTCTGGCTGTTTGCAGCGCTCGTGCTGGGAGTGATTCAGCTCCATGGCTGGTGGCTCGTCTGGCTGCCCCCCCAGCCTGTGCTCTTGCTCCTGCCCTGGTATACGTTGCAACTTGCCGGCCTCACCTGGCTCACGCGGTGGACGCAGAGGCGACTACGGCGGACGATCGCAGCCGGCGATACCGGTACAACGCTGCCCGGCTGGCTGCACACAGTACCGCAGCAGCCTCTGGCACAGGCCCTGGCGTGGCTGGCGCCATTGCTCGCCTGGTGCACCCTCCTGACCTGGGGACTGCACGTGCTCTCCATGCTGGCCTCCCTGCAGATGGCCAGGACTCCGCAGTGGCTGCTCGGGAGGGGTGAAGGCATCGTCGCCGTACTCGCCATACTGGCATGGATGGCTGCCGAAATCGACCAGATACGACAGACACCGCAGACGTGGCGCATCTATGGGATCGCGATAGTGGGAGGCACAGTCTGGGCCTATGTGCGCTTGCTCTGGGTCGGCCTCGCCCCCCTGCACGTCTGGGACACGGTGGCGCTAATCGGGATGTCCTATGCCCTGTTCATCCTGCAGCGCTTTGTCCAATCTGAGCCACTATTCCATGTGGTGCTGCTCCTGCCGCTACTCGCCGTGGCCACGGCACCGCTGCAACTGGCATCGGTGTATACTAGCGGCACCTTCCTGACCGTGGCATGCCTCTATCTGGGCCTGCGCCAGACTACTGGCCGGTCGTTCCCCCTGTACATGGGGCTGCTCACCCTGAATGTGGGGATCTATCTCTGGGTCCCTGCCTGGGCCCACACCTATCGTGTGCTCCAGCTCTATACAATCCCAGCTGTGCTGAGTGTCCTCTGGCTCCTGCACGTGCATCGGCACGAACTCCGCCCCCCGGTGCTGCACAGCTGTCGCCTGGCGGCCAGTAGCCTCCTCTACGTGAGCGCCACCCTGGATGTCTTTTTACGTGCTGAGGTGACCATCTTTCTGGCGGCTCTGGGCGTAAGCCTGGTCGGCATCATCATCGGTATTGCGCTGCGCACACGGGCCTTTTTGTATGCCGGGACCAGCTTTTTCGTGCTCAACATCGTGGGCCAATTGATTCTGCTCTTTCCAGAGCAACGTCTCACCAGAGCAATCGTACTCCTGGCCCTAGGCACCCTGATCACCGGCAGCATGATCTGGTTCAACATCCAGCGGGAGGCTATTCTCCAGCGCATCCGTATCTTTCGGGCAGATCTCACGATGTGGGCCTGAGCGCTGCGCACGGCTACTGCGTAGGGCTACTTACCCCACCAAACTGGCGGGGGACTACAGAGAGCCAATTAACCATGCGCAGCACCCTGCCAGTTTGGTGATGCTTCTCCTCACCAGAGGCGTGCACATCGGTTCTCACCACCTCTATTAGCACGGTCTGCTTGCACCAGGAGGGTGGGTGGGAGGGTCAGGCCGAGGGTTTTGGCGGTCTCGAGGTTGATCACCAGCTCGAAGCGCATAGGCTGCTCCACGGGCAGGTTAGCGGGCTTGGTGCCTTGCAAGATTCTGTCTATATAGTAGGCGCCACGCTGGAAGGTTTCGGTAAGCTTTGGCCCGTAAGCCATCAAGCCCCCGTCGTGGGCAAATACTCCGAATTCGTACATGGCAGGCAGCCGATGCTGTGCCGCAAAGTCCAGGACCCGGCAGCGATGCGTGAGAGTCAGGGCTTCTGCGACCACGAAGAGTGCGTCAGGGCGCTCCTGGGTCATGGCGGTGAACGCCGGCTCGAAGTCGTTGGGACCACGCACTTCGAGGGGTTGCAGAGTCACGCCGAGCCCCCGAGCCGCGGCCTCGATCTCTCTGAACCGGAGGACCATGCCGGGATCAGCGGCGTTCCAGAGTACGGCCACGCGAGCAAGAGTCGGCATTGCCTCTTTGAGTAACTCCAGACGTTTTGCGCTTAACTCCGTGGCCATATCGCTGACCCCTGTAACATTCCCCTCCGGCCGAGCTAGGCCGGCAACCAGCCCGGTGCCAACGGGGTCGGCCACGTAGACCATAACGATAGGGATTGTCTGGGTGGCGTGCTTGGCTGCCAGGGCGGCTGGTGTGCTCACCGCCACAATCAGGTCAACGTTTTGACGGACCAGCTCGGCAGTCAGATCAGCAAAGCGCTCGGCCTTTCCCTCGGAATAGCGCCACTCAATAACGAGGTTCTGACCCTCGACGTACCCGAGGTCACGCAGTCCTTGCAGCAGGATGTCCAGGGTGGACGAAGGCGGATGGCAGCCAGGAGCGAGCACACCGATGCGGTAGACCTTTGTTGCTGGCTGCGCTGTGGCCGCGACCTCACGTATGGTGGTGAGACGTACGGGAGACATGGCGACATCGAGCGGTGGCCCCACTATATCCATATTGTATTTCTTGAAAAGTGCTTTGATCATCTCTGCGTCTGACCCCGGGAGGCCCTGAAAGAGCCCTTCGAATCCTCCTGGGTGCACGCTTCCCAGTAACACGCCGGGCTCCGAGCCGATACGCTGGAAGGTATGCACCATATCTTTCGGGATAAAGACAAACGACCCGGCGGGGGTGCGCGTGATACAGTCGCCGAGCTGGAAGTTAAACTCCCCCCTCAAGACGTAGAAGAACTCATCCTCCGTGCGGTGGATGTGCAAGGGTGGTCCACCCTCACGGACTTTCGTGTAACGCCACACTCCAAACGAACCACCCGTTTGCTCGCGTGTGGCGAGAATCTCGGTGATGTCCTCCTCTTCCCCGACAGGCCCCGGGAAGCGGGGAGCCTGGTTGGGGAGCACGACAAATCCCTCTTTCTCGTGTGCCATAACTATTGACGCAGTGGAGCATAGGGTAAGCACCAGCGTTAGATAAGCCAGCCATGTGAAGAATGTGGTGGCGAAGCCCCCCCAATACCCTCGGATGTCGACCAGCCAGGATGACATAGTCCTTCTCCTCCATAAGCCTGCGGCAAGAGCAGAGGTTGTTTACGCGCTGTCCCTCATGTGGTATGATCACACCCCGCTAACGTTATACACACTCACGAAGACTCTACCTGGAACACAGACAGAAAGGGTTCGATTTTTGTTCAATCACCTTTCAATTTTGGTTCAATTGCGGGTGGAGAGTACGCAGTGTCTTTAGAGCATTCTGTGTTTTTTCCTCCTTTCCGCCTTGATCTTGCTAACGAGCGGTTGTGGCGCCTGGCACAACCGCTTCCCTTACGGCCCAAAACCTTTGCCGTCCTGCGTTGCCTTGTGGAACACCCCGGCCAGCTGTTGACCAAAGAGGCCTTATTTGAGGCAGTCTGGCCTGAGACTGTGGTAAGCGACGTGGTTTTGAAAGTCTGCATTCGCGAACTGCGGCACATCCTGGATGATAATGCCAGGAACCCACATTTCATTGAGACGGTGCACGGCCGGGGCTATCGGTTCATTGGGTCTGTCGCCGCAGCGCCACAACCTGTAACGCCGCAAGATGCCTCCCAGCGGATGGCAAAACTTCCGAGCCCTGAGTTTGTCGGTGTCCGTTTGGACGCAGCGCATGGTCCAATTGTGGGACGGGAAGTGGACATCGCGTATTTACATCAGTGCCTCGACAAGGTCTGGAGGGGTACCCGCCAGATAATCTTTGTGACCGGAGAAGCGGGCTTGGGGAAGACCACGGTGGTCGAGGCATTTGTGACGGAGGCTGAGCGTAAGGGGGCTCTGTGGATTGGGCGTGGACAGTGTGTCGAGCACTACGGGGCTGGTGAAGCCTATATGCCAGTGCTGGAGGCCTTAGAGCAGCTGTGCCACACCTCGGGAAGTCAGGATCTCGTGGCTTTCATGGCGCGTCAGGCGCCGACCTGGCTGGTGCAGATGCCCTGGCTTCTCAGCGCTGCCGCTCTGGAGAGGCTACAACGCTCGACCCTGGGGGCTACCCGTGAGCGCATGCTACGGGAGATGGCACGAGCGCTGGAAGTCTTGAGTATTGAGAGGCCAGCGGTACTGGTGCTGGAAGATCTACACTGGAGTGATTACGCCACCCTGGATTTGCTCGCTGTGCTGGCACGGCGGCAGGAGTCGGCCAGGCTGCTGGTGCTTGGGACATATCGCCCCGAGGAGGTGCTGGGGAAAGGACATCCACTTGCCACGCTGACGCAGGAGTTGCAGATCCATGGTCACAGCCAGGAGTTACCGCTGACGTTGCTGACCAAAGCCGCAGTAAGGGCCTATCTGGAGGCGCGGTTGCCTGGTGCGGCTACCACAGACGAGTTGGTGCAGTGCATCCACCAGCGCACGGAAGGGAATCCACTGTTCATGGCTAATATGGTGGATTATGTAGTGGCTCAGGACATGCCCGGTGCGCTGACGGGCTCTCGGAACCCGCCAGCGAGGCTGGTGGAAGCGGCGCACGGGATGCCTGAGAGCCTGCGGCAGATGCTCGAGCGCCGGTTCGACCGGCTGCGCCCCGAAGAACAAGGGGTGCTTGAGGTCGGAAGCGTGGTGGGAAACGAGTTTGCCGCCGCTGTCGTGGCCACGGGTTTGGGGGCAGACATCGAGCAGATCGAGGTGTGGTGTGAGGGATTGGCACGGCGTGGACAATGGCTTCGGTCGCGTGGACACAGTGTTTGGCCAGACGGGACCGTGTCGGCGCGCTATGATTTCATCCACGCGCTCTACCAAGAGGCCGTCTACAACCGCATAACTGCGGCTCGGCGTCTGCGCCTGCATCGGTGCATCGGGGAGCGCTTGGAGGCCGGCTATGGGGAGCAGGCCCGAGCCCTCGCTGCAGAACTGGCCGTGCACTTTGAGCAGGGACGGGAGTACCACCGAGCGGTGCACTATGGCCAGCAAGCCGCCGAGAATGCCCTGCAGCGCTATGCCTATCGGGAAGCTATCATGCACCTTACCAGGGGACTGACGTTGCTTCAGAGACTGCCGGACACGCCCGAGCGCTTCCAGCAAGAGCTCGCCGTGCAGATCACGCTTGGTCCAGCGCTGATGGCGACCAAGGGCATGGCTACTCCCGCAGTAGAGCAGACCTATGCCCGAGCGCGGGAACTCTGCCAACAGGCTGGCGAAACCCCGCAGCTCCTCCACGTACTGTTCGGCTTGTGGCAGTGTTATTTGGTACGGGGGGAGGTACACGTCGCACGAGAGCTGGCAGCGCAGTACCTTGGCCTGGCCCAGCATCAGCACGACCCAGCCGCCCTCCTGGTGGCACACTTGGTGCTTGGAGTGACCTTGTACTATCTCGGAGAATTTGCCCTAGCTCACGCGGAGCAGGGCATAGTCCTCTCGAACACTCAGCAACCCTACACGCATGAATTCTTTTATGGACAGGCCCCTGGCATTAGCTGCCTCGGCCATATGGCCCAGGCCCTGTGGATGCTTGGCTATCCCGACCAGGCCCAACAGCGGAGCCAAGAGGCCCTTGCCTTGGCTCGGGAACTATCGCACCCCTATGATGTGGTATTTGCCTTGAATCAAGCGGTCGTGCTCCATCAGTTGCGCCGAGAGGGGCTCCTAGCCTACGAACGCGCAGAGGAAGTGCTGACCTTTTGCACGGAGCAGGGATTTACTCAGCAATTGGCCATGGGGACCATCCTGCAGGGCTGGGGGCTAGCCGCGCAAGGGCATGGAGACAAAGGGATTGCCCAAATGCACCAGGGCTTGGCTGCCAGTCAAGCCGCAGGGATAGGGCTTGGCCGGGCACCTGTGCTGGCTCAGCTGGCCGAAGCCTATTGGCACACGGGACAGACTGAAGAAGGACTGCGCCTGCTGGCCGAGGCACTGGCCGTGATGGACCGTACCGGGGAGCACTGGTGGGAGGCGGAGGTGCATCGGCTCAAAGGAGAACTCCTGCTGGCGCAGGCAGGCGCACGGCAAAAGTGTGTGGAGGCAGAGGCATGTTTTCAGCACGCCCTTGAGGTGGCCCGCCGTCAGCAAGCCAAGTCTCTGGAACTGCGGGCGGCGATGAGTATGAGCCGGCTATGGCAGCGGCAGGGCAGGTGCGCTGCAGCATACCACCTGCTGGTGGAGATATACAGCTGGTTTACTGAGGGATTTGACACGGTAGACTTGCAAGAGGCCAAAGTGTTGCTCAAAGAAACAGGGGGCACCATGTCAATGGCAAAGTTGTCTGGCCGCGAGCGGCGCCACGTTCTTCCCCCTGGGGGAGAAGCAACGCACTCCGGCAGTCACTGGTAGGCAAAAGTGTGTCTCATGCTGCGTTCCTCAGCCGTCCTACGCCTTTCTAGGGCTTATCCCCAAAGAGCTTCAGCCCTGGAATGTTCATCTTCACGCGATAGATGACGTTCTGCGCAGCCTCCGTGATGTAGAGGGTCTTCGCGTCCGGGCCGCCAAAAACCACGTTGGTGGTCTGCGGCCCAGCCCCCTCCGGTAGTTTGATCGAGCCAACGATTTTCCCCCTGGGGGTAAGCACCACGACCTCTCCAGCCTCGAAATACGCCACGTAGACATTGCCTTTTTCATCCACCGCCATGCCGTCTGGGCCAGCGCCGCCATTCAGATAGGCCATAATGCGAGCACCGCGCATCGTAATCATCCCAGGCTCCTCCAGCCCCACCCGCCACACGGCATTGCGCGCGGTTTCACCAATGTACAGGGTCTTCTCATCGGGGGAGAGAGCGATACCGTTGGGAAAGGCCATGTTGTCGATGAGCCGGCTGATTTTTCCCTCCGGAGATACGTAGTACACGGCACCACGGAGATTGGCCATGCTCGTGCCCCAAGGATCGGTGAAGTAGAGGCCACCCTGGCGGTCGAAAATCAGGTCATTTGGCCCATGAAAGTTCTCGTTTTGGAAATACAGGGCGTAATCAGAGAGCTTCTGGGTCTTCGGATCGTAGCTGAATACCCCCCTTTTCCGGTCGACCCCGAAGAGCCTGCCGTCCCTGTGGAATTTCAG
>Ga0075428_100009378_pt1 | contig 10856 bp, 8 predicted proteins | sample RhiMetdeltSRZDD2_FD_75291 | JGI IMG/M metagenome (GOLD analysis project Ga0075428, IMG submission 75291) | Populus rhizosphere microbial communities from Tennessee, USA - Rhizosphere MetaG P. deltoides SRZDD2 | ecosystem: Host-associated > Plants > Roots > Rhizosphere > Soil | place: USA... | reverse complement strand
GCCGGTCGTTTTCGCCAGGACTTGTTCTACCGGGTATCGGTCACGACGCTCCGCATTCCCGCGCTGCGCGAGCGCAAGGAGGACATCGCCGAGCTGGTCGAGCATTTCAACCGGGAGGTGTCGCACCGCCACGGCGTATCCGTGAAACGGTTCGAGGCGGAGGTCATCGACGCATTCGAGCGATATGCATGGCCGGGAAACGTGCGCGAAATGCGACACGTGGTCGAAGGCATGGTGATGTTGACCGACGATGACACCGTCACGGCAGCCGCGCTTCCGGAGGAGATCGCTCTCTCGGTCGCCGCGACGGGACGCGAGCCCGGCGTCTCGGCGGAGTCCGCGGCGGTTCGGGATCTCGACGCCGTCGAGCGCGACGCCATCAGTACGGCGATCGCGCGACGCCACGGCAACCTGACGATGGTTGCCAAAGAGCTCCGGATCTCCAAGAGCACGCTCTACCTCAAAATAGACAAGTACGGGCTGAACCCGACGCTTCGGCAGGTCCGGCAGCACGACCGATAGCCGCCCCTCGGTTCGCAGCGGCCGGATTTCGGTCGGCGTCCGAATATCGGACGCGGCTGAGATGTTGCCCGCGTTCGCTGTAGGCATTCGTTCGTCAAGCTAAAACGCGCTCTTAGACCCGCCGACGTCACGTCCTCCGGCACGGCACGATGGTTGCCGACTCCTTGTGGCACATCGACTGACACAAGGGGGCACGACATGACAGCAGCGAGTGACTCCGCCGCCCAAGAACGGGATGCAAAAGGCTCCTGCGTCAGCCCTGAAGGTCGGATTACACGAGGTCTTTACCAAAAATCTACCGAGCGCTCACGATTCGGGCCGGCGCGGATCGTACGTTTCCCGTCAGAGGTGGAGCGATGACGACCGCGTTGCCGCGACCGGAATTCGACGTTCTCTCGGACGATGGTGAGCTTCACGCGTTTCCGGGCGATCGTACGGCCGAGATGGCAAGGGAGCTCGATGAAAAGGTCGCGCAACGGACTCGTGAGCTCACCGCCGCAAACGAAGAGCTGCGGCGAACAATCGACGCGATTCCGTACGCCATCACCATCTTGGGGCCGGATGGAAGTACGCTCGGCGCGAACGCGTTCGTGCTCGACTACACAGGGCTCAGCCTCGAAGAGGTCGCCGCTGATGACTCTCGGGTCCGGCGGAAGGCGCTCTTACGCGGTGAACCCTTTGAAGCCGAGCAGCGCGCGCGCCGCAAGGATGGCCAATATCGTTGGTTTTTGATCCGCTACACCCCTGTTCGCGACGGTGACGGCACGATCATCCGCTGGTGCGCCACCGGAACTGACATCGACGACCTCAAGCGAACCGAAGACCGCGTCCAAAGCGAGAATCTCGCCTTGCGCGAAGAGGTGGATCGCACCTCCATGTTCGAGGAGATCGTCGGCGCCTCGCCCCCGCTTCGGACGGTTCTCTCGCATGTGTCGAAGGTGGCGCCGACGGATTCCAACGTGCTCATCACCGGTGAGACGGGCACCGGCAAAGAGCTCATCGCCCGGGCGATCCACAAGCGATCACCGCGCGCAGCTCGGGCCTTCGTCGCCGTGAATTGTGCGGCGATTCCGTCGTCGCTCATCGCGTCGGAGCTTTTCGGTCACGAGAAGGGGGCGTTCACCGGCGCCGTGCAGCGGCGCCAGGGTCGCTTCGAGTTGGCCGACGGCGGCACGATCTTCCTCGACGAGGTCGGCGAACTCCCCGTCGAGACCCAGATCATGCTGCTGCGCGTCCTGCAGGAGCGCCAGTTCGAGCGTGTCGGTGGCACCGGGCCTATCCGCGTGAACGTCCGCGTGATTGCCGCAACCAATCGAGATCTGCAAACCGCCGTCGCCGACGGGACCTTCCGCGCCGACCTCTTCTATCGGCTCAACGTGTTCCCGCTGGAAGTGCCGCCGCTGCGGGAGCGTCCGGCGGATATCCCCCTGCTCGTCGAGTATTTCATTCATCGCTTTGCGTACCGAGCCGGCAAGGGGATTCGCGGCTTGAGCAAGGAGACGTCGCACCTGCTCCAGTCCTACGATTGGCCGGGCAACATCCGCGAGTTGCAGAACGTCATCGAGCGCGCGGTGATCATCGCCGACTCCGACACGCTCGCCATCGACGAGCGATGGCTCGGTGGCCGGCCGGCCCGCACTGCAGCCGTCACCAGTCCGCCGCCTGCCGCGACGTTGGCGACGCACGAGAAGGACGCGATCGAGGCTGCGCTCGCGGAAAGCAAGGGCCGCGTGTCCGGCCCATTCGGCGCCGCGGCGCGGCTCGGTGTGCCGGGGTCGACGCTAGAGTCGAAGATCAAGGCTCTGAAGATCGACAAGCAACGCTTCAAGTCAGCCTTCCTTCAGTCTCGCTCGCGGCCTGCCGTAAGAAATTCGCGAGCCGGATCGCGGTCTCGAATAGAAACGGGTGTTTAGGCTTGGCCCTCACCGTGCGCTATGTCATCCGCGGAGGTTTACATCAATGAACGCGATCAGTGCGAGCATGACGACACGGATCGACTCGGATGGCGCGCTCGTGGCGGCCCTCCGCCGAGGTGACCCGACGGCCGCTGAGGATCTGGTGGCGGCCTGGGGTAACCGTGCCTACCACCTCGCCTGGCGGATCACGGGAAGCGCGCCGGATGCCGAGGAAGCTGTGCAAGACGCCTTCCTGTCGGTGATCCGAAAGATCGATACGTTTCGTGAAGAGTCCGCGTTCCGTTCGTGGCTCTATCGGATCGTGGCCAACAAGGCCTATGAGCGTTGCAGGAGGCGTCGCGGCCGCGGCGCCGACGTCTCGCTGGACCAGTTGCTTCCTGTGTTCGATGAGCACGGCCGCCACGTCGCGCCGGTCGCCGACTGGTCGATGAGCGTCGACGACCCGGCTCGCCAGACGGAGCTGCGGATGGTGCTGAGCACCGCCATCGACGAGCTGCCCGCCGATTACCGCGCCGTCGTGCTGCTTCGGGACGTCGAGGGGCTTTCACAGCAGGAAGCCGCTGAGGCCCTCGGCCTTACCGTCGTCAACGTCAAGACGCGTCTGCATCGCGCGCGGCTCTTGCTGAGAAAGCGGTTGGAAGCACGTCTTTCCGTCTCGGGCAGATCTCTTCGGCGACCGACGTTGAAGATGACAGAGCAGAGGAGAACTTGGAGCCTCGTTCAGGCGACAGGGCGCCCGGTGGCGGCTGGAACCTGACGGATGGGCAGTCTACCGCCTCGTCACCTTCTTCGAGCCGACGCCGTCGGAACAAAGAACCGTGACGCCGGTCACTGAGCCCTAGAGCCATCGGGGCCATTCGGCCATCGCCGTTCAGCACTGTCCGCCCCGACGCGGCGCGCCGGACAATGCCGCGTTCACCGCATGGCGCATAGGTTGGCGAGGGGTCGTGGGTGAGGTGTCACGTGCCGGAGTGTCGCCAGAGGAGACTTCAATGAGCACGATCGGTGAGCAGCTCGTCCAGGTCCTCCGCCAGGCCGGCGTGACGCGCGTCTATGGCGTCGTCGGTGACAGCCTCAACCCTTTTGTCGACGCGATCCGGCGGACGGAAGGGATCGAATGGATTCACGTCCGCAACGAGGAAGCGGGAGCCTTCGCCGCCGCCGCGGAGGCACATCTGACCGGGCGCCTGGCCGTGTGTGCGGGAAGCTGCGGGCCCGGCAACACGCACCTGATCCAGGGGCTGTACGACGCCCATCGCGATGGCGTGCCGGTGCTCGCGATTGCCTCACACATCCCGACCGAGCAGATCGGGACGTCATTCTTTCAGGAGACGCACCCGGAACGGCTGTTCGTGGAGTGCAGCCATTACTGCGAGCTGGTGAGCCAGGCGTCACAAATGCCACGCCTGGCGCGCATCGCGATTCAGACCGCGATCGGTCGCGGTGGCGTCTCAGTGCTCGTCATGCCCGGCGACGTGCTCTATCGGTCCGCGGAACATGCCACCGGTGAAAGCTCGCCCGTCACGGCGAGAGGCACGGTGGTGCCGCCCCAAGATCAGGTGCGCGAGCTCGCCGACCGTCTCAATAGCGCGCGCACGGTGGCGCTCTTCTGCGGCGCTGGCGTCCGTGGCGCACATGACGAGGTCATGGCGCTGGCGGAAAAGCTGCAGAGCCCCATCGGGCACTCGCTCCGCGGCAAGGAGTGGGTGCAGTACGACAACCCGTATGACGTCGGTATGAGCGGTCTGCTCGGGTACGGCGCCTGTTACGACGCGACCCACCGGGCCGACCTGCTCATGCTCCTCGGCACCGATTTTCCATACGACAGCTTCCTTCCCCAGCGGCATACGGTGCAGGTCGACCACGATCTGAGCCGCCTCGGCCGGCGCACCCGACTCGACCTCGCCGTGCACGGCGACGTAGCCGCCACGCTTCGCGCCGTGCTGCCACTGGTGAAGCAGAAGCCGGACCGCTCGTTCCTCCACGACATGCTGCGCGAGCATGCGCGCGCGCTCGAGCACGTCATCGACGCCTACACGCGCGACATCGCGAATCGCACGCCGATTCATCCAGAGTACGCGGCCAGCATTCTGGACGAGCTCGCGGCCGATGACGCTGTCTTCACCGTCGACACCGGCATGTGCAACGTGTGGGCGGCGCGTTACATCACGCCGAACGGCCGGCGTCGTGTCATCGGCTCTTTCCTGCACGGCACGATGGCGAACGCGCTGCCGCACGCGATCGGGGCCCAGTTCGCCTATCCGGGCCGCCAGGTCATCTCGATGTCTGGCGACGGTGGTCTCGGCATGCTGCTCGGCGAGCTGCTCACGGTCGCGCTGCACCGGCTGCCGGTGAAGATCATCACCTTCAACAACTCGGCGCTCGGAATGGTCAAGCTCGAGATGCTCGTGTCCGGGCTTCCCGACTTCGAGACCGACCACGCCAGCGTCAACTACGCGGCGATCGCGCAGGCGGCCGGCATTCACGCGATCCGCATCGAGCAGCCGAAGGACATCCGCGCGGGGCTCGAGGACGCACTCAACCATCCCGGTCCGGCCCTGGTGGATCTCGTCACCGATCCGAATGCGCTCTCGATCCCGCCCCACATCACCAGCACGCAGATGGCCGGCTTCGCGCTGGCGGCGACCAAGGTCGTCCTCAGCGGCGGTGTCGGGCGGATGCTCGAGATGGCACGCTCGAACGTGCGGAACATTCCGGGCGCGTCACTGCTCCGGTAACACGCGCATCGACGCAGACATGAAGAGCATGACGACGGCGCCAGAGAAGCTGTCCTTGTGGGACTTCTTCTATGCGCTGGACATGGCGGTCGCTTGTCTCATCAGCTACGCGCTCAGCACGTATGCGTTATCACGCTTCGTGGGCAAGCCTGACGAATTCCTAGCGGGGATGTGGGCGACCGTCGCCACGATGTTCGTCTTCCGACCGACTCGTCTCGAGGCGCTGTCCGCGGGAATCAGCCGCCTGATCGCGACGTGTGTCAGCTTCGCGGTGTGTCTGGCGTACTTCCTGGTTCTCCCGTTTCACCCGGTGGGACTCGCCGCGCTGCTCGGCCTCGGCACGCTGATCATGATGTCGCTGGGTCGCCGGGACGACATCGTCACGACGGGAATCACGACCACCGTCGTCATGGTGGTCGCGGCGATGGGTCCTCAACACGACGCGTGGCGTCAGCCGTTGTTGCGTGTGGTCGATACGGTCATCGGAATCACGGCGGGCGTGGCGTGCAAGTGGGTCGCTTCCTCGCTCTACTGGCGATGCTCCGGGCAACCGGCACGATGAATCGGGTGCTGCCGGCTGTCCTAAGCACAACAGCCGGTGCCGTCGACGTCATCGGCTTCCTTGCTCTCGGAGGTCTGTTCACCGCGCACATCACGGGCAACCTCGTGGTCCTGGCCGCCCACTACGTCACCGGCGGCTTCAGCGAGATCGGGCCACTCCTGGCGGGCCCTGTGTTCATCCTCGTGCTCGGCGCGGTGACGGCGGCGGCGGTCTGGTTCGAGAAGACGCGCTGCGGCTCGCGGCGGGCGTTGTTGTTCTTGCAAGCGGCTCTGCTGGCAGGCTGCCTCGGCGTAGGCGTCGGGTTCGGCCCTTTCGCCGACCCTGACGGCCCTATCGCAGTGCTCGCGGGCATGCTCGGAGTCGCAGCGATGGCCACCCAGAATGCGCTTGTCAGGCTCGCGCTTCCGGGCTCCCCATCGACCGCGGTGATGACCACGAACATCACCCAGTTCACCGTCGACTTGGCCACCGTCGTCCGCGGGGTGACGGGACCTGAGGAGCTCACCCGGGCCCGGCATCGGGCCGGCGTCACCTTCCGGTCCATGGTCGGGTTCCTGGCCGGCTGTGCGTCCGGAGCCGTTCTCGAAATCCATGTCGGTCTCTGGGCGCTGGCGCTGCCGGTCGTTCTCGCGACGCTTGCACTCACGCTCGACGCGCTGAAGAGTGATCGCACGGCCGCCTCCAACGTTGTGACCGCGTAACGTGCGGGCCACGTCGTGCGTCGGAATTGTATGAATCCTACAGACCCCTCGGTCACGCCGATGACCGAGATCACCGGGAGAGGTCGGATCACCAGGCCGAGCACCATGCGGATCGGGCTGTTCATTCCGTGCTACGTCGACATGCTGTTCCCGGAGGTCGGCATCGCCACCCTCGAACTCTTGGAGCGACTCGGCTTCGAGGTTGGATATCCGTTGACCCAGACCTGTTGTGGACAGCCGATGTCCAACAGCGGCGACGAGCGGAATGCCACGAAAGCGGAGCACCTCTTCGTCGAGAACTTCAAAGACTTCGATGCCATTGTCGGCCCGGCCGGCAGCTGCGTGAAGCAGGTACGCCAGCACTTCGACGTGATCGAGCAGACCGAGGCCGTGCGACACGTGCGTCAGCACACCTACGAGCTGGTCGAGTTTTTGCACGACATCGCCGAGGTCCGCGAGTTCCCCTGGGCGAAGTTTCCGCACTCGGTGGGGCTCCACAACAGCTGCAGCTCTGTTCGCGGCCTCGGCCTGGCGAAGCCGTCCGAGATCATGGGCACCCCGTTCAACAAGACGGCCGACCTTCTCGAGGCTGTGAAGGGGCTCGTGCTGGTGCCGCCCGACCGGCCCGACGATTGCTGCGGCTTCGGCGGCACATTCTGCGTCACGGACGAGGCCGTGTCCGCGCGCATGGGGATCGAAAAGGTTCGTGATCATCTCCGCCACGGCGCCGAGTACATCGCGTCACCGGATATGTCGTGCCTGATGCATCAGCAAGGGATCGCCCGCCGAGCCGGCCTCGACATCAAGTTCATCCACGTCGCGCAGATTCTGAACGGCGGGCCATTTTCGGAGCGTGCGGAGTGATCGTATGAATGACGACAAACCCGTCGATGTCGTCGCCGGAGCCGAGGCGTTCCTCCGGCAGGACGACGTTCACGAGCCGATGCATGACCGCTTTCTCTGGGCCGTGATGCAGCGGCGCGACGCGGAAGCGGCCGCGTTGCCCGAATGGGAACAGCTGCGCGAGCTGGCGTCACAAATCAAGGAACATACCCTCACCCACCTCGATCGTTACCTGACGGAATTCGAGGCCAACGCCAAACGGCGTGGCGTCAAGGTGCACTGGGCGCGGGACGCCGCCGAGCACAATGAGATCGTCTACGGCATTCTCCACGCGCGCGGCGTGACCGAGCTGATCAAGAGCAAGTCCATGCTCCAGGAAGAGTGCGCGATGCCGGCCTACCTGGCAGCGCGCGGGATCAGAGTGACCGAGTCGGACCTGGGTGAGCGGATCCAGCAGCTCGACCACCAGCCGCCCAGCCACATCGTGTTTCCGGCCATTCACAAGACGCGGCACGACGTGGCGCAGCTCTTCGCTCGCACGGTCGGTACGGATCCGAACCAGGACGATCCGCACGTGCTCACCGAGGCGATGCGCAACAACGCGCGACCGAGGTTCCTCGCGGCCGGGGCCGGCATGACCGGCGCCAACTTCGCGGTGGCGGAAACGGGAACGTTCGTCGTGTGCACCAACGAGGGCAATGCCGACATCGGCGCCGCGGTGCCGCCGCTGCACATCGCCAGCATCGGCATCGAGAAGCTGGTGCCGCGCGTCGAGGACCTCGGCGTCTTCCTGCGACTTCTGGCGCGGAACGGTACAGGCCATCCGCTGACGCAGTACTCGTCCCACTTCTCCGGACCTCGCCGGGGCGGCGAGTTGCACATCGTCCTGGTGGACAACGGTCGCAGCCGGCGGCTCGGCATGCCGGATTTCTGGCACTCGCTGAAATGCATCCGCTGCGGCGCCTGCATGAACACCTGTCCTGTGTACCGCCGCAGCGGGGGTCTGGCATACGGCGCGACGTATTCTGGCCCGATCGGCGTCATCCTCGACCCGACCTTCGACGAGCACAAGTACAGCGAGCTGCCGTTCCACTCGACGTTGTGCGGATCGTGCTCGGCGGTGTGTCCGGTCAAGATCGACATCAGCGACCAAATTCTCAAATGGCGGCGAGTGATGGCGAACAAAGGCTACCTACCGCTGGCCAAACGCGTGTCGTTTGCCGTCGCCGGGCACGTGTTCGCCCATCCCGGCGAATACCACGCGCTGCAAAAAGCCGCGGCGCCGGCGCTGAATCACTCGCCCGACTTTCTGCTTTACAACAAGACGTTGAATCCGTGGGGTCGCGACCGCGACCTTCCGCAGCTCGCCAAGCAGACGTTCCGCGAATGGTACCTCGTCAATCGAAAGAGCGATGGAAGCAAACACCCTGAGTCGTGAATCGATCCTCACCGCGATCCGGGAGAACCTGCCGCAGCCACGGGTGAGTCGTCCGGAGATTCCGGTGTTCCCGCGCGCGGAGCGGCCCCTGAGGGCGCTATTTGAGGAACGCCTCGCACAGGCCGGCGCCGTCGCGCATGCCGTCGCCAGCTCGGCGGATGCTGCGGCAAAGCTCGCGACGCTGCACCCATCGGCAAAAATCATCTGCTCCGCGGTACCGGAACTTCCCGGCACGCGCCGCTCCGAGGACGTGCACGATCCGCATGCAATGGCCGATGTGGACGTCGGGGTCGTGCGCGCCCAGTTCGGTGTCGCGGAAAGCGGCGCCGTGTGGGTGACGCAGGAGGACCTGGTCGTCACCGCCCTCGGTGTCCTCTCGCAGCACCTCGTGGTGCTGTTGGATCCCGGCGAGATCGTGTCGGACATGCACGAGGCCTATCGCCGCGTGCGGCTTCAGGACACCGCGTACGGGTGTTTCTGGGCGGGGCCATCGGCGACGGCCGACATCGAGGCGACGCTGGTCCGCGGCGCTCAGGGTGCGCGCTCGTTGAACGTTTTCTTTCTCCCACGCACGTAACACCGCACGCGCACGGAGGCAATGAAAGCTATGGCACAACAGACACCTCAGTCACCGCTTCGAGGCCGGGCACTTCTCGACGTTCCGGCGCCGAACAAAGACACCGCGTTTACGCCGGACGAGCGCCGCGCGTATGGTTTGGAAGGGCTTTTGCCTCACACGGTGGAAAACCTCGAGCGGCAGATGGAGCGCGTGCTCCAGCACCTGGACGCGAAGCCGACCGATCTCGAGCGGTACATCTACCTGATCGGTCTGGCGGACCGCAACGAGACGCTGTTCTACCGCACGGTCATGTCTGATCCGGCGCGGTTCGTACCGATTCTCTATGACCCGACCGTCGCGGATGCGTGCCTCGCGTTCGGCCACATCTACCGCCGCCCCCGCGGCATGTACATCACGCGCGAGATGAAGGGCCGCATCGCCGAGGTGCTCCGTAACTGGCCCGAGCGGGACGTGCGCTTCATCTGCGTGTCGACGGGCGGGCGCATCCTCGGCCTCGGTGACATCGGCGCCAATGGCATGGGTATTCCGATCGGCAAGCTGCAGCTCTATACCGCGTGCGCGGCGGTGCCGCCCGAGCGCCTGCTGCCGGTCCTGTTCGATATCGGGACCACGAACGCTGCGCTCCGTGCTGATCCGCTCTATCTCGGCCTGCGCGAGGCGCCGCCGTCCACGCCGGAGCTCGACGAGCTCGTGGAGGAGTTCGTCCAGGCCGTGCAGCAGGTTTTCCCCGGCTGCTGCCTGCACTTCGAGGACTGGAAGGGCACCGACGCGATCCGACTGCTCGAGCGGTACAAGGACAAGGTGCTCTGTTACAACGACGACATCCAGGGCACTGCGAGCGTCGCGTTGGCGGGGCTGACGACGGCGCTGCAGATCATCGATCAGCCGCTGACCGACCAGCGCATCCTCTTCCTCGGCGCCGGCTCCGCTGGAATCGGCATTGCTGGTCTGATCGTCGCTGCCATGGAGGGCAAAGGACTCTCGAGCGATCAGGCGCGCAGCCGAATCTCGATGTTCGATGTCGACGGGCTCCTGGAGCCATCGCGGAGCGACCTGTCGGCCGCGCAGAAGGTGTATGCCCACAAGGCCGCCCCGTCGAAAGACCTCGCGAGGACCATCGAGACGCTGAAGCCGACGGTCTTGATCGGCGTCAGCACCAAGGGCGGCGCCTTCAATCAACGTGTGGTCGAGACGATGAGCAAGCTGAACGAGAGGCCGATCATCTTCGCGCTGTCCAACCCGACGGACAAGGCCGAGTGCACTGCTGAGCAGGCGTATATCTGGTCGAATGGCCGGGCGCTCTACGCGGCGGGCGTGCAATTCCCGGACGTGACCGTGAACGGCAAGACCTTTCACCCCGGCCAGGCAAACAACTTCTACATCTTCCCGGCGATCGGTCTCGCGACGTATGTGGCACGGCCGCGGCGAATCACCGACGCGTGCTTCATCGTCGCGGCCCAGGCGAGCGCCGACCAGGTCGGCCCTGACCTCCGCGCGAAAGGGATGCTCTTCCCGGGCCAGGCCAACATCCTGGAAGTGGAAGTGACGACGGCCAC
>Ga0075428_100009374_pt1 | contig 10859 bp, 12 predicted proteins | sample RhiMetdeltSRZDD2_FD_75291 | JGI IMG/M metagenome (GOLD analysis project Ga0075428, IMG submission 75291) | Populus rhizosphere microbial communities from Tennessee, USA - Rhizosphere MetaG P. deltoides SRZDD2 | ecosystem: Host-associated > Plants > Roots > Rhizosphere > Soil | place: USA... | reverse complement strand
GGGTCTTGATGCATCGCCAGGACGCCGATGCCCATCGGATCGTTCAGATCCCGGTACAGAACTCCTTCAATGCCGGATGCTTTCAGTGCATGCGCCATCATATGGGCGTCGTGGCAGTCTCCGAAGACCTGGAGCTGCATGTAGAGCCGTTGATTAAGCGTCTGCTGGTTTGCACCATGCTCCTGAACATCGATCTGAATCTCAGTTGGTTGAGTCATGAAGAGCTCCTAAGAAATGAGCTCCCCTCCTCAGTCGAGGAGGGGATGCCAGAGCCAACGGCTACGGCGGGGGTGGTTGGTGTGCCGTGTTCGTCGGCGACGAATCGAACCACCGCGACAGCGGCGCGCAGCGCCCGGGTAGGTTTGTTCCCGCGTTCAAAACCCCCTGAAGCCCTCCCTTGTCCAAGAGGGGATTCTGGTGGACCGCCGCCCAGCAGCGTGGATGTCGCCTGACAGCATGAATACGTCTATTTCTCGACGACCAGTTTTCCGTTCATCATATCCATCCCACAGGCAAAGGTGAACTCACCTTCCTTCTCGGGAACGAAAGCAACGGCCGTGTCCTTTTTCAACGCCAGGTCCTGTTTCACGTTCAGGTCAGGAATTACCACTTGAGCGGTGCACTCGGAATCATCCTCACGATAAAACAAGAGCCGCACCGGCCGGCCTTTCTTTACAACAATTCGGTCGGGTGAATACTCGCCTTTGACGGTGATTTTGATTTCCTGTATAGCGGGGTTTTGCGTAGCTTCGGGCGCTTTTCTCGCACAGCGGGCGAGCGAGAAGATCGCCAGCAAGGCAACGAACAACCCCACAGCGAATCGGCTCCTGCGCGTCATGGAATGAATCTCAACACGGTCCCCTGCGTTCTCAATAACTACTTCTTTTGCCGATCCATCCATTCCTGAATCTCAGACAGATCGTCTTGAACCTTCTTCTGCCGTCGCGCGATGCTGATGACGTAGGCGAACAAGAGAAGCCAGATGACCGTGTATGAAGCAAAAAGATAATTCATGCAGCCCCCTTGAGTTGAGCCTGGCGTTGCAACGACTCTACAGATTCCTGTGCGCTCTCCAGGTTTTGACGCAATTTCCATAGGTAGAAAAATAGAAGGGTGAAAGCCAGGAAAGAGACAACCAAAGTCCACGCCATTCTTGGGTCAAGTCCGGATCCTGCGCCTCCCCCGACAACAGGCTGTGGATGCTGCGTGCGCCACACACGGTTGGAGACGTAGATGATGGGAACATCCACAGCTCCCAGAATACCAAACACCGCCGATAGCCGGGCGCGCTGCTCCGGCGATTCCACCAGTCGGCGCAGCATTAAGTATCCCCAGTAGATCAGCCACAGCACGAAGAACGAAGTCAGCCGCGCGTCCCAAGTCCACCAAATGCCCCAGACCGGCTTGGCCCACAGCATACCAGTCAAGAGCCCGATCGTGGCGAAAACCAAGCCGACTTCGGCAGCAGAGGACGCTTTGACGTCCAGCTCCTTTTCCCGCTGTATCAGAAATCTCACGCTATAGATGAACACGCAGAAGATCGCTAAAAAGTTCACCCAGTGAGAGGCAAAGTGAAAATAAAAAATCCGTTGCACGTCACCCATTGTAGCTTCTGTGGGGGCGTACATGAAAATGAGGTAAAGCGACACCAGCATTGTTATGCATGTGGCCCATCCAAGCAGATTTCGATTCACAAAAGACCCTCCAACAAATCAACTGGACCGCGGCGTCACCTGTTGTGGGTGAAGATAGCTAGACCGCGGCGCATGAAAACTACTCCTCGACTCCCATCCATACCGTGTAGTGAACTACTCTTCCAAGACATACTCAAACACCATCAAGGGCAGCGTAATGAAGATAATATTAAACGCCACTAAAAACTTCACCCAGAAGCCAAGGGCTTCGCCGGGCGGATCTGTGAAGATCGCAGCGGTCGACTCAACAGCTCCGATGACCACCGGCAGGGCGATGGGCAAAAGCAGAATAGGCAGCATCACATCGCTCATGCGGGTGTTCATGGAAACGGCGGCCAGGATTGTTCCTATGGATGCAAAGCCGAGAGTGCCGAGCAGCGTGATCCCGCACATCCAGCCTAACCGGGGCAGCAAATCGAAATTGAAGAAGAGGGCGAAGCAGAACAAGATCACTGCTTCCACCAACAACATGAAACACAGGTTGGCAAGCATCTTTCCCAAGTAGATTGCTCCCCAACTGATCGGCGCCAGCTTCAGGCCTTGCAACCCATCATTTTCCCGCTCGCCTGCAAAGGCACGGTTCATCCCCAGCAATCCCGCGAAAAGGAAAGTCATCCAGAGCAGCCCCGGGCCAAACCGTTCCGTCTCCATACTGTCGGGTTCGAAGGCGAAGTGAAACATCAGGATGACCAGCAGCCCGAAGAGTAGCATGGACGTTAGCGCGTCCTTTGTGCGGAATTCGGTGAGCACATCCTTCCAGAAGATTGCACCGGCTTGCTTAAAAAACGTCACGGCGTTTCTCTTTCAGAAATCTCTTGTACTGATCGCGAATATCCGCATCCGTTCCGGACAGCTCATCGGCAATCTTCCCTTGGTCAACAAACGCCCAACGCCTGGCGCTCTGGAGTCCCTGTTCCAGATCGTGCGTAGCCATGAGCACCGTCTTCCCGTTTGCCACGAAAGACTCCAGCCACTCCCCCAGAAGCTCCGATGCCTCAAGGTCAAGACCGGAGAAGGGTTCATCCAACAGCAGGATTTGTGGATCGTGCAGCGTAGCTCGCGCGATTGACAAGCGCTGTTGCATGCCGCGGGAGAATCCATAGATCGTTCGTTGCGCGCTGTTCTCCAACCCCACCCAACAGAGGACTTTGTGAATTCGGTCCTCAGCGTCGCTGAGCCCATAGAGCCGAGCAAAAAATCGGAGGTTTTCGAAAGCGGTCAGGTTCCGGTAAAGAAAGCTCGTGTGTGCCACGAACCCCAGCTTCTCCCGTCCCGCTTCGGGATGTCGCAAGACATCGATGCCGCAGATTTCGACGCTACCTGAGTTCGGCCGGACCAATCTTGCCACGACGCGCAGGAGTGTCGACTTGCCAGCGCCATTGCGTCCCAGGAACACCAGGAACTCGCCAGGCTGAACGGTCAGATCCACCCCTTGGAGGGCACTGGTACGACCAAACCATTTCTCAACTTTGTCGAGACGAACCACGGGGGCATCAACCACGGAAGCACACCTTCCTCGCGAGAGCGGTGGTGCACTTGAGACTGCATCGCTCTTTCGAAATCTTCGGTTCCCCTCGCCCCAATGAGGGAGAGGGGCCAGGGGTGAGGGGGCAAACGCAAGGTGTCGGATTCGTTCCCTCGTGCTAGGAGTGCCTTGTCAACCTCGACGTTTCCTCGTCTCTGCGGTCTGCATCTTGGATGTAGCGGTCTGTCGCGACGCCGACTTCTGGCGGATGGCAAACAGAATTGCAACGGCGAACACGATCCCGAAGCCTGTGAGGATGATGGTCTTGTTCTCAATCACTCGATTTGACAAGCGCACGACCTTGGCTTGAGGTTGATCATGGTCGTGGCCATCACCCGGGCCATGCTCTCCTTCTTCAGAGACTACGGGTGCGATGCCGGCGACCTTGAACTGAAGAGCAGGGGCCTTGGCGGCCGGAGTGACTTGGTAAATCGCTGCCTGGGTACGCGAGTCCGAGCCCGCAGGCTGGAGGCCTGGGCCGGAGACCTGCAAGCTTGCTGGCAGAATCAGCAACTTCGTTGGTCCAGTGGCATAAAACAAGCGGTGGCTGAAGTCGCGCTGGTCGGACGGGTAGTTCACCTTGAACGACACACGAATCTCGTTTACGCCAGGTTTCATCGGATAGCTGATGCGATAGCCACCTTCCGGTCGTGGCGATGGCTCCTGCGGCAGTGGGATGCCGGCCAGGCCGACGACTGAAACGGACAGTTCACTAACCAATTCGCGGGCAGGGGTATCGAAGGAGAACGTACCGTCGGTTCTGGCCAACGTCTTTTTGGGTGTTGAACTATTGTCGAGCAGATACTGCTGCTGAACGTAAAGCAGGTTCCCGCTGGCTTGGGCCAACATCAGCGGCAGTGAGACTTCGATGCCTGCGGGAGATTGTGTCGTTTCATAAATCGTGACGGTCACAGGCTGGGTCAAGTCCTGGTCGGGTGTCACTGAAAGGTTGTAGTTCACCCCCTCGTGGATCGCTCGCAACAGCCAGTGCGGCGATGAAGCGCTTTCCGTGATCGTGAAACGAAACGACCCATCGGCTGCTGAAACGGCATCCGCGTTCTTGTTCATACCTTCTCCGAGCGTCAGCAGTTCGACCTTTTGCTGTGCCACCGGACGATTTGTCGTGCCGTTCACCACGCGTCCCCGCAGAGTGCGCTGGGCCAATGCGTCCGAAGGAAGAAACCACAGAGCCTGAAACAGCATAATTACCGGAAGTATCTGGGTTTTTTTGGCTGAATCTCCGAGGAGGTTCTTCATAGTTCGACGCGGCACCGCGACGGATAGGAATGTGGGAGGCGTACTCCGCGCGGCGCCATTCCGTGATGACAAAACGCCTCGAGTCGCCGCAGGGACAGCGCCTCCCACATTTGCGGCGCCAGCACCTGAACAAGCGATTGAGAATCGTTGGCGGGGCTTCCAACTCGCCCATCGAAGTGTTCTCACGGATTGAAGGAATCGAAACGGGTGGGACTGATTAGTTAAGTTCATTCACAGGGGACGGCGAACAACACCATTCGCTACCTACTTTTTAGATTTCTTGTCGCTCTTCAGGACTGCGACGACTTGTGGTTCGCCGGTTTTCTGCAACACCTCTGGCTGGATCCGCTCGATTTCACGCATGAGTCTGAAAGCTTGCTGCTCGTAGTCGCTCCGCAGACCCTGATAATCTTCGTCAGAGAGCTTGCCCATCTTGTATTCAAAGTCGAGATCCTTGATGTTTTCGTAAACCGTTTCTTTCCTTCGAAGCAGTCGCTTTAACGAAGTCTGCGAACCTTCCAGATCCCCAAAGAACGGTGTGCCGCCCACCATGAGCGGACGAAAGATGAAGAACAGTGTTCCCGTAGTCAACAATGTGCAAACGATGATGAGTCCAGTCATATTAGTTCCGAAGTGCAGTTCAACAAGTCTCTATAGCAGCTTCTGTCGCGATGGAGGTGGCTCCTCGGGCAACTATCCAAGATCCTTCAGTTCTTTTTCCATCCTATCGCGATACGCATCGGGCATGGAAGCAGCCGATGAAACCGCAGCCAGCTTTGGCTTCCGCTGTGTCCAAGCCTTGATCACAAAGAAAACCAGAATCAACCCGCAGCTCAGGACGGCGAATGGGGTAACCCAAGCCGATTTGGGCGGTGCACTCAGAATGTTCTGGCCATACTTTGCAACGAAAGCATCGATGATCTGCTGCTGACTTTTGCCCTGCTTAAGGTGTCCTTGAATTTCCTCGCGCAACGGTATGGCCGAGCCGCAGCCAAACATGTCGCAGGCAGAAAGCTGATGATTGCACCGGCATTGGCAGACAAACGGCTCTGATGCCTTCTTGACTTCAGGAGGGAAAACTTGGGCAAACTGGGTGGATGGCCACATCGCCAATGCCAGCCAGAGTAGTACATTCCAGGCTTTGCAACCGGGAAGTATTCGTGAGTGGTTTCTCACTACACTTCTTAACTTCATCAGACTCCCTTCCTATGCCTTCGCCAGTTCTTCCGCTTCAACGGGAGCAGCGACTTTCTGCATCGCCTTTTCGTGCCGGTCGGGAATCAGGCAAACCACTGTCCCGAGCATGAACACCAAGCCGCCGATCCAGATCCAACTGACCAGCGGATTCAGGAAAGTGTGCATCACCGCCCTCGAAGTAGAAGGAGTAAACCCAGACAATACGACGTAAAGGTCTTCTTTGAGGCTGGAGCGCAACGCAACTTCCGTGGTGGGTTCTTCCCGCGCCTTGTAGAAGCGTCGTTCTGGCAGCAGCGTGTCAATGAGCTTGCCATTTTGATAGACCTTCATGACGGCAACGGCCGAAGCGTAGTTCGCATTGTCCTTGTTTTTCACCTGCTCGAGCGTCAACGAATAGCTGCCAATTTCGAGACTCTCACCCGGGCCCATTTCCTTCTGGACGTCCTGATTGAAGCCGGCTCCTGCGAAACCCACGAATAGAAACACCATGGCAATGTGGACAATGTAGCCGCCGTAACGCCGCGTGTTTCGGAACGTTAGAATCCATAGCGCTTCCAGATAACTTTCACCCTGCCGCCGCCGTGCGTTGGCGCCGCGATGAAACTCGGCGATGATTGTCGCCATCACAAACACGCAGAGAATGAGGCAAACCATCGAATAGAAGTGTCGCATGCCAAAGGCGAAAAAGACCGCACCGGTAATGAATGCCGCCAGCGTGGGCATAGTGAAATTTCGCTTCAAGCTTTGCGTCGAGGTCTTTCGCCAAGCCAGGAGCGGCCCGACGCCTGTTAGAAACAACAGAAACAGACCAATAGGAATATTGACCTTGTTGTAGAACGGAGCGCTGACGGTTCGCTTCTCGTTCTGCAGATACTCCGTGATGATGGGGAAGATCGTGCCCCACAGGATGGCAAACATCGAGGCCAGCAGGATGAGGTTATTGAACAGGAAACTGCTTTCGCGCGAAACGACGGAATCCAGCCGGTTCTCACTTTTGAGCGCATCCAGTCGGGTCAAGAGCAAATAGGCTGAGAGCGAAATCATCAAAAACAGGAAGCTGGAGAAGAAAGGTCCGATAGGTGACTGCGCAAACGAGTGAACTGAAGAAACGATGCCGCTGCGCGTGAGAAACGTTCCAAAGATACACAGCAAGAAGGTCGAAAGAATCAGGACCATGTTCCAAACCTTCATCATGCCCTTACGCTCCTGCATGATGACCGAATGGAGAAAAGCGGTTGCGGCCAGCCACGGCATGAGCGACGCATTCTCGACTGGATCCCAGCCCCAATAGCCTCCCCAACCCAACACGACGTAAGCCCATTTGGCACCGAGCAGGATTCCAACGCCCTGAAACAGCCAGGGCACCATCATCCAGCGACGGGTTGTCCGGATCCATTCCTCGTCCAAGTCACGGGTAATCAATGCCGCAACGGCAAACGCAAACGGAATGGTAAATCCCACGTAGCCCGTGTAGAGAATCGGCGGGTGAATGACCATTGCCCAGTACTGCAGCAGAGCGCTCAGCCCGTTCCCATCCATGGGTGTGAACGGCGTGGCGGCTGGGCTTCCAGGACGAATCACGCCAATCATGTCGAACGGATTCGCAACGAAGTTGTTCACCAGCAGGAAGAACGTCGTGACCATCGATATGACACCCACGACGTAAGGCATCAGGTTCCGGTTCTTCTTAAGATTCAAGACAACGGCGGTTACCGAAAACAAGCTGAGAATCCAGCACCAGAACACCAGAGAACCTTCTTGTCCGCCCCACAAGGCGCCGAACTTATAGAACCACGGCATGGCCCGATTGCTGTTGGCGGCCACAAACTGCAGGTTGAAGTTGTCATTCAGGAGCTGGTACCAAAGGCTGAAGACTGTGAGTGTCACCAATCCGCAGACCGCCATTACGGCTCGTTCTGCCGTTTCCACCAGCCTGCGGTTGCCCAGCCTCCCACCAAGGAACGACGAAACAATGGCATAGCAGGACAGGCAAAAGGCAAACAACATGCAAAACTGACCGAAGTCGCTGACGAGGGCTAACATAGATTTAAATCCTTGTTACGAGTTGTATGAGGGCTGGCCGCGGTAGGTGTGATGCTGATTCGTTACCGTCAGTTTTCTAGTGCAGCGATCAGCTGACACTTAGGAAGTGACAACGAACTTAGCTCTTTCCCGGTTTCACGTTATAGGTGGCTTCATACTTGGAAGCGCACTTCGCTTGAATCTTTGAAGCTTCGAACTGCCATGAGCGGGACAGATGGCCCTCAGCCATCGCCTGGGCTCCGTCCTTAAACGTGTCGGGCAACAGATCTTTTCCCGTGTAACTCACTGGCAGAACATCGCCTTTCTGCTCCAACTTGAATTTCACCTCACCCGGCAGTCGTTCGATACTGCCCGCCACAACATTTCCCGCGACACGCAAACGTTTGTCGTAGGCATCGTCCTTCATCTGCTTCAGTTCATCTACCGTCTTGTAATAGGCCAAGCTCTCGTCGAAGCCGCTGAAGCCGAGCCAAGCGATAGAAGCGACGATGATGAGGCTGCCCGATAAAAACTTCACTTTTCTCTTGTCCATAAGTACGTCCCCTTAGACTACCAATAAATCGAGGCGAGGAAACGACTTGATTCTAGCACTGCTGGTAGAAATCATCCACTGAAAGGAACAGTGGCCAACGGGTTCTGATCATGCCTGCAGAACTAGCATTGGCTTGTTGCGCCTGTCAGTTGCAATAGGCGCCACTAATGGTGATATTCTTTGCAGGCTTAGCACAAGAACCAAAATGGTCAACTACGGCAGGCCACTCCCGCACTGCCATCCTAAGGAAAACACTCATGCAAATACTGAAGAAGGCACTGTTGCTGACTGGCCTCTTGGGATTTTCAATTTCGGCGCTACTCCGCTTGCGGGGCAGCGAAGTGCTTTTGGAGCTGATTCGTGTGGAAGGACGAGTTCCTGTGGCAATGCGGGATGGGGTGAAGTTGTACGCAGACATCTACCGGCCGCGGCGCGAGGGGAAATTCCCGGTGCTCGTTGTGCGCACGCCCTATGGCGTGCAACGCGACGGCATGCACGAATCCAAGATTCGTTTTGCCCAAAGCGGCTTTGCCGTCGTGATTCAGGACGTTCGTGGACGCTACGAATCGGAGGGCAAATGGGAGCCCTTCCGGAATGAAGCAGAGGATGGCTACGACACGATCCAGTGGGCTGCCCAACAGCCCTGGTCGAACGGCAAGGTAGCGACGGAGGGCGGATCGTATCTGGGGCACGTGCAGTGGCGGGCTGCCAGCCAGGCGCCACCCAACCTGGTCACGGCCTTTCCGGCTGTTGCGTCTACCAACATCTATCAGAACTGGGCTTATTTCGGGGGCGCGTTCCGGTTGTCGTTCAATTATGGCTGGGGGGCGGTTCGCATGCCGCAACGCATCATGTTGCCTCAATTCTGGCACGACGCGGCTTTCGCTCCTGAAGAATGGCGCTACCAGAACATTCTCTGGCATCTACCGCTGGGAACCGGAGATCTGGTGTCAGCGAATCAGACTGTGCAGCACTACCGTGATTGGCTGAAACATCAGAGCTACGATGGGTATTGGAAGGCGATCAGTGACGAGGAAAAATTCTCAACCATCAAGGTCCCTGTTCACACGCATGGCGGCTGGTTCGACATCTTTCTTGCAGGTACTCTGAACGGATTTACTGGAATGCGTACTCAGGGTGGTTCGGAGTTGGCACGCCGGGAAACCAAAATGACTGTAGGTCCTTGGGGGCACGGTGCCAGCCAGAAGTTTGGTGAAGTGGACTTTGGGCCAACCGCCATGCGGTCACTGGCTGAACGCGAACTCCAATGGTTCAACCACTATTTGAAAGGCGAAGCCAATGGCATCGACCGCGAACCTCCGGTCGAGATCTTCTACATGGGAATCAACCAGTGGCGGCATGAGAAGGATTGGCCCATTCCTGGGACGAAGTACACGGAGTTCTATCTTGCGAGCGACGGGAAGGCGAATACGGCCCGCGGCAATGGCAGGCTGGGCGCGGAGAAGCCTAACGGTGCCAACTCGGATCAATACCTGTACGACCCCAATCAACCCGTTCCGACGGTGGGTGGCAACAACTGCTGCGGCACGCCGACGCTGGCAGGCCCCCGGGACCAACGGCAGATCGAATCCCGCCACGATGTCCTCGTGTACACAAGCGAGATCCTCAAGCAGTCGCTGGCCATAGCCGGCCCTGTGAAGATGAAGCTGCACGCGGCCACGGACGGGCCCGACACAGACTTTGTGGCGAAGCTCGTTGACGTCCATCCGAACGGTTTCGCGATGAATGTGGCGGAAGGAATTCTACGCGCGCGGTTCCGGAAGGGGCTTGACCAGATGGAGTTGCTTAAGGCTGGACAGGCCTATGAGTTCGTCATCGACATGGCTGGCACGGCCAATGTTTTTCTTCCCGGCCATCGTATCCGCATCGACATTACCAGCAGCCATTTTCCTCAGTTTGACCGGAATCCCAACACCGGTGAAGATCTGGGCTCTTCTGACAAAGTGAGAATTGCCCGCCAGACTATATTCCATTCAGCCGACAAGCCGAGCCATGTCCTGTTGCCCGTTGTGGGCGTGCCGGTGAAAGAGCCGCAGGATCACGCCGCGAGATAGCAGAATCGTACTGGGTAGCGCGTAATCAGAAAGTACAACTTCTGGTCTAGTGGTGTACGCTCGAGTAGTTGGCTCACTCTTGTGTTGGAGCTACACGAGCGGCCAGATTGGGGTGGGGCCTGATGCCACCAGCAAAGGCCAAATCCTGGTTCTCGCTTCGCTGCGGCGCAAGTTTGGGATCAAGGAAGGAGCGCAAGAGAGTCGTGATATGCGGCGCATAGAGCACTGGGCTTGGAGACATGGTCCGTTGTCGCTTACTCTGAGGATGAAGCCGCGGGAGAACAGGTGGCAGATCCGATTGCGGACGCTCAGGAGAGCGGTGCTTCACTTGCCATGAGCGTTGCGAACGCTGGAGAACTCTGCGTTGCTACATGTTGCGGAGAATTTGAGCTTTGTCAGTCAGACCCTTTCAGTTCACCCAATAGTTTTCTCTGTTCGGCCAGTACACTGAGTTCTCTATCTAGGGCTTCGACAACCACTTTCCTCTCTGCTTCGGCTGCCACAGATCCCGAAAACAACCCTTCGCCCAGGGTCAG
>Ga0075428_100009371_pt1 | contig 10862 bp, 9 predicted proteins | sample RhiMetdeltSRZDD2_FD_75291 | JGI IMG/M metagenome (GOLD analysis project Ga0075428, IMG submission 75291) | Populus rhizosphere microbial communities from Tennessee, USA - Rhizosphere MetaG P. deltoides SRZDD2 | ecosystem: Host-associated > Plants > Roots > Rhizosphere > Soil | place: USA... | reverse complement strand
TCGTATCGGCGGCGACCATCCTGAACGGAGTGGTGCGGCCGTCGTTGAGCGCGACAGTGGCGCTCGAGAACTCCTGCGGCGCATCGCCGGCCGCCGCGACGACATGGGCATTGGTCATGATCAGGCCATCCGGAGTGAAGATGATGCCCGACCCCTCCCGAAGTACGCCGCCGCCCAAATCGGTCTTTAACGTCACCACGCTGGGCAACACCTTGGCGGCGACTTGTTCGAGCGAGCGGTAGGCCGTCGACTCTGAAATTGGATACTGCGGGATGATCGGCTGCCTGCCGATGGCGGGTGGAAAGGCAAGCACGGCAACGCCCGCACCCACCGCGGCCGAAATCACTGCCAGTGCGAGGGCAGGCAGAAGGAGTGTTCGAATCTGTCCGCGTCGGCGCGACGTCGAATTCTGGTGGTCTTGCTGAACTTCAGACATCGGATCACGCACTGGCGGGTAGTGCGTCGGGACCATCGTGGCCGACGGCAGAACCGAGCAAAGTGCGCAGTTGTCGTCGACCGCGGTGTAGCCGTGACATCACGGTCCCGCGCGGGGTTTTCATCAGTGCCGCAATTTCGTCGTAGGCGAGTCCTTCGACATCGGCGTAGTACACGACTTCGCGAAACGGTCCGGGAAGCGCCTGCATCGCGGCCCTGAGGTCGTCGTTCGGCAACAGAGCCAACACGTGATCCTCAGCCGAGTGCAATGCCGACGCCGCCGACCGCGCCTTCGCCTCGGTCAGGTCCTGATCGGTGAGGTACTCGGTGGAGAAATGCATCGGTTGACGCCGCTTCCGGCGATACAAGTTGATGTAGGTGTTGGTCAGTATTCGGAGCAGCCACGCTTTCACGTTGGTGTCCGTCCGGAGTGAATCGAAATGCGCGTACGCCCTCATCACGGTTTCTTGCGCCAGGTCCTCGGCGTCCGCGTGGTTCTTGCTCATGCGAAAAGCCTGGCGGTAGAGAAGGTTGTGCAGGGGAACGACTTCACGTTCAAACCGGGTGCGCACCTGGCTGTCGACCGGTTCGCGCGGTGGTTCCGTCCCTGAGCGGGACTGCGTCGCGGTCATTGTCATCCTCCGTAGGTTGCCGACGTTGGTTTCCGTCTGGTTCCCAATCCTTCGGGCGGTCCGCAGAGGTGTCGATGTTGTCGGCGACAACCTGGCCTGGTCTTTGGTGTGCCCCTCAATACCGTCGCCGGTTCTCGCTTCAGCGCCTGCCGGGTATCGAAATCAACTGTCGCGGTGACCAGTCGAGCGCCATCAATGGTGTCGGGTCGAACACTGACGCCTCGACACCCAGCACAGACGATGCACGGTAGGGCAAAGAGCCTGATTTAGATGGACGAAGGAGTTTTCATGTCAGACGCCAATGTCAAAGGACAGTTCGAGAAGATCTCGGACACCGCAAAGACCGCCACAGACAAGGTGAAGGCGGCCGGCGAGCGTACGCGGGATCAGCTCGAAGCTGATGTTGCGGCCGCACGCGACAAGGCAGCCGCGGCGGTGGATCGCATGAAGGACAAGGCGGATGCCGCCCGCGACAACGCGTCATCGGAGTGGCAGGACGTTCGTGACAAGTGGCATGCCCACGTCGCTAAGGTTCGGGCGCGCACCCACGAGAAGAAGGGCCAGATCGACGCGCACAACGCCGGGGTGAGCGCCGATATGGTCGAGGCGTACGCATACGACGCGATTGATTTCGCTCTCGACGCGATCGAGGAAGCCGAGTACGCGGCCCTCGCCGCCATATATGCGCGAGCCGACGCAGAGGCACTCAAAGCCTGAGCAGAAGAATCTCGCTCGAGCGGTGCCGGCCCACCGGGCCGGCACCGTCCACGTCTATGGACAGCTAGGCGGTTGGCTGTGGCCGTACGTCATTCTTCTTTCCCGTTCACCACGGCCGCGACCGTGCCCCACGGAGACCTGACGAACGTTTCACCTAGGTTGTCCTCAGCGGCGGCTGGGTCAGCGTCGATGGGCTCGCTGAGGTGGACGCGATAAACGCAGAAGTCACCGTGTCTTGCGGCAATCGCGCGCGCTACCTCAGGCCGCGTTGTCGCATACGTGTATTCCTTGCCATCGAGCGGGTCTAGGGTCCGGGTAGCGGCATCTCCCGCATTAAGGCCTTTCACATCGGCGCGGTAATAGGCCGTACCGCGTCGGACGGTCGACGGGTTCATGTCGGATCCTTGCTCTTGTCGGTACCGCCCAAGAATTGCAGTCGCGCCGTCGATGTGGCTCCGAACAGTCTTTGACGAGTCTGAGTGTCGTCGCGAACGTGAGTGTTCGCGTTGGAAAGCGCCGCTGTTCGGCCGCACTGCAATGAAGCGCCGGCGGTGTGCACGTCAACGTCGACACGAATTGCGGCTTCCGGAAGTCTTGAGTTAGCTGCTTAGAACGGACCGGAATGCTTAATCTCCAACACTATTCACTCGTGAGCACCGGGAAGACAGAGCGACACCGATGACATATGAAGGAGAAGCAGATGACTGTGATGCACTGGCTGGGAAAGCAGTTGGTCATACTGATCGGCGCCTGCTATGCGGTGGCAACGGAACAAGCGATCAGCTCTTTGCCGTATGACGCCCTTGATGCCGTCTGAGGATGACGGCCGGCCCAATAGACGTCGGGACTACACGGCCTGAAACGGTTCGTCCCTGGTGTGCACTTCGCAGGTGAGCCGCTTGACGACTTCGCCGGGAGTCGACACCGTGATGGGTTCGATAAGTCGCGGTCCCGCAGTGCCACGGGCTTCTACGGTTTGGTGCGACCAGACACCGCTGTAGCAGCCGGCGGCACGGCCGATTACGGCGAGCGGCTTGTCTCGCGCGTCTCGTCGACGTTGTGACGAATAACGACGGTTGCGCTGTGGTGTGCGTGACGACATCGACTGGGCGGCCAGCTTAGGGGGTGCATGGCGTAAAGTTTCGTGCCACGCCGTGGGCAGAACGCAGGGCGGTGGTGCGGGATGAAGCTGGTTGACCGTCGGGCCGAGTGCGGTGTGCTCGACGAGCTGGTGGAGGCGGTGTGCGCCGGAAAGAGCCAGGCACTGGTCCTGCGCGGTGAGCCGGGTGTCGGCAAGACGGCGCTACTCCAGTACCTGGTAGGGCGGGCAACGGACTGCCGGGTACTACAGACCGCCGGCGTGGAGTCGGAGATGGAGCTGGCGTTTGCCGGATTACATCAATTGTGCATGCCGCTGGTGGCCGGCCTAAACGACTTACCGCAGCCCCAGGGTGATGCGTTGCGGGTCGTGTTCGGGACAGGTTCGGGACCGGCGCCGGATCGGTTTCTGGTTGGCTTGGCCGCGCTGGGCCTGCTGGCCCACGCCGCCGAGCAGAAGCCGCTCGTGTGCATCATCGACGATGAGCAGTGGCTGGATCGCGCTTCAGCACAGGCCCTCGGGTTTGTGGCGCGCCGGTTGGAGGCCGAATCGGTGGGGTTGGTGTTCGCCGCGCGCGTCCCCACGCCGGATGTGGCTGGGCTGTCGGAGCTTTCAGTGGCAGGATTGGACGCCGCCGATGCGCACGCGCTGCTAGATGCCGAGGTGACCGCTCCGCTGGATCGCTGGGCGCGTGATCAGCTGGTGATCGAAACCCGAGGGAATCCGCTGGCGTTGTTGGAGTGGCCGCGGGCGCTGACGACGCAGCAATGGGCGGGCGGTTTCGGGTTGCCTGCCGCGGTGCGGCTGCCCGGTGGGGTGGCCGAGAGCTTTCGGACGCGGCTGCAGATGCTGCCCGAGCCGACCCGCAGGCTGTTATTGATCGCGGCGGCCGATCCGCTCGGCGATGCGGGTTTGGTCTGGCGGGCTGCCGCGCAGTTGGGCCTCGACGCCGAGGCCGCTGAGCCTGCCATCGAGGTCGGTCTTGTGGAGTTCGGCACCCGAGTGTTGTTTCGGCATCCGTTGGTGCGTTCGGTGGTCTACACCACGGCCTCGCTGCATGACCGGCGGCTGGTCCACGATGCCTTGGCGCAGGTCACCGACGCCCAACACGACCCCGATCGTCATGCGTGGCACCGCGCGCATGCCGCGGCCGGACCCGACGAAAAGGTGGCCGCCGAATTGGAGCGTTCGGCGGCGCGGGCCCAAGCGCGGGGCGGATTGGCCGCGGCGGCAGCGTTTTTGCATCGGGCGACCGAGTTGACGCTGGACCGCGAACAGCGCGCCGAACGGGCCCTCAGCGCTGCATCGGCGCAGGCTCAAGCTGGCGGGCTCGATGCGGCGCGTGACTTGGTGTCGCTCGCAAAAGCTCAGGCGCCCAGCGGTTTTCAGCAGGCACGGATTGAGCTGATCGAAGCCGAGCTGGCGTACACCACCACTCGGGGCGGTGACGCGGCACTGCTGCTACTGAAAGCCGCCCAGCGGCTGGAGTCCATCGACGCGGGGCTGGCCAGGTCGACCTACCTGCGCGCTATGAGTGCCGTGTTTTTCAGCGACGACGTGTCACGCGGTGTCGTGGGACTGCAGGTTGCGCAGGCCGCCGCGGCCGCTCCGCGGCCAACGCGCACACCTAATGCCGCTGACCTGCTGCTGGATGGCTTCGCCGCCCACTACACCCAGGGATATCAAGCGGGAGCGCCAATCCTACGCAGGGCGTTCGATGAGTTCAGCACCGGCATGTCGCCCGAGATGGAGCTGCACGAGCAGTTACTCGCCAACTTCCTAGCCGCCCAGCACTTGTGGGACCACCACCGCTGGCAGGTGCTGTCGGACCGCTATCTCGAGCTTGCCCGAAGCCTTGGTGCGCTCAGCGAGCTTCCGATGGCCCTGACATCGAAGGTGTTCTGGCTCGCGTTCGCAGGCGAGCTCAGCGCCGCCGCTGCTCTGAGCCAGGAGGTACAGGCCGCCGTAGAGGCGACCGGCAGCAGTATCGGGCCGTACGCGGCTCTACTGGTGGCCGCGATGCGCGGCCGACCCGGCGAAGTGACCGATCTGATCGACGCCGCGCGGAGTGACCTTAACCGTCGAAGAGACTGGTTGGGGTTAACGATGGCGGACTATACGAGCGCAATGGCAAACAACGCTGTCGGCAACTACCAAGAAGTAATCGCGGCATCCGTGCGGTCCGCGAGTCATCGTCTGTCATCGTCGTCACGCAGCCGACTGTCTGTTCGCGGTGCCTGGCAGGCTCTTGAAGTCGCCGAGGCGGCCGTGCGCTGTGGAGAGGCGGACCTTGCCGCCGATGCCGTTGGCAAGCTTGCCCGGGTAACCAGTGCCAGCGGCACTGATTGGGCCTGCGGCGTGGAGGCCCGGTGCCGGGCACTCGTTACCGACGGACCAGCCGCCGAGGATCTGTTCAGGGAATCCATCAAGCGGCTTGGCCGTACCCAGCTGCGCCCGGATCTGGCTCGCGCACATCTGCTTTACGGTGAATGGCTGCGCCGCGAGCGCCGGCCCAGCGACGCGCGCGCCGAGCTTCGCGTCGCCCTCGACATGTTTGAGGCGATGGACATGGAGGGATTCGGCGGGCGGGCGCGTCGCGAACTCGAGGCCACCGGCGAGACCCGGCGCAAGCGGACCGTTGCTACCGACCCGCAGATGTTGACCGCGCAGGAAGCCAACATCGCGCGGCTGGCCCGCGATGGACATTCCAACCCCGAGATCGGCGCGCGGCTGTTCATCAGCACCCGCACTGTGGAGTATCACCTGCAGAAAGTCTTCACCAAGCTCGACATCCAGTCGCGCGGGCAACTGCACCGCGTCCTTGCTGACTGACCCAGCACCCGTGCCCTGGCGTAGCCGCAACCACTCAACCAGGGCACGACTGTGGATTAGCACTGCGGGGCTTACGGATGTTAACGGCCTTACGGGACCGTGATGATCACCCTTACAACAAACCGTTGTCGATCGCCCTCACTGGGCGTCACCGCACCAGTGAGTAGACGAGGGAAAGGGTGAACAATGATGAGTACAGCGTTTGGAATGCTGGCGATGCTGCCGGTGGTGTTCGTCGCCGCTGGGTATGTGTTGGTGTCGCGATGACCGCCCACTCGTCTACCTCGGTCATCGAGTCTGCCAGTGGCACTGACGATCCAGACGCATGCGCCAGCCCGGCGAACGTCGGTGAACTGAGTGACCTCACAATTGATGAGGGTTCGCTGGACGGACTCTTGGCCGCTGGGGAATTCGCCGCCGAATTCGACGAGAACCTGGATGAGGGTAGGTCGCACGCCGATGGTCGGCGGCTCGTCGCCGAGCAGGCCGTGTTGCGCAGATTGGCCATGATGGTGGCGCGGGGAGTCGGACCTTCAGCAGTATTCGGCGCTGTGGCCGGGGAGATGCGTCGATGCGTGCCTGCGATCACCGCCGGATTGTGGCGCTTCGAAGCCGACGGCGAGATCACGATCGTCGCCGCCGCTGCCGATCCTGCGACATACGAAAAATGGCCGGTGGACACTCGAATTCCGGACGAGGGCAACAACGTCGCGACGTCGGTGCAACGCAACGGCCAGCGCGAACGGACAGCGAGTGCGGACGTCGCGGATCATTGCGGGGCGCGGAAGCGGCAGTTTCTGGCTGAAGCGTCCGAACGTTCGAATTTGATTGACGCGCTGATTGAGGGGCGTGCGCTCGACGAGTGGAGTCTGCGGGAGGTCGCCGGCCGTCTCCGGCTGCCGATGAATGGTCCGTTTGTGGTCGTCGCCGCAGACGTTCCCACTGTGGGCGATGAGCCGCTCGCCGAGATCGACTCGAAGTTACGTAGCCTTGACATCTTTTCGGCGTGGCGGCTGCTGCCGGATGTGCAGGTCGGGATCGTGCATATAGCGTCGGACCGAAAGCTCGGCATGGTTGTTTCCCTGCTATCCCGGCTGACAACGGCGCGGGTGGGGGTGAGTGCGACGTTCGCGGACCTGCGCGATACGCCACGAGCCCTGCATGTGGCAAGGGTGATGTTGCGCAGCCCGACCGATTCCACATCGTCGATCGCCGTGTTCGACGGCTCCATCCTGGCCACCGCAGCGGTGAGCGCGCCAGCGATGATGATCAAATCGGCTGGCACCGTATTGGAGCGATTCAGCGACCTTCCCGAGGCGGAGCGAGAGGCATTGTTCGAAACGTTTCGGGTGTGGCAGGACAATGACGCGTCGATAAACGTCACGGCCGACCGACTGTTCTGCCATCCGAATACCGTGCGCCAGCGTTTGCGTCGCATCGAGAAGCACACCGGCCGATCCCTTTCGCGGCCAAGGGATGTCGCCGAACTTTGTCTCACCTTCGAGGTGCGGCGCCACCTGATGTAGCCGCCTGCCCGTGCATCAGTCATTAACGAGAGGTTGGATCATGCCGAAGCAAATCGAATACCTGCAAGGCACCCCGAATTGGGTCGAGCTGCAGACCAGCGACCAGTCCGCCGCCAAGGAGTTCTACGGATCGCTGCTCGGCTGGAGCTTCGACGACCAGCTGCTTCCGCAGGACGGCATCTACTCAATGGCGACGTTGAGAGGGGAAGCGGTTGCGGCGATCGCGCCGATCCCGCCGACAGCATCCGATGCGATGTCACCGAGATGGAACACCTACATCGCCGTCGACGATGTCAACGCGACGTCAGAAACAATCGCACCGGCAGGCGGGCAGGTCCTCACGGAGCCCTGCGACGTCGGCGACGCCGGCCGGATGACCTGGGTCACCGACCCGACCGGCGCGCTCGTGGGGCTGTGGCAGGCCAGTCGCCACATCGGCGCGACACTGGTCAACGAACCCGGCGCACTCTTTTGGAACGAGCTGCTCACCGACAAACCCGATACGGCGATCGCGTTCTATGAAGCAGTGCTCGGCGTGACCCACGTAAGCGTGGACACCCCTTCGGGTACGAAATACCACTCGCTCAAGGTCGCGGGCCACGACGTCGCCGGCTGCGTGCAACCGCCCATGCACGGAATACCCAACCATTGGCACAACTACTTCGCGGTCGACGACGCCGACGCCACAGCACACAAGGCGGTCGCGCACGGCGGCCGGATCGCCGTGGACCCGTTCGACATTCCCTGGACGCAGCTGCTGCCGCGAGACGTGGGCGCAGCAGTTGGCCGAGCCGCCGTCGTGGCCGACCCGCAAGGTGGCCTCTTCGGCGTAATGACAATGCCCCCACCGTAGGAGGGCTCATCTGTGCGGTTTGGCGCCGAGCTCAGTGGCGCTACGCCGCATCGTCAACCGTGGTGTCCCCGCGTTGTTCGGCGACGTCGGCCAGGAGGTCACGCAGGAGAAGCCGTCCGCGGTGCAGCCGGGACGTCACCGTGCCCACCGGGGTTTGCATGTGATCGGCTATCTCTTTGGTACTGAAGCCTTCGACGTCGGCGTAGTAGACGGCCATGCGGAACTGGTCGGGTAGCGCGCACATGGCTTCCCGGATTTTATTGTCGCCCAACCTCTCCAATGCGTGCTGTTCGGCGGACCGTGTTCCAGTTGTTGACTCATGAATGGCAGTGACCTGCAACTCCTCGGTGAAGTGGCCGGGCATGTAGTGCACCGGGCGCCGCCGTTCCTTGCGGTAGGTGGTGATATACGCGTTCCTCATGATCCGGAACAGCCAGCCGCGAAGGTTGTTGTCCTGTTGGAACGTATGCAGGCCCGCGTAGGCCTTCATCAGGGTGTCCTGGACGAGGTCTTCGGCGTCAGCGTGATTGCGCGTCATGCGCATTGCCTGGCGGTAGAGCGGCTCACGCAGTGGGATCACGTCAGATTGGTACCGGGCGATCAGCTCGCCACCGTCCGCGCCGCATGCATGCGTGTCGGGATCGACAGTGCTGCGTGCCGATTCGGCAACAGGGCTATGCAACTGTGCTGTCATCGGGACACCAACACATAGCCGGCGATCCCGAACGCCACCGGCAGCATTGCCAGCATTCCATTGATTGCGCTCAGCATCGTTCACTCTTTTCCGTGTGCTCATCTGACTCACGGCTACAACGGTCCTCGCGTTCACGGCAGAGCACTATCGACCGAGGATTGATGTTTAGCGCCTTGTGGATGTAGTGCTAGCCGGGCACGTGACGTTGCACTCACGTCAACGAGCCCCGGACCCAAATACCAAGGGTCCGGGGCTCGTCTAGGCGACAGGCGGCCTCAGGCCGAAACGTCGGCTGCTGCCCACTTTTTCAGTTGTGCTTCGAGGGCCTCCGGCTTGGAAACGAGGCCGACGACGCCGCCGCCGTCCCCGCGATCCTCGATGCCGAAGTTGGGCACCAGATTGCGAATGCCACCTTCGCGCGCCAACTTTGAGGGATAGTGCGGCACCTCGGGTGCCTCGTCGCCGACCGGGTCCGCATCCCACCCGATGGTGTCGGGGTGAGTGCCCGGCCACGGGGGCGTGCGCAGCGCCATCGACGGCGTGTGGCTGAACCCGACCGGTGGAGTGAACCGTGTGAACGTGCCCCACGGGCTGTCCTGGTCCACCCCGTACTCGATCAGGTCCTGCACAGTGACCGGCGCATAGGGTTCGTCGTCGACCGGCCCGACGAGCTGGTTGCCCAGCATCGAAGTGCGCATGAGCGACGCGTCGACGTGCCAGAAGCCGCCTTTCTCTTCCCGCTCGGCCAGTGCCGCCACCACCGCAATGGCCAGCAGATAGCCGGTGATGTGGTCGTTCATCAGGCCCCCGGTGACCGTGGGAGCGTCCAGCCCGAGACCCTCGGAATGCACGTGCATGGTGCCGGTGACCGCCTGCGCAATCTGCTCAAATCCGCGGCGCCCGGCCCACGGCGTACCAGGAGGGGCGAACGACTCGGACCCGTAAACGAGGTTGGGATTGATTTCCCGCAGCTCGGCCTCGCTGAGACCAAGACGATCGAGTGCACCGGGGCGCTGGCTGCTGATCAGCACGTCCGCGCTGGCCAGCAAATCGATGAACCGCTTCTTGCCGTCGGGACTCTTGATGTCGGTCAGGATGGACTTCTTGCCCCAGTTGACGCTCATCCAGATTGGGGTCACCCAGTCGCCGTGGGGCGAATGGACCAGGATGACGTCCGCGCCCTGCTCGGCCAACGCGAAACCCGCAGTGGGACCGGCAACGACGTTGGTCAGGTCGACCACCCGCACGCCTTCCAGCGGGCGGAATTTGGCGGTTCCCAGCGCGCGGTTCTTCGTCGTGCCCTGTTGGTGGATGCCGAACACGGGCAGCTTGGCCGTCGCTTGTCCCTGCGGGTGGGCGAGCCATTCCTGCGGGGTACGCACCATGCCCAGCGCCAGATTCAGCCCGGCGAACTCATCCTCGAGTTCCTGCGCGGTGTACTTCTCGACCGCGGCCTGGATCGCCTCCGGGGTGTCCGCGCACTGCAGTCGGGCCGTCAGCCCCTTGGCCAAGTGCGGGAAAAGCCCGATCATCTGCACATAACGGCCATCCTTTGTGCGGTAGGTCCCGTTGTCGGCGGCCATCGGCCAGGTGTCCAGCGTGAGTGCGTAGCCGTTGAGGAATTGGGTCTGCAGCTCGTTGAGATGAAACCCGCACAGCCGTCGGTTCAGGGTCATGGTCTGGGCCGGCAGGCCGCGAACGCTGCCGAGATGTTCGACGACCGAGCCGAACGCGGCCATGACGCCGGCAGCGTAGTCGTGCAGCTTGATTGGGCTCGGCAGGTAGGACACTCCCGGCTCGACGGTGATCTTCGACGGATCAATCGCGAACGGAAGCGCGGCTGCGACCTCGCCGTAGACCTTCTCCTGGATGGGATGGCTGAACATCGGATGGTTCTCCTTCATTGGTCGACCGGAGCAGCCGCTGAATCCGAACTGCGGTGCTGTCGGTCGAAAAAGTGATTGGTTGTCGACCTCCACGGTGGTCGCAGGGGCAGCGAAGAACCATCGACCACGGATTGATGTTTAGGGCCGTGTGGATGTACCGCTATACGAGCCCGGCTAGCCAGGCGTCA
>Ga0075428_100009369_pt1 | contig 10862 bp, 6 predicted proteins | sample RhiMetdeltSRZDD2_FD_75291 | JGI IMG/M metagenome (GOLD analysis project Ga0075428, IMG submission 75291) | Populus rhizosphere microbial communities from Tennessee, USA - Rhizosphere MetaG P. deltoides SRZDD2 | ecosystem: Host-associated > Plants > Roots > Rhizosphere > Soil | place: USA... | reverse complement strand
CATCGGCGACGTGACCCTGTTCTGGACTGGGGTGTATCCCGAGGCGCTGCCGCGGCTCCGTGACGTTCACCAGAAGGACTTTCTGATCGATTACACGCAGCAGGGGAAGCGGGCCTACTATATCGCCAGCCGCATCGAAAGCGATCGCGACGAGGACGCGCCAGCCGACGTGTTGGCACGGCTAAGCCTGCACTTCGAGATGTGCGCCTACGGTCTCGGCGAGATCCGCCGCGAATGGGAGCGGCGGGACGGCGACGACGAAACGCCGCGGCCGCTGATCATCAACTGACGCGCTTCATGCCAGTATCTTCGTCAGCACGTTCCCGGCCACGTCGGTCAGCCGGTAGCGGCGGCCGTTGTGCAGATAGGTCAGCCGCTTGTGATCGATGCCCAATAGGTGCAGCATTGTGGCGTGCAGGTCGTGGACGGTGACCGGATCGACTGCCGCCTTGTAGCCGATTTCGTCGGTCTCGCCGAAGCTAGCGCCCCCGCGGATTCCGGCCCCGGTCATCCACTGGAGAAAGCCCTTGGGGTTGTGGTCGCGGCCGCCGGCCCCTTGCGACACGGGCATGCGGCCGAATTCGCCCCCCCAGATCACGAGCGTCGAGTCCAACAGCCCGCGGCGCCGCAAGTCGGTGAGGAGCGCGTGGATCGGCCGGTCGGTGGCGGCGCAGTGGCCGGTGTGATTCCCTTTCAGATCGGCGTGCGCGTCCCATTCGCCGTCGCTGTAGACCTGCACGAAGCGAACGCCGCGCTCCACGAGCCGCCGCGCCAGCAGGCATTTGCCACCGAAGGAGCGAGTCGTCTTGTCGTTGAGTCCGTAGAACTCCTGGGTCTGAGCCGTTTCCTGCGCAAAATTGGCCAGGTCCGCGGCCTCCAATTGCATCCGGTAGGCCAATTCAAAGCTTTCGATCCTGGCGGTCAGATCCGGTTCGCCGGCATGTGACTGAAGATGCTCGTGATTGAGCCTGGCCAACAGGTCGAGCTGCGCTCGCTGGTCTTCACGCCCCACGCCGCCGGGCCGCTGGAGGTTCAAAATCGGGCTCCCTTCGGAGCGAAACAGCGTCCCCTGGTAGCCGGTCGGCAGGAAGCCGGCACTCCAGTTGAGCGGCCCTCCCTTGATCCCCTGGTTGTTCCCCAGCACAACAAAGCCCGGCAGGTTCCCGTTCTCGCTCCCCAGCCCGTAGGTGACCCAGGCGCCGGCCGTCGGCAGTCCGGCCCGTGCCACTCCCGTATTCATCTGGTATAAGGCGGGCACGTGGTCGTTCGACTCGGTGAAGCACGATTTCACCAGTGCAATCTCGTCCATGTGCTGGGCGACGTGCGGATACTGGTCGCAGACCCAGGCCCCGCACTCGCCGTGCCGCTGGAACTTGAAGGGGGACTTCATCAGCGGGCCCGGATTGCCGTTGAAAACATTGATCTCGATCTTCTTGCCGTCGCTCTTGTCCAGCTCGGGCTTGGGGTCGAATAAATCGACGGCACTCGGGGCCCCTTCCATGAAGAGCCAGATCACGCTCTTGGCCTTGGGTGCGAAGTGCGGCGGCCGCGGGGCCATCAGACCGGCGGACGGCGGCTGGCGATCTGCGGCCGTCGCCGGCTCTAGCAGGTCGCTCAGCGCGAGCAGCCCCAGTCCCGCGCCGGCCCGCGCCAGGAATTGCCGCCGGGTGGCCGGCCATGTGAATCGTCCGCAGGATTGGTGTTGGCGACGTGTCATGGCTTTGGCCTCTCAATCCACGTACACAAACTCGTTGGCGCCAAATAGCGCCTGGCAAAAATCGGCGAGCGATTGCAGTCGCACGTCGTCCGTCGACGCCGAGGTGTCGCGCTCGGCCCGCTGCCGACGCTGACTTTCCAGGAATGTAACCGACGCGGCTCGTTCGCTGTCGCTAGGCGCACGCGACAAGGCGAGCCAGAATGCCCGCTCGACCTGCTGGGCCGGCTCCTCGCTGCATTCGGCCAAGAGCCGCCGGGCGAAATCCGCCGCCCGCTCGCGGAGCAGCCGGTCGTTGAGCAGCGCCAGCGCCTGCGGCGCGACGGTGGTCGTGGTGCGGCGGCCGCAACTCACCGCGGCATCTGGCCCGTCGAAAACCTGCATCAGCGGGTTCTGCACCACTCGCTTGTGAAACATGTAGACCGTGCGGCGCCGCGTATCGGGCGTGTCCTTGGCGTCCTGCGGATAGGGGTCCTTGGTGTTCCGCGCCACGATCGCCTCGGCGGGAATCGGCGGCTTGAAGGCCGGGCCGTAGGGCCTCAAGTTCAGCGTGCCGCTGACCGACAGCACGGCGTCGCGGAGGATTTCCGCCTCCAGCCGCTGCGGTCGCCGCCGCCAGAGAAGCCGGTTGTCGGGATCGACCGCGGACCGCCGTTCGTCGAACGAGGTGTCCTGCTGGTATACCGCGCTGGTGAGAATCAAACGGTGCAGCCGCTTCAGCCGCCAATCGCCGGCGGCGAAGTCGTGCGCCAGCCACTCGATCAACTCCGGATGCGTGGGCCGCTCGCTGCGCACGCCCAAATCGCTGACCGTCCGCGCCAGCCCTTCGCCGAAGTGATGCTGCCAGATACGGTTGACCATCACCCTGGCCAGCAGCGCGCCCGCCCCGTGCTTCTCGTCGGTGATCCAGTCGGCCAGCGCCCGCCGCTGCAGCGTGCTGCGGCCTGGCGGGCCATCGCGGCGGGCCGCGGCAAAATACTCGGCGGGTGATTTTTCGGTAGTCAACACGGTCAGGAATCCCAGTTCCAGCGGCTCCTGCCTGGCATAGAAGTCGCCCCGCTGTAGCAGAAACGTAGCCGCCGGCTCCGGCCTGGTATCGGTGATCGCCAGCGCCGTTGGCAGGGCCGGCGGCGATTCGCGCTGGATGTCAGCTACCTCTTTCTTCAGCGCATCCCACTTCTGCCGCTGCTCTTCGCTGAACACGCGACGAAAATCCTCATCGGATATTGCCAGGGCCTTTTCGTGCTTCTTAGCGAGTTTTTTGGCAGCTTCCGAATCCGGCTGCTCCTGGAGTAACTTCTTCTCGTCGTCTCCCACAGGGAGCGAGCCGATCTTCGCCGTGCGCAGTGCCGCGGTGTGCGGCTTTTTGGCTTCGTCCAGCCAGGAGCTAAGTTGCGACTCGGCGCGACCGCGGCGCTCTTGCCACTGGGCTTCTCGCTCGCGCTGTCGGGCCACATCCTCCCGCGACGCCAGCGGCACTTCCCCCCGGGCGGTCGTCATGAACGCACATTGAATTCGGTAATAATCCCGCGTCGGAATCGCGTCGAACTTGTGATCGTGGCAGCGAGCGCAGCCCAGCGTCAGGCCCAGCATCGCCGACACGGTGGTCACCGCCATGTCGTCCAGCTCGTTGAACCGCAGCCGCAGCCGCTCTTCCTCCAAGTGCTGATCGGTCAGCATTTCGTTCGGCGCGCCGGTGAGAAAGCCGGTCGCCGCCAGCGCCAGCGGGTTGTCGGGCTCGTACTCGTCCCCCGCCAACTGCCAGCGGACGAACGTCTGGTAGGAGAAATCGTCGTTGAGCGCTCGAATCACAAAGTCGCGGTAGTGGAATGCTGTAGGCCGGTCCGCATCGGTCTCCATGCCGCCGCTGTCGGCATAGCGGGCCAGGTCGAGCCAGTGCCGCCCCCACCGCTCGCCGTAGTGACGGCTGGCCAGCAGCCGATCGACCAGCTCCTCGTAGGCCCGCGGCGAAGGATCGGCGACGAACGCCTCCACTTCCTCTGGCGACGGCGGCAGGCCGATCAGATCGAAATAGACGCGGCGAATCAGCGTGCGGCGGCTGGCCGGCGGATTGGGAGCGATTCCCTTGGCCGCCAGTGCCGTCAGGATGAAGCGGTCAAGCGGCGTCTGGCACCACGGATCGCTAATCTCCGGAATGGCGACCGCCCGTAGCGGCCGGTACGACCAATGCTGCCGGTCGTCGTCAGTGACCACCATTTCTCCGCGGTCCGAAGTGGGGCCCGAAATTCTTTCCGGCCACTCGGCTCCCTGTTCGATCCAGGCCCGCAGGAGCTTGATCTGTTCCGCGGGCAGCGGCTCCGCCTCCAGCGGCATACGCTCGCTGGCATCCGCCGTCTCGACCCGGCGGATCAGCTCGCTATCGCCGTTCTTTCCCGGCACAATCGCCTGGCTACCCGATTCCCCGGCCCGCAGCGCACCCTCCTTGCGGTCAAACCGTAATCCGCCTTGCTGCTTGTCCGCGCCGTGGCACTTGCCGCACGATTTCTCAAGGATCGGCTTGATGTGACGGACGAAATCAACGCGCGCGTCGTCTGCCGCCAACTGGTCCTCCCAGGCGGCCAGCGTCAAGAACATGCCTAAGAGCCATCTGAAATAACTCATTGCCGCATTATAGCCGGAGTTAGCACCATTCCACGGCGTTGACGCTCCGCCGCTGCCGCCGGTATGTTGGCCGGTTTCGATGAAGTTGAGAAAATCAACGACTCCGACGCAAGGCTTCGCCCCATGACATCCGCAACCATCTCTGCCGGCATCGAACAACTGGCGATCAATACGATACGCACGTTGTCGATGGATGCCGTGCAGAAGGCCAATAGCGGCCATCCGGGAACGCCGATGGCCCTGGCGCCGGTCGCCTACCAGCTCTGGAACCACAACCTGCGCTACGATCCGTCGGCGCCGCACTGGCCCTGCCGGGACCGGTTCGTCCTGTCGTGCGGTCACGCGTCGATGCTGCTGTACTCGGTGCTGCACCTTGCGGGGGTCAAGAAGATTGATAAGCAGGGCCGCCTCCTGGACGAGCCGGCCATCTCACTCGACGACATCAAGAACTTTCGCCAGCTCGGCAGCCCTTGTGCCGGGCATCCCGAATACGGCGATGCCCCCGGCATTGAAACGACGACGGGCCCGCTTGGTCAGGGGTGCGGCAACAGCGTCGGCATGGCGATGGCCGCCAAATGGCTGGCGGCGCGCTACAACCGGCCGGGCCACGAGCTATTCGAAAACCGGGTCTACATCCTGTGCAGCGACGGCGACCTGATGGAAGGGGTCGGCTGCGAGGCGGCCTCGCTGGCCGGGCACTTGAAGCTTGGCAACCTGCTGTGGATCTACGACGACAACCACATCACGATCGAAGGGGAGACCGAGCTGGCATTCAGTGAGAATGTGGCCCGCCGGTTTGAGGGACTGGGCTGGAACGCACTGCGCGTGGACGACGCCAACGACCTGGCGGCCATTCAGCGGGCCATCGACGCAGCCCGCGCCTGCACGGACAAGCCGACGATTATCGTGCTGCGGACCGTAATCGGCTATGGCTCTCCGAACAAGGCCAACACGCACGGCGCGCACGGCGCTCCGCTGGGCGAGTCCGAAATCAAGCTCACCAAGAAGGCCTATGGCTGGCCCGAGGATGCTCAGTTTTATGTGCCGCCGGAAGTCGTTCGTCACTTCGCGGAAGGGATTGGCACTCGCGGCAGGCAGGCGCGCGAGCAATGGGAAGCAAAGTTCGCGGCTTACGAAAAGGCGCATCCCCGCGAGGCGGGTGAATTGAAATCGCTTTGGGCGGGGAAACTCCCCGACGGCTGGGACAAGGAGATTCCGGTATTTCCCGCCGATCCCAAAGGACTGGCCACGCGCGTCTCCTCCGGCAAGGTGATCAACGGTATTGCCAAAAACGTTCCCTGGCTCATTGGCGGCTCGGCCGATCTGGCCCCTTCCACCATGACGCTCATGGAATTCGAAGGGGCCGGGCACTTCTCCAGCCACAACTACGGGGGCCGAAACCTGCACTTCGGCGTTCGCGAGCACGCGATGGCGGCAATCTGCAACGGCTTGTCATTGTCCGGTTTAAGGCCCTACGGCGCGACGTTTTTTATTTTCACGGACTACCTGCGGCCGTCGCTGCGCCTGTCGTCGATCATGCACCGGCCGGTGATTTATGTACTGACACATGACTCGATCGGCTTGGGCGAAGATGGCCCGACCCACCAGCCCGTCGAGCACCTGGCCGCCTGCCGCGCGATCCCGGGGCTGGACGTCGTTCGCCCGGGAGACGCCAACGAAGTCGCCGAGTGCTACCGCGCCGCGATGAAACGCCATCATCACCCGACCGCAATGATTCTCTCGCGGCAAAATGTCCCTACGCTCGACCGCTCGCGATTTGGCGCGGCAGCCGGCGCGGTTAAAGGGGCCTACACGCTGGCCGAAGCAGCCGGCGGCAAACCTGCGGCAATCCTGATGGCCACCGGCAGCGAGGTGGACATCGCCATGAAGGCGTGGGAGAAGCTGACCAGCGAGGGGCTGGCTGTGCGGCTGGTCTCCATGCCGTGCTGGGAATGGTTCGACGAGCAGGAACTGGCGTATCGGGACAGCGTCCTGCCGCCAGGCGTTACGGCCCGCGTCGCGGTCGAAGCGGCGATCCAGCAAGGCTGGCAAAAGTATCTGGGGCCGCAGGGGCGTTTTGTTGGAATGTCCTCGTTCGGCGCCAGCGCCCCTTACGCCGTTCTCTACAAGCACTTCGGAATCACGCCAGAGCGAGTGGCCGAGGAAGTGAAAAAGTCGCTGCAGCGCGCCTGATTGAGAAGTACGCAGGTACGCCCTCTTGATTGGATGAACGAGCACCTGCCCATTGGTTTGCTAGCAGGCTCCTCGTCAAGATCGGCCTTGTGACCGCAACACTGGATGGATAAAGTCCCTCCGCTTCTCGCCCTCTACATCCCGGCCCATTAGCGACCCAGCCGATGAGCACCGTCCTCGTCGAAGCGCGACTCTGTCCAGATGGGGGGCTGGCGCTCGATGCGATCGCCGAAACGTGCCGCGAAATCGGTCATTTTGTCTATCGCTGGCGCGGGCCCTATTCGGGCCGAGTGCCGTACTGGAAGTCGTTTTTGCACTGCGACCTGGCGGTGATCTTCAATGGCTCGCACGAAAAGTACGATCCGATTGTCCAGCGGCTGCGGGAAATGGGCTCGCGGCTCCTGTTCGTAGAAGTCGGTTGGTTCCCGCAGCGGGACACCGTGCAGATCGATCCCCTGGGGATCAACGCCAACGCCAGTTGGGTCCGCGAGCCGCTCGTGGCTTCGGGTCGCACGCCGCTGCCGATCCGACCCGAGGGCGATTTGCTCCTGGTGCTGCAACTCGACGGCGATTCGCAGATCCAGCGACTGTCCCCCTGGTTTTCCGGGATGGAGCCGCTCGTGGAATTCGTCTGCCGGCATTCCGCGCTGCCAGTCCGTGTGCGGGCGCATCCCAAATCGCAATCCAATGCCGCGCTCAAGCAACTCGTCTCGTCGCTCGGCGGCGCATGGGACACAAGCCCCTCGCTACAAGCGGCCATGCAGTCGTGCCGCGCGGTAGCCTGCGTCAATTCCTCCTGCGGCGTCGAAGCGCTTGCTCAGCAATTGCCGCTGCTCTGCTACGGCCAGGCGACGTATCGCCACGGGAGCGCGGCCTACTGCCTGGATAACGACCCGGCCAAAACCCGCGAAGCGACTGAAGAACTGGCCGCCGGCCGCAGCCGGCTGTCACTAGAGCGCTTGCACGAGCTCTACGGCCGGATCATGGAGCATCAGTGGCCGCTGGCATCGATCCGGGACAACCTGCCGCCGCTGCTGCGGCAGGTGCTTCCTGATCCTGACACGCGCGTCGTACCGTCGCTGCCGTGGACGCGCTTCATCCAGCGCGTGATCGGCGACATTCCGGGCGTGCCGGCGTCGCCGCGGAGAAAAGCGGCGTAGTTCGGGTCTGGCTCGATCAGAGCTAGACGGCAGCGTCGAGCGGCCAGCCGATCGTCTGCGGCCGGCCGTAGTGATCCCCCTGGGCCAGACGGCAGCCTAGTTCGCTGCACATCTGCGCTTCGTTTTCAGTGTGGACGCCCGTGGCGATCACCTGGGTCTTGGTTTTGGCAGCCGCTTCGACAATTTCGCGAATCTGCTTCTGCCGCGGCGAGCTTTTGTCGACGCCGCGGGCCAGCGCCTGGGCGAGCTTGAGGTAGTCCGGCGCCAATTCCTGCTGGGCGCCAACCTGCTGCTGGCCGCCGCCGAAGCCGTCATAGGCCACGCCGATCTTGGCTTGCCGCAGACGGGTGAGAAAATCGCGGAAGTAGGGAATGTCCACCACGGCGCTCTCGGGCACCTGGGCCACGAGTTGCTTGCCATGGGCCAGACGCGACAGCCGGATCAGCGAGTCAGCCAGCGAATCGGCGCCCACCTCCGCCGCCGTCAGCGGCAGAAACAGCAGGCTCCCTTCCGCCAGCCGTGCCGACTGCTCGACCGCCACCAAACGATGGAGTTGATGGATCCGCTCAGTCAGCCGACATTCGGTGGTTTCCAGTACCCGCTCGGCATTTCGCGGCAGCCGAGACGTGGCCGGGTCGCTATGGAGCGTTTCATAGCCAGCGGGCTGGCCGGTGGCCAGGTCGACCAGAAGTTGGAAACGGTTCTGAACGCTGCGGCACAGGATCGCTTCTTGCAAGCCGCGCACCGCCTGGATCAGGTCGAGCGAGCTGTTTTCCTCTCCCTCGTCCGCCTCACCGGCAGCAGCTTCCACCTGGCCCATCACCTGAGTGGCGGTCTTGTGCCCCGCCTGACCGCCACTGATGCGGTAGGTCAGCTCGACGTCGGCAATCACCACCAGGTCGCCTTCGTTGAGCCGCACCTGTTCGATCTTCTGGCCGTTGACGAAGGTGCCGTTGGTGCTGCCGAGGTCGCGAAGCGCGTAACCGCCAGCCGACTTGCTGATCTCGGCGTGGGTCCGCGAGACGCGCGACGACGCGATCTGGTAATCGCATTCCTCGCTGCGTCCGATCGTGAACGGCACGCTGCCGATTTCAATGACTTCGGGCTTGCTGGACTCAGGAGCGTAGCGCTCCAGCCAGGGCAGAGCCGTGCTGGTTGCGGCCAGGGGTTTGGTTCGCATGTCGTGGAGGCCTTGATCACCCGTGCAAATGTCCGCTGACGCAAATAGCGCCAGCGCGGGACTCTCGGAGGCTATGAGGTCCCGCTGAAACGTAGCATGTATTCCCGCGTCAAGCTTGGGCGCGATTTTTCCGGCAATACCGATCATTCCGGGCGGGGCTGGGATAAGTAGTTGCGCGACATTTCCCGCACATTTAGCGATGCAACCTAGACTTGAGCGGCCAACGCTGCGCGCGGCAGCGGCGGCCGCCAGTGGGCAAAACTCGAATACACGCCAATCCCGTCGGGCGCAACCATGGCTGAACGCACGTTTTCGCTGCTGATCGTATCGCCGGACCGCACGCTGCTTAGGCGGCTCACACGCTTTCTGGACGTCTTCGGCTACGAAGTGCGGCAGGCGGTGCAAGCCAACCAGGCCGAATCCGCCGCCGAAGCCGGACGAGTCGACTTTCTCGTTGTGGACTCCGCTCTGGGGAAGCAGACCGCACAGATCTGCCGCTCCGTCCGCCGCGGAATCGGCGAAGGATACACTTACGCCCTGCTGCTGACCCAGGATCCGGAGGCCAGCGAGCTGACCGAGGCCCTCGACGGCGGTTTTGATGACTTCCTCGGCAAGCCCGTTGTATTCGGAGAATTGCTTTCGCGGCTGCGAGTGGGCGTGCGGGTGCTGGAGTTCGAGCGGCGTCTGGTCGAACAGCGGGAGTGCGATCCCACGACCGGCCTGTCGTCCACGACGGCGCTGCTCGCTCAGATCCGCGAACGGCTGGCAGTCTCTCCGACCGGCTCGGCCGGTGCGCTGAGCAAGCTGGCCAAGTCGGCCTCGCTCGTCGTCGTCGATATCGACTTCTTCCGCCGCTTGCAGCGCCGCCTGGGACGAACGGCCAGCCAGAAAATGGCCGCCGCGGTCGGCGATCGCCTGCGCTCCTCGAGCAAAGGGCAGACGTGGTACTCGCTGGGCATCGACCGCTTTGCGATGCTGGCCGACCAAAAGTCGGAGAAGGATGCGGCCGAATGGGCCGAATCGTGGCTGCGGGATCTGTTCCACCAGGAGCTGACCTGGGGCACCGAGAAGCTGTTCGTTTCGGCCAGTGCCGGCGTCGCCGAACTGGTCCCCGATCAACCGCCGCAAAAGACGCTCGATCGGGCACTGGCCGCCCTCAAACTGGCCAAGGCTTCCGGCCGCGGATGCGCCGCGGCCAGCCACGAGGTCGATCAGGACCAGGAGACCTGGACACAACTGGCCGCCGGCGGCAATCTCTTCACCAGCACGCGGGCCCGCGACGTCATGATCCCCTGCCCGCTGCACCTTAGCACCGAGGACACGCTGGAACAGGCCCAAGCTTCCTTCGATCAAACGCGTCTGGCGGCCATTCCGGTCGTCGATACCGAAGGACGCTTCGCCGGCATGTTGACCGGCGAACAAGTGGGGGACAAACGCAGCCGCTCGGCAGCCAAGCCGCGGTCTTCGGGGTCCGTGAAGCTGCTCAAGCAGGTGATGAATGCCGACGTGCCGAAGTTCGAAGAGACGGCCACGCTCAGCGAGCTGATGGAGTTCTTCACTGGCGACGGCAGCTCGCTGGCGGTCATCGTCCGCGACCGCCGGCCGACCGGCATCGTCTACTGCCAGGCGCTGGCGGCATTGAACGAACGGCTGACGCCGAAGAATTTCGCCCCGGCCACGCCCTATTCTCAGTCCAGCGACTACCTCATCGTCCCGGACTCGACGGCGGTGGAAGCGGTCTAAGTATTGCGGATTGCAGACTGCCGATTGCAGATTGAGAGCCGAGCTTGCCGGCACTGGAATTCTGCACGTCGATTTCTGCACTAGAATAACCGCTGGATTGAAATTCGAAATCCGCAATCTGCAATCGCTCCCCCATGCAGATCCTCCTCTTCGAAGACGACCTCGTTCCTCGGCTGTACCCGATCACCGTCGGCCGGCCAGCCTATGCGGTCACCTGCGCCAGCTTCCGCCTGATCGACTGGCTGGCGGA
>Ga0075428_100009368_pt1 | contig 10862 bp, 7 predicted proteins | sample RhiMetdeltSRZDD2_FD_75291 | JGI IMG/M metagenome (GOLD analysis project Ga0075428, IMG submission 75291) | Populus rhizosphere microbial communities from Tennessee, USA - Rhizosphere MetaG P. deltoides SRZDD2 | ecosystem: Host-associated > Plants > Roots > Rhizosphere > Soil | place: USA... | reverse complement strand
CCCCACATCGTGCCGTGGGCGTGGTCGAGCATGATCGCGTTGATGGGCCCGGAGCTGCGGGCCTCGAACTCGAGTGTATAACCCTTGAGCCGCAGCTCGCGTCGCACCCACTCCGGAACCGATGCGTTGAGCATCAGGCGGCCGGGCTCCGACTTGTGGTCGTCGAAAGACGATTTCATCTGGTAGCTGTTGAAGTTGGACGCCTCCACGGCCTCCTGCGGCGTCATGCCGAACTCGTGGACGTTGATGAAGAACTGCAGCAGGTTCTGGTCCTGCGAGTCGCCGCCCTGCACCGCGAATGCGAGCCAGGGCTTCCCGTCCTTGAGCGCAATGCTCGGCGTCAGCGTGACGCGCGGGCGCTTGCCGGGCTCGATCACGTTGAACGGATTGTCTTTCGGGTCGACGACGAATTGCTGCGCGCGCTGGCTCACCCCTACGCCGGTTCGCCCGGCGATGACCGCCGGTATCCAGCCGCCGCTCGGCGTCACTGCGACGAGCCACCCGTCCACGTCCGCGGACACGACACTCGTCGTCCCCCGGGTAAATCCCTCCTTGAACTTCGCGTGCTCGGCCTCGGCGGCTGCCGACGCGAGCGTTGCCGCCGACGCGGGCATCTCTTCGGCCGTCGCGGCGGGTACTACGGCGGCCGCGCGTTCCCGCAGGAGATCCGCGTACGGGTTCGTGCCGTCCTGGAACGGATACGGGTCACCGGGACCGGCCGTGGCGTCGTTGCGTTCCGGGCGGATCCCGGCGGCGCGCTGCTTCGCATAGGTTTTCGACAGCAGGCCCGCGCGCGGCTCCTCGGGCGGGAATCTCGGATCGCCGTAGTAGAAGTCGCGATCGGCGTAGGCGAGGTTCATCGCCTGGTACACCGTGTGGATGTAATTCGCGCTGTTGTAGCCCATCGAGCGCAGGTCGAAATTCTCGAGGATGTTGAGCGTCTGCAACAGCACTGGGCCCTGCGTCCAGGTGTCGAGCTTGTACACGTCGACGCCGCGGTAGCTTGTCGAGAGCGGCTTCTCGATCCAGGGTTTCCAGTTCGCCATGTCCTCCGCCGTGATCAGGCCGCCTTGCTCGCGAAAACCGCGCACGAACTCGGCCGCGATGTCGCCGCGGTAGAAGCGCTCGTGCGCCGCCGCGATCGCTTCCTTGCGCGACTTGCCCGCGGCGAGCGCCTGCCGCTCCGTCTCGACCAGCTTGCGCAGCGTCGCGGCGAGATCGGCCTGGCGAAAAATCTCGCCGGCCTGCGGCGCCTCGCGCGCCTCGCCCACATGCGGCAACATTACCGTCTTCGAGTACGGCCAGTCGCGCAGCGTCTGCTTCCAGCGCTCGATGTTGTTCGCGGTCTCGGCGTCGATCGGATAGCCGTCGGCGAGCTCGATCGAGGGCGCGAGCACCTCGCCAAGCGAGAGCTTTCCATACTCGGCGAGCATCAGCATGATCCCGCCCGGCGTGCCCGGCGTGATCGCCGACAGCGGTCCGTGCTCGGGCGGATACTTGAGCCCCTTGTCGCGATAGAACTCGGGCGTGGCACCCGTCGGCGCGACCCCGAGCCCGCTGATCGCGATCACCTTACGGGTGCGCGGATCGTAGATGAGCGCCTGCGTCTCGCCGCCCCAGCTCAGCACGTCCCACATCGTCGCCGTGGCGGCGATCATCGCGCATGCGGCATCCACCGCGTTGCCACCGCGCTCGAACATCATCGCGCCGGCCGTCGCGGCAAGCGGCTTGCCGGTGATCGCCATCCACTTGCGGCCGTGCAGCGGCGGCTTCTGCGTCTTGGCCATCGAACGTGCGATGGCAGGGTCGACCGCCTGCGCCGCCGGATCGGTGGAGACGCTCATCGCGAGGAGGCCGGTCAGCGCGCAGAGGCAGGCAAGACGCGTGCGCGGAGCGCGCCGCGAGGTCGGAAGCATCGGCATCGTCGTTCCCGTCCGGACATGAGTACCGCGCAGTATATCGGCTATGCTCGGCCGCCCATCGTCACCTCCGGACACCGGCCAATGCACCGATTCGCCTTCCTGCTCGTTGCGCTGGCCGTACCCGCGCGTGCCGCCGAGACCGATCCGCACCTCGACGCCGCGCTCACGGGCATCGCGCCAAAGGTGATCGAGTGGCGACGCGATATCCACCGCAACCCCGAGCTGGGTAACCGGGAAGTGCGCACGGCAAAGCTCGTGGCGGCGCATCTCAAGTCGCTGGGACTCGAGGTGCGCACCGGGATCGCGCACACCGGCGTGGTCGGCGTTCTGCGCGGCGGCCGCCCCGGACCGGTGATCGCGCTGCGTGCGGACATGGACGCGCTGCCGGTGACCGAGGAGACCGAGCTGCCGTTCAAGTCGGTCGCGACCGCCGAGTATCGCGGCGAGAAAGTCGGCGTCATGCACGCCTGCGGCCACGACGGTCATACGGCGATACTGATGGGTGCCGCCTCGGTACTCGCCGGTATGCAGAAGGACCTGCCCGGCACGGTGATGTTGGTGTTCCAGCCGGCGGAAGAAGGCCCACCGGAAGGTGAGCGCGGCGGCGCGCCGCTGATGCTCGCGGAGGGTCTCTTTGCGCAGCTGAAACCGGAGGCGATGTTCGGACTGCATTTGCGGGCGGAGCTCAACGTCGGGCAGATCGGCTATCGCAGCGGCCCGATCATGGCGGGATCGGACCGCTTCCGTGTGGTGGTCACCGGCCGATCGACGCACGGCGGGCGACCCTGGCAGGGCGTCGACCCGATTGTCACGGCTTCGCAGATCGTGCTCGGGCTGCAGACGATCGTCGCGCGTCAGACCGACATCACCCGCGCGCCGGTCGTCGTCTCGGTCGGGTCGATCAAGGGAGGGGTGCGAAACAACATCATTCCCGACACGGTCGAGCTCGTCGGTACGGTGCGCACCTTCGATCCGAAGATGCGTCGCGAGACGCTCGAGCGCATCGAGCGCATCGCCACCCAGACCGCCCTGGCTGCCGGCGCGACCGCTCGCTACGAGCCCGACGAGCGGCCCAACCCGATGGTGGTCAACAACCCCGCACTGACCGAGCGGATGCTCCCCACGCTCAAGCGGACCGTGGGCGACGGGCTGGTGATCCCGCCGCTCTCGACCGTTGCGGAGGATTTCTCGTTCTACTCCGACCAGGTCCCGACGCTCTATGTGTTCGTGGGCTCGACACCTGCCGATCGCGACGCCGCCAGCGCTCCGGCCAACCACTCGGCGATGTTCCTGGTTGACGAGAAATCGCTCGATTTCGGCCTGAAAACCCTGGTCGCACTGGCCCTTGACTACCTGCAGGGCGGCGGCTGAGAGCGGGCTTTTGGTGCGGCCGGGTCAAACCTTTGCGGTCACCGGTGCATCTCAAACGTCAAGGCGCGGCGCTTCGAGCCAGCCAGGCCCCCAGGGACGGGTAGGATTGCGCGCCGGCCAGGGGGCCGGTTTCCGAGGTATGGTCTTGGCCGAGGCTTCCGCCGTGATCGATTTCGACCGCGCGCATCGTGAGACGTACGAACGCGCGCTGATCGCCGAGGCAAAGGCGGGGTCCGACATGGCGTTCGAAAAGCTGTATCGCATGCACGTTGGCAGGATCCACGGATTGTGTCTGCGCATGACTGCGAACCGCGATCGCGCCGAAGACTGCACGCAGGAAGCCTTCATACAGGCCTGGCGGGCGCTGCCGCGGTTCGAGGGGCGCAGCGGATTCGGCACCTGGCTGCATCGGATCGCGGTGAATGCGGTACTGGCGCAGGGGCGCCGCCGTCGCGAGGAGACGGGTATCGACGAGGCCGTCGACGATACGCTCGAGCTGGTGGCGGATCCGGCCGCCGGCGAGCCTGGAGGCGATCTCGATATCGAGGCGGCGGTCGCCGCGTTGCCGCCTGGTGCGCGGCGGGTGCTGGTGCTCGCGGGCGTGTACGGCTACTCGCACGAGGAAACCGCCTCGATGCTCGGGATAGCGGTGGGCACCTGCAAGGCGCAGCTGCATCGTGCGCGACAGCTGCTCGGGACCCGGCTTGCGCCGGTGGAGCAGCCGTCATGAGTGGTCAGGGCGAAGAGGCTGGGGCACGGCTGAATGCGATGCTCGCGGCGTTGCCGCGCGAGCTCCCGCCCGAGCGCGACCTCTGGCCCGAGATCGCGGCGCAGCTCGAACCGCGTCGGGCGCCGCGGCGGTGGCTGTCGCTGGCGGCCGCCGCGGTGCTGCTCGTGGCGGCATCATCACTCATCACGGCGCACGTGGTGCGGCAGGGCGTCGCGCCGGTTGCCACGGTCACGGCTCCGCCTGTGTCCGGAGCGGCCGCCGTGCGTCCAGCATCGTTCGGACCGGGTCATGCGCTCGATCCGGAGTACGTCGCGGCGCGTCAGCAGCTCGCCGCGATGCTTGCCGCCCGGATGGACCGCCTGCCGAGCTCGGCGCGGCAGAAGGTCGAGGACAACCTGGCGCAGCTGCATCGTGCCACCGACGAGATCAATGCGGCGCTCGCGCTGCAGCCCGGCGACCCGCTGCTCGAGGAGCTGCTCTTGAACACGTACCAGGACGAGCTCGCGGTGCTCGCGAGCGTCAATCAGTTGGCAAATTTCAACGGGACGACGGTCCCGGAGGACAAGAGGATAAAGCTATGAGGATCGAGTTCCGCGAAATCGCTAGTGCACGGCTACTGTCGGCTGCCGCGCTGGTCGCAGGCCTGGCGCTCGCGGCGTCGACGGCAATGGCGGATGACGACACGTCGATCAACAAACACGCGGCGGCGGATCCTGCCGGGCAGGTGGAGGTCTCGAACACGTCCGGGAGTGTGACCGTGAGTGGCTGGGACCGCAGCGAAGTCGAGGTCACCGGCGAGCTGGGCGAGGGCAGCGAGCGTCTCGAGTTCGCGACCTCCGGCAAGCTGACGCGAATCAAGGTCGTGCTGCCGAAGAAGTCCCATCACGGCGATGACTCGGACCTCTACATCAAGATACCGTCCGGTAGCAGCCTGTCCGTCAATACCGTGAGTGCGGACATCGAGGTCACGGGCGTTCGCGGTGCACAGCGGCTGCAGACCGTCAGCGCCGACATCACGACCGAGGCGCGTTCGGAGGACGTGGAGTGCAAGACGGTGAGCGGCGACATTACCGTGCAGGGGCAGAACAAGCCGAGCCTGATCACGATCACCACGGTGAGCGGCGACGCGGAGGTGAGCGACGTCGCAGGCGAGGTGAACGGCAACACGGTGAGCGGCAACTTTACCTTCGGCCTGGGCGAGACGAGCCGATCGCGCCTGCGCAGCACCAGCGGCGACTTGGCGATCAGGGGCAAGCTGACGGGCGACGCGCGCCTCGACGTGGAGAGCATTAGCGGGGATGTGCGGCTGGACTTCGTCGGCAAGCCGAGCGCCGAATTCGACGTCTCCAGCTTCAACGGCGAGATCCGCAACTGCTTCGGGCCGAAGCCGGAGCGCACCGACGAATACGCCCCGGGACGCGATTTGCGGTTCCGCGAGGGCACGGGCAGCGCGCGGGTGCGAGTCAAGACGCTGAACGGCGACATCAGCTTGTGCAACAGGTAATGCGGCGCGGGAGCCGTACCCGTGGGGCTCGCGCAAATCGCTGATTCGTGGACAATAGGCGGCACCGGGAACACCGGTTCGCACGGCGCTGTCTCAGCAGGCGGAGCGATCGGGCAGCGGGACGGAACTCCCCCGGGAATCGACAGCAGCAAGCCCATGGCCTTTCTTTCCGAACTGAAGCGCCGTCGTGTCGGCAAGGTAGCCATTGGCTACGGCGCCGTGGCCTGGATGGTCACCGAGGCCTCCTCGGTGGTGTTGCCGGCGCTGCGCCTGCCGGAGTGGACAGTCACCTTCGTGGTCGTCTTCCTGCTGGTGGGCTTCCCGGTCGCGATGGTCATGGCCTGGGTGTTCGATGTGGGGCCCCAGGGCATCAAGCGCACGGCGCCGCTCAGCGACGAGTCTGCGTCGATGCAGCTGCGGCTGCGGATCGCGTACGCCGTCGTCGTCATGCTGCTGATGGCGGGGCTCGGCTACCTGCTCTACGAACGAGGCCTCGGGCGCGCCGTCGCCGGTGAGCGTCACGGCTCGATCGCCGTGCTGCCGTTCACCAACCTGAGCGGCGACGCGAGCAAGGACTACTTCAGCGACGGCATGTCGGAGGAGCTCCTCAACCTCCTTGCCCGCGTGCCCGGGCTGCAGGTCGCCTCGCGTACCTCGGCGTTCGCGTACAAGGGCCGCAAGGTCGACATCCGCCAGGTCGGACGCGATCTCGGTGTCGAGACCGTGCTCGAAGGCAGCGTGAGGCAGGCCGGCGAGCAGGTGCGGATCACCGCGCAGCTCATCGACACCGAGACTGGTTTTCATCTCTGGTCGGAAACCTACGACCGGCAGCTCGCGGACATCTTCCAGGTGCAGGACGAGATCGCCGGGGCGATCGTCGATCGACTCCGCATCCAGCTAGCGCCGCAGGAGCAGCAGCTCGCGCAGCGCACGCGCGCGCCCACCCAGAACGTGGAAGCCTACGAGCTCTACCTGAAGGGCCAGGCGGTCTGGAAGAAGCGCGGCGAGGACAACTTGAAGCGCGCCATCGACCTCTACCAGTCGGCGCTCACGCGCGACCCGGCGTTTGCGCGTGCGCATGCGGCGCTCGCGTCTGCATATGTCGTGATGCCCGGCTATACGAAGGAGCAGGGGGACGAGGAAAAGTTCTTCCGCCTCGCCGAGACCTCCGCGCGGCAGGCGCTGGTGCTCGATCCCAACATCGGCGAGGCGCACGCCGTGCTCGCCCAGATCAACTCCGACCGTGGCGACTTCCTCGACGCGGAATCGGGCTTCTTCTTCGCAATCTCACTCGAGCCAAACGACCCGACGCCGCATCACTGGTATTCGATCCTGCTGTCGAAGGTCGGGCGTCTGCAGGCCGCGCTCAACCAGGCGAAGCGGGCGTACGAGCTCGACCCCTCGTCCGCGGTGCTCGCGGCCAACCTCGCCAACACGCTGCTGCAGCTCGGGCAGAACGACGAGGCGCTGAAGTTCGCCAATCTCGCGGCCAACCTCGGTCTCAACAAGAAGCGCTTCGGGATCGAGGCCGCGATCGCCATGCGCCAGGGAAACTGGGATGTGGCCCGCCGGCTGATCACCGAGATGGACGGCATGCCCGACGAGATCAAGCCATACGCGGCGCGCTTCGTCGATGCGCTTGCGGACCCGAAGCTGCGGCCCGAAGTCGTTGCGAGCATGCGCAAGATCGATCCCGAAATCGCGCCGCAGCTCTTGTTCATCGCGCCGTACCTGCAGCTGGGCGAAGTCGATCTCGTCTACCAGATCCTCGAGGACGAGCTGCGCCGCGACAGCAACGACTGGGCCAGTACCTGGGACCTGGCGCACGCCTGGAGCCCCGAAGGCCGGCAGTTCCGCAACGACAAGCGCTTCGGCGCGCTGGCCGAGCGTATCGGCATGGTCGATTACTGGAAGCAGTACGGCTACCCGGACGGTTGCCGCGCCGGCACGGGCGACGTCGCGATCGTCTGCAGCTGAGCCGATCCCGCAGAGGTCTCCGGCCCGTACGACGGCCAATTGGTACCATGCGTCCTGTCATGGACGCATGAGGTCTGTCGCGTGCGGGCACGGGCGATCAGGTGGACGTTGATTTCGCTCGGCGCGCTCGCGGCGTTGCTCATCGTCTGCGGCATCCTCCTGCGCCTGCTGTTCGACCCGAACGACTACCGCGCGCAGATCGAGCTCGCATTCAACGAGCGTACCGGGCGGGTGCTTACTCTCGAAGGCAGGCTTGGTCTGCGCTTGCTGCCGCGGCTCGCCGTCAGCACCGGCCCGTTCGCGATCAGCGATCGCCCGGGCGCGAGCGACGGTGACTTTCTCACCGCGCGCGACGCCCGGGTCGGGCTCGCGATCTTGCCGCTGCTCCAGCGTCGCGTCGAGCTCGGCCGGCTCGTGATCATCGAGCCCGCGGTGGCGCTGCAGATCGACAACGATGGCCGGGACAACTGGTCCGATCTCTTCGATCGAGGGGAAGCGTCCGAATTTCCCGATCAGCCCGACGCAGACCGCGATGAACCGGCGACGGAAGGCCCGGAACTCACTGTCGCAGGGATCGTGATCGAGGATGGCCGGATGAGCTTCGACGACGCACGACGATCGCGCCATCTCGAATTCTCGGATCTCGAGCTCGAGACCGGCGCGCTGGGGCAGGACACCCCGACGTCGATCCGGGCGGGGTTCGTTCTCGAGCGACCCGACGCAGCCGGGTTGCGCTCGCTCGTGACCGGGCGCATCTCGCGTGCTCGACCCCGGGTGTGGGCTGTCGAGAACGCGGTGGTCGAGGTCGAGCGGCCCGCGGAATCGGGCTCCGGGCGCGAGCCACTCGAGGGACGGATCGAGGCCGCGCGCCTCACCGCGGATCTCGATGCTCGGCACTACTCGGCGCCGGACCTCAAGTATCGCCTCGGGAAAGCGCAGGGAGAGGCGAGTCTCGAGGCGCGGCAGGGCGACTCCGGACTGGCGGTGGAAGGCCCCGTGACCATCGAGCGCACGGATCTGCGGGCGCTGCTAGGGAGCCTGGGCGTCACGCTGCCTCGGTTCCGCAGCGCCAGGGCGCCCGGTGACATCGCGCTCAAAGCGGCGCTGCGCTACGGCCCCGGTCTTGCCTTGCGCGATCTCGTCGCCGTTGTCGGTGGGACGCGGGTCACGGGAAGCGTCGAGCTCGGTGGCGCTCCGGGGGCGCCAGCCCAGTTCGATCTGCGCGGCGACCACGTGGCGCTCGACGATTATTTCCCGCAGACCACGGGCGACGCGGAAGCGACGAAGTCCGCCGGGCGAACCGCAGCCGACCACGAGCGTCTGCGGAAGCTCGCTGTCCGCGGCCGCTTCGCGTTCGGTCGCGTGTCGTACGGCGAGGTCGACATGTCGAATGTCGACGGTGGCCTCGGCCTGCAGGACGGTGTCCTTGAGGTGGACCCGCTCCAAGCATCGGTATTCGGCGGCACGAGCCAGACGCGGCTCAGGTACGAGCTTGCGACGGATACACCGCGGCTCACCCTCGAGCAGCGTCTCACCGGCATCGACACCGCCTCGATGCTCGGGCAGCTGCTGAACCAGAAGCGCCTGAGCGGCCGCGGCGCGCTCACTGCCCAGCTTAGCGGGGCCGGCGGCGATCGCAAGGCGCTGCTCGCCAATCTCTCGGGACCGTTCGAGGCGCGGGTCACCGACGGACGGTTCGCAGGCGTCGACCTGTGGGCAGAGATCGAGCGGGCTGTCGCCACGGCGCAGGGCGCCGCGCCGGCGCGCAGCACGGGCTCCGGCTACACACCGTTCGACCGGTTCGAGGCGCAGGGCCGGCTCGATGGCAGGGTGATCCGCAACGACCGTTTCGACATGATGAGCCCGTCGATGCGTGCCCGCGGCGCAGGAACGGTCAATTACGGCACGGGCGAGCTCGACCTGTCGCTCACCGCGCGGCTGCTCGAGGCGCCTGACGGCGAGGTCGCAGGAGTCTCGCTCGACCGGATCGTCGGTGTCGACATACCGCTCACGGTGCAGGGCTCGCTCGGCGCGCCAAAGGTGCGTCCCGACGTCAAGCGGCTGATCGAGGCGGCCGCCCGGCAGCAGCTGCAGAAGGAAGGCGAGGACGTCGAAAAGAAACTCCGGGAGAAACTCGAGGACAAGCTCAAGGACCTGCTCGGGCAATGAGCCTCCGAGGCACGCTCGCCTGCCTCGCGATCGCGCTGCTGCCGCGGGTCGCCGACGCGCTGTCGGTGCAGTCGCTGCAAGCGAGCCTGAGCGGCGGCGTGTACCGGATCGAGCTCGTTGCGCGCGTGGACGCACCGGTCGAGGATGTCGCGGCGGTGCTGACCGATTATGCTGGCTACCTGGGTCTCGATCCGCGCATACGCGCCAGCGATGTCCTGCCGTCGGAGGACGAAGGCGTGGAGCTCGTGCGAACCGTCGTGCGCGTCTGCGCCGGGTTCTTCTGCCGCAATGTCGAGCGCGTCGAGCGCGTCGAACGACGCGACGGCGAGCTGCTTGCGACGGTGATCCCGGAGCAGAGCGAGCTCAAGAGCGGGCTCACGCGCACGACCTGGCAGGCCGACAACGAGGCGACCAGCGTTACCTACCAGGTCGAATTCGTCCCCGACTTCTGGGTGCCATCGGCGATCGGCAGGCGCTATGCGGAGCGCGTGCTCAAGGCCTCGACGCTCGAGTTGTTCGGCAACGTCGAGAAGCGCGCGCGTGAGCGCTGACAGCCCTGTGGATGCGTCCCGGTCCGCGGCATTCGCCGCACGTCTGCTCGCGTGGTCCGAGCACGACGGACGCAAGGACCTGCCTTGGCAACGCGACCCGACGCCTTACCGCGTGTGGGTCTCGGAGATCATGCTGCAGCAGACGCAGGTCGCCACGGTGATCCCGTATTTCGAGGCATTCACGGCCCGCTTGCCGGACATTGCGAGCCTGGCCGCGGCGCCGATTGACGAGGTGCTTCACCTGTGGTCGGGACTCGGCTATTACGCGCGCGCGCGTCATCTGCAGCGTGCCGCGACGCTTATCGTCGCGCGGCACGGCGGCGAGTTTCCGCGCACGCTCGACGACGTGATGTCGCTGCCCGGGATCGGGCGCTCAACGGCGGGCGCGATACTCGCGCTGGCGCGGGGCGAGCGTCATCCGATACTCGACGGCAACGTCAAGCGCGTCCTGACGCGGCAATTCGGCATCGATGGCTACCCCGGCGATCCGAAGATCGAGCAGCGGCTGTGGTCGCTGGCCGACGCCTGCACCCCGTATGCGCGCGTGGCGGCGTATACGCAGGCGATCATGGATCTCGGCGCAATGGTGTGCACGCGGGCGAAACCCGCATGCCTGCTGTGCCCGGTGGCGGCGGATT
>Ga0075428_100009367_pt1 | contig 10863 bp, 11 predicted proteins | sample RhiMetdeltSRZDD2_FD_75291 | JGI IMG/M metagenome (GOLD analysis project Ga0075428, IMG submission 75291) | Populus rhizosphere microbial communities from Tennessee, USA - Rhizosphere MetaG P. deltoides SRZDD2 | ecosystem: Host-associated > Plants > Roots > Rhizosphere > Soil | place: USA... | reverse complement strand
ACTTCGCTCCATCGAGGTGTGTCAAGCGTTTCATGCTTGGTTTGAGCCCATCGATGCGACTTCGATGCGGCGTGCGATGGGACCCGACTCCGCAAGGCCTTGATGGCTCGATGACATGCATGCGATGCCTTATCGAAGGATCACCACCGCCATTCGAAGAAGAGCGTCGTATGTTCCGAGTCTCAACGCACAACTCCCGAGGAGGTATCCGATGAAGCGTCGTCACGGCTATGCGAGATGGGCTCTTTTCGCAGTTCCGCTGTTCGCAACGTCCTTCGCGCTCGCGTCCCTCGCAGTGAAACCCATCGGTACGTACCCCGTCGCCGACTTCAGCGATAAGAACTGCGAGAGCAACCCGCGCCCAGTGATCTGTAAGAGGAACCACAACGCCGGCGGTCCCATCGGCTGCTTCAATACGACCTGCGAGGCGGCCGCTGCTGGTGCCTATCAGTGCAAGAAGTTGCTGGGCGCCTGCGAACCGCTCTGATCGTTCTGTCCGCGGCTGAGCTCCATCCGAAAGCGCTGCGGCTCGCCTTCCACGCAAGGGAGGGCTCGTAGTTCCGGCCCTCCCTTGCGCTCACCATCTCAACCCCACGAAGAGCGGATCCGTCCGGCACCCTCGGGTTGCCGTCTCCCCATGGCAACTTTAAGTATTAAGACAATTTGTTATGACTTAATAAGAATCGAATCAGCTTGCGCCATGAAGGCAAACGGCGGGCAAGCTGCAGATCATGCTCCCGGAGAACCGGGAGGCGCCGATCGAGATCGTTCAGTGACCGTCCTCATCGACGCAGCTTGAGCGTGGCGACCGAGTCCACGAGTGACTCGGCATACCACGGATTCCCGTCTGCGCCGATCGCGATCCCGATCGGGTCGGGTCGCTTCGGGTCGCTGAAGTCGATGGGCTTGCTGGCCTCGGTGATCACGCCGTCCTGGGTGATCCGGGCGATGTTGCCGCGAAGATTCTGAGTGAACCAGACGTTGCCATCCGGGGCCGCGGTGATCCCCAACGGGTCTGCGTTCACGGCGGTCGGGAACTCGACGACCTGGTGAGGTCCGGAGGGACTCGGCGTGAGCCGCGCGATGGCGTCGCCGAAGATCTCGGTCACCCAGACGGTGCCGTTGGGAGCGACCGCTATCCTGGTCCCCTCGGCGCTCAGCGGGGTCGAGCTGACGACACCGATCGGCGGATCGATCTCACCGATCGCGTTCGATCCGGTGAACCACACCGTCCCGTCGGGCGCCACCGCGACGTCATCGACGCCGGCTGCAGGGTAGAACGTGAACGGATCCTCGCCCGGCGCGGCGAAGACGTCGTAGCGACCGACACGGTTGTTGAAGAAATCGGCGAACCAGATGCTGGTCGCGTCCGCCGCGACGCCGCCCAGCGGATTCCCACCTTCGACCGTGACGCTTCCGAGGACCTGTCCCGAGGTCGTGACCCGTCGCAGCTCTCCACCGTTGTCGCTCACGTAAAGAATTCCGTCGGGACCCTCCACGATGTCGTTGGTGATACAGGTGTCGCAGACGGCGAACTCGGTGATGTCGCCTCGCGGAGTCACGCGTGCGACCGAGCCGGGCGTGAGGAATGTGACCGGATCGAACCCTCCCTGAACCGTGAGCCAGACGTTGCCATCGGAGGCAGCCGTGGCGTCGTGCGGATCCGTGCTCGTCGGCAGCCTGAAGTGCTTGAGGGTTCCGAGCCCCGGCGCCGCCTCGGCAACAGGCAAGGCCAGGGACGCGATCACGCCAAGAGTCCCGACAACGATCCAGTTGCGCGCGCCGATGCGCGGAAAACGTGCGTTCGACATGCTCGACCCTCCTCGGATGCGTGGCCAGGTACGGTTCCTCCGTCGAGGACGCGGAGGACCGTCCCGATCCGTCAGTCGAGTGTCGCGCCTTCCTCTCTTCGCGCGCTTGCCTCCACAGGACTCATCGCCTACGGTTTGTCCCTCGATCGAAAAGCGTCCCCCGAAGTCGAAGCGCCGGCGCACGCGCGGATCGGCCGCCTCCACGGCAGCCGATCCCTTCACGCGCAAGACCCGAGCTCAGTGCTTCTGGGCCATCTCCCTCATCCAGGCGTCCTGTCCCTTCTTGATCTCGTCCCTGCTCAGATCACGGACGTGCGTCGCGATGTTCCACTTGTGGCCGAACGGATCCAGGACGCAGCCCATCTTGTCGCCCCAGAACATGTCCTGCACCGGCATGACTTCCTTCGCTCCGGCTTCGAGCGCCCGCTTCTGCCACGCGTTGGCGTCGTTCACGTAGAGGTAGAAGCCGCACGGCGTGCCGTTCAGGGACTCGGGTGAGAGCGAGCCCCACTGCGGGTTCTCGTCGCTCAGCATGAAGATCGAGTTCCCGATCTTAAGCTCGGCGTGCATGATGCTCTTCCCGTCCGGGCCGGGCATGCGCATCCTCTCTTCCGCGCCGAAGGCTTTCTGATAGAACTCGATCGCCTTGGCGCCATTGCGGACGACAAGACCGGGCGTGATCGTGCCGAACCCCTCCGGAACCGGATTCACATTGGCCATCCGTCAGTCTCCTTATGCGGTCGTGAAAGTTGTGTGAGCCAGTCTAGCCCTCGACACGTTGACGCGCACGCTGTGGCAGCGGCACGTTTTCCAGACGAACGGGACGGAGCGATTGAGCAGCGCCTGCCCGTGATCGCGCCGCGTCGCGCTCAGTCCCCCGTGCCGATCAGCATCCAGCCCGCCCAGTACGAGGGGTGCTCGAACGGACGGGCGCCCGCGGCGTCGCGGAGCTCCCGGACGTACGCCTTCGCCTCCGCGAGGGCGGCTGCCAAGGGCATCGGCAGCCCGCGCCGCCCGCGGCGCTCGTCGGCATGGCGTCCCGTCACGTTCTCGTAGAACCGGCGCATCAGGATCGCCGTGGCGCGATCGTCCACCGCCCAGGCGCTCGAGAGGACGGTCGGTGCGCCGGCGGCGAGCACCGCCGGGGTGAAGCCGTGCGGCTCTCCACGCGACGAGCTGCCGGCCCACAGCGCTTCGCACGCGCTGAGCGTGACCAGCCGCGCGCCGAGCTTCCAAGCGAGCGCGACGTCCTCCACCGTCAACAGGCCGTCGGTCCCGATGACGATCCCCTCCCGCTCCGGCGTCGTGTCCTGCAGGGCGTGGCCGGCGAGATGGACGACGTCGAACCGCGACAGCTCGCCGGAAGAGGCGAGCGCCTCGAGGCGCGTATCGTTCCCGCGGGAGGCCTCGAGCCGCACGGCGTCGGGGAAAATCTCGGCGGCGCTCGCGGTCTCGACCGTCGCGAACGGAAGGGGCGGCAGATCGGAAAGCGTGACGTTGCGCCGGAGGAAGGCCGTCCGCACGCTGCGCTCCGGCGGCGCCTCGCTCGACCGGGACTCGATCGAGTCGACGGAGGAGAGATCGGGCCGGGACGGGCCGGCCGCGACCGCGAGGATCGATCTCGTTGCCCGGCGTGGAGGCTCCGCCGGATCCGAGAGAATCGCGAGCGTCGCCGCGGACGGGACGTGGACGATATCGAACTCGTCGCTGAGATAGCGTCCGTCCCCGTTGACGAAGATCTCCGGGGCGATGTGCATCGCCCCCTCGAACACGAGGCGGCTCACGCCGTCGAGGTAAGGGCGGAGCGGCTCGAAATAGCGATGCGCGCGATCGGCGAGGCCGGCGACCATCTCCGGATCGGCGACCACGCGCTCGGGCCATTCCGTCGCGCGGACCATGCGCCTCACCCCGGGCCCGAAGCTCTGCCAGTCGCGCCACTCGCCCGCGCCGCGCGTGTCGCCCAGGTGGACCCACCGGATCGGCCTCCCGTGGCGGACGACGAACCCCCAGTGGCTGGACAATGCGGGCTCCGTCCGGCCGCGCCCCGAGTCGTTCACGTAGATCTCCGCCCAGCCGACGAGCGCCGATCGATCGTCGAGAATCCTCTTCACGTCTTCGAGGGTCGGTTGCGGGACCGGGTGCGCGTCGATGAAAGCGTCCCGCGCCTCGTCCAGGCGCACCTGGGCCTCCAGCATGCGCACCAGCGCCCGGACGTCCGGCGTCCGCTCGCGATCGCGCGTCGCCGCGAGCAATCGCGACGCGAGATCGCGCAGCGTCGCGGCGGCTGCGGGGTCCACCCGATCCGCGCGCCCGAGCCAAGCGAGCTCGGCGTGAACCATCCCCGCCCCACGCTCCCGGAGCTCCCAGGCCCTTTCGCCATCGCCGCTGCGGAGCGCGTCGACCGCCAGCGTGACGAACGCGTCGCTCGGAATCTGGCTACGGGGCACGCCGGGAGCGAAGCGCGCCCGGCCGCGCCTCGCCCTTTCCGCCGAGCTTGCGATCCCTTCGAGCGATTCCGGCCAGCGATCGTGGAGCGCGAGGTCGCCGGCGGTCAGCTCGTCCAGCGTCGACAGAAGGCTGTGATTGCCGGCACCGATTCGCATGAGAATGCCCCGCGCCTCCCGAACGTGTGCGCGCGCTTCCTCCCAGCGGTTCTCTCGGGCCAGCGTCCACGCGTTCCACGTGGCGTTGTCGGCGATCGAGAACCACGGGACGCCTGGGGAGCTCCTCCGGATCCGGAGCGCCGTCTCGTAATGCTCGATCGCGCGTGCACGATCGAGGCCGCGAGTCCAGTCGGCCGTCATCTGCTCGAGGAACCCCTCGAGCGGCGCATCGAAGGGGCTTCCGTCGCGCAGGAGCGCGCGAGCCTCGGCATACAGCGCCGCGGCGCGATCCCGCTCCCCTTGGCACCGCGCGACGTAGCCGCGCCAGATCAAGGTCTCGATCAGCTCCCTCCGGCCGGCCGGGCCCGCGCGCCTCAAGAGCGGAAGGATCGTCTCCAGCCCGTACTCGGCCAGGCGCTGGTGTCCTGCCAGGTGAGCGACGACGCCGGCGCGGCGAATCGAAGAGAGCGTGAGCACCTGGTCGGGTCCCAGAGCGTCGAGCCGCGCGACCACCTTCGAGACCGCATGCCCGAACGCCTCCACATACCGCTCGCGCGCGACGAGCCCCTCGAGCACGAGGTCGGTGTCGGCGGTCGGCGCGACATCGACGAACCCGGCCTCCGGCCGCGGGTCGGTCGATCGCGCCGGTTCGGGGCGCCCGGAGAAGGCTGCCAGGAGGAAGACGGCTCCGAGCGCAGGGATGGCGCGGATTCTCACCATGGCCGGGAACGTACGCGGATTGCGGGTGCGGTCAAGAGTAGGGTGGCGGCGTGTCCGGTCGATGCGGCCACGTTGCGCGGACAATATGGCCGCAGCGGTCGGCCGCGGCGTCTACGGCGTGCGCTGCGACCCGACCAGCTTGCCGAGGACGATGTGCGCGACGGGACACCCGTGCGGCCGGAAATTCATGTTCGCGGTGGCTCCACGATCCATCGCTGCGCGGCCTCGCTCTGGCCGGCGGGGAAGCGCTTGACGGTCGCGGCGACGAAGTGAGAGCCGAGCTTCTCCGCGAAAGTTCCGAGTGCGGCGTCGGTGACGACTGCGATCTTCTTGATGTGCTTGTGGTGATCGCGCACGAAGCGGAAGTGGGCGACCATCGCGCCGAAACTGTCCCAGCCGGGGAAGCCCGGCGCCTCGATGACGATGCCGGCGAGGTCGCCCTGCTGCTCGATGTACGGGTCCACGGTCTTCGCAAGCTGGGCGAAGTCGGATTCCTGCAGTGCGGACTTCGGGTAGACAAAGAGGATGGAGCGCATGGGGTCGAGTTTGGATTCAATCATGCGAGGCTCCTCGCGAGCGGCTTCGGGGCGATTGTCGATCCGCCCGCGCATCGAGGTCAAGACTCGAAGGGCAGCACCGCCTTGATCCCCACGATCAGGGCGCCGTTGACCGCCTGGTCCGGGCTCCCGTACGGTCGGTCTATGGCACGCGCGCCGTAGGCCCGCGGCCGTGCAGCCCGTGCCAGCTCCAGATGAAGAGAAGACCGACCACGAGCATCGGCCCTGAGATCACGAGCGCCCAATCCGCATGGTCGCGGCGCCAGGCGAACACGGCGTACGCGGCGGCGAGCAGGATGAAGGCCGAGCCGCCGAGCCACTCCCGTCGCCACGTCGAGGCGACCAGAGACAAGAGCAGCACGGATGGCAGGAGATGGACGAGAAGCGCCGGGATTCCCTCGCCAAATGAATCGAGGGCGAAGGCAGCAAGGAAAAGAGCGACGACGATGCCGAGGATGCGCGGCGTCCAGAAGAGAAGGCGTCGAGCCGATGCGGTCATGGCGACCTCCCGCAGTAACACTACGCCGCCGGACCGGGGACGTCGCGCCGAACGCAGATCATTCATGTCCAGATTTGATGGCGCTTTCCCACGGCTCGGTCACCGGTACACATCGACCTCTCCCCATTTGCGTTTGCGGGCCGTTGGTGCGCATCGGTCTCGATGGCCGCTGCTTGCTAGCATGGAAGTGTCTGATGCGAGAACACGCGGCGCTCGAGCCGAACACACTTCGTCGGTTTTCCCTGAAGGAGGATTCCATCATGAAGAAGAAGGCTTTCTCCGCATTCCTCGCGGTCGTTGCATTGGTTGGAGCGACCGTGCTCTTCCTACCCTCTCCCGTCGCCCAGGCAGCGGCTAATTGCGTCTTTTGCCCACAGATCGTCATCGATTGCGGCCCGTGCGCGAACCTCATTCCGCAGACCTGCAAGCGGTGTCAGTACTGCAAGCCGATTCCCGGTTGTCATTCTGAGTAGCGATCGATTCCCGGTGGGCCTTTTCGATGACTCGCCGGGAATTCTCCGTCCGTCTCGCCCAGCAGCAGCGCAACGCGAAGTGTCGGTCGGCGTCATTCGATGCCGACGAAACATGACCTCTGGCGGCGGTTCGCGAGCAGGCGTAGATTCATCCCTTCCGATGAGCCAGGAACACGCCGATTACGTTTCCAGAGATTTCCGTCGAACCGACTACAGCGCGCCAAGAGTCGGCGACGAGCTCATCACCCTCGATGCGCGGCGTGGACGCATCGAGCGCGTGATCCACTCCCCGACGGGTGAATTTAGCTTCCTCGTGGAGGGAATCGAAAAGCTCATTCCTGGCGATCAGGTCTGGGCGTTCACGAGGCGGATCGGCGTCGAACCGTAATTAATCTAACAATCGCCCGTGGTGCCCCACGTCACACCGCGGCGATGAAGGCGGTCCGCACGAAGGGCGCGGCGGGCCGGAAGGCCGCGGCGATGAAGGCGGCCAGGACCCGAGCATGTCGGTCCTAGGCCTGACGCGAGGACTGCGAGCTTCGGCGCAGGAGCCGCTCGACCCCATCGTCGTCCCCGCGCTCGAAGGCGGCTTCGGCTTCGAGGCTGTCACGGTCGCGGTGGACGGTCGCGATGGCGAGGATTCTTCCGCCGTGGCGGTAGGCGACCAGGGCGTCCCGGGCGGCAAGGTTGCCGGCGACTTCGATCCGGTCCCAGGTTTCAGCGTGCCCCACGTAGTTGATGGGGACGTCGTAGTGCTGGCTCCAGAAGAACGGTACGGCGCGGAACGGCTCGCCGCGACCGAGGATATTCCGCGCGGCGGTCTGGCCTTGCCGCTCGGCGACGACCCAGTGCTCGATCCGGACGAGCGCGCCGGTTCTCGGATCGGGCCACCGCGCCAGGTCCCCCGCGGCGTAGACGCCGGGCGCGCTCGTCTCCAGCTGGGCGTTCACGACGACCCCGCGATCGACACGAAGGCCCGCCTTCTCGGCAAGCTCGAGCGAGGGCCGGACGCCCACGCCGAGGACGGCCACGTCCGCGGGAAGCCGGGATCCGTCGTCGAGCGCGACCGCGCCCTCCTCGAAGGCCGATGGCTTGCGACCGAGGTGGAACACGATCCCGTGCTCCTCGTGAAGGCCGCGCACGAGATCCCCCAGCTCGGGGCCAAGCACCCGCTCGAGGGGGCGCGCCCCGGGAGCGACGACATGGACGTCGAGCCCGCGCGTGCGCAGTGACGCCGCCACCTCGAGGCCGATGAAGCTCGCGCCGACGACCACCGCGCGGCGCGCGCCGTCCGCGGTCGCGGCGGCGATGATTGCGCGGCTGTCCGCGAGCGACCGCAACGTGAAGACGCGCACGCCGGTAGCGCCCGGAATCGGAAGGCGGATTGGATCGGCCCCGGTCGCAAGCAGGAGAGCGCCGTAGGTCCGGCTGGTGCCGTCCGAGAGCTGGATGCGCCGGGCGACGGGATCGAGCGCGACGACCCGAGCGCCGAGGACCAGCTCGACCTTCTGCTCGGCGTAGAAGTCGTCGCTCCGGAGGAAGACCCAATCCTCCGGGGCGGTCCCGGCCAGGTAGTCCTTGGACAGGTTCGGCCGATCCACGGGCCTCACGGGGTCGGCCCCGATCATCGTGATCGTGCCCTCGTACCCTTCGCGGCGCAGCATCTCCGCCGCTGCGTTTCCCGCGGCGCCCGCGCCGGCGATGACCACGCTCTCCGGCGCGCGCGCCGGCTTCCGCCGCGGCGGGCCCAGCTCGCGCTTCGCCCCGACCACGACCCGTGTGCCGCGCCGCTCGACCGTGAAGCAGGGAAGCGTGTTGAGCGCCGGCGCGCCCACGGCCTCGCCCGTGCGGACGTCGAAGCAGGCGTGGTGCCACGGGCAGCGGACCTCCGCGCCGACGAGCAACCCCTCGGCGAGAGGGCCGCCGTAATGCGTGCAGGTGGCGCCGACGGCATGGACCTCGTCCGATCCGGCGGGCCGGACCAGGATCACCGCCTCGTCGCCCGCATGTCCGAGGAGCATCCCACCGCTCGGGATATCGGCGAGCTCGACCCCCTTCGTCAGGTCGGGCCCCGACAGCGGCTCTCCATGTCCGGTCATATGAAGGATGGTACCTCGCTCGCGACCCGCGCCGCGCTTCCACGGCTCCGCCGCTGTCACCGGCACATTCACCTTCTCGGACCTCGAACGCAGCGTATAGTTTTCGTCCACCCACCCTTGTCGAGTCGGAGGTGCCTCCATGCATCGCGCCCGCCTCACTCGTCTGATCGCCGTTTTCGTCGCCATGTTCGCCGGGCCGGGCGTGAGCGCGGCTTCGTCCATCACTTCTCACACCCTCATAGATCCCGCGGGGGAGCACACCGGGGACGAGTTCGGCCACTCGATCGCGTGGGTCGGCGACGTGAGTGGAGATGGCTACGATGATGTCCTCGTCGGAGCGTTCCGCTACCCGGAGATCGCCAGTGTCGGGCAGGCGTATCTCTACTTCGGCGGGCCCGCGAGCGACTTGGTGGCCGACCTCGTCATCACGCCTCCACCCGGCGGCTCGGGGTGGTTCGGGGTCAGCGTCGCCTCGGCCGGTGACTTCAACGGCGACGGCCACCCGGACTTCATCATCGGGGCGCAGCAATCCGGGTTCGAGGGCAAGGCCTTCATCTACTACGGCGGGCCGTCGCTCGACGCGACGCCCGACGTCACGCTGATCGGCGAGTCCACGGGAGCACTCACCGCGTTCGGCTCCTCCGCCGCGTCTGCGGGAGACGTGAATGAGGACGGCTTCGGCGACGTGATCGTGGGCGCACCGTGGTACCCGGGCGGCAGCAACAGACCCGGCCGCGCGTACGTGTTCTTCGGAGGGGCCGCGCCCGACGCGGTCCCGGACCGCGTGTTCTCGGGCGTCGGATTCTTCGATCAGCTCGCCTCCGTGGTCGGCAGCGCCGGGGACATGAACGGCGATGGACATCCCGACGTGTTCGCCTCCGCTCCCTACAGCAATGCCGCCGCACAGAACGCCGGCGCCGTCTATGTCTGGTTCGGAGGGCCGGGATCCGATGCGACCCCCGATCTCACCCTCCTCGGTTCCGGGATCAACGAGCATCTCATGAACGCGGCGAACGCGGGCGATGTCAACGCCGACGGGTTCTCGGACCTGATCGGCGCCGGAAAGGACCAGGTGCGCGTCTGGTTCGGCGGCTCGACTCCCAACGCGGTTCCGGACCTCACGCTCGCGTGCACCTACGCGAGCGTCGCCGGCGCCGGGGACGTCAACTGCGACGGGATCGACGATTTCGTGGTGGGCAAACAGTACGACGCCAGCGGCGGATCGGGGCGTGTGTCCATCTACTTCGGTGGAAGCGCGGTCGATACCGTCGAGGATCTCTACTACGTCGGGGATCCCTCCGGCGGAGCCATCGGCTTGTGCGTCGCGGGCGGAGGACACGCTGACGGTCCCGGTCCCCCGGATGTGATCACCAGTGCCTACTGGGACCCGGAATCGATCGGCTACAACAAAGGACATGTCTACGTCATGGCGAACTCGCTGATCGACATCTGCCCGGGGCAGCCCGATGGAACGGGATGCAACGACGGCAGCCCCTGCACGGGCGGGGAGGTCTGCGGCGGCGGCGTCTGCGGCGGCGGCACGCCAGCCCTCCCGCCGGCGGTCAACGCAAGCGTCAGATTCGCCAAAGACGGGTCGGGGGCGACGATCAGCTGGACCGACCCGTCCGGCCCCTACAACGTTTATCGCGGCACGAGGAGCGGCGGCTCTCCCTGGGCGTACAACCAGACGTGCCACGACTCGCACGTCGCCGCATCGAGCGGGACGGATTCGCAGAACCCCGCGGCCGGCACGATGTTCTTCTACCTGGTCACTCGCGTCGGCGCCTGCGGGGAGTCGATTCCCGGGCGGGACTCCGGCGGGCAGCCGATTCCCAACCCCTCGCCCTGTCCCTGATCTGCCTGCCTATGGACAGGCGGTGATCGCTCGGGGCAGGCCCGTCGCCGACGCGGCGCCGTAGGTCCCCGTCCCGCACGCGTTGCGCGCGCGAACGAGGTACCAGAGACCCGATGCCGGCGCGGGATCCGGGCGGCTGTCGCTCCACGGCCCGTCGGACGCCGAGGACGCGGCGCACGTCGCGCGCGCGAAGCCGCGGTCGGCGCGGAGGTCGGCGAGCGCTCCCGACGCGAGGTCGTAGCCGGT
>Ga0075428_100009362_pt1 | contig 10866 bp, 6 predicted proteins | sample RhiMetdeltSRZDD2_FD_75291 | JGI IMG/M metagenome (GOLD analysis project Ga0075428, IMG submission 75291) | Populus rhizosphere microbial communities from Tennessee, USA - Rhizosphere MetaG P. deltoides SRZDD2 | ecosystem: Host-associated > Plants > Roots > Rhizosphere > Soil | place: USA... | reverse complement strand
GCTTCTCGCGTCGGTCAACGAGGTGCTCGACGCGATTGGCGCCGGAGATCTGATTCGACAGGAAGGTTTCCCCCGCAAATGGGGCGCCACGTTCATGACACCGGACGGCGGCGTCGAACGATTCGCCGATTTCGCCATTGCCACCGAGGTCCCCGCTCCGCAGACCTGGCAAGTGCCGCGCGAACGGTTCGACGAGCTCCTCTTACGGCACGCCGTGCGATGCGGCGCCGACGTGCGCGAGCGCCACCGTGTGATGGACGTCGACTTCGACGACGACGGTGTCACGGTGGCATACCGGCCGGTGCGCGACGCGTCCGACGCCGAGCTGCCCGTTCCGGAGTCGCGTCTCCGCGCGCGCATGCTGGTGGATGCGTCCGGGCGCAGCGCGCTCCTCGGCAGGCGGTTCGAGCTGCGCGTGGACGAGCCGAGCCTCGCCAACGTCGCGGTCTTCTCCCACTACGCCGGCGTGCCGCGCGCCGAGGGCCGGCGCGCCGGCGACATCCGCGTGATCGCGCGCACCGACGGCGGGTGGTTCTGGATGATTCCGATCTCCGACGAGCTGATGAGCGTCGGAGCCGTGCTGCCACGCGAGGCGTTCCAGGCGCAGCCGAAGATCACGTCGGGCGAGCTCCTGGAGCGCCTCATCGCCGATACGCCGGTGGTCGCGACGCTGATGCGTCATGCGGAGCGCCGCTGGCCTGTGCGCGTGGAGCGCGACTTTTCGTACGGCTCACGCCGGTATGCCGGCGACCGCTGGATCACTGTCGGCGATGCCGGATCGTTTCTCGATCCGGTGTTCTCGAGTGGCGTCGCGATCGCGTTGGAGTCGGCGCTCGAAGGCGCGCGCGCCGTGGATCGCGGCCTGGCGCGCGGCGATCTCTCTGCGCGGGCGTTTGCCACGTTCGACCGACGCCAGCGCGGTCGCTATCGCGCTTTCCGCCGCTTCGTGGTGTCGTTCTATAGCGTCGCCTTCCGCGATCTGTTCTTCTCCGACGACCCGCCACCGCGGATGTTCCGCGCGATCATCACCGTTCTGGCCGGCTACTGGCGGCCGTCGTGGATCACGCGATGGTGGCTCTGGCTCTTCTTCGTGACCGTTCGGCTCCAGCCGTGGCTCCATTTCGCGCCGTCGCACCTGGCCGCGAACAATGCGAGGCCTCATGACGCCGCCAGTCCGGCGTCTGCAAAGTCGGCGTAGCCGCGCGCGGACGTCGACTGGTCCGGCTGAAGCCGGACACTACAGAAGTACAGGCCCGCGCGAAATTCGGAGCCTGGAGCCTGAAGCCCGGAGTCCTGACTTCCTACTTCCTACCACTGACCTATAATCCGCTACCAATGAACGCCATCCGATATGTCGCACTGAGCGCCGTTTGCCTTCTCGCTGTCCCACTCGCATTGTTCGCACAGACGCTTGACGGCGAGTCGCTCTACAAGCAGAGCTGCGCGAGCTGCCACGACACGTCGGTCAACCGGGCGCCCGATCGCCAGGCGTTCAGATCGATGCCTGCCGAACGCATTCTGGCAGCCATGGAAACCGGCAACATGATCACGATGGCCAACAATCGCTCCGCGGCGGAGCGCCGGGCCATCGCCGAGTTTCTCAGCGGCAAGTCGCTCGGCAACCCGCTCGTCACCACGCCGGCGGCGAAAGCCATGTGTCAGACGCCGACGGCGTTCGAGCGGACGCGGGGACCGCAGTGGACCGGGTGGGGGCACGACACGTCGAACAGCCGATTTCAGGCGGATGCCGGCCTGAACCCACGCGACGTCTCGCGGCTCAAGCTGAAATGGGCGTTCGCGTTTCCGGGTGATCTGCAGTCGTATTCGCAGGTGACGCTCGCGGGTGGACGCCTGTTCGTCGGCAGCTGGGGCGGCAAGGTGTACTCGCTGAACGCGTCCACCGGTTGCATCCACTGGTACTTCCAGGCACAGGGCGGCGTGCGGTCGGCGATCAGCGTCGGCCGCGTCGATGTGGCCGGGACGGCGCGCGACGTGGCGTTCTTCGGCGACGGCGCCGCCAACGTCTTCGCGGTCGACGCCGCGACCGGCGCCTTGATCTGGAAGGTGGACGTCGAGGACTTCCCGGTCGGCAGGATCAGCGGATCCCCGACGCTGCACCGCGGACGGCTGTACGTGCCGGTCGCTTCGGGTGAGGAAGGCGCCGGCGCCTCGCCAGCGTACGAATGCTGCCGGTTTCGCGGCAGCATCGTCGCCCTCGACGCGAGCACCGGTAAACAGGTCTGGAAGACCTACATGATCCCCGATGAGCCGAAGCCGACGACGAAGAACGCCGTGGGGACGCAGCTCTGGGGTCCGTCGGGCTCGCCGGTCTGGTCGAGCCCGGCCATCGACGAGAAGCTGAACGCGCTCTACATCACCACCGGCAACAACTACAGCGATCCGACGACCCCGCTGAGCGACGCGTTCGTCGCGCTCGACCTCCAGTCGGGTAAGGTGCTGTGGTCGGTGCAGATGACGCAGAAGGACGCCTACACGTCGGCATGCCGGCTGCCCGACAAGACCAACTGCGCGGTGTCGAACGGTCCCGACTTCGACTTCGGCGCGTCGCCGATCCTGGTGAGTCTGCCCGGCGGCAAACGCGCGCTCATCGCCGGCCAGAAGAGCGGCATCGTCCACGCGCTCGATCCCGACGAGCGCGGCAAGGTGTTGTGGCAGGTGCGCGTCGGCCAGGGCGGCACCATGGGCGGGGTGCAGTGGGGGTCGGCGACCGACGGGACCAACGCCTACGTGGCGCTTTCCGACATCGGTCGCGTCATGCTCGCCTACAGCACCAGCACGGACGCGGATCCGAAGCGCGGTGGTGGCATGTTCGCGCTGCGGCTGACGGATGGAATGATGGTCTGGTCCACGCCGCCGCCCGGATGCGGCACTCGTACGCGCTGCAGTCCAGCGCAGTCGGCCGCGGTCACGGCGATTCCCGGCGCCGCCTTCTCGGGATCGGTCGACGGCCACATCCGCGCGTATTCGGCCGCCGACGGAAAGATCGTCTGGGACTTCGACACCATCCGCGAGTACGAAACGGTGAACGGCGTCGAGGGACGCGGCGGATCGCTCGACGGCCCCGGCCCGGCGGTCGGTGGCGGCATGGTCTACGTCAACTCGGGGTACCCAACGGCGGGCGGCACACCGGGCAATGTGATCCTCGCGTTTTCCGTGGACGGTAAGTAAAGGTGCGAGGGTGCGGGGTGCGAGGGTAACGGAGTAGGGTGCGCGCGCAATTTTGATGGTGCCGCGGTGTGAAGATCTGGGCGGCTCGCACCGTCGCACCTCGCGCCTTCGCACCCTGTTTTCGAGCTAAGATCCGCGTCGATGCGACGCCTGACGCTCGCGTTTGCGCTGATCCTGGCGTCGTCATCGAATGCCGCCGCAGACTGGGCGTATGCCGCGAGCGACCATTTCGAGGTGTATGCCGCGGGCGGCGATCGTCAGGCGCGTGAGGGGCTGACCTACTTCGAGCGCGTCCACGCCTTCTTCACCGAGGTGATGAAGCTGGCGCCGCGCTCTGGCACCATCACCCGCCTCATCATCTTCTCCAGTGATCGCCAGTTCGCGCCCTATCGGCCGAACGAGGTCGCGTCGGCCTTTTATCTCTCCGGCCCGGACCGCGACTACATCGTGATGAAGTCGTTCGACGAGAATGCCAACCGCATCGTCATCCACGAGTACGCGCACTTGATCTTCCGCCACTCGGGGATACGTTTTCCGCTCTGGTTGAACGAGGGTCTCGCGGAGTTCTTTTCCACCGTCGCACCCGAGGGCGGGCGGATGAGCGTCGGCGCGGTGCCTCTGGACCGGTTGCAGTACCTGAACAACGGCGCGTCAATGATGCCGCTCGAGCGGCTCTTCGCCGTCGGAGCGGGCTCGCCCGAATACAACACGAGTACACACGCCGGGCTGTTCTACTCGCAGAGCTGGGCGTTGGCGCACATGCTGATGGTCGATCCGCGGTATCGTCCGAAGTTCGGAGAGCTTCAGCAGCGGATTACCGGCGGCATTTTGCCGGCCGCCGCATTCGCCGAGGTGTACGGGAAGACGCTGGCAGTCGTCGGTGCCGACCTGAGGAACTATGTGGGCCGCAGCCAGTACACATACTTCCTCACGGACTACCAGGAGCCGAAATCGATCGCCAAGGTACCGACGCGCGCCGTCGACGCGTTCGAGGCCGATCTCGTCGGCGCGAACCTGCTGGCCAGCATCCTCAATCGCGAGGGTGAGGCGCGCCTCGCGTTCGAACAGCTTGCCTCTCAACGGCCTGACGATCTGTCGCTCATCGAGTCGCGCGCCTATTTCGAACTGCGGCGCGGCCGGCGCGATCGGGCGCTGCTGTACTTCGCGCGCGCGTCGCAGCTCGGCAGCCGCAGCGCCGCGCTCTATCGAGACTACGCGCTGATCGAGCCGTCGCAGGCCGAGACCCTGCTCGCACGCGCGATGGCGCTGGCGCCCGAAGATCTCGAGATTCGAGTGCGATACGGACGGGCGCTCCTCGCACAACGGAAGGGCGCCGACGCCATCGCGACCCTGACGGCGGTGAAGGGAGACCCACAGGAGTTCAGCCTGTTTCAGGTCCTGGCCACGGCCTATATCCAGACGAATCAGTTGTCCGAGGCGAGAGAGGCTGCAGGACGGGCGGCAAAGTACGCGCAGCCAGGCGCCGAGGCCGAGTTCGCGGCGAGGCTGACGAAGTCCATCGACGATGCCGTCGCCTCTCGCGCCCGAGCCCAGCAGTCGGCCGATCGGTCCGGCGCGCCGCGAACCGCGTCCGCGCCGCCAACCGCGTCCGCGCCGCAGGGGGCCGCTTCGACATCGGCACCGTCTCGCGGGCCGATTGTGATTGTCGACGGTCGCATCACGAACATGTTCTGCGAGTCGAAGCCGGAGGTGCTCGAGGTCACCACACCGACGGAGAAGCTACGGCTGCTGATCGACAACCCGCTCGCGATCACCGTTCTCGGGAAGAGCAGCATCACCACCGATCTCGCGTGCGGCCCTCAGAACGTCCCGATTCGCGTCGGCTTCGACGCGACGGCCAACGCCCAGCGCAAGACGAACGGCAACCTCCGCAGGCTGGATTACAGGGTGGATGAGAAATAGGAGGTAGGCGGGACGCGCCTACCTGCCCGCTTCGATCAGGAGAACTGTCGTCCCCGCGTCGAGGGTCAGCGTCGCGTCGGTCGTTGCGGCGGGAATCAGACAGAACAGGCCCGCCGTCATTTCCAGAGCCACACCGCCGCCTGATGCTCGTGCCTTCCCGGTCACGACAGCCGCCACCCTGAGCTGATGCTCGTCCAGCTTGCGCGACGACGCTGCTCGCGCATGCCAGATGTCGGCATTGAACAGCCCGTGCCGCACGATCGATTCCCGCGCCATCGTGTTCCCGTCTTCGACGACGGCCGGCCGCGCCAGCGCTGGCTCCACGTCGGCGAAGTCGATGCTTGCGAGCGACTGCGGCACGTGAAGCTCCCGTGGCTTCCCGTCGAGACCGGGGCGATTCCAGTCGAAGACGCGATAGGTCGTATCGGAGTTCTGCTGGATCTCGAAGATCACGAGGCCAGCGCCGATCGCGTGGACGCGTCCGCTCGGCAGGAACATCGTGTCGCCGCGCGTCACGGGGATACGGTGAAAGCAGTCGGCCACTTCGCCCGAGGCGATCTTCGCTTCGAACACGGGCCGCGTGACACCGGGGCGGAGGCCGGCGAACAGTTCCGCTCCCGGCGCGGCGTCGGCGATGTACCACATCTCCGTCTTGGGCTCGCCGCCGAGCTCAGGGGCCCGGTGGCCGGGCGGGTGCACCTGCAGCGACAGCCGGTCGCGCGCGTCGAGGATCTTGCACAACAGGGGGAACCGCGATCCCGCAGCGGCTCTTGCGCCGCCCAGGATGGCGTCTCCATGCTGCTCCATCAGTTGCCGCAAGCTCGTGCCGGCAAGGGGCCCGTTGGCGACGATGCTCTCGTCGTCTGGACGATCGCTGATCTCCCACGACTCGCCGATCCGCGCGTCGGGAGGGAGCGGCTTGCCATAGAGGGATTCGATCATGCGCCCGCCCCAGGGCCGGGTCTTGAACAGCGGATGAAAGGTCAGGGGATAGAGGGTCATGCGCGCAGGCCGGAGCGTCTGGCAAGTATATGGCCCGCACCTGATAACCTGTAGGGAGTGACCCCGTCTGCACCAGCCACCCACCCTCCCGATATCGCGGAAAGCCATCCCGGCGCCACCCAAACGAAGCCGACGGTGCCGACGACGGCGCTCGGCGTGCTGGCGGCGATCAGCATTTGCCACTGCCTGAACGACCTGATGCAGTCGGTGCTGCCGGCCGTGTATCCGCTGCTCAAGGCCGCCTACAACCTGGACTTCGGACAGATCGGGCTCATCACGTTCGCGAACCAGGCGACGGCGTCGCTCCTGCAGCCGTTCGTCGGCACGTTCACCGACGTGAAGCCAAAGCCCTACTCGCTGGCAGTCGGCATGGGGTTCACGCTGATCGGGCTGCTGCTGCTCTCGGTGGCGCCGACCTACGGGATCATCCTCGTGGCCGTCGCGCTCGTGGGAATCGGCTCGTCGGTGTTTCACCCCGAGTCGTCGAGGGTCGCGCGGCTGGCGTCGGGAGGACGCCACGGCTTCGCGCAGTCCCTGTTTCAGGTCGGCGGCAACGCCGGCTCAGCGACCGGACCGCTCCTGGCGGCGCTCATCGTGCTTCCGTACGGTCAGCGCAGCATCGCCTGGTTCGGCGTGACTGCGCTGGCCGCGATGGCGATTCTGGCGCGTGTCGGCCGTTGGTACGCAGTGCACCTGACGAGCACGGCGCGCGCGACCAGCGCCCGGGTCCGTGCGACGATTTCCGGAAGGACCTGGATGGCGCTCGGCGTCCTCGTCCTGCTCGTGTTCTCGAAGAACGTCTACCTGGCGAGCCTGACCAGCTTTTACCAGTTCTACCTGATCGAGAAGTTCGGGCTCACGCTCTTCAGTGCACAGGTGCATCTGTTCGTGCTGCTCGGCGCCGTGGCGGCAGGCACGTTCATCGGCGGGCCGGTGGGCGACCGGATCGGGCGCAAGTACGTGGTGTGGGTCTCGATCCTGGGCGTGCTGCCGTTCACCGTGCTGCTGCCGTACGCGAACCTGTTCTGGACCGAGATCCTGACCGTCGTCATCGGCCTCATCCTCGCGTCGGCATTTCCGGCCATCGTCGTGTTCGCGCAGGAGCTCGCTCCCGGGCGCGTGGGCGCCATCTCCGGCATCTTCTTCGGGTTCGCATTCGGCGCGGGAGGGCTTGGCGCGGCGCTCCTCGGGCACCTCGCCGACGCCACCAGCATCGAGTTCGTCTACAAGGTGTGCTCGTTCCTTCCGGCGATCGGCCTCTTGACGTGGTTCCTGCCGAACATCGAGCCCAAGAGAAGATGAGAGAGAATCAGACAGCTATGCGCAAGATCCTGTGGCTCGCGGTCTTCTGTACGTTCGTCTCCTCGCTGCCCGGTCTGGCTGAAGCGGCGCCGAAAGTCACGCTCTCGCCGCGAGTCATCAAGGAGGGGCAGACGGTGACCGTGAGCGCTTCCGGGTTCACGCCGAACGGCCATGTCCTGGCGCATCTGGCCCGCCCCGATGGAAGCGAGTATCCGGAGATGCAGTTCATCGCCGATGCCCGCGGTAATGTCTCGCACGTCATCCGGATCATCCTGATCCAGATTGGCACTTACGAGCTGCAGATGGTCGACCTGACCTCCAAGGCCGTTGGCTCCTCGAGGTTCATGGTGGTCGAGGGCACGCCGCCGGCGGCAGGGACGCCGAAGACGGATCGAACGCCGCCCTCGTACTCCGGCACGTGGCAGGGGAGCATCTCGGGGAAGAACAAGCCGCCATCACAAATGGTTCTGGTGTCGCTCTCGGGCGGCGAGATCGGGGGAGTGGTCGGTACCGTGGCGTATCCCGCGCTCACGTGCGGGGGCGAGCTCTGGCTGCTCGATGTGACGGCCGATTCCGTGGTGCTCGGCGAGCAGATCACGTACGGGGAAGAGCGTTGCCCGACCCACGGCATCGTCACGGTGAAGCCGTCCGCCGACGGCGCGCTGGAGTTCCAGCGCCGCGAGGCCGAACAACCCGATGCGGCGCCATCAGTGGGCACCTTGCCGAGGCGTCTGTAGGCGAGCCCCGGACCCCGAGTCCCGGATCCCGGACCTAGAGATCTATCCCAGCGCCTTCAACAGATCCCGCTGCCGCACCATCCTCTGCGTCCGCTCGTCAGCAAACCGCTTGATGCCCGACACGATCGAGGGCACGTCGAGGTGCGCTTCGGCGATCACATCCGGCTCGAGACCGCCGGTGAGCCACTGATTGTCCCAGTCTGATGTCAGCGAATACTCGTCGGTGAGCGGCCCGACGTTCTTCAGCGGCCACATCCGCCGCGTGCCCGTGCTCACCACCATCAAGTCGTAGTACGCCTCGGGCGGGAGCACTGACGTCCTGTAGGTCTCGGGCTGACGGTCGAAGAGCTCCTCGCTGATCGCCGCGATGATCTTCACGTTGACACCCGCGTCCTCGAGCTTCGGCAAGGCGCTCACCAGGTTCGCGGTCGAGCTCGACCCCTGCGTGAGGACGTAGCCGTGTCGCGGCTTGCCGGGCGCGAAGTCGCGGATCACATAGAAGCCCTTCGCCGCCGCGCGCATATCGCTGTCGGCGAACGCGTTGCGGTCGGCAACCGGGAAGTCCGGACGCGCGACTTCGAGCGTGATGATGCCGACCCGCCGGTCGCGCGCCGCGATCTCGGCGGCGGCGAAATAGCCGGGCGCCACGTCGTTGTAGTCCCAGAAATTCAGATGAATCGCCTGCCCGCGCGGGAAGAGCTTCCACACCTGCGGTGCGAAGATGCCGAAGTGCGTGCGGCCGTCGGCGGCGGTTTCAGGGCCGGAGTGGCCGACCAGGATGTGCAGCACGCCCATCTTGAACCGGCTGTCCTGACTCTGCTGACTCCACACGCGTGCCGGCGTGTACATCAGCGGCGTGAAGGCGCCGTAGGTGCCGCTGATCGCCCAGACGCCGGCGAACTGCTCGGGATCGAGCGACGCGCTCTGGCTGACCATGCCGATAGCGGTCGAGACATTGCCGGCCTCCTGGATGGCCGCCTTGATGCGGGTTCCCAGCGGGTTCGCATCAGGGTCGTAGTGCCCCCACAGGCTGCCATGCTCCAGATTGATCGACTCCGACAAATCGGCCGCGATCGTGAGAAAGCGGTTGCCGGTGACGTAGTTCACCCACTTCACGATCTCCGAGATCGCGCGCCGCGTTCCGGCGATCTCCCCGGCCTTGCGGAACAGGGTGATGCTCGCTTCCTTTTCCGCGCCCGACACCGCGTTCCTGACCGTCACCTTCTGCGGTTCCACGGGCAGGTTCTTCGCGCGGAGGCGATCGTCGAGGAACGGATCGCGATCGACCGGTATCCTCAGCGGCAGGTCGTTGCGCAGGCTCTCGCCGATCTCGACGAGATGGTCGGCGAGCCAGTCGCCGAGGCCGTTCTTGTCGAGCACCGACATCGCCACGTCCATGTTGGTCTTGAACTGGAGCAGCCGTTCGCGCGCGTCCTTGACCGCTCCCTGATGGATCCCCTGGAACTCCACGCCGTACCGCTGTTCGAAGGTCCTGGCGAGCGCCACGAAGTACTCCGAGTTCATCTTCATGGCGTAGGGATGACTCGGATAGCCCACCACCTGCTCGCCGTGTCCGGGAATCCGGCCATCGGCCGCCGCCGGCCAGTAGCCCTTCACGGTCTTGCCGATCAGCACCATCGGCCTGCGATCTTTCGGATCCCAGTCCTCCATCGTCTTCAGCGCGTCCACGACCTGTCCGTAGTCGTTGCCGTCGTCGACGACGAAGACGTTCCAGCCGTAAGAGAGCCATTGATCGACGAGCTTGTATCCCGTGTACCTGCTGTTGATGACGCCGCCGATCAGCGAGTCGTCGATGCCGGCGTTGTTGTCGGAGAGCATGACGCGCAACCGCTTGCCCACCTGCAGGGCGATCGCCTGCGTCTTCAGCTCCTGGGCATGCCCCTCCGTCATCGCGAACTCGCCCTCGAAGGCGACGATCTTGGGGCCGGCCATCGAGGCGCCGGCGATGTCCCAGAACGCGGCCTTGCCGGCAGCAGTCGCTACGCCGATGCCCGATGGGCCGCCGTTGACGTCGTTCGTGACGTCGATGCTCTCGGCATGTCCGGCGAGCGCTTTGATCCCGCGCGCCTTCGCCTGCGCGAACAGCGGGTGGTCGGCGAGCCGGTGCTCCTGGAGGATCGTCCTCATGGCGCCGGCGCCGCGGCGGAAGCCGAGCGCGTCAATCGGCAGGATGGCGTCTTTCGGGTCGACGTAGTAGCGGCGGTTGCCGGTGGCGGCGTACCTCCGTTCGAGCGCCTGTCCCATGATCATCCACAGCGCATAGCACGTCGGGACGCAGTGCCCGCCTGCGAGCATGAACTTGTCGCTGTAGGGATGCTTCGGGCGCCGATAGTCGAAGCGCAGGCCGCCGAGCGCCGGGCCGGCGAGATGAGTGGCCACGTTGTAGGGCGTGTACGCGAGCGGTCCTCCAAAGTGACCGGTCTGCGCGTAGTTGCCCAGCAGGACGAGGGTCATCGACGTCACGAAGCCGACGTCTTCCAGGCGTTCCCGTTCGTAGGACGTGGTCAGCCGTTCGAGCGGGGACACACCCGCCTGTGCGCTGGTAGCCAATGCGAGCAACCTCCTCCTGAAGTCGACTCAGCATTCTGTCATGGCCACGCGACGGGGCCAACTTCATGAGGGTGCGAGGGTGCGAGGGTGCGAGGGTGCGACGGACGGAGGGGCGACGTGCCGCACCGTCGCACCCCGCACC
>Ga0075428_100009356_pt1 | contig 10870 bp, 9 predicted proteins | sample RhiMetdeltSRZDD2_FD_75291 | JGI IMG/M metagenome (GOLD analysis project Ga0075428, IMG submission 75291) | Populus rhizosphere microbial communities from Tennessee, USA - Rhizosphere MetaG P. deltoides SRZDD2 | ecosystem: Host-associated > Plants > Roots > Rhizosphere > Soil | place: USA... | reverse complement strand
AGCTGCTCGAGTCGGACGGGTATCAGCGTTCCACGTCGAAGCTCACGCTCGCCCTCGGCAAGACGATTCACGGGGAACCGTACTTCACCGACCTGGCGACAATGCCGCACCTGCTCATCGCCGGGTCTACCGGCACGGGCAAGTCGGTGGGGCTGAACTCGATGCTCACGAGCATCCTGTACCGCTCGACGCCCGATGACGTGCGGCTGATCATGATCGACCCGAAGCGCCTCGAGCTGGGCATGTACGAAGACATTCCCCACCTGCTGACGCCCGTGGTGATGGATGCGAAGAAAGCCGCCAACGCGCTTCGCTGGGCCGTTCGCGAGATGGAAGAGCGCTACAAGACCCTCGCCGCCGAAGGGGTCCGCAATATCGAGCAGTACAACCGGAACGTTCGGAACGTGCTGGCAGAGGGCGGGGCGTCACCCGACGATCCGGAAGCCCCCAAGCCCCTCCCCTTCATCGTCGTCGTCATCGACGAGCTTGCCGACCTCATGATGGTGGCCAGCAACGAGGTGGAAGAGTCGATCGCCAGGCTCGCGCAGATGGCCCGGGCCGTCGGCATCCACCTGATCCTCGCCACGCAGCGGCCGTCGGTGGACGTCATCACCGGGCTGATCAAGGCCAACCTGCCGTCGCGGATCTCGTTCCGCGTGTCGTCGAAGACCGACTCGCGCACGATCCTCGACGGCAACGGGGCCGAGCAGCTCCTCGGCCGAGGAGACATGCTCTTCCTTCCGCCGGCGTCGTCACGCTGCACCCGCCTGCACGGGCCGTACATCTCGGAACAGGAGAGCGCGCGGCTGGCCAGCTTCCTTCGCAAGCAGGGCAAGCCGGTGTTCGACGACACGATTACCGCCGAGGACGACAAGTCGGCGCCGGGCGGCCTCGAGTTCGAGAAGGACGAGCTCTACGACGAGGCGTCACGGATCGTCGTCAGCAGCGGGCAGGTGTCGATCTCGTATCTGCAGCGACGGCTGCGGATCGGGTTCAGCAGAGCGGCGCGCCTGGTCGACATGATGGAGAGCGAAGGGCTCGTTTCAGCGGCCGCCGGCGGCAAGCCGCGCGAAGTGCTCGTCGATCGCGGGTACTTCGAGGAAGTCGATGCGCAACTCCGGTAGAGCAAGGCTTGCGGGACTGCTGATTGCCGCGCTGGCGATCTGTGTCCGCGCAGAGCCGGCGTCTCCGGAAGCCGCCTACAAGGAGCTGATGGCGCGTGAATCGGCCGTGCGCGAGGAGCTGGCGGCAGCTTCCCTTTCCCCGCCGACTGCGGTCGTGCGAAAGGCGCGTGCGCTGATCGCCGACTACGAGGACCTCGCGCGCCGGAACCCGACGAGCGGATACAGCGACAACGCGCTCTGGCAGGGCGCGCTCCTCGCGTCGGACCTTTTCCGGCAGCTCGGCGAGCCGGCCGATCGCGTCACGGCGCGCCGGATGCTGCGGGTGTTGACCGACCGATTTCGGACGAGCTCACTCATTCTCAAAGTACCGGCCGTGCTGACAGCGCTCGAATCGGCGGCGCCGGCCCCCCGTTCCACGACAGCGGCGCCCAGACCGGTCCCGAAGGCGGTCACTCAGGCGCCGACGCCGCCGGCGACGCTCACCGACATCCAACGCGAGGTCCACGATGACGCCGTACGCGTGACGCTGCTGCTCGACAGCGAGACGCCGTTCACCACCGAACAGCTCGCCAACCCGGCACGCCTTTCGATCGACCTGCAAAACACGCGCGCGCTCTACGCGTTGAAGGACGCCAGGCTGACGTTTTCCGACGAGGTGGTGCGTCAGATTCGCGTGGGCCGGCAGGCCGACGCCCGAACTCGTGTCGTGATCGATCTCAATGGCGCCGCACGCTCCAGCGTGTACCCGATCTACAACCCTTACCGCCTGGTGATCGATTTCGAGCGCAATGGTCACGCGGACAAGACCACCTCGGTCGCGCGGGACGCCCGTCCGGCCACGAACGCGACGGCACCGTCGACTGCAGCAGCGTCATCCGCGGCGGCACGAGCCGGTGGTCCGCCCAGGGACGGCGCCGTACCGCTTGCGGGCGCCGCTCCCGGCAAAGCAACGACCAGGCCCACGACTGCGGCAACGCCCGCAGCAGGCCGCTCCGCACGCGGCACCCCGCCGCCGGCACCGCCCTCAGCCAACACGCGTGGCGGATTCTCGCTCTCGAGGCAGCTCGGTCTCGGCATCTCCCGCATCGTCATCGATCCTGGTCACGGCGGTCACGACCCGGGCGCACGATCGAACGGCCTCACCGAGGCGGAGCTTGCCCTCGACGTGGCGCTCAGGCTCGAAAGACGTCTGCTCGAGCAGAAGGATGTCGAAGTCACGCTGACGCGCCGCACGAGTGAGTACATCCCTCTCGACAAACGGACGGACATCGCGAACAAGGCCTCAGCCGACCTGTTCCTGTCGATCCACGCCAACGCGAGCGAGAACGACAGCGCCCGCGGCATCGAGACGTACTTCCTGAATTTCGCCCCCGACGCCGAGGCCGAAGCCATCGCGGCGCGCGAGAACGCCGGCTCCGACAAGACGATGCGCAACCTCCCCGACATCGTCCGCACCATCACCCTCAACAACAAGATCGATGAGTCGCGAGACTTCGCGAAGCTCGTTCAGGATCGGCTGTACGAAGGCCTGAAGAAGAACAATCGGCAGGCCAAGAACCTCGGGGTGAAGCAGGCGCCGTTTCAGGTGCTCATCGGCGCCGCCATGCCGAGCATCCTGGCCGAGATCTCGTTCATCACGCATCCGGAGGAGGCGACGCTGCTCAAGAGCGACAAGTATCGCGAGCACATCGCCGAAGCCTTGTTCAACGGCGTGATGGCCTATCAGAGGGCGTTGAAGAAGGGGGTGGAGGTTGTCAAGAAATAGCCGCAATTAGAAACCCCTAGCTTCCTAAGGGTTCCCGCCCTTGACGACCTCGACCGCCCCCGGGATGATGCGAACCAGCCATGCTGTCCAAGCGGTGCCCTATCTGCGGGTCAGTCGGCTTCGTCCAGAAAGAGCACGTGATTACAGCCACCACCGCAATCACGCAGTTCTATTGCATGTTGTGCAAGAAGGCGGTGCCAGAGAGCGCGACCGATACCAGCCTTACCGATCCGCCGCCAATCGAACCGCCAGACCGCTCACGCTCGAAGGCTCATGAATTCGACGAAACCGGCCTAACGGACCAAGAACGTCGAACCTCGAACGCCGGAACCGGGATCCTGGACCGTTGACCCGGAACCCGGAACGGGAGCCATTCACTCAGATTCCCAATCGTGCGTGGTCAGTTTCGATCGGCCCGGTGGCGGCGGCCTCTGCTCGCTTCTTGAGGTAGATGATGATCCCCCCGGTCACCAGCCCTGCGAGCGCTGCCAGCACCATGATCAGGCCGGCCACACCGATGGCGCCGACGATCACCTGCGGGTAGGTGATCTCGGGGGTGATCGGCGGCTGTTTCGCGACCTCGACGACGATCGGGTTCTGGAGCAGAAGGACCATGCTTCGTTAGACGCCCGACGGGTGTTAAGGCTCCGGCTTCAGATTGTTCCACTCGGACGCCGCGAGCGCGAGCTCCGCCAGAGTCCGTACCCCGACCCCGGTCGCTCCCTTCGGTTGATACGGCTTCGCCTCCTCGGCCCAGGCCGTGCCGGCGATGTCCATGTGCACCCAGGGGAGGCCGCCGGAGAACTCCTTGACGAAGAGCGCGCCGGTGATGGCGCCGGCAGGACGGCCGCCGGTGTTACTGAAATCGGCAATTTCGCTCTTGAACAGTTCCTTGTAGTCGTCGAACACCGGCATCGGCCACGAACGATCGCCGGCGCGGGCGCTGGCCCTGCGAACGTGCTCCACCCAGGCGTCCGGGGTGCCGAACAGGCCGCTCGTCGTCTTGCCGAGCGCCACCACGCACGCGCCGGTCAGCGTCGCCACGTCCACGAGGTGGGTGGCGCCGAGCTGGCGCGCGTACCACAGGGCGTCGCCGAGCACCAGGCGTCCCTCGGCGTCGGTATTGAGAATCTCGACGGTCTTCCCCTCGGCGCTGGTCAGCACGTCGCCCGGCTTGACCGCTCTTCCGCCCGGCATGTTCTCGGTCATGGGGACCACGCCGAGGCACCGGACCGGCAGCTGCATCCGCGCGATGGCCACCATCGCGCCGATCACCGCGGCGCCGCCCGACATGTCGTCCTTCATCTTGTCCATGTTCTCGGCCGGCTTGATCGAGATGCCTCCGGTATCGAACGTGATGCCCTTCCCCACCAGCCCGAGCACCGGGCCGCTCCCGGCGCCCGCCTTCGGCTCGTGCCGCAGCACGACGAGCCGCGGCGGCTCCTGACTGCCGCTGGCCACGCCCAGCAGCAATCCCATGCGCAGCGCCGCGATGCGGTGCTCATCGAGGACTTCGACCTCGAGGCCGGCGGCCCTCGCGAGCTCCGCGGCACGTTCTGCGAACATGCGAGGCGTCAGCCGGTTGCCTGGCTCGTTGGCGAGCTCCCTCGCGAGGTTGCTGCACTCGCCGAGAAGGCGGCCGCGCTCCAGCGCACGCTCCACAGCGGCGGACGATTCAGGAACCCGCAGAAGCGCCGTGTCGAGGAAGACACACGGCAACTCGTCGGTCTTGTAGCTCGCGCCCTCGAAGTTCGAGAGCGCGAGCCCCTCGGCCATGGCTTGCGCAGCCTGTTCGGCGCCGACCGGCGTGCCTGAACGGTGGATGAGCGCGACGCTCGTCACCCGGCGCTGACGTGCCGCCAGCCCGCCGGTGGCCGCCACTCGCCTGAGACGATCGGCCGTGAACGTCGCCCGAGGACCCGCCCCGACGAACAGCGCCCGGCGCATGCGACCGCCCGGCCAGGCGAGCGTCGCCACGCTGGCTTCGTAGAGCTTGCCCGTGAGCTCGTGCCGGTTGCGCGCCCGGCCTATCTCGCCGCCCGAGGCCGCGTCGAGACCGGGCTCATCGCCGAGATCGTCGTCTTCAAAGAAGGGAATGACCAGCAGCTCGGCATCGATCTCGGCGGTAGGTTGCGCAGTCAGCGTGAAAGCCGGGGTTCTGTGAACCTTCTGCATCGAACGGCGATCTCCGTACGGGCGCCGGGCGCGTGGAACGCCCCGGTAAATGCTGCACGAATCGGCATCAACTGCACCTCGCCGCTCCGTGCCTTGTGCTTGTTCAGCCGCAGGGTGCGGGCTTAGAATCGACGAGACTTGGCCAGGGGACTGTCATGATTCAACCACGATGCGCGCCATGTGTAGTCGCCGCGGTGTTAGGGTTCACCACGCTTTCCGGCGGCGCGCACGACGCGCAGCGGAACGATGACAAGAAACCCAGTCTATCACTCAAGACGGCACCGACCGCCGGCTTCTCCCCCTTGAAGGTGCGGGGCACGGTGGATGTCCGTGGCGGGGCCGACGATGCCCAGGAGTTCTATTGCCCGGCCATCGAGTGGGAATGGGGCGACGACACCAAGTCGACGAACTCCGAGGACTGCGATCCGTACGAGTCGGGGAAAAGCCAGATCAAACGCCGCTACTCCATGGAGCACATCTTCAACGAACCTGGCAGCTTCAACGTACGCTTCCGCCTCAAGCAGGGGAACCGCGTCGTCGCGAACACCTCGGCGGTCGTGCACGTGCGTCCTGGCCTTCGCGACGGCGGTTTTGACAACTGACGTCTCGGTCGACGCGGTGATGGCGGATCTACGGGCGCAGGTCCGCGAGCGGATCCGCGAGCACCTGCTCCGCCATGGCGCGTCGCGCGCGTTCGACGAGCGGGAGCTGTTTGCCGACGTCGATGCCCTGCTCCGGTCGGCTGTCGACGCCGCAACCCCGTCTTCTCTCCTGCTGCCCGAGCTCCTCGGCGACCCTGAGACCTGGCGACTCGACACCGCGATGCGCTATCGATCCCACCGCAGCGCCCTCGGCCCGCTCATCATCTTCGTGAAGCGGCGGCTGATGATGCCGATGTTGCGCTGGCTCTTCGAGTACAGCCGCGACAACTTCGAGCGGCAGCGCCGCATGAACGAGGTGCTGTGCGGCTGCGTCCAGGAGCTCGCGATCGAGACGGCGCGCCTGCGCCGGGAAGTTCGTCGCCTCTCGCAGTGAAGCTCGCCTTCGTCGTCCAGCGATACGGCGCCGACATCGCGGGCGGGTCGGAGGCCCACTGCCGCGAGCTCGCCGAGCGGCTGGCCGGCCGGCACGGCATCACCGTCCTCACCACCTGCGCGCGCGACTACGTCACCTGGGCGAATGCGTTCCCGCCTGGCGACACACACGAGGGCGGCGTGCTGCTGCGGCGGTTCCCGGTTGCACGGCGCCGGCGTCTCAAGGTCTTTGCCGATCTCAGCGACGAAGTGTTCGCCGGCCCTGCCCCGCGCGACACACAGGACGAGTGGTTCCGGGAGAACGGCCCGGATGCACCCGCGCTCATCGACCATCTGCGGACCCATGGCGGCTCCTACGATGTGATCCTGTTCTGGGCTTACCGCTATTTCCACTCGTACTTCGGGCTTCCACTCGTCGCGGACCGAGCCGTGCTCGTACCGACCGCCGAAGACGATCGCGCCATCGATCTCGACGTGCTCGGCGACTACTTCCGCCTGCCGGCCGGCTATCTCTTTCTCACCCCCGAGGAGGAACGGCTCGTGTCCACTCGCGCGGGCAGGCCGCTCCGTCCGTCCGAGATCATCGGCAGCGGACTCGAGCCGCCGGCGGCGCTCGATACGCGCGCCATCCTCGACCGTCACGGCATTCCGCCTGAGTACGTGCTGTATCTGGGCCGCGTCGACCGCAACAAAGGATGCGACAGCCTGCTCGAGTATTTTCAGGCGTTCGCCGATCGCTCCGACGCGCCGGTGCTCGTCCTGGCTGGACCTGCAAAGATGCTGATCCCCGCGCACCCGCGCATCCGCGCGCTCGGCTACGTTCCGGACGATCTGCGCGATGCGCTGCTGGCCGGCGCACGGGCGCTCATCGTTCCCTCGCCGTACGAAAGCCTCAGCATCGCGCTCCTGCAGGGGTGGAACCACGGTGTGCCGGCGCTGGTCAATGCGCGCTGCCGCGTGCTGGATGGGCAAGTACGCCGGGCCAATGGCGGACTCTCCTATCGATCTGGCCGCGAGTTCGAGGCCGCGCTCGCCTACTTGCTGTCAGATCGGACCGCGCGAAATGCGTTCGGACGTCAGGGGCTGGCTTACGTCAATCGTGAGTACCGCTGGCCGACGGTGATCGAGCGGGTGGAGCGATTGCTCGACGCTGTTTTGAATCGGACAATGCGCCGCTGAGGCTCGTGCCCGTTGCTCCGTTTCCTCCGTGTTAGACCGTTACCTCCGTCAACTCCGATCCTCGGCTGCGATCGTCGTGCAAGCGGTGACACAATGCCCATGACCTTCCAGCCATGAACTTCGAATTCGGCGGCGACATCGCCTGGCGACCCACTCCTGAGTACATCGAGAACAGCCGCCTTCAGGCGTTCATGAAGCGACACGGCATCCAGCACTACGACCAGCTGATGCGACGCTCGATCGACGAGCCCGACTGGTTCTGGCCCGCCGTGCTCGACGACCTCGGCATCGAGTTCTACCGGCCATACACTCGGGTGCTCGACACGTCGCGCGGCATCGCCTGGGCGCGCTGGTGCGTCGACGGCCGGATGAACATCGTCCACAACTGTCTCGACAAGTGGATGGGAACCGAAGTCGAGGTTCGCATCGCCCTGCGATCGGAGAACGAGGCCGGCGACATCAGCACGCTGACCTATGGCGAGCTGACACGGGAGGTCGGGCGCTGCGCAAACGCGCTGAAGACGCTCGGTCTGACGCGCGGCGATCGCGTGGCGATCTTCATGCCGATGTGCCCCGAGCTCGTCGCCGCGTTCTTCGCCGTGATGAAGCTGGGCGGCATCGTGCTGCCGCTGTTCTCCGGCTACGGGCCGGAGGCGGTCGTCACGCGGCTGCGCGACGCCGACGTCTCAGTCGTCTTCACCGCCGATGGCTTCATGCGGCGCGGCCAGCGAGTCGACATGAAGGCGGTGGCTGATGCCGCCGTCGACGCTGTGCCTTCCGTCCGCCATCTGGTGGTCGCCGCCCGCATCGGCGTCGACGTGCCGATGCGCCCTGGCCGCGACTGGCGCTGGAGCGACCTCGTGGCACGTCAGGACGCCGAATGCGGCACCGAGGAGACCGACGCGGAAGATCCGCTGATGATCATCTACACGTCGGGCACCACGGGACGCCCGAAAGGCGCCGTGCACACGCACTGCGGCTTTCCCGTCAAGACCGCGCAGGACATGGTGCACGCCTTCGACGTGCATCCCGGCGAGTGCATGTTCTGGGTGACCGATATCGGCTGGATGATGGGGCCCTGGGAGATCATCGGGATGACGCTGCTCGGCGGCACCTTCGTCGCCTACGACGGCGCGCTCGATTATCCGGGACCCGGCCGACTCTGGCAGATCGTCGAGCGCCACCAGGTGAACGTCCTCGGCGTGTCACCCACGCTCATCCGCTCGCTCATGGGCCACGGCGAGGCCCCGGTGCGCGCTCACTCGCTCGCGTCGCTGCGCATCCTCGGGTCCACCGGCGAGCCCTGGAACCCGGAGTCGTGGCGCTGGCTCTTCGAGGTGGCCGGCGGCAGCCGGCTGCCGATCATCAACTACTCGGGCGGCACGGAGGTCTCGGGAGGGCTCGTGGCCGGCAACGTGCTGACGCCGCTCAAGCCCGCGGCGTTCGCGGGTCCGCCGCCCGGCATCGCCGCCGACGTCGTCGACGACGCGGGCCGATCCGTGCGCAATGCAGTCGGCGAGCTCGTCGTCCGTGCCCCGTGGATCGGGATGACGCGCGGGTTCTGGCGCGACGCCGAGCGCTACGAGCAGACGTACTGGTCGAGGTTCCCCGGAACGTGGTTACACGGCGACTGGGCAGCCATCGACGACGACGGCCTCTGGTACATCCTGGGGCGCTCCGACGACACGATCAAGATTGCCGGCAAACGTCTCGGCCCCGCCGAGGTGGAGTCGGTGCTCGTGGAGCACCCGGCGGTGCTCGAGGCGGCAGCGATCGGCGTGCCCGATGCGCTCAAGGGACAGACGCTGGCCTGCTTCTGCGTGCTGCGCCCGGGAACAGAGGGCAGCGACGCCCTCGTTGGCGAGCTCCGGGCGCTCGTGGTCGAGCGCCTCGGCAAGCCGATGCGGCCTCAGGCCATCGAGTTCGTCGGTGAAGTACCGAAGACGCGGAACGCGAAGGTCATGCGACGCGTCATCCGCGCAGCGTATCTCGGCGAGCCGCTCGGCGATCTCTCGTCGCTCGAGAATCCGCAGTCGGTCGACACGATTCGCCGCGTCGCCCGGAAACCGACGCGATCGTGAGCGTCACCGCGCGACGCCGCCAGACCCCTGTCCCTGACCGGGCTGGCGGAAACGGAAGAAGCCCGACTGGTTGAAAGTGGCGCCGACGTGCACGCGCTGAATGTTGTCGAGTAGCCCGAGGTTGTAATAGTCCTGGCCTCCGTAGTATCGGACGAAGAACCCCCACCCGCCCTCCCGGGTCGGGAAGCACGACGCCTGCGCCGTGATGGCCACCGGCCACACCGAGTCGGGATGTCCCGCAATCGCCTTGATGGCGCCCATCGCCTCCGCCCGTTTGGGACACCAGGAGATCTCGCGGCTGGCGATCGAGGCCGCGAACTCGGTGCGCGCCCGGCCGTAGAGGTCTTCCATCTCGTCATCTATCCATGCGCGCGGGTGATACTCGAAGTCGACGCGGAACCCCCACTCGCGCTTCGCCCACAGCTGATCGTCGAGAATGTTCCGGCGATAGTTCATGCCGACGCGGAGGTAGTTGGTCGAGAAGCTCCCGTCGTGCTTGTTGACCTCGCGTTCCTCGGGCAGCGGGTCCGGCGGCACGCAGTCCTCGCCGACGCGCTGCTCGTCATCGAAGAAGCACCCATCCTGACCGTTCGAGTGGTGGCCGCCCGTGAAGTGCACCTCCCACAGCGAGACTCGAGAACCGGCGTCTCCCCCGGCGGCCGTGCGACCTGCGGCGAAAGCACTGGCGACGGCGCTGACGTTTCTCGCCCAGATCACCTGAAAGTTTCCACGCGGCATGTACGAGGGCGTGCGCACCGGGTTCGAGACCTGATCGAACATCCGGAGACGCACGGCCGGCGTGCCGGTAATCGAGAACGCGACGTTCTTGGGGCGCTTCGCCTGTTGCGTGAGGTCGATCAGGTCGGTGAAGTTCTGATACGCCACCAGGTGCGGCTGGATGTCGGCCTCGAACACCGTGTCCTGCTTGAGCGCGAAGAACACGTCGGTGCCTTCGAGGAACGGCACGAGGGCGCCGGCATTGGTGACGGTCGCTCGCGGGTCCTTCCGCTCGGCATCGCCCTGAGCAACAGCCGGAGCGGCACTCGCGAACCACGCGACGAGGAGCAGCACAGCACTGGTCGGACAATTCGTCGATGACATGGCGTGAGCCGAGTGGACACGGCTGCCGGAATTGATAGCCGCGGGTCTTGTTGGGGAGGAAACGAATTCTACGGGACTTCCGAACTCAGCTCGAACCGGCCATCGTCTCCGCAGCGAAATGTGTGCTCGCGAACAACGGCCGTCAACGGCAGCGGGCCGTAGATGTGCGGGAAGAGCTCCGCTCCGCCCTCCAGGTTCTCGTCGACGATCGGCGACGGGACCTGCGCGGGATCGATCTCGAGGAGGACGAGCCCCTGGCGGCCACGGAAGAGCCGGTTCGCCACCGGCACGACCTGTCGACGATACGAGCAGTGGATGAACCCCTCCCGCGCGAACGCCGCCGGGCGGTAGACGCCCGCCGCTCGCGCGTCCCGCAATTCCTCCCCGGAGGTGATGTGAAAGAGCGGATCC
>Ga0075428_100009352_pt1 | contig 10873 bp, 7 predicted proteins | sample RhiMetdeltSRZDD2_FD_75291 | JGI IMG/M metagenome (GOLD analysis project Ga0075428, IMG submission 75291) | Populus rhizosphere microbial communities from Tennessee, USA - Rhizosphere MetaG P. deltoides SRZDD2 | ecosystem: Host-associated > Plants > Roots > Rhizosphere > Soil | place: USA... | reverse complement strand
AGCCGCGACCAGTCATGTCGCGACAACAGGGTCGCCGCCCATGAGGCGACCAGCGCCGCTCCGGCGATGTACCAGGAAAACGCCCACGCGTACGGATGCGCGACAACGGGTGGCGCCCCGCTGAAGAGGGTCGCCGTGACGCCAACGAAGAGCAGCAGCGCGCAGCCGTGCAGGCCCAGGTACGCGAGACGAACGCGCGAAGGAAGCGGGCGTTCTTCGCGCAGCGCATCCGCGATGAGCCGGGTGCCCCCGGACAGCAGCGTCACCACCGAGATCGCGATGAAGAGCCGGAGCAGCTGCGGGGAGTGTCCAACGAGGTTCGCCAGAGGAGCGGCAACGCGATCGACATCCTCGGTGTCGTAGCCGACGGTGATGACGAGGATCTCCGCGGCAAGCAGCAGCAACAACCCGAGCTGCGGCACGTTATGAGAAGCGTCAGGAACGGCGGGCGCCAGGGCCCGCGACACGGTCATTTCGAATCTGCTGCGATTCAGTTGTGGCGGGCAGCATTACCGAGGAGAGCGAGGGCGCATCGAGCAACTGCCATGCCGCAGATGTCTGCCGGCGCGTGAAGTGACGAGCCTCGAAGTAAGCTCCTGCGGCCGCTTCGCTTAAGTGAAGTACTGGATCGGCGCTCGGCGCCGGGTCGCTCGGCGAACCGACGACGATGCTCCCCTATGGATGACTTTCGTCGCCCTCGAGGACGTCTTGGGTTCCGTCGGCGTCGAACCCAGGCAACGAAAGAACGCGCTGTCGTTTCGGGAGAAGCCCGCGCAGCTCGACGATAACGGGCCCGGCCTTGAGAGAAACACGCCTTCTCATCGTTGCCACGAGCTGCGCGACCCGACGCTCAAGGCCACACTCTCTCCGAGTTGTGCCGCAACACCGAGGTGTAAACCCTGCGAGATAGTATCCGCCGCGGCGCGTCGGAGCTATAGTTTGGACATCTTCATCACTCGACCATCCTTTGCCGGCGGCGGTCTGACAACAGGCTGCCGCCGGTTTTGCTTTTCAGGCCATTCGGATCACTCCTCGCGGCGCACCTGATGCGCCGCCTTGTCGGCGCGCAAGCCGAGGAACGCCGCGTGCCGGAGGTGATGATCCGCGGTCCACTCCACGAACCGCACCTGCGCAACGAGCGACGGACGCACCCATTGCATCTCAGCCATCTGCTCCGGTGTCACGCCTGCGCCCCACCGTGACGGCCGGCTGCTCGGGAGGTCCGCGAACGGACAGCTCGCCGTGTGAAGCGGCCTCAGGGCCGCGAACACCTCGCGCCGCACGTGCGGCGTGAACCCGGCCCGCACCTTTCCCGCAAAGCGCAGCGCACGGACTTCGTAGACGCCCACCAGCACGGCATCCACGCCGGCTGGTCCCGGACGATAGCCGCCGATCACGAACTCCTGCTGACGATCGAGCTTCAGCTTCACCCAGGCCATGCCGCGGGCACCAGCCATGTACCGAGCGTCACGGCGCTTTGCCACCACGCCTTCCAGGCCTATCTGCCGGACGGCAGCCGTCACCTGCTCCGCTGTGCCCGGGAGCACCGGCGAGAGCAGCAGCCCCGACCCGGTCACCACCGCAGGCAGCCTCTCCTTCCGCTGGTCGAGCGGCAGGCCGGTGAGATCGATCCCATCGAGGTGCAGCAGGTCGAACGCGTAGAACACGATGTGATGGTCGCGATGTGCGGCGCCATGCTGGAGCGCCTGAAAGGATGGTCGGCCTGTGCGATCGACCGCGACGATCTCGCCGTCGAGCAACGCCCGGTCGGCATGGATCCGCCGGGCCGCTTCCTGCACGCCAGGATAGGCAGCCGTCAGATCCTTGTCGTTGCGCGACCGGATGCGAACGTCGCCTCCGTCCTTGCGGATCATCGCCCGATAGCCATCCAGCTTGGCCTCGTAGAGCCACGCCGGCCCTTCCGGGAGCGTCTTCACCAGCGTGGCAACCATGGGGACGACGAACGCCGGCGGGGAGCCACGAGGGCGGGATGCGGGCACGCCTGACATTGTGGACGACCGGAGTCGTCTGCGCGGATCTGTCTACTTCGCGGCGACGAGTGCGGGGCTGCCCTTTCGCTGCGACTTGCCACCGGCAGCGACGGACGGTTCGGCATCGCGCGCCTTGCGCTGGGCCGAATCCAGCGCCGTGCGCTGGACCTGATCCAGGCGCGAGCAGCAGTACGGGCAGGCCTTCCAGTGTTCCATCACCTTGCGGTCGCACGCCGGACAGGCGGGCGCCAGACGGCAGGCACACACCGGGCACGCAAGAAAGTCCGGTTCGCTCACCGTGCCGCAGGAGGGGCAGACGTCTGCGGCACCCTGATCGACCTCGTCGATCTCGATTACCCTGAACAGCTCCGCGAGCGTCGTCTTCCCGGCGCGCACCTTGTTCAGCGCGGCCGTGAGCAGCGTCTCCATGCCGTCGGCGAGGGCCTCGCGCCGGATCTGGAGCTCGGGGGCGTCGGCGGCCACGAGCTCACGGATCGCCGGAGAGAAGGTGAGGATCTCGAAGATGCCCGTCCGCCCCTTGTAGCCGGTCCCGTTGCACATGACGCAACCGGCGCCGACGAAGCACTCGAGCGTCGCCATGTTCGTCAAGCTCCCGAGGCGCGCGATGTCGGCTTCGGTCGCCTGCGACGGCTTCTTGCAGTGCTGGCACACCGCCCGCACGAGCCGTTGGGCGATGATGCCATTCACCGCCGAGGCGATCACGTAGGGGGGCACGCCGATGTTGCGCAGCCGCGTCACCGTCGCCACGGCGTTGCTCGTATGCATCGTCGACAGCACCAGGTGGCCGGTGATCGACGCCTGCAGCGCGATGTTCGTCGTCTCGGCGTCGCGCATCTCGCCGAGCATGATCACGTCCGGGTCCTGCCGCAGCAGCGCGCGCAGCATCGATCCGAAGGTGAGGCCGATCTTGTCCTGGACGGCGGTCTGGTTGATGCCGGCCAGCTCGTACTCGATCGGGTCTTCGATCGTGGCGATGTTCCGCTCGACCGAGTGCAGGCTGTTCAGCATCCCGTACAGCGTGCTCGTCTTGCCCGCGCCGGTCGGGCCGGTGACGAGGACGATGCCCTGAGGACGCTCGATGAGCGCCTGGATCCGCTCGAGCGCGACACCATCGATCCCCATGGACTCGATCGGGGCGGTGACCTTGGTGGAATCGAGGACGCGGATGACCACTTTCTCGCCGTAGGGACCGGGCACGGTCGACACGCGCAGGTCGAGCGATTTCTGTCCGACCTTGATGGCGACGCGGCCGTCCTGCGGCAGGCGCTTCTCGGCGATGTCCATGTGGGCCATCACCTTGATGCGGGAGATGACGGGACCCTGCACCCACTTCGGCGCCTCGAGCGCCTGGCGCAGCAGGCCGTCGACCCGGTTACGAACGAGGAGGGCCCCCTTGCGCGGCTCGATATGGATGTCGGAGGCGCCGGTGTCCACGGCCTGCGACACGATCAGGTTGACCATCCGGACGATCGGCGCCGACTCGCTGCGCCGGCGATCGTCGACATCCTTCGTCTCGCCCTGCTCCTGCAGGACCTCGATCGGCAGATCGCTGGCCATGCCCTTGACCAGGTCGTCGATCGTGTCGCCCTTTTCCTTGTGGTAGTGGTGCTGGATTCCCTTCTTGATGTCGCTGACGGTGGCCAGCAGCGGCACCACCGTGCAGCTCGACGTGAAGCGGACGTCCTGCAGCGCCTCGAACTTCAACGGGTCCGCCATGGCGAGATGCAGCTCCTTCTGGAGCACCGCCACCGGCAGGATCATGTGCTTCTTCGCGAGACGCTCTGGTACCTCCTGCAGCGCCTGCGCCGAGATCGACATCGCCGTGAGGTCGATGAACGGGATGCCCATCTGGTCGGAGAGCGCCCGCGCGATCTCCACCTCGGACGCGAGGCCGAGGCGCACCACCGTCTCGCCGAACCGCTCGCCGCGCTTGTTCTTCTGCTCCTGCAGGACCCGAGGCAGGTCTTCTTCCTTCAGAAGACCGGCTTCAACCAGGAGCTCGCCGAATCGCTTCTTGGATGTGCTCATGCGCCCGGGTCACGCCGCCGCCGCGATCACCACGCCATGCCGACGGCGACGGTCACCTGCGAGAACTCGACGGTGACGGGGTTGAACGCCCGCCGGTAGCGGTAGGAGATGTCGACGAAGGCCTTGCCCGATGCGCCGTTGACGCCGACGAGAATCTCTCCGAGCGGTTTGTTGATCGAGGTCTCGCCGGCGTTCATGACGCCGTCGTTCAGGCCGGTGAGGGTGTAGAAGAAGTCGCTCACGTCGCCGAACTCCAGCTCGGTGATGCGCCGCTTCAAATTGATGATGCCCAGCCCGCCACCGACGTAGGGCCGGAATTTCATGTCCGAGGGCAGGAGGTACTTGCCGCCCATCGTGAACGTCAGCGCGCGGTCGCGCCCCGTGAACACGTCGTCGAACATTTCGCCGGCGGTGACCAGATGCCCTCGCATCGTCTCGGACATCACGTTGTTGACGAAGGAGAAGTTCGCGTACGCCTGGACGTCGTGGTGGACGCGCTCGCCGTACTCGACGGCGATGGTCGGCGTCGGGTGCTCGAAGTCCAGATTGAACGCGGCGCCGCCGACGGCGGTCAGATAGCCTTTGGGAACCGGGGGAGGCGGCGTGTCCTGTCCCAGGGCGGACGTGGTCATGGCGAGGATCACCGCGGGCACGAACGGCAGCGTCTTGACGAAGTTCATTGAAAGCAAGCTCCTGTGGCGCGACTGCACCGAGAGAGGACACACTCGGTCCTGGAGGCGCATCCGACGCGCCCGGTGGCCACCGGCCGTTCGTGCTACCCCGTATTCTCCGTGTCGGTCGGGCCAGCCCGGCGCTTTACCCTCAGCTCGCCGCCGCCCGCGCCGACTTCGCCAATATCCTCTCGCAAAACGACTTCCCGCCACGAGCCCGATGTCCGACCCACCGGGCCGGCGCCGGCTCTGCCGGAGCAGACGGCATCTTCCCCTGGGGTGCAGACAGGACAACAATGGCCCCTAACGGAGGTAGAACATGCTCGGAATTCTCGGCTGGGCCCTCTTCGGGTTGATTGTCGGCGCACTGGCCAAGCTTGTGATGCCAGGCCGGGACCCTGGCGGCATCATCGTGACGATGCTGCTCGGGATTGCCGGCGCGGTGCTCGGCGGCTTCGCAGGGCGAGCGATGAATCTTTACGGGCCGAACGAAGCCGCCGGCTTCGTGATGTCCTTCATCGGCGCTGTTGTCCTGCTCTGGATCTATCGTCTGATGGTCGGGAGGAAGACGGTCGCCCGCCCGTAGACCTGCGATCTGCAATCAAGGCACAATGCGAGGTGCGGTGTCCCCGGTCGCACGCGGCGCGCGCGCGGCCCGGGCATCGCGTACCGGCCTGCTGCTTTGGCTACGTTACGTATCCCCCTCGGTCGGGCGTCGCTTCTCGCCTCTTCTGCCATCCGTGAAGCCGCGCGCGTGGGCATCCCGGCGCAATCGGTCACCCCGGTCGGCGGTGTCCGGCGGTTCGCTCCCGACGTCGCCGACACGGCGCTGCTCGCTGCGTTCGCCGCCACGCACCAGGCGGACGTTCTCGAACGGTTCTCAGCGCTCCCGATGGTCACGTCGATCCTGGATCGGAACTCCTCCGCCGTGCGTCTGGACACGGTCAGGGGTGCCCTCACCGTCTACGTCGCCAACCCCGAGACGGCCGGCGCCGCCATGGTCTGGCACACCGGCTCGCGACGGCATACCGCAGCCCTCGCGGAGCGCGCCGCGAGGCGGGATCTCGTCTTCACCGACGGCGAGCTCCGGCGGCGCAACGGATCGGCGCTGACGGTCATTACGGAAGAGGAGCTGTACCGCCTCCTGGAGCTCCCGCTGATTCCACCCGAGCTGCGCGAGGGAAGCGGCGAGATTGCCGCGGCCGACCACGGGCGTCTCCCCTGCCTCGTGTCGACCGGGCACGTGCGCGGCGACCTGCACATGCACACGACGTGGAGCGACGGGCGCGACACGGTGGAGAGCATGGTGTTCGCCGCACACGCGCTCGGGTACGAGTACGTGGCAATCACCGATCATTCGGAGCGCGCCTGGTCCTCCCGGCGCCTCTCTGCCGCCGATATCCCGCGCCAGCGCGCGGAAATCGACGCCGTTCGCCAGGCGTTCTCCGGGTTCACGATCCTGCACGGCGTGGAGGTCGACATCATGCCCGACGGCTCGCTCGACTTCGACGACGAGGTCCTCGCCGGATTCGACATCGTCCTCGCCTCGCTCCACGACCAGGCCGGCCAGTCGAGAGAGGAGCTGACCGCACGGTACCTGGCGGCAATCCGCCATCCGCTCGTCAACGTCATCACCCACCCTGCCAACCGGTCGCCGGCGTTCTCGGACGGCTACGACGTGGACTTCGATCGCATGATCGCCGCGGCCGTCGAAAGCGGCACGGGGCTGGAGATCGACGGCGCCCCGGGGCACCTGGACATGGACGGCGCGCTCGCCCGGCGTGCGGCGCAGGCAGGCGTGACGGTGACCATCGACAGCGACTGCCACCGCTCCGATGCGCTCGCCCGCCAGATGCGATACGGCGTCGGCACCGCGCGCCGCGGCTGGATCGAACCGCACCACGTGCTCAACGCGCGCAGCGTCGAGGACGTCCGTCGCTTCGTCGCTGACAAACGTGCCGGGCGCTAGGGTCGCGGCGGCAGTCCTGGTGGCGACGATCGCCTTCGTCGCCTACTCGCGAACCCTTCTGCCAGGAGTCGATCTCGGCGACACGGGCGGATTCCAGGCGGCGGTGACATGGCCCGAGACGACCGCCCGACAGGCGTACCCGCTCTACTATTCCCTCGCCACTCCCTTCGTGAAGGTCGCGAGCCCGGGCAATCCGGCGAGAGGGCTCAACCTCTTTTCCGCAGTCTTCGGCGGCATAGCCGTCGGCCTGCTCGCATGGGCGATTGCCGGCGCCTCGCGATCGATCGCCGGCGGGGTCGTTGGCGCGCTGTTCCTGGCCTTCTCCTACACGTTCTGGTCACAGGCGATCATCGCCGAGGTCTACACGCTCCACCTCGCGCTGGTTGGCGCCTCGCTCGCCGCGTTGCAGGCGTTTCAGGTCAATCCCACGCGAGCGCGTCTTGCCGCCTTCTGCGCGATCTACGCGCTGGCATTCGGCAACCATCTCTCGACGATCCTCCTGTTCGTCCCATTCCTGGCGTTCGTGACGACCGCGCACGGGAAGCCGCGCGACTTGTTCCGCCCCGCGGTCGTAGTGATGGCGCTGGTGATTGCCGGCGTGGGCGCGCTGCAATACACGCCCAACTTCCTGGCACTCTGGTCGTCGATCGAAGCGCCTGCGCTCGCGCGCGACCGGGTGGCCGTCTTCTGGTTCGACGTGACCAAGGCGGACTGGCGGGCGACGATGGTGCTCGGCGCCCAGCCGGCTGCCGACCGCCTCGCGATGTGGGCGTGGGACGCACGCCAGCAGTTCGGGTTGGTGGGAGTGCTCCTGGCCGTTGCCGGCGCGATCCGCCTCTGGTGGCTGTCCAAAGCGTGGGCCGTCCTCGTGTGGCTCGCTTATGCGATCAACACCGCCTTCGCGATTACCTACAACGTCGGCGACGCCCACGTCTTCTTCCTGCCGGGCCACTTCTTCACGGCGTTCGCTATCGGCGCCGCGGTATCCATCCCGTCGCCGGCGTCGGCTACCGGTCAGGGAGGGCGCCGGCCGGTCCTGCGGGGACTCCAGGCGGCAGCGGCGTCGATCGCCGTCGCATTGGCCGCCTCGCGCGGATGGGATACCTGGCCGGCAGCGGATCGTCACCGCGACACACGCGGCGAGCAGCTGGCGGCGCGGACGTTCGGCGGCCTCTCCGACCAGACCGATCTGCTCGTGGCGCGAATGAACTGGGACCAGGAAAACGCGCTGATCTACGCCGCGCGGTTCGAGCGGCCGGATGTCGCGTGGGTTCGTTTGCTGCAGGTGCTTCCGCACTTCCCGCGCCTGGTCGCCGACAACCGATCCATCGGGCGCGACATCGTCCTCACCGCCGACGCGGCGTCGACCGTGATGGCGGCGTACGACGGGTTCTTTCCACTCGTCCGCGACGACGCCGCGCCCGCGCCGGGGCTTTCCGATTCAGTCGAACGCATCCCGCGCGGTACTCCGTACGTGCTCACCGTGCTCGCGCCGGTCGGCGCGCACCGCTACAACGCCGCCGACGTGGAACGCGCGATGCGGCAGCTGGCCGGCGGCCGTGACATCACACCTCCTGCCGCGCCGTATGAGGTGATCGCCGGATTGAGCGGCGAGACACCGGCGTTCCGCCGCTCCTCTGCCCGTCCATTCCGCGAGCAGACGACGCTGCTCGGCGATCGGCTTACGATTCGAATGGACGCGTGGCTGCCCTCCGACACGTTCCGCCGCGGAGGGTTCGGTCACGTGCTGCGGGGCCGGGAGCCGGTCCTGTTCATCGAGCGCGGCGCCAGCCTGGTCTGGTTCTCGGCAAACGGCTCGCCGGTCGTCGCCTATGCCGGCGGTCTGTATGCGCCGCAGCCCCGGTTTCGCATCCCCGTCAGCAATACACAGTTCGCGTCGCGTTGAACCGAGCCCCCCGTTTCTCCGAAGCCCGAAGGCGAAGTGTTATCGTAGTGATGTGAGCGCCTCGAGGAACCGTGTCCACGCGCACGCCGCCTGCGCTCTAGCTACGGCGGCACTCGCCCTCTCCACGCTGGAGGCTCAGCCCCGCCCGACCGCCGAGGCGCTGGCCATGCGGCTGCAGGAGCACTACCGGCTGATCACGGACTTCGAAGCGGACTTCGTGCAAACGCTCCGCAGTGGCGCGCTGCGCACGCAATCGCGCGGCCAGGGGCGCGTGTACGTCAAGAAGCCTGGCCGGATGAAGTGGGTGTACGAGAAACCAGAGCGCAGCGAGATGACCTGGGACGGTCAGAAGTTCACTCTCTACTACCCTGACAGCAAGGAGGCGACCGTCAACGACGTGTCCGCCGAGGACCAGTCCTCAGCTTCCCTGCTCTTTCTGGCGGGTAAGGGCGATCTCGTGCGCGACTTCATCCCGATGAGCGCCGAAAGCACGGTCGCCGGCGCCGTCGCCCTGCGTCTGACGCCACGAAAAGCCGAACCGGATTTCGACTACTTCGTCGTGACGTTCGACGAAAAGACGCTGAAGCTGCGGAAGCTCGTCACCCGCAACAACCTCGGCGACGAGACGACGACAGACTTCAACAACCTCAAAGAGAACAGCGGCATTCCCGACCGCACGTTCGTGTTCGCGCCGCCGAAAGGCGTTCAGATCAACGGCGGTCGAGGACGATAGACCCGCCCTCGCTGGCGTTGGCCGCAATCCCTTTGGCCTGGCGCAGCTGGGCCAGCCGCTTCTCCGACAGCTCTTTGAGCAGCCCGCCGCTGTCGGTGAGGAGCGCGCTCGGCGACTGGGCCGACAGCGCCCACGCGCGCTCTGCCGCCGCCGCATCGCCAGACGCTTCGGCGCATGCGCCGAGGAGGTACTGAGCTGTCCCGCTGACCGATTCCCTGACCGGGGCGGGCAGCGTCCCTTTGGCGGCCAGGGCGACCACCGCCTCCAGCTCGCGCGTCGCTTCGCCCCAGCTCGCCAGCCGCATCAACGCACCGGCGAGGTTGAGCCGAGTCGCCGCCTCTTCGAGCGGGTTCGACGCCGATCGCGCCCGAGCCGCAAGCTGCACGGCCAGCACGTTGGACAACACGGTCTGATCGGCCGGCTCGACGAGCCGGGGCACCCGCTGCGCGGTCAGCTGGACCTTCTTCGCCGTGCCCGCCCGGTCGCGCACCTCCAGCACCAGAGGTTGGCCCGCAGGCTGGGCGTTGACGATCTGCAGCAGCTGCGCTGCCCCGCCCATGGGCTTCGACACCGCGGCGGTGACGATGTCTCCGGGCTGGATGCCGGCCGCAGCCGCGCTACCGCCCGCCTCGACTGAGACGACGACGGGGCCTGGGACGTCGAGCACGTCGATGGCGAGCAAACCGATCGTGGCGCGCGTCATCGCCGGCGCGTCGTCGAGCAGCGAGACCGCCTGCCGGACGCTCGCAGGGTTGTCGACCTTCCAGCGGATGACATCCGGCTTGCCGCTGCCAGGGGCGAGCAGGATCAGGAGCATGTCGGAGGGATCGCCGCCAGGTTCGCGGGCGATCGCTGCGGTCCCCTGCACGTCGAACGTCTTCACGAAGCGGGTACCGATCTGACGGCGAGCCCCCTCGCCGATCTTGGCCGCCCCGCCGATCGGCCGGCGCAGCGCGTCGAACGCCAGCCAGTCGGCCGGCAGCTGCTCCGCGGCGGCGACCTCGGCAATCCGCTTGTCGGGCGCCGCGAACAGTTCGAGAGTCCGGCTGTCCTGAAACGTCGTCTCCGCCGCGAGCCTCAGGTCGGGCCCACCGCGTATGCCCTGATTCGCGCCGCTGTCGGACACGATCGCAAACGCTGGACGTACCCGGGCCGCGAATGTCTCCTTCTGCCCCGGTTTGAGATCCAGGTGCTTGACGTCGCGGCCGTTCGGCGCGCGAACCTCGAACGTGTGCGGCCCCTGACAGATGTCACTCAGCACGTCCGGCGGTGCACCACGAGGCGCGTCGTCGACGAAGATCGTCGAGCCGGCGGTGTCGCTGCTGATCGACACGGACGCGACGGCGGGCGCGAGTCGGACCAGGTCGAGCTTGAAGTCGTCCGGGCGCGTGACATCGAGCGTCTGCTCCGAGGTGACGAAGCAGTCGCGGCGGAACTCGAGACGGTGGCGGCCTGCCTGCAGGTCTTCGAGGAAGAGCGGCTTCGACACGGACAGCGCGTTCACACCGGCGCGCGGCACCGAGTTGAGATCCGGTTCCGTGACTCCACGCTTTA
>Ga0075428_100009349_pt1 | contig 10876 bp, 4 predicted proteins | sample RhiMetdeltSRZDD2_FD_75291 | JGI IMG/M metagenome (GOLD analysis project Ga0075428, IMG submission 75291) | Populus rhizosphere microbial communities from Tennessee, USA - Rhizosphere MetaG P. deltoides SRZDD2 | ecosystem: Host-associated > Plants > Roots > Rhizosphere > Soil | place: USA... | reverse complement strand
GATGGTCGTTGGTGAGGACGCGGCGTCGAATTGCCAACGCTTCACGCAGCACCTGCTGCGCGCCATCGTGGTCGCCGAGGCGACCTCGGATGCGACCGATGAGGTCCAGCAACTGCGCCTCGATGGCCGGGTGTCCGGACAGCTCGTGGGCGCGCTCGACGGCGTGGGTCAGCAGCTCGCCCGCGCTCAGCGAGTCGGCGTAGGCGGGCCCGTGACCGGTTGCCTCGAACAATCCGACGGCAAAGTCCGTGACCTGCTCGGCGCGTTTCGCGTTCGTCTCGGCTTCGGTGAGCGCCGCGCGCACACGAGCGCGATCGCGGACGACCGTCGACACGTACACGGTCGAGGCGACCACGGCCATGGAGGCAGCGATCACCCCACCGCGATGGCGGCGGGTGAACTTGCGGGCCCGATACCCTAACGATGGTGCGCGCGCGGTCACCGGCTCATGGTTCAGCCAGCGCGCCAGGTCATCGCCTAACGCCGTCGTCGTGCGGTACCGGTCTTGCCACTCCTTGCGGAGCGCCTTCGTCAGAATCCGATCGAGGTCGGCCAGCCCGAGCGGTACGGGGTGTCGTTCCTGAAGCGCGGCCAGCACCTCGGCCGGCGAGTGACAGCCCTCGGCCGTGGGGTGGCGTCCGGAGAGAAGCACGTAGAGGAGCACGCCCGCCGCGTAGACATCGACCGCTGTCGTGACCGGGCCGCGCACCAGCTGCTCGGGCGCCGCGTACGCCGGCGTGAGCGCGCCTCCCAGTTCCGTCACGGTCGGCGTCGCGTCCCCAGCCGCGGAGACGGCCTCCGTGCGGTCCCCGCCACTCTCGTCGAGGAGCTTTGCGATCCCGAAGTCGAGCAGCTTCACGGTGCCGTCGGAGGTCACCAGGATATTCGACGGCTTGAGGTCGCGGTGTACAATGAGGCTCGCATGGGCGTGGCCCACGGCGTCGAGCACCTGGAGGAAGAGCCGGACCCGGTCCCGGATCGTTAGGCGCTTCCCGGACACGTACTGATCGATTGGTCGCCCGTCGACGTACTCGAGCACAAGATACGGTTGGCCGGTCGGCGTCACGCCTGCATCGAAGAGCCGCGCGATCCCGGGATGGGCCACCCGCGCGAGCGCGGACCCCTCGCGGCGGAACCGAGCCTGCCCGGCCTCGCTGGCGAGCGCGAGGTTGAGCAGCTTCACGGCTGCTTTCCCTTCGAAGCGACCGTCGCTCCGCCTCGCGAGCCAGACGCTGCCCATCCCGCCGTGGCCGAGCAGCGCTTCGATCGTCCACGCCCCGAGTCGCAGGCCGACGAGGGACCCGCTCAGCGGCCGCTCGAGAAAGGGGATTCGGTCGAGCAGCGCCTCGTGGTCCAGCAGGAGCCTCAGCTCCGCCGCGAGCTCCGGAGAGTTGGAGGACAATGCGTCGAGCCAGCCCGGCCGCGCATGAGCCTCGAGATCGAGCACTTCGTCCAACAACGGCTCGAGGACGCGCCAGCGCTCACGATCCATGACCGACATCCGACCTCCTGCCGCCTCCCGCTGACGATACGGCCTGTTCGGCGTTTCGCCAGCTCACGGCCTCCCACGTGGCGCCACCGGCAGCTTGCTCGGCACCCGAGCGGGTACGAGGCGCGAGAGGTTGCGCGCCGCATCGTCGGTGAGCGTCTGCATGTAGTCCATGAGCTTGTCCACGAGGTCGTCGGACAGCACGACACCGGCGAGCAGCGTGTCCCGTTGCGCGAGAATGGCTGCCGCGTTAGGCACGAGCGTGCCGCGCAGCGCGGGCTCGAGCGCGCCCGGATCGAACGCGTTGAGCTTAATGTCGCTCTCGCTGTAGTGCTCGATGAAGCCACGCAGCGACGCGATCGCACCGTCGTGCCCGTAGGGCGCCGTGAGCTCCACGTTTCGCAACGGTGTCGTGCGGAAGAGATAGCGGTCGGCGGGGTTGCCCGTCACGCGCATACGCCCGAAATCGTCCCGTCCCCCCGCACCGTCCCCTTCCCCGGGACCGATCTGGGCCACCGCGACGTCATGGAACCGATCGTCACTGAGCGTCGCTCCGTTGTGACAGATCGAGCACTTGAGCGAGAGGAACGTCTGCGCGCCGGCCAGCTGCCGCGATGTGAGTGCCCCGTCATCGCCGCGAAGGAACCGGTCCCACGGCGTGTTGGTGAACGAAACGCGATCTACCAGGAATCCGCCGATGGCATTGCTCGCATGGGCGAACGTCATGTCGTCGAACCGTTGACCCGGGTAGGCCGCCTCGAAACGCGCCCGGTATTCGGGAACGTCACCGAGTCGCCGCATGAGCGCGCTCCAGATCGCAGCAAAGTCATCGTCGGGAATCGCGGCCAACTCGTTTCCGCTCGCCGGTTGGCCGCGCATCTCGGCGCGATTCGTGACAGGGAACATCCCCAGCACGGACACAGGACCGAACTCGAACACCTGTCTCATCGCAGGTGTCAGCTGCCCGCCCGCCGGGCTGACGATCTGTCCGCTCCCGTCAACCTGCACGCGCCCATCCCAGAACAGGTGCTTCATCGCGACCAGGTTGAAGAGCGGCGGCGCGTTTCGCGGGATGAACACGCCCTCGGGATGTATGCGCGTCGGACCGAAATCGGTACCTCCTTCGCCGATCGAAAGCGCCCGCCCATCACCCGTGGCGAAGGACGCGAGGTGACACGTCGCGCAGGCGATGTTGCGGTTGCCGCTGAGGATCGGATCGAATAGGAGCAGTTGGCCAAGCTCCGAGAGCTGCGCTCGCACGCGGCCCGGCGGCTCAAGCGAAACGATGCCACGCGCGGCCGCAAGTTGTCGCACGACCGCCACTACAGCGGGATCCACCACGCTTCCCTTCACGTCGACAATGGCGCGGTGGGAGACGATTGCAGCCGGGGCCGTCGGCTGGTCCGCACACGCCTCACATAGCGAGACCGCAGCCGCACCGCACGCAAGCGCGCGAGCGAGAAAAGTCGATCGTCTGGCGAGGCCAGCGGCATCGCCTGGGTTCGGTACGTACCTCATGCTCTCCCACCGCCTGCTGTTTGTCTTCCGTATGGCGAGCGAGCCGCCGTATGGCAAGCCGCTCCCAATGAGAAAGCGGAAGACAGGCGCGGAAGGCGACAGCATGCCATCGTGCGTGCGTTCGAAGGCACGTGGAGGGCGGCGTCAACCCGTCAGGCGAGACCGTCGGCTACTCGATCCAGTCGGTCGAGCGCGCCCCGACAGAAGCTGTGGTCGGTTGAGGCCGAGAGCGCCTAACGCTGGAGTCTGTCGGCCGCTGGCTCGCGGCTTTCCGGGAGACGCGTCACACGGACGAAGCGCCGTCCGTCGAGAAACCGTGCGCAGGCCGATCTGAGCAGCTCGGCGGAGACCTGAGTCGCCTGGCTCGCATGATCCCCGATCGACTCGAGCGACCAGCCGATCAGCGAATGCCACGCGAGCTCACCGGCCCAATACCGGTTGCTTTGCGAGTTACCACCGGCGTGTTCGGCCGCCGCTTTGCGCACGCGCGCTGCCTCGTCGACGGTCGGCCCCTGGGTCCGCAAACGCTCGACTTCGGCGACCGCCGTTGCCGCGAGTGAATCAATGCGCCCGGGATCAGCGTTGAACCCAATCGATAGCGAGAACGCCGGCCGCGGCCCGGGGAATACTTCGGCCTCCACGCTCACGCCGTATGTCCCGCCGAGCTCCTCGCGCAGGCGCTCGTGGAGGACCATGTCGACCAGGTCGCGCGTCACGTGGAGTGTCGCGTCTGCCTCCGGCGTGAGTGTCAGCGTGTCGCCGAGCACGATGCGCGTCGTGGCACTCGGCTCGATCCCGCGCCGAAATGAGTGAACCACGGTCGTCTGCGGTCGCACGTAGCTGAAGTCGGCAGGTTGCTCGGCATGACCTGCGGGAATCGAACCGAGGTAGCGTTCGATGAGCGGACCGACCTGCCAGATCTCGAAATCGCCAACGAGCACTGCCGTGAAGTTCGATCCGTTGGTCGCCCGGTCTCGCCAGAAGCGCAGCGCCTTGCGCATGTCGAGCGCGGCCGCGAAGGCCGCACTGCTGCGCAGTGCGCGCGGATCGCCGGGGCGGAGCGCAGCGGCGAGCGTGTCGGTGAGCGCCTCGTCGGGATCCGCAGCCCGGTTCCGAGCGTACGCTTTGAGGCGCTCGACGTAGCGCTGGAACGCGGCTTCATCCTCGCGAGGGCTCGTTAGGTACAGGTGTGCGAGCTGCAACATCACCTCGAGGTCACCTCGGCGCCCGCTTCCTGCTACCTCGACCCGCTCGTCGTCGACTGCGGGAGACACCGTGACCGATCGGCCATCCAATACGCGAGTGACGTCCAACCCGGTCAGGTCTCCAACGCCCGATACTTCGAGCAGCTTGTCCGCCATGTACGCGGATGCGTAGTCCTCGCGTGCTGCAAGCGACGCTCCGCCGGGAGCAACGAGGCGCATTTCCACTGCGTCGTCCTCGAACTCGGTGGGCTTGAGCAGCACGCGCATTCCGTTCGACAGGCGCCACTCGTACACGTCGATCTTCCTGAGCGATTTCCGGGACGTCACGGATCCTGATGGCGGCGCTTTCGCCATGATCGTGACGCTCGCCGTGTCTGACTGCTCGTCCAGGACTCGGGAAGACGCACTGTCGAGCGCGGCGAGCACCACGCGCCGGTCGACTGTCATTCCGTCGAGACGAGAGGGACTGGCGATCACGATCGGGCGCGCCCGACCTGGTGCGATCTGTTCGAAGAACGCGGCAACTTCGCGATCGCCAATCCCGCCGAGCAGGTCACTGGTCCACCGGTTCTCTGTGGTTACGCCTGGTACGGGCTCGCCTCGGAGATGGTAGGCGACCAGTGCCTCGGCGACGTCGGAGGACTCCTCGGCACTCGCGAGCTCCGAGCGACTCGCTCGCAAGATGGACTCCTTGACACCGGCGAGCTCTAACGGTCGCGGGCCGAATCGCCGAAGTCGCTCGATCACGGTGCCGAGCGCGGCAATCCCTTCGGGCGTTTGGCCGTCGACCAGCGTGGCCCCTACCACCTGAGCCTCGGCAGGTCGGACGCGCCGCCTAACGGATACGCCAGCAGACAGCAGCGGCGATCCGGCTCGATCGGCTTCCGCTTCCAGGCGGCCGCGCAGAACCGCGCGCGCGATCCGCTCCACGAGCGCTCGCCGATGATCCCCGACGGTTCGCTTGCGCGAAGGCGCGCGAGGAAACCAGAACGATGCTGTCGTACTCGTGACTTCCGGGTCGGCGAGGACGACCACCCGATCGCCGGGGCTGGGCAACGCCGTTGTCGCCGGCGGCATTCTTCCGGTCGGAGGCCGCGGTATTGCCTCGAACTGCCGCCGAAGTACGCGCTCGGTGTCGCGCGCGTCTACATCGCCGACGACGATAACCGCCATGCGATCGGGACGATACCAGTCGTGATAGAACCGCCGCATCGCGGCAACGTCGAACCGCCGAAGCGTGGCTGTGTCACCGATCACGGGTCGATCGGCGTAGCGCGAGCCGTGGAAGAGGAGCGAGTCGCGGGCAGCGTCGAGCCGGTCGTCAGCACTCCTGCGGGCTCGCCATTCCTCGAACACGATGGGGCCTTCCTGGCGGGCGGCGGTCGAATCGAACGTCACCGCGTGCGCCCAGTCGGCGAGTATCATGATCGCCGAGTCGACGACCGCCCGGCGGCCGGATGGGATCGTTAGGCGATAGACGGTCTCATCGTGGCTCGTGGTGGCGTTGACGTCCTCCCCCAGCCGCATGCCGACCGACTGGAGATAGGTGTCAATGGCTCGCGCGGGAAATCGTGTCGTGCCGCGGAACGCCATGTGCTCGACGGCGTGTGCGAGACCCCGCTGGTCGTCGTCCTCGAGCACCGAGCCTGCATCCACGACCAGGCGAAGCTCGGCCCGCTCTTCCGGGTAGTCATTCTCGCGGATGTAATAGCGAAGACCGTTGGCCAGCGTGTCGGTGCGGACCTTCGGGTCGAGCCGGATCGGCGTGTCGAGCGAAACCGCTCCGGGCCCGTCGTCGCCATCGCGACTTCGGCTGGGCCGTTCGCTCCCCCAGGCCCACCAGGAGACGACGGCAGCGACAAGCACCGCTACAGCGATGGCGGCCGTGGTTTCTCGCGCCGAGCCGTGTTCGCTGTTGTCAGGTCTCTGCATCACTACCGGAAAGTGGGGGACGGGGGACGGGCGACGGGCGACGGGTAAGATGCGGAAACCCTCGGGATGTTTCTCCTGGTGAGAAGAGCATCCCGAGGGTTCCCGCCTTTCTGGCCGTCGCCCGTCCCCCGTCCCCCGTCCCCGGCAGTTATTGCACCGCGTTGATCATGTCGAAGATCGGCAGGTACATGGCGACGACCATGCCGCCGACCACCACGCCGAGGAACACGATCATGATCGGCTCGAGAAGGGAGAGGAGCCCGCTCACCGCCGCGTCCACTTCCTCGTCGTAGAAGTCTGCGATCTTCGAGAGCATCTCGTCCAGACCACCGGTCTGCTCGCCGACCGCGATCATCGAGATCACCATCGGCGGGAATACCGCCGACTTCTGGAGCGGCGCGGCGATCGTATCACCGCCGGCGATCGACGCCCGCGACGCCATGATCGCGTCCTGAATCACGCGGTTGCCCGCGGTCTTCGCGGTGATCTCGAGCCCGTCGAGAATGCTGACGCCCGAGGAGATGAGCGTGCCTAACGTACGCGTGAAGCGCGACACGGCCGACTTCCGCAGCACGTCGCCCAGCACCGGTACCTTCAGCATCGCCTTGTCGATCTGCAGCTTCCCGCTCGGCGTCGCGTAGTACCGCTTTACCATGAAGATCCCGCCACCAATCGCGCCACCGATGAGGTACCAGTAGCCCTTGAGGAAGCGCGAAAGCCCGATCACGATGCGGGTCGGGAGCGGGAGCGCCAAGCCGACCGAGCCGAACATGGTCTCGAACACCGGAATCACGAAAACGAGCAGCACGCAGATCGCGATCACCGCCACGCTCATGATGACGCCGGGGTAGATCATCGCGCCCTTCACCTTTCGGATCAGCGCGTCGTTCTTTTCCATGAACGTCGCGAGGCGCATGAGGATCGTGTCGAGAATACCGCCCGCCTCACCGGCGGCCACCATGTTCACGTACAGATCGCTGAACGCATTCGGATGCTTGGCGAGCGCGTCGGCGACGGTATGACCGGACTCGACGTCGAACACGACCGCCCGCGTCACCTCGGCCAGCGTCTTGTTTTCCGTCTGCTTGGCCAGAATGTCGAGCGCCTGCACGAGCGGAAGGCCGGCGTTGATCATCGTCGAGAACTGACGCGTGAAGATGACGATGTCGCGCATCTTGATGGAGCCGCGGGCCTTCTTGGCCTTCTTCGACTCCTCGTCGACCTTGACGACGCTCATGCGCTGGCGCCTGAGCTGCGCGACGACCTCTTCGCGCGACGGCGCGTCGATCGTGGCGGTCTTCAGCTCGCCGTTTACCGCCCGTGCGGTGTATGTGAATGTAGGCATCGTCTACCCGTTAGGCATCGCGTTGAGTCGAATGGGAACCGGGAACCGGGAACCGGGAACCGAGGCTCCTCATCGGAGGCACGGTTCCCGGTTCCCCGTTCCCTGTTCCCCTATTTTCGCGCGGCTCCAGCCTTCTCTCTATTCAGCCCACCAGTGAGCGGGGGGCGCTCACCCTTCTCCCCACTTCCCTCATCCAGCGGCATGCGGCCGATCATCCGGAGGAACTCGTTCGGGTCGCTCGACACGCGAAGGCACTCCTCGTCCGTCACCTCGCGGCTCATGTAGAGCTGGTAGAGCGCGTCGTTGAGCGTCTGCATTCCGTACTTCTTTCCGGACTGCATGAGCGAATAGATCTGGTGGATCTTGTCATCGCGAATGAGTGCGCGGATCGCGGGCGTCACGACCAGAATCTCCGCCGCCATCGCGCGCCCGCGGCCTTTCGCCTTCGGCAACAGCGTCTGGGTGATGATCCCCTCGAGGACGAACGCGAGCTGTGCTCTCACCTGCGACTGCTGATGGCTCGGAAAGACGTCGATGATGCGGTTGATCGCTTCCGCCGCGGAGTTGGTGTGCAGCGTGGCGAATGCGAGGTGACCGGTTTCGGCAATCGTGAGCGCAGCCTGGATCGTTTCCAGGTCGCGCATCTCACCGATCAGGATCGTGTCGGGGTCTTCACGCAGCGCGTACTTGAGGGCGTTGGCAAACGACTTGGTGTCCGTGCCGACCTCGCGCTGGTTGACGATGCACCCCTGATGGCGGTGAATGAACTCGATCGGGTCTTCGACCGTGATGATGTGGCCTTTGCGCTCACGGTTGATCTTGTCGAGCATCGCCGCGAGCGTCGTCGACTTGCCGGAGCCGGTGGGCCCCGTCACGAGCACGAGGCCGCGCGGCTTCTCCGCCATCTTCGCGATCACCGCCGGAAGCCCGAGGTCCGTGAACGAGCGAATGTTGAACGGAATCTGTCGAATGACCATCGAGACACAGCCGCGCTGCTTGAAGCAATTGCCGCGGAAGCGCGCGAGATTCTGGATGCCGAACGAGAAATCAAGCTCGTCCTCCATCTCGAACCGCTTTTTCTGATTCTCCGTGAGCACCGAGTACGCGAGCTGCAGCGTGTCCTTCGGCGTGAGCACGTAGTCGAGATTGGCGTTCGTGATGTCGCCATCCACCCGCAGCTTTGCGCGTTCGCCGGCGGTGATGTGCAGGTCGGACGCATCGCGCTCGATCATTTCCTCGAGCAGCGCGCGCAGGTTCACATTGGTCGGGGAGTTGTTGCTGGAAGCGGGGCCGGTCATTGATTCGATGCGTGTGACGTATGCGGTGGAGCGAGCACGAGACGAGCACGCGGCTCGTCCGCTTCCCTTCGAGCGATGCGACCCACAAGGCGCCCGCATGTTAGCGGCGCTCAGCTACCAACGAGACGTGCCGAGGCGCGCGTGCGTAACTGAGCGAGACGGTGTGCGTTAGGTCACCGGCTCCCTGTCATCCGTCGCTTCGCTCAGGATGACGAACCGGGCTTATTGCGCCCCAGTCTCCCGAATCACCTGTTCCAGCGTCGTGATTCCCTTCAGCACCTTGAGCCAGCCATCCATGCGGAGCGTGAGCATGCCATCCTCGATGGCCGCGTCGCGGATCTCGGCCGCCCCGACGTTCTGCAGGATCAGACGGCGGAGCCTCGGCGTCATGGCCATTACCTCGTACAGGCCCTGACGGCCCTTGAGGCCCGTCCCACCGCACGTGTCGCAGCCCTTTCCTTTGAAGTAGGGCAGCTGGCCAACTGTCGTGTCGAGCGACAGCCCCTCGAGATGCGGCACGGCGTCGGGCATCGCCCTGGCCCGCGCGTTGTCCAGCGCCTCCTGCGTGAACTTGAGATCGCCGAGCGTTGTGCCGCGCGTCACCTTCGCTCCGGAGAGCTCACTGTCATCGGGCGCATACTTCACCCGGCACTGCGGGCACACCCGCCTGACGAGTCGCTGCGCGAGCACCAGGTTGAGCGCCGACGCCACGTTGAACGGCTCCAGGCCCATGTCGAGCAGACGCGTCACCGTCTCGGCCGCCGAGTTCGTGTGCAGGGTCGAGAGCACCAGGTGCCCCGTAAGCGCCGCCTTGATCGCGATGCCGCCCGTTTCCAGGTCTCGAATCTCACCAACCATGATGATGTTCGGGTCCTGTCGTAGGAACGCCTTCAGGGCGGCGGCGAACGTCATCCCGATGTCGGTGCGGACCTGCACCTGATTGATCCCGAAGAGGTTGTACTCGACGGGATCCTCGGCCGTCATGATGTTGACGTCGATGTTGTTGATCTTCGACAGCGCGGAGTACAGCGTGGTCGTCTTTCCCGAGCCAGTTGGGCCGGTGACGAGCACCATGCCGTAGGGGTTCGAGACAGCCTCCATGAGCTCCCGCTCGGCGCGCGTCTCGATCCCGAACTTCTCGAGATCGAGCGTGAGGTTGCCCTTGTCGAGAATTCGGAGCACGACCTTTTCGCCAAACAGAGTCGGCAGGGTCGAGACACGGTAATCGATGACCTTGTTGCCGAGCTTCAGCTTGATGCGCCCGTCCTGCGGCACGCGTCGCTCGGCGATGTTGAGCGACGCCATGATCTTGAAGCGCGAGATCAGGGCGGCCTTGAGCTTCGCCGGCGGTTTCATCACTTCGCCCAGCGCGCCGTCGATGCGGTAACGCACGCGGAGCTCGTGCTCGAAGCACTCGAAATGGATGTCCGACGCGCCACGCTTCACGGCGTCGGTCATGATCGCGTTGATCAGCTTGACGACCGGTGCGTCATCGACCGCGGCGGCCAGGGCCGCGGCGGACACGTCGTCGTCCTGATCCTCCAGCACCTCGATATCGCCGAGCGCGTCGGCGGCAATGTCCTCGAGCAGCGCGGCCATCTGCACGTCCGATGCTTCGTAGTGTTTTTCCACGAAGTTGCGGAGCGTGAACTCCCCGGCGAGGACCGGGAAGATGTCATAGCGCGTGATGAACTTCAGGTCATCGATGACGGCGATGTTGCTCGGGTCCGCCATCGCGACGGTGAGCGTCCGACCGTCGCGCTTGAGCGGGAGGATCACGTGCTTCGTCGCGAGGTCACTCGGAACCAGCTTCAGGATGCGCTGGTCGACCTCGAACCGCCCCAGGTCCACCGCCGGCATGCGGTGCTGGCGCGCGACGAGCTTGGTGAGCTCGTTCTCATCGATGAAGCCGAGCTTCACGAGGCAGTAGCCGAGCCGCATGCCGCTCTGCGTCTGCTCCTGAAGCGCGCGCGTGAGCTGTTCCTTGGATATGAGCCCCTCACGGAGGAGCATCTCCCCGATTCGATCCTGGGTCGCTACCGGAGCTGCCACGTTAGGCGTGTCGCGGGATGAGTGAGCGTGGTGACGC
>Ga0075428_100009348_pt1 | contig 10877 bp, 13 predicted proteins | sample RhiMetdeltSRZDD2_FD_75291 | JGI IMG/M metagenome (GOLD analysis project Ga0075428, IMG submission 75291) | Populus rhizosphere microbial communities from Tennessee, USA - Rhizosphere MetaG P. deltoides SRZDD2 | ecosystem: Host-associated > Plants > Roots > Rhizosphere > Soil | place: USA... | reverse complement strand
TTTTGGTGGGATAGCAGCTTTGGCCCCTGGGTGATAGCAGCGATTCTTTCAGATCACCTGAGCTGCGAGTTCGTCCCGATTTTAGAACAGGAAGGTAAATTCATAGATGAGGCTAGCAAAAGCAGCGAGTCGTGTTGTAGTTGTGCTCCTCCTTTCGTTATTGCTTCTCGGAACCGTGGGACCAATACAAGCCCTTGGTCAATCGCCACAGCCGGCCTCATTGTCTACCACTACCGCCATTACGACTACGACTACCCAGTCGATCATCGACCGCGCGGAGGAGATTTTTGCTCGAGGCGAAGAGGCTCACACCAAGGGTCTCCCGGACCTCGCCCGCAAAATGTTCGATAGTGCTTTAGACACCGTCATGCAGTCGGGGATAGACCTCAAGACCGATACCAAGCTTTCCAATTATTACCGCTCGCTGGTCGATCGAATTCATAAACACGAATCACAACCCGGAGACGTTCACGATGCCACCGATCTGCCCGAGGTTGCGGAGCCGTCAGTGCTCGACGAGGTCTCGGAGATCAAGGAAGCCGATCTGACAATCGTCACTCCCGACGGCATCAAGATATTCGGTCGCTATGATTTTGATTTCGCCGTCGCTCCGCCCGTATTTCAGTTTATTAACTTCTTTGTGTCAGGACGCGGTCACTCCACTATGGAGATAGGGCTTCAACGCTCGGGCCGTTATCGGCAAATGGTCGAGAAGATCTTCAAGGAAGAGCGAGTGCCGGTTGACCTTATGTGGCTGGCGCAGGCCGAATCGGTCTGGAAGCCAAATGCGCTTTCGCGGGCGGCCGCCAAGGGCATCTGGCAGTTCATTCCGTCGACGGGTACGCGCTACGGCCTCTCACAGACGACGTGGATCGATGAGCGGTCACAACCGGAAAAGTCGACGCGCGCGGCAGCAAGATATCTGAGGTGGCTGCACGATCACTTTGAGGGTGATTGGCTGCTTGCGATGGCCGCCTACAACTCGGGAGAGAACCGAGTTGACAACGCGATCGCCAGATGTGGTTACGCGGACTTCTGGGAGCTTTACAAACGAGGACTTCTACCGCAAGAGACCCGCAACTACGTGCCGGCTATTCTTTCGATCATGATCATCAGCAAGAATCAGAAACGCTATGGTTTTGACGTAACGCCGGACGCGCCAATGAACTATGACAGCTTCGAGGTTCCGGCGCAGACTGATTTGAAAGTCGTCGCCGATCTGATCGGCGTTTCTTATGACACGATTCAAGACTTGAACGCCGAATTGCGCCGGGGCGCCTCTCCGGCTGGTGAGCGCTACACAATCAAAATTCCGAAGGGAACAAAGAAAGCGTTTGAGATTGCTTATGCGGATTTGCCCGAGGATAAACGAGTTCGCAAGATCGCGGTGCCGACCGAGGAGATCGCTGAGCGATATCGTGGTAACTACCGCGTTCAATTTGCTTCGTATCAAGTGAGACGTGGCGACACGCTGGCGTCTGTTGCGCGCCGATCCGGCGTCTCAGTGAAGGAACTCGCCAGGGTAAATCGCATCTCGACGCGCGGGGAGTTGCGAAAGGGGCAAACAGTCAAGATTCCCAAGAGTGTGCGCGCCTCGCGCGGCCGTAACGCAAGAGTCGGCCGCTATCGGACAGTTCCAGCGGTTCGCTCGCGACATGGCAGCGTCAAAGTACAACGCCATTCTTCACGACGCCGACGGTAGCTGCGCGAGAATCCTTAGTCTCACTTCTTCAGTCGAAGATAATCGTCTGTTCCTTCGATCCAATCGACCCTGATCGGCGAGAAGATGTCCATCTCGTTGGTGTCTTCAAGAGCTTCGGCGCTGTGGTAGACGAACGCCGGAATCAGCAGTGTCTCCCCGTCTCGGACAACGATTTCCTGGCCATCAATCAGGAACTTGAGAGCGCCGGTGAACACTGTGGTTAGTTGCTCACTCTCGTGATTGTGAGTCGGAACGAGACAACCCTTTTTTAGAAATATCCGGGCCATCGTCATCTGTTCACCCGAAACAAAGCGCCGGCTGAACAATTCATGTACGTGCTCTTCGGGCATCTCGTCCCACTTGAATAGCTTCACGGTGATCCTCCTGTTAGAGACTGTGATTCCCCTGGGAGAGGAAAGGCTCTCAATTCCCTGCACTTTGTATAACCATATCTGCAAACATGCGATGCACTCGGGTGTCTTCAGTGAGCTCCGGGTGAAACGTCGCCGCGAGAATGTTGCGCTCCCGCACCAAAACAGGCTCGCCGTTTAGGGATCCCAGCACTTCGACATCGGGACCGGCTCGCTTGATTTTTGGCGCGCGTATGAACACCGCTTCGAGTAATCCGCCTTCGAGTGCGGGTTCGATGTCTGCGACAAAGCTATCTACCTGGCGCCCGTATCCGTTGCGCTCGACGCCGATGTCAATCAATCCGAGCGATGGCTGCGAGGGATTATACACATCTCGCGCCAACAGGATAGCGCCGGCGCAAGTGCCGAAGATCGGCTTCCCGGGACGAGCGAAGTCGGTGATAGGTTCATTGAGACCTTCGCCCTCAATGAATTTCAGCATCGTGGTGCTCTCGCCTCCGGGAAGGATCAACCCATCCAGCGAAACAAGGTCTGACGAGCGTCGTATTTCGACTGCGTCTACGCCCACGTGTCGGAGCATGCGAATGTGGGCGGCAAAATCGCCTTGAATAGCGAGTACGCCGATGATCATAACCAGTGTGAGTCGGCCGGAAGCTGATAATCGATGCGCATCACTGCTGAATCGGCTTCTTTGAATCCGTTCTTGATGTAAAAGCCTCGGCTATAGCTCTCCCGAGCGCGATTGGTTTCGAGCTCCAACCTGCCAGCCCTCAGGTTACGGGCCATCACTTCGACGGTCTTAAGTATCTTCTTCCCGACACCGCGACCACGCGCGCGATCAGCTATCACAAGCTCGTCAATTGTGACCAGGTTCGCGGTTAGTCTCAGCTGCGGCCTTGTCGATATCGATGCGAGACCGATGACGTCCCCGTTCTCGTCCTCGGCAACTATCAACGACATGGTCGGGTGTTCAAGCACGGCGTTGTAGGCGGCGGAAAAACGTACGAACGAAAGCCCTGGATAACCGAGCTCAGACATGAGCTCAAACGCGGGCTGCTGATCCATCAGGGTTGCAATTCTTATGATTGGCCAAATGTCACTCATTCAATTACCAACCTCGCGTCTGAAGCAGCTCGCTCTCAGGGATCTTCGCTACGTCGAGTCCCCGCATCGCATCGCCGAGCTCTTCGCTGGCTTCCAGTACAGTCTTTGGGTCGCTGTAGTGTGTGGTTGCTTTGACGATGGCCCGCGCCCGGATTGCGGGATCCGAAGATTTGAAAATGCCGGAACCGACAAAGACTGACTCTGCTCCCAATTGCATGCACAGTGCCGCATCCGCCGGTGTTGCGATTCCGCCAGCCGCGAAGTTCGGAACCGGTAATCGGCCATCGCGCGCGACCAGCCTAACCAATTCGTAGGGCGCGCCTAGCTGTTTTGCTTCAGCCATCAGCTCTTCCGGGCTCAGTATTGTTAGACGTTTGATCTCGTGGGTGATGCGTCGAAGATGACGAACCGCCTCGACTATGTTGCCGGAGCCCGCTTCGCCCTTGGTACGAATCATTGCGGCGCCTTCGCCGATCCGGCGAAGCGCCTCACCCAGATTGCGCGCTCCGCAAACAAAAGGAACCTTGAACCGGTGCTTGTCCACGTGATGTTCATCGTCGGCCGGTGTCAACACCTCGCTCTCATCGATAAAATCGACGCCGAGCGCTTCAAGCACCTGAGCTTCCGCAAAGTGGCCGATACGTACCTTAGCCATAACCGGGATCGTTACCGCGGCCATGATCTCGCGAATCTTTCGCGGAGAAGCCATTCGCGCGACTCCGCCCTCCGCGCGGATGTCGGCCGGAACCCGTTCAAGCGCCATCACCGCAACAGCTCCCGCCTCCTGTGATATTCGGGCCTGCTCGGCATTTGTGACATCCATGATCACTCCGCCCTTTAGCATCTCGGCTAAACCGGTTTTTAATCGAAGTTGGTTGTTGGTCATTGGGGCTCCCCGGTATAGGAACTATAGGACATATAGGACCTATTTTCTTAGATAAAGATCTCGCCGCGGCCGGCGATTACAACTCCGCCGCCCACTCGAACGGCTGTCACTTCGGTTGTGGCTGGATCGGTGTCGATGTCGATGTACAACAAGCTTGGGCGTTTCATCTCAAATCCCTGTTCGCTTACGATCCTGGTAGTCGCCTCGGCTTGAACGAGCCTGTGTCGCACAAGATAGAAACCAAGCGGTCCATTTGCCGATCCGGTGGCGGCGTCTTCGCTAACGCCGGCGGCGGGCGCGAACACCCGGCAATGTACGGTGCTTGTGGGGATCACCGGATCACGCGCGAAGACCAGAACCGTCGAGGCGCCGACTTCGTTGCTGATGCGCTTCAGCGCGCCGGCGTCAATCATAATGGATTCGATTGCGCTGCGGCTCGTCACGGGCACGACAAGCACCGCGATGCCATTGAAGATCGTTTCCGGCAGCAGGCCGGTGTTCTTGATCGCCGACTCGTCGAGCGACAATGCGTTGGCCAGCCCTGCAATATCGGAGTATGTGCCGCGGACGACCGGCATAGGTTGTGTCATCGTCGACCGGCCCAGCCGGCTGCCTTCGGTCTCGACATTTATCGAGATCGGGCCGACGCCTGCTTCCAGCGTGACCGGGGTCAGCGGTTCGCCCCAATCCTTCATTCGTTCGGCGACTATCACATAAGCGGAACCCACCAAGGGGTGTCCGGCGAATGGGAGCTCGTGTGCCGGGGTGAAAATTCTCACGCGGTAGTCACCCCCACTCTCCGGCGGCAGCAGAAATGTAGTCTCCGAATAATTCATCTCGCGCGCGATGTCTTGCATCATCCCGCTGTCGAGCCCCGAACCGTCGGTGAATACGGCCAACTGGTTCCCACCGAAACGCTTCTCGGTGAAGACATCCGCAATCAAGAACCGCTTGCTGTTGCTCATATCAATCTCCGCTTTAATACGCTGCCGATTCTTTTGATCCCTTCTTCGATCATTTCCGGTTTCTGATTTGAGAAGTTAAGTCTCATAAAGTTTAGCTTCGCTTCGGAAGCAAAGAATGACGTCCCCGGCACAAAGGCAACGCGCTCTGCGATCGCCTCCTCAAAAACCTCCTCAGCGCTGAGGGTTTCGGGTAGTTCGACCCACAGAAAAAGGCCGCCTTCGGGACGGGTCCACTTTGACTCGGCAGGGAAATGACGCTCGAGGGCGCAAAGCATCGCTTGTCGTCGTTCGCCGTACACCTCGCAGAGATGAGCAATGTGGCCGTCGTAATCAAAGGTCTCCAGCAACCGTGCTGCTGCCCGCTGCTCGATAGTGCTGGTGTGAAGATCCGCTGATTGCTTGGCCACAACGATCATTTGGAAGATTTTTTCGGATGCGGCCAGCCAGCCAAGACGCATTCCCGGGCTAAGAGTTTTCGAGAATGTGCTGATGTAGACAACAAGCCCGTCTCTGTCCAGAGCGGCCAGCGGCTGCGGTTGCTCTCCGGTATAGCGAAGCTCGCTGTAGGGATTGTCTTCAAGAATTGGAACGCGGTACCGTGACGACAACTCGATTAATTGTTTTCTTCGTTCGTGAGACAGCGTGGTGCCTTTGGGGTTCGCAAACTCAGAGACAATGTAGATCAGCTTCGGATTAGACCGCTTCAACACGCTCTCGAGTTCATCGACGCGCATGCCTTCGTCGTCGCTGGAGATTGAAATGAAACTTGCCTCGTACCCGCTGAAGACCTGGAGAGCCGACAGGTAACAGGGATTCTCGACGACCACCGCATCGCCTCTTTCGACAAAGATTTTGCCGACCAGGTCGATGCCCTGTTGCGATCCGGCGGTGATCAACACTCTCTCCGCGGCAGCCGCGATCCCTCTCTGCTGCATTCGGCGGGCGATCCACTCGCGCAGCGGTCGCCATCCTTCGGTAGTGCTGTATTGGAGAGCAGCCGGGCCTTCGGTCGCGAACACCTCCGCGTGCGCCTCGGCGATCGCTGCGACAGGGAACAGCTCGGGGGCGGGGAGTCCCCCAGCGAACGAGATTATCTCGGGGTGCTCGGTTACCTTAAGGATCTCGCGAACCGCCGAAACGGTCATTTGATTCATGCGGCTTGCGAAGGGATAACTCGACTGCTTAGAAGGTGTTGCCGCTGCTGCAAGGGGGTGTTCGAGAGAGCTAGTCTTTGTCGCCATTCATTTCTCCGTAATATCGTAAGCGTCCATGCTCATTTCTTTTTCCGGTTCGCGCCGCGACGACTGTTTGCGGGAATCTCAGTCACCACAGCCGGTGTAATGTGGGAACCTTCCTTGATCGAGGATGTGACCACGGTTGTAAGTGTCCGCGTCACTCCAGGGATATGCCGCAGCAAATCTGAAATCAGCGAGTCGAGAGTCTGCGTGTCTTCGGTTACGACCTTGAGCAGATAGGAGTCAGGACCGGTTATCCGATGACATTCGAGGACATCGGGAATCGCCAGAACCTTTTTGCCAAAACTGGCATTGTATTTGGGATGTTCTATGCGAACGCCTATAAACGCGGTGATGTCCTTGCCCAGTTTCCGTCCGTCAACTCTTGCCGAGTATCCGGTGATGATGCCTTCCTGTTCCAGCTTGCGCATACGCTCGGCCACGGCGGGCTGTGACATCCCGACTGCGGCAGCCATTTCCAGTTGGGTCATCCTGGCGTTCTGCTGCAGGAGATCGAGCAGCTTATAATCTATCGGGTCAAGAGCCATATTAGTAAGATATTCAAGGTAAACATCCGACTGCGCCTATAATATGCCCGCTGATGGTTTGCGTCAACCAAAAACTAGTTGACATAATCCGGCGAGGCCAGCAATCTCAACTCAACGGTCCGGTAGAGTCAGGAGAACTCGTTATGACGACGTGGAAGCTCACGGTTGAGTACGACGGCACGAGGTATTACGGGTGGCAAGAACAGAATAATGCTCGTACGGTAGCCGGCGAGCTTCGAGCTGCGGCGGAGGCCTTTCTTTCAAGACCGGTGGAGATTGCCGGCGCCGGCCGGACTGACGCCGGCGTTCACGCGGTTGGTCAGGTAGTCCGTTTGCGGACCGGTCGTCGAGAGAAGCCGGTTACGCTTGTACACGAGCTTAATGACAGACTGCCTCCGGATATCAATGTACTCAGTGCTGAAGAACTACCGGCTGGGTTCGATCCGAGAAGGGACGCAGTGGCGCGCTACTATCTTTATCAGATTTCGCAGCGCCGAACCGCATTTGCAAAGCGGTTTGTATGGTGGGTGAAAGACAATCTTGACCATTCCGCTATGCGCCGAGCGGCGGGGATGCTTCCCGGGCGCCGCGACTTTTCGCGCTTTTGTGACAAGCGCGTTGACGAGGGCTCAACGATCGTCGTTGTCAATGACGTCCAATTTCGGCGCGATGGTGATTTGCTTCTTTTCAGAATTGGCGCGTCACACTTCCTCTGGAAAATGGTGCGGAGAGTCGTCGGAGCTCTGGTGGAAGTCGGAAGGGGTTCGATCGACGCATCTGAATTTGCCCGTTTGCTGGAAGCGCGGTCTGGGACCGGCAGCTCAAGTGAGTTCGACGTGGCCGCGCATACCGCTCCACCTTCAGGACTCTTCCTCGAGCGGGTCGCGTATCGCGACGGTGACCATCCGGGAGAATTGGTCCCGGTCTTTCCGGTGTCACGGCATTAACTACGGTTTCTGGTTTGGGGGTTTGTGGTTTCTGGTTCAGAGTTCAGAGTTCAGAGTTCAGGGAACCACAAACCACAAACCACAAACCACAAACCAGAAACCATTGTTACCGCCGATTCATATTGTCCATGTCGGACATAATCAGCCAGCGCCCCGAGGCGTCCTTGCGCAACGTAAGAGTGAACTTTCCCGCATCCGGCTGCCCCTCTTGTTGGGCGAAGCCTCCGATGATGTAACCAACTTTGCCTTCCGCCTCAAACGCAATCGCTCGAAGCGCAAGCGGACCGCCCTGCCCGGTATAGTGCTGCTGGATTGCCGCGCGTCCTCTCACCGGTGGCCGGCCGCTTGGTAACACAAAACCGTCTTCGGCGAATAAACGTGCGAGCCCGGCCGCATCCCGGTTTCGCCACGCAGTCTCGTAGTCTGTCAATACTCGCGCTATTGCCGGCGGGAGCTTGATGCTGGGCTCCTGGCCAACCGGACTTTGCGGCTGGGCAAACACCAACGCAGTGGTCAATACGGACAAACTGATCGCAAACGCTGCTCGATAAGACTTCATCGAATTTCCTCCCAGGTGGTTTGTAGGACGTCCGCCCTCAGCCTTATTACCGAATTGTTGCGGGTGGACACGCGCCTAGGACGTCCTGGTCCGGGCAACCCGATTGCGAATGAACTCGACTACCATCGGCAGGACCGATATCAGAACAATGGCGATTATCACGAGAGAGAAGTTCTTTTTCACGATCTCGAGATTGCCGAAAAAGTAACCGGCGAAAACGCAGATCGCGACCCAGGCGATCCCGCCTATCACGTTGTATGTTATAAACCGCCCGTAGCTCATGCTTCCAATACCCGCGACAAACGGCGCAAACGTGCGGACGATTGGTACAAACCGCGCGATGATAATCGTCTTTCCGCCGTAGCGCTCGTAGAAAGCATGCGTTCGTTCGAGGTGTTTCTTGTTCAGAAAGCGAACGTTCTCGCGGCTGAAGAGTTTTGGGCCAACCCAGTGGCCGACCCAATAGTTGATTGTGTCGCCCGCAATCGCCGCGATCGACAACAGCACAAAGAGCCAGATTACGTTCAATGAGCCCAGAGCGGCGAACGCTCCGGCAGCGAAAAGCAGCGAGTCGCCGGGCAGAATCGGAGTGACCACCAGACCCGTTTCGCAAAAAACGATCAGGAATAAGATCAAATAGGTCCAGACGCCGTATTCGCCGATTACTTCATTGAGGTGTGTGTCGAGGTGCAGGAAGATGTCGATTAGCTTGCTTATGAATTCCATAGTTCTAGTTCGGCCAGCCGTGCCGCCCTATCAGTTTCACAAACTGGCAAAGACCGTGATCCTCCCTGGTGAAGCCGCTTTCCGTTCGGATGACTCGAACAAGAACCTGCTGCTCGGCATCCCCGATCGGAATAACCAGCTTACCGCCGATACTCAATTGCTGGATGAGCGGCTCGGGGATTTCAGGACTTCCGGCGGCAACCAATATCCCGTCATAGGGCGCGTGGTCGCTCCACCCGATCGTGCCGTCGAACCATTTTACGGTCGCGTTGTAACAACCCAGCTTTCGGATGTTTCGCTGGGCGTTGCGCGCAAGCTCGCTTATTCGTTCAATTGAAAAAATTCGGCCCGCAACCGCCGAAAGCACTGCGGTCTGATAACCGGACCCCGCTCCTATTTCGAGCACTGTTGAGTCTTTATTTACCTCAAGGAGCTCAGTCATCCGCGCTACCATATACGGCTGAGAAATGGTCTGCATATCGCCAATAGGCAGAGCATGATCTCCGTAAGCTTTGCCGGCCAGTGCATCAGGAACAAATAGATGACGGGGAATCTCGGACATCGCTTTCAAAACTGCTTTGTCCTGGATCCCTCGGGTGCGCAGCAATTCAACCATGCGCGCGCGGTGAGATTGATAAAGACCGGCTCCTGGAGCTTGTTCCGCGGTGTGGTTTGTCATTTCGATTGAGCTTCCACCAGCAGATTCCAGTCGCGCAACTTGAAGTCGTCCAGCACGCGGTAATCGGTCATATCTGTCCGGAGTGGAGTGATGGACACCAGCCCGTGACCCAGGGCCGCGTAATCGGTCCCTGCTTCTTCATTCCACTCGAGCGCTTCTTCTCCGATCCAGTAATACTTCCGCTGCCGAGGGTCGGTGCCCTCGATAATGTTTGGCCGAACATTTTTGGTCCCCTGCCTGGTGACGCGCGCGCCACGCACCGGACCAGGCGGTACGTTTACATTTAGCAGCGTCCCTCTTGGCAACCCATCACCAAGCACCCTTCGCGCAAGCTCGGCCGCAAATTCAGCAGCCGGACCAAAATCAAAATCTGTCCTCTGGACCAAACTAACCGCGATTCCCGGGAGCCCATAGATCGAAGCTTCAAGCGCGCCCGCCACCGTGCCCGAGTAACTGACGTCCTCTCCCAGATTCCCGCCTTTGTTGATTCCCGATACCACGAGGTCCGGCAAACCGTCTTTGAGAAGGTGATTCATGGCCAGAGTTACGCAATCGGTTGGCGTGCCGTCCACCGCAAAGTGATGATCATCGATCTCCTCGATCCGAAGAGGACGGGTCAGGGTGAGCGAATGCGAAGCCGCGCTCATCTCGTGTGCAGGCGCGACAACGACGACGTCACCAAGAGACCGCAGCGCCTCGGCCAGCGCAATGATTCCCGCCGAGTGTATTCCGTCGTCGTTGGTGACCAGTATCTTAGTCATTTATTGAATCAGCGCGCTGAAAGCAGAAAGCCCAGGACGACGCCTCAAGACTGGGACCCTAGATCGGCACGCGTTGGCGATATTACACTTCGGTGGGTCTGTGTCTTAGCTTTTTTCGTCCTGGGTCTGGATTCTAATCGGGACGACTGGATTTGAACCAGCGACCTCTTCCACCCCAAGGAAGCGCGCTACCAGGCTGCGCCACGTCCCGTCCACACGGAAGTCAATGCATCTCTGTGTGTCAGCGTTTGATGCTAGCATCCGACTTTAGTCGTGTCAATAAATCCTCTAAATCGCTCTTTAGATTGCGCAGCACCGTCCGAATTTGCGGTGACGTCGATTGGTCGGCGGTTTGAGAAGGTGGGTCATTTGTTGGCGGAGGCGCGGATTCTTC
>Ga0075428_100009347_pt1 | contig 10877 bp, 15 predicted proteins | sample RhiMetdeltSRZDD2_FD_75291 | JGI IMG/M metagenome (GOLD analysis project Ga0075428, IMG submission 75291) | Populus rhizosphere microbial communities from Tennessee, USA - Rhizosphere MetaG P. deltoides SRZDD2 | ecosystem: Host-associated > Plants > Roots > Rhizosphere > Soil | place: USA... | reverse complement strand
GAGCGCAGCGCCCTACGGCCCGCGGCTGGGCGCTGGCCCCACGTTGCGCGCAGGTCTCGTGGCGTGCGGGCTGTCCCTGGGCTTGCCACTGCAACACCAGGCGCCCTGCAGCGGGGGCGGCTGGGGGGGCACCCGCGGGCGCCTCCAGGGCACGACGTGCCAAGCGGGGATCACGGGGCGCTCCCCGGCGTCTGGCGCTAGCGCCCCCGGCGTCCGAACGTGGTCCGGGCGGCCCTGTTCGCCCCCCACGGGGGCCGCAGTTGGGCGCGCTGCGCGGTGATCGGCCATCTCGCTTTCCGGTAGCTTTGGAGAAACTTTTGGCGGAAGACAGCCTGGGGGGGCCCCCACGCCCCAAGCGTGTCTCATTTACAAATGTCCCTAACGAGTTGATGAGACGATGTTTAGTGAGACGGCAATCTGAGACGTCTGGAGGCGCTTTCAGCCGCTTTTGGCAGCACTTCCGCAGTGTCTCGTTCAAGGGTCGCTTTCGAGACACCCCTCAGTGCATATCAAACAAGGCAATATGGTCTTGTATACAAAATGTCGCGATAACTATCGGGCAGCCAAATAGGAGTGACAATGGAGATGAGCGGGTAAGCAGCACGCTTCTCGCGTCAGGAATTAAGAATTTCGACGCAGATTTTTAGCCCCGCAAAAACAACAGCTTGCGTGCGTCATAAATCATGATCAGAACAGAGGCATGAAAGCCACAACATCGATGTAGAGGCTTTCCGGCATCTTCTCCCAGAAAGCCCCAGCCTTGTAAGGATCTCTCCATGCACATCGCCGTCTTTGGGATCGGTGGGGTCGGTGGCTATTTTGGCGGGCGGTTAGCCCAAGTAGGGGAAGAGGTGACATTTATTGCCCGCGGCGCCCATTTGCAGGCCTTGCAGACCCAGGGGCTGCGGGTGGACAGCACGCTGGGCGACTTTGTCCTTCATCCCGTGCAAGCAACGAATGACCCACGGCAGGTGGGTGCCGTCGATACCGTCCTCGTCGCCGTGAAAGCCTGGCAGGTCCCGGAGGTGGCAGACGCCCTCCGCCCGCTCGTCGGAGCCGCCACGGGGGTCATCACCCTCCAGAATGGGGTCGAAGCCCCGGAACAGCTCGCAGCGGTCTTCGGACGCTCGGCAGTGGTCGGCGGTCTCTGTGGCCCGATCAGCTTTCGTGTGGCGCCCGGCCATATTCGGCATGTCGGTGGCGAGCCCTTCGTGAAGTTTGGCGAGTTGGATGATCGCGCCAGTCCCCGCCTCGACCAGCTCCGGCAGGCGTTTCAGCGGGCGGGGGTCACGGTCGAGATTCCGCCTGATATTCACAGTGCGCTGTGGATGAAGCTCCTCGCGATCACGCCTTGTAGTGGTCTCGGCGCCCTGAGCTACGCGCCGAAGGGGATTTGGTGGCAGTTGCCCGCCACGCGGCAGATGAGCGAACAGGCGATGCACCTTGAATGAGCCGCGTATCTGCGCCCTGGTTAGCCAGGGCGCAGCATGTGCGGATGTGCTTCCACGGGCAGGCCTGCCCGTTACCATTGCCTGTGGCCAGTGTTTTTTCTGTAAGCGGGAGCTATGGTCGCTCTGCGACAACTCAAATCCAAACGCCTGGATGGCGGAAATGGTCAATGGCTACTCTGGGGCTGAGCTTTTTGGCTACTCCCATATGTATGGTGGGTATGCCGGCGGACAGGCAGAATACATCCGCGTGCCCTTTGCCGACGTGGGCCCTATCAAAATACCGGCCGGCCTCCGGGACGAGCAGGTCCTATTTTTGTCCGATATCTTTCCCATCGGCTATATGGCTGCCGAGAACTGCACTATCCAGCGGGGTGATACCGTAGCCGTCTGGGGCTGTGGACCGGTCGGGCAGTTTGCCATGCGCAGTGCCTACACGCTCGGCGCTGATCACGTCATCGCCATTGATCGCATTCCAGAACGGCTCCAGATGGCGCGCATGCAGCACCAGGCCACCGTCCTCGACTACCAGGAGGTTGATGTCAGCGAGGCACTCCAGAATTTGACGGAGGGCGCGAACCCGATGCCTACATTGATGCGGTGGAGATGGAAGCGCGTAGCACCAGCATCGATGCCCTCTATGACCGGGCAAAGATGGCCATGTTCCTGGCCACTGACCGCCTCCATGCATCGCGGCAAGCCATCCAGGCATGCCGTAAAGGTGGCACCGTGTCCATTCCAGATGTCTATGGCGGCTTGCTGGATAAGGTGCCGATAGGGGCCGCGTTTGCCAGAGGACAACTGCATCAAAATTGTGCTCCGGCCGTAATGGGACAGCCCGAGGTATACAGCTACCACCCCATCACGTGCTGACGTGTAGCATCAGGCATGGCGTCTCTCACCTTGAGAGCGTCTCTCACTTTAGTAGCTCATCGTGATAGAGTACTATCCTCCCTAGCCGTGGTCCCTCCCACTCGTCCACTCTCTCGGCTGGATCACAACGCCCGAGACCATGGTACCCATCATGGCATGAAAGTTGCTCAGATAAGTGTGTACGGTGTGCTACCAGGGTCGGTGTTATAGAGGGAGCGTGGGTGCCTTCTCTGGATACCTCTTTGAGACACCCACAGTAGAGGAGCTGCCCTGCTCCCTGGTGTATCCTCAGGGCTTCTCTTGGGGAAGCACACGGGCAGTATGTTATCCCCGCTTCGAGGGAAGACTGGGTAAGGAACCCAATCCTGGAGGAAGCTGCATCCATGCCAACTGTATCGTTGCCTCGCTCTGGACGCATAAAGACCGACAAGAAACAACCTGTACGTATTGACGGGAACGAGTGCCTGGAACGATATCTACGCGATGTGCGGCACTACAGCGTGCTGTCGCGCGAGAGCGAACGGGCTCTCGCCAAGCAAATTGTGGAAAGCCGCACGCAGTGGCAGGAGCAGCTCCTCGAGCACCTCTTGCATATTCCCCTGTTGTTGGCCTGGAGGCCACGTATAGTTCAGGGTACAGTGCGCCTGACGTCCCTCTGCCGCCAAGGAGCTACGCCCACAATTACTGAGTTCAAGACCACACTACAATGTCTGCGCGCTCTGCGCGACGAGATGCGTCATATGGTCCACGGGCAGGATGTGCCGCAGGCTCATACCGTCGCGCCGTTGCAGACTACCATGCGAGAGTTGCTCCAGGGGCTGGATTGGCATCCGGAGTTTCTACATCGGGCCTGGCAGAAGTTTCATACCGCCATGACGCGCGCCACGGTCGCTACTGGGCAGTGCCGGCGCGCCGCGTGTTATGTCGCGACGCTTGGCTACAGTATGGAGACATTATGCCTGCTATGGCAGGACTTATGCCGCATCTACAGTGTGATGGAACAAACGAAACAAGAGATGGTCAACCACAATCTGCGTCTGGTTATTAGTGTCGTCTACAAGTTCCGCTATACCGGCTTGCCCCTCAGCGACCTAATTCAAGATGGCAATATTGGGTTGATGCGGGCGGTTGACAATTTTGACTATCGACGCGATCTGAAGTTCAGCACCTATGCCATCTGGTGGATTCGACAGGCTATTCACCGTGCCGGCTCCTCGCAATCCCTTATGCGGCTTCCGGAATATTGCCGCGACAACGTACGACGCGTCCACCAGGTTGTTGACGCCTTTATTGTGGAGCATGGCAGAACCCCGACACCCCAGGAAATTGCGCAGCGCACCGATATTTCTCTGGAACGCGTCGCATGGAGCCTGGAGCATACCCCGGAGCAAATCTCCATCGACAATCCGCTGCCCGGCAAGCAGTGGCCGCTCCGTGAGCTGCTCCCAGACACACGCCTGACTAACAGTCATGAGATGCTAGTGCAACATGCCCTCCAGCGCTACACGCAAGACGCTTTAGCGTGTTTAACGCCGCGGGAGGCGACTGTTATCTCTCGTCGTTTTGGTCTGGGTGACCGTCCTGTTGAGACGTTGGAACAGATCGGCCGCGATTTGAATATCTCCCGTGAACGCGTGCGACAGATTACGACAACAGCCCTGGATAAGCTCAAACAGCACAAAGCCATGCTCCAGGCATGCCTGGAGCAATAAGTCACATTGTACCTCTCCAACAGCTTGAGATCACTACCTCCGCGGGCGCCTGTTTGCCCTCCAGCGTCGCCCATGCCTCTGAGTCTAGAGGCATGAAGAATCAGGCCCCGAGACAGTGGACTGTGTCTCGGGCAATGATGCGGGCTTCGTCCACTGGCATGACATAGGCGTGCAGCGCGGCGTCATCCGTGCTGATGCGGGCTGGCGTCCCTCGCGCTGCGGTATTGCGGGCCGTGTCCAGCCGCAGCCCACACCAGTCCATCTGGGCACAGATACGCGCGCGTACCTCTGGAGCGTTTTCTCCAATGCCACCGCCAAAGAGAATGGCGTCAGCGCCGTTGAGCACCGCTAGGTAGGAGGCAATGTACTTGCGGACGCGATAGCAGAACATCGCCAGGACCAGCTCTGCTCCGGCATCACCCTGGCCTGCGGCTTCGAGCAATTTCCGCATATCGCTGGAGCGTTCTGATACTCCAAGGAGGCCCGAACGTGTGTTGAGCCAGGTTTCGACCTCGGCGATCTCCACGCCTTCCTTACGGGCTAGAAAGCCTGGCAGAGCTGGGTCCAGATCCCCCAGAACGGGTCCCCATCATCAGCCCCTCCAGGGGCGTGAACCCCATAGAGGTATCAACCGAGCGTCCAGCGTCAATGGCGGCGGCTGAGCAGCCACTACCCAGTTGGAGAGTGATCAGCTTGAGCTGGTCCAGGGGTGTGGCAGTCAAGACCGCGTAACTCTCGCTCATGGAGCGATGGGCCAGACCGTGAAAACCGTAGCGACGCAGGTGATACCTTGTGGCCAGATCGCGCGGGATGGCATACTGCGCAGCCCATGCTGGCATGGTGTGATGAAAGGCTGTGTCAAACACAGCGACCATAGGCACACGGGGGCCTAGCACGGCCTGTGCAGCCCGGATGGCCGCCTGTGCCGGCTCGTTGTGCAGGGGTGCCAGTTCACGGAGCTGGGTGAGGACCGCGATGACGTCGTCGTCTAGGCGCATGGGTGCCACAAAGTGGGGTCCACCGTGGACAACACGATGACCGACGGCATCTAAACCGCCAGGGGCCAAGAAGCCAGCAGTGTCCAGCCACGCAAACATCCGCCGAGTCGCCTCCTCGTGGTCGGCGATAGTCGTCGTGTCCTGGTACGCGTTGCTGCCCGCCTGAAAATCGAGGGTCGCCTAACTGCCAATGGATTCGATTACGCCGCGTGCCAGGTCGCGCTCTGAGGTGGGAGCAGCATCTTCCTTGGTGGTGTCAATGAGTTGAAACTTCAACGTGGAGCTGCCACAGTTCACGACGAGCTCACGCATCGTGGCGTCCCTCCTCTGGGCTCTATATTATCCTTGGGCTATTGCTAACCTCTCCGGCTCCCCGTGCTCTTGTGGCGGGCTCTGCGGTGTTTCTACAAGCACCGAGAGCACGAGTGCGCAGAGCCCGGCGAGCTGCACGATGAATCCCGCCGCGTGTCCATACTCCCACTGGTTGCGCAGCCGCATCCAGATTGCCGGTACCGACTCCGGTGCTGACCGGAATACCCCGGCCACCTGGCTATTGACGGATGCGACCACCGCAAGCCAGATGCCAAACGCCAGCAGCAGACAGCAGGCGCCAGTCAGCGTCCACCCGAAGGACGGCCAGCGCTTGCGAACCAGGAATGTGAGCACAGCCGCCATCACGATGGAACCGACCTGGTATACCCCACCGACGATGGCGAAGTATCGGTATAAGGTAGTATTCACCGCCGCATACATCTGCGTATCGTACTGCATCTTCTGCGGCAGCTCTAGCACGTGGGCGGATTCCATTGTCAGCGCGAGTGCCGCTAGAACAATGGTGATGCAACGCCAGGTTTTGAGAAACATCAGCTCTCCTCTCACTGACTAAAAGGCTATCTTCTCACCCATGGCATGGCGTTGTGTAATACTTTACGCTATATACGAGCAAACGCTGTGCCACCTGTCGTCACTGGGACGTTCCATGCCATACCCCGAGTCAAAAAGACCAAAACGCTGTCAGAAAAAGAGGAACCTGTGAACGATCTTACCATCTACGACACGCTGGCAGAGAGTTGGTGGCAAGCCGGCAGTAAGCTGCATATGCTGGCACGTATGAATCCGGCACGCTTTGCCTACTTTGACCCGATTGTGGGAGACTGGCAGGGACGACGTGTGCTTGACCTCGGGTGTGGTGGTGGGCTGACAACTGCTTGTCTGGCGCAGCGTGGTGCCACGGTAATAGGAGTGGATCTGTCGCGTGCTTCGCTGCACGTTGCATCCCGCCATGCCCGTGGGCACGGCCGTCCTGAGTCAGTTTTTGGGTGTAGTCGTGCCGAATCCCTTCCCTTTGCCGATGCCAGCTTTGATATTGTGTGGTGTACCGATGTGTTGGAACATCTCTCTGATCTGCCTGCGGCTATAGCCCAGATCGTCCGGGTGCTCAAACCGGGTGGGCTCTTCCTGTACGATACGATCAATCGCACCTGGCTGTCCCGCCCACTCGTCATCTGGTTTTGGGAATACCTCGCTGGCCTAGCACCACGAGGCACCCACGACTGGCGTTTATTTATTAGGCCCCAGGAACTCTGCCGTCTGTTGACCCAACACGACATGCAGTGTGGTGCCATCCGTGGCATGTTGCCGTTCTGGTTATCCCCCTGGCAGGGCTGGCGTTTCCGGCTTGTGCGCTATACGGGTATCCTCTATCTGGGGTACGCCGTAAAACGGGCTGAGGATCGCAGCGGTTATGCGGTCAGCAGTCGAGCCGAAACTCAGGCGCGATGATGTTTGTGCTCGTCGTCTGCCTGCGGATAGCCACGTCATCGGCATCGCCTGAAAGGGTCGCAAAAGCCACACAATTCCACACTCTCCCCCGCATGCGGCGCGTCCATAATTTCGTACTCTAGGCATTCTGCGAAATATCTATTTCCTCAGGCGCTTGTGCTATTATACGAACCCTAGCGAGAATCATGGTGGACAAGCGTGCTCTACGAAAGGAGAGCACGTGCCTCAAGAGGCGCAACCATCTCAGACTCGTGTTCCTCAGCAGAATCGGGTACTCCAATTTTTCTCTCACCCTGTCTTTGGTATTATTGGTCATATTACTAGTGTTATAGGCATCGTGCTCGCCATCCTCTTTTACCTACAAACACTCCAGACTCGGGAATTGGTGTATACGGTACATTATGTACAAAGCATATTAGCGCAAGAAGGTACGACAGAAGACCTACAGATTGTGTTTAAGGGCGAGACAGTTACTCTACTTTCCGGTAAATAATGGGCAAGTGAGGAGGACATCAGGCAAGTCTTCAGGGAGAGTGTGTGTGCCCCACACCACGCGTTGTGCAGGGCCCGCACCTGCGGTCCGTGCTCCTCTCCCGTCTCAAGGACGTTTTGTCGCGTGTGGTCTCGCACGTGCCCGTGGGTACCCATCTGGGCCTTTGCCCCCTCCTGTGGACGTTGCGCAGTGGGCCTCTGCTCCAGCGGCGCGGCGCGCTCATCCCCGCATGTGCCGATTGGGGGCGCTGTGCGGCGGCCGTGCGGCGAGCCGGGACCGCATGCGCGTCGGGTTGCTGGAGCACGCCCCAGTTCCTGACCGCCTGGCCGCGTGGCGTCCAGGATGATGGCCCCGGGCAGGCCCACCGGCAGGGCGGCGCCTGTCCGGTGGCCTGGGCCCTGCCCGGCTGCGGGTGGCCGCGCCGTCACGGGGGGCCGACCAAGCCCGCCGGGGCCCCGGCGGGCACGGCGCCCCCCGCCATCCCGCTCGGGAGCGCGGCCCGCCGGGGGGCGGGGGGCTCCCCACGGCTCGCCATGCCCGGGCTGCTGGGGCCTGCCGACGCCGCCGATGCAGGCGCACCCGCGTTGCAGAGACGCCGGTGCCCCAGCCCCCAGCCCTCCGAGCCCCCGACGCAGCGCTCGTGACGGAGCGGGGCGGGCCGCGAGCCCCGCTCCAGGCCGCAGCGCTCACGCGCTCTGGCAGTCGCGGGTCCACCCACGGCGCGGCGGGCCAGCCGTCCTCCCGACCGCGGCAAGGGGTACCGCCCACCCCAAGGCCTCCTGGTCCGGCCGCGGCCACGGACGTCCAAAGGACGTACACGGGCGGCCACGCCCCCCGCTCGGGGGGAGACCTGGCAGGGCGGCCCGCTGGCGGCCCCCTGGAGCGTCTCGGCACAGGTCGGGGCCCACCTCGTACTGCCGGACGCCCCGCCTGGCGCGCCGCCCGTTACCCGCCTCGTGATCCGGGCCCCGCGTTGGGCCGCCCCCTGGCTGCGCCACACCCCCCGCCCCCGCAGCGGGGCGCAGGCCCAGGCGCTGTCGCGGGAGCGCTGGCCGGGGGAGGGGCGGCCCCTGGGGGCCACGCCGAGGCGGGGGGCGGCACGGCCGTGCGTCTTTGCCGACCTGAGGCGGCCGCGGCTGCCCGCATGGGCCTTCCTGGTAGGCAGTGGCCTCGCGGACACCGCCGCGACCCAGCCCGCCTTCTCGACGGGCTGCGGGGAGCGGGCTCCCCGCCCGACGCCCGGGCGGTGGCGTCGGGTGCTGGCCCCCGTGCAGTACACAGACTGGCAGGAGTTGCTCGAGCCACGGCGTCAAAAGCCGTCACCGACTGCGCACTGGCCCACAAGCGTGCGCGGCCACCGCAGATAGAAACAGGGGATCCCCATGCTCTCGGATCGGCCTCTCGCTGCATGACACCTACGGTTACCGGCAGGCAAAGCTCCAAGCAATCTACATTGCGCATTGATATCGGAGCGATATACAATGGCTATCGCTAAGAAACCCCAACGCAGTCGTTTGGCGGCGAAACAAGAGAGCCCAGACGATGCCGCCGAAAAGTTCATTGCTGGCGCAATCCCCTCACGTGAGGAAGGGTCCCAGGAAGACAGGAAGAAAGTCTCTATCATGGTACACTTCGACCGCGTCTTGCTTCAGCGTGTAGATGCGGCAGCGAAACACAGAGGTATCAGCCGAAGCGCATGGATTCAGTTCACCCTGAGCCGTGCGCTCGATCAGGGAGAGGGCTGAGCACCTTTTTCCTGTGGATCACCCCGTAGACCCGGAGATTTCGCGATCACTCCTTGGAGGAGAACAGGTCGATGACACGTGTCTTGCTAGGGTATGGGGCGCTCATAGGCATTATCCTTGGAGGTCTGACGAGCGCTGAGGCGATGCGCTGTGGACAGCGTATCATTGCGCTGGGCTATACGAAGGCAGAAGTGGTGGACCGGTGTGGGGAACCCGCCGCCATAGACCAGAGGTATGAGGAAGAGATTACGGGCACATTTGTCGATCCCGTTACCAAACAATCGGTCCTACACACAGTGAGCGTCCTTGTGGAAGAATGGACGTATAATTTTGGCCCGCATAGTCTTCTCTATCTGCTGATCTTCAAAGAAAACCGACTCATGAAGATCGACACGCGGGGGTATGGGAATTAGTCTGGGTATTGTCCCCGTGATGATTCCCCTCTTTTTCTCATTTGGCTTCCCGATAGTCATCGCGAAATGTGGAAAGCGCGGGAAAGGCGGGGAAGGAGTGTGGTCGGTGCCCAGGCTGACGTTGGAGCTGGGAGAGAGGCGTCTCAGGAGGAGTGTGCGCAACGCTCTCCATCGCAGAACCCAGCGCCTCACTCCCTCATACCGTTCCGCTTACGTACCAGCAACAAGCGAGAATTCCAGCACATCGTCGTCGTGCAACCCCAGCGTGGCCCGGAGATGGTGGTCACTCATAATTTCCACCTGCTCAGGAGGATACTCGGGCTCATCACCCTGGAACACCATCCCGCGGTAGCGCTCGGCTATGAGCACCTCACCACAGCGGATGCCGGTACGGTTGGGTGCATGATCTCTCCAGACATTCCCGCCCAGAGCAGCCTCCGTCGGGTACCACGGTAAGAGACCGTCGAAGGGCTGTGGTAGTCGGACGTTGAGCGTCCCAGGCGCCAGGGTCAGCGCAGTCAAGCGTTGAGCCGTGTGTAGGACTGCAGGGTTGGCCATGCGTTGTGCACCGAACCCTCGTCCTGGCACCACAACACCTCTGAACTCTTTTCCTGGGATACCCATCAGGCTACCCTCCCGCAGTGGTCAGGTGTGTTGACGTCCCTCTTATAGTCAGGAGCGCGATCATCGCATCCATTCATAGCGCGGATCCCGCTCCCGTGCTCGCTCCTGCTGCCACTGCTGATATCTCTGCTCCTGTTCCTGCTCCTGGGCACTGCGCCGTCTCCGGTAGTCGAACTCTTCCTCATCCATCTTACGCTCGTATGGCGAGGGTTGGTAGACGTCTGGCCTTCTCGTGCCCGTCGTAGAGGGAGGGGGTACATATGGAAGGGGAGCCACTGCAGGAGGGATGTCTGCAGGAGGCGGCGCCGGCGGCGTGACTGCTGAGGGAGCTGCAGGAAGCAGAGTCGCGCGGAGAGGCGCCACTGGAGGCGGAGGAGTCGTTGCACACCCCATGACGATGCTCAGTAATCCCAAGCCCAGGCACATCATACATAGACGTGAAACCATCGGTTGTATTCCTTCCCCGATGTGATACCCAACGACACCCATGGTCTTATCCACACCTGTGATGAGCAAAACCTGTGCCAGGTTTCCCCAGAGAGTTCAGCACGGTCGACGGGCTTGGCAGGGCATGAATAGGGCGTGCATGGATCATCAGAGAGACGGCGACCAACCAGTCCTGACCGAGAGCGCAACCGTGCACAGGCATGCAGCTACGGAGTCCTTCTGCCTAGAACACTGATCAATTCGTTCATACCTCAGGAAGCGAGCTGACGTTCCTCGACATAATGGGCCGCCACCTGGAGGTTACTGACCGCCGCCTGGCGGCGGCCGTCAAACTGGTTCTTG
>Ga0075428_100009344_pt1 | contig 10878 bp, 3 predicted proteins | sample RhiMetdeltSRZDD2_FD_75291 | JGI IMG/M metagenome (GOLD analysis project Ga0075428, IMG submission 75291) | Populus rhizosphere microbial communities from Tennessee, USA - Rhizosphere MetaG P. deltoides SRZDD2 | ecosystem: Host-associated > Plants > Roots > Rhizosphere > Soil | place: USA... | reverse complement strand
CATGTCACCCTGCTCAGTCCCCTCGAAGGGCTCGGTTGCGGTGGTTCTAGCCCAAGCACGAGCTTCGCTCCACTCTCGAACACCGCCTCCCGCGCGGACTCGCCGCCTGCCCCCCCCGGCCCATCCATCTCGCAATCCCCCGGCGGGCCGCTGCACCCACCGCCCCCACTACCGCTGCACGACCCAACGCCATAGCTCTCTGACAACAGACCGTGTCCCTGCACTGCCACGTAGACGGTTGAGTTGCTGCCACCCTCTTTGACGACGACCCCGCCACCGCTTGGGTTAGGGTAGTCCTCATCTGCCGCTGCGGTAAAGTTACTCGCGTCGGCACCCTCGAAAACATCGTCGACCACCGCCAACGAGCTGCCGGCGCCATTGACCCATCTCGCGGTCTGCTTGCCGCGTTCGTTGTTGATCTCGGTGTCGCCGTCAGTGCCATTGCTGAACGAAGACCCTGAAGTGTAGTGAATGCGCTGACCGCACGAGTCCACCGCCACGCCCCGGCAGGTGACCTGCTGCCGGTAAACGGTCCATGAGGTTCCGAAGATGTCGCCCGACCGCATCAGCCCGTAATCAGCACCGCCGCAGGGGGAATTGGGTCGCATGTATGCTGTGGCCCACCAGCGCCAGTCGGGCGTGTTCCCCTGAAGGTTGAGTAATAGGTCATGGATTCCGTGCCATTCCTCCTTGTGTAGGTTCGTGGTCTCTCCATAGCAGCTCGTGAGACCCAAGTTGTCCCTAAGAGTCCAGTTCACTCCACCGTTCGAGGAGGTATAGATGCCTTTCCATCCCCCCGCGACAACCTTGCCCCCGACCGCCCGCACCGTCATCATGCCCCCGGTCGTGGTGCCCTGCGTCCATGTGCCGGCTGGATCATCCGCGTAATAGATGTCCGCGTCTTTTGACACATAGAACCGGCCAGTCGAGAAGTCTCTCGTGAGGCTACGCAAGAAGGAGTTGCTTCCCGTGAAGGCAATCAGACTCCAGCTGGAGCCGCCGTTGGTCGAGCGGTAGAGACCATATAGATAGCTGCCCGTGTTGTTCTTGCTGGATTCGGCGGCCGTGACATAGAGCGTGTCGTTGCTAAACAAGATGCTGGTGATGTTCCCACCTTGGTGGTCGCCCCCAGCCCACGTGGAGTCGTCGTAGTTCTTCGGAGTCCAAGCGCCGCTGCTGTATTTCCAGAGCCCGATATCATAGAACCCGGCCCATAGGTCACCGTTCGAATCGAATGCCATCACCGTGGGGTTCACGTTGTCGACGAGTGTAGTGTTCCAAGTGCTCCCACCTTCCGTCCCCGTCGTGCACACCTTCTTGTACGCCTTGCCAGTGGGGATATCCTCATAGGCGTAGGCGAACGAGGGGGAAACGCGGAGCTCGCCCTTCTCGCTGACGGATTTCACGGCAGACCTGATCGTCTGGCCCATGGCGTTCTTGCATTGCGTCGCCCACCCAACGTCCCACGCGGACCCATTGTCGTAGCGGGCAAATGCGCTGCCTTGAGTGGTGTCCGCCCGCCAGATCCCCGCAAACGCGTCCGGAACGGGGGTACGCGGACATGCGTCCTTAGCCACGTTGAGCAGGTACACGTGGCCGCCGTTGACCCACACCGCCCCCGTCGTCTTCGGGGGGTTGAGCGAGTCAACCGTGACGGCGGTCCAGGTGCAGCTCGGGCCGTTGTCGAGGCCGGTCAGCCTGTATACTCTCCCGTCGTCATTGGTGTTATCGGGCGGGTTCTTGTTCGACACTGCGACGTAAAGGTCTCTGCCAACAGGGTTGCGCGTCGAAAAGCAGGCAGAAATCATGGCCGCTTCCGTCCCCGCATTCACTTTGTTGTAGCGGATCGGTGTTCCGGAGAGGTCGCGGTCAATCCACATATCCTGACGCGAATAGCTACCTTGAACCGGCCCGCCGAATACGCTGCCGGTCAGCGCCAAGAGGTCATCGCCCGTGTGGGGGTTCACTCGAAGAACGGCAATCTCCGTGCTGTCGCCGTAGGTGTCGCCTCCGATCTGGCTCCACACGCTCGACCAGCTCCCGCCTGTTCGAAGGTTTTTCTTGTAGACCTTCAACTTGTGCGTGTTTGGCCCAGTTGTCTTTATGTTGTAGCCAACATAGACCAGCCCAGAGTCCGCACCGGGCACTGACCAAGTCACCGCCTGATAATCGGTGATATCGTTCTCAGGTGCGCTCTGGCGAGACCATGTCTGGCCGCTGTTCGTCGAGAGATAGAATCCGTTACCGGTGGCGCATGCCGCCCGAGACGGATTCAGTGGATCGTAGGCAACCGAACGGACCTGCGCGGCGCGCAGGCCATTGAGGATCCCGACCCGTTTCCAGGTCCAGGCTGACCCTGAGTAGCTGCGCCAATATAAGCCGCTGTTGTCGGATCCAACCAGGTAGTTGCCACTTGAACTCGCCGATCAAGCTCGCTCCGGACTCCACCGCGGCGAGTACGCCGTGCTCTATCGCAACCATGAGATCGGCGCGCGTGTTGAACAAGCCCTCCTTGCCCGCGGCGTGCCTTGCCGCCTCGGGAAGGGCAGGGCTCTGCTTGATGATCCGGTCATCAGCCAACTTGTCGCTTCTCTCCGAATCGTGCTCTCCCCCGACTCCGATCTCGACGCAGAGGCACTTGGGCGCATGGTGCTGCCGGAGGAAATCTCCATCAGACTGGAATCGCAGAGGGGAGAGACGTTCGTGGATCGACTGCGTGCCTTCGCGAACTCGAACCCTGCGATCGCCAAGAACTGCTGGCGGTTGCTGTACCAGATCGAGAACCTTAAGGGCCTGCGCACCACGCGCACCTCGTTGGGCGATCTCATCAACGCGGTCCTCGCCCAGGGCATCGGTCGCTACATGAACCCGCTTGAAAGGCGGCTCGAGCACTTGACTGATCCCCACGAGAACGCGACTGCTGTGGAACTCGCAGACGCGATCTCAAGCGTCGTCGCAGATCGTGGACGGATCCTCGTCGGTGTCGCCGGCGGCCTAGAGGTCGCCATCGTCCTCTTGCTTCGAAGGACGCTGCCGCAGACCAAGGTGGGATATGCGCGCGCGACAGAGCCCTCCGCATACGACCTCCTTATCGATCTCGCCGGCAATAGTGCCACGACTCCGGCGCGAGTGGTTTCGCTCGCAAGCACCGTCGGAATCTGTGGCACGGCGGTATTCAAGGCGCTACAAGTTATTGAGGCTCGCACCCACCGCAAGTTGCTTGAGGAATACGTCGTCTTCGACACCGAAACGACGGGTAAGGACATCGAAAGCTGCGAGGTTGTTGAGCTGGCGGCCGCTCGGGTCCGATACGGCGTTGTCGTCGATCGGTTCCAATCACTGATCCACTGCCATCAGCCAATCACACCGAAAGCGACTGAGATTCACGGCTACACCGACGCGGACCTTCATGGAAACCCCGAGTTCCCCGACGTATGGCTGCGTTTTCGGAGCTTCATTGGCGATTCAGTACTCGTCGCACACAACGGGTTTTACTTCGATGTGCCGGTGCTCAATCGTCTCGCAGCAGAATCGGGCGGGCTGAGCGGCTTCACCCTCTTCGACACACTGCCGCTGGCGCGCCAACTCCCTGGCACCGGCAGCGGGAGCCTAGAGAACCTGGCTATGCTGTTCGGTATTCCGACTGGTCGCAGCCATCATGCCCTCGATGACTGCCTCTGCCTCGCAGGAGTGGTGGAGTCTCTGATGAGCGAGCAACTCCGTCTCAGCCGCACGACGTGCGGGGGCACGCACATCGAGTGCGTGGCCCTATGCGCCGCGATCGAAACCCCTTCACGGCAATCCAAGGAGGACGGCGAGCTGGTTGAAGCAGGCGTCTGGAGGCTCTTCGGACGTCACTCGACACTGCTCACCAACTACGAAGCGGAGTTGGCGACCCACTCGATCTCTGGTCCGAACATCGCCGAAATCACCTCCCGCTTAGGTGGCGCTGCAGTCTTTGAGCGCGTGCGGAAGGAGACTGACCCAGAGGACCGCTATGCGGAGGCCTACACGCGGTTCCGCAGTCTGGCGGACGCCTGTAGCGACCTACCTCTTGAAGAAGGTGTACGCAAGTTCCTTGACACAGTCGCGCTCTCTCGTTCAGACGGAGCAGGCGCCGACCCCGAACGCGTCAACCTCCTCACTTTTCACGCCACCAAGGGGCTCGAGTTTTCGCGCGTTTACATCCTAGGCGTCGAGGACGACAGTATGCCTGGTTGGCGTGCCCTACGCGACGACCTGGTGGACGAGATCCGGGAGGCGCGTCGGCTGCTCTATGTGGCGATGACACGAGCCAAGGATCGGCTTCTCCTGACGCGGTCGGCGACGCGCGGCGGGCGCGCAACGGGCGCTACTCGTTTTCTCGCCGACCTGGGGGTCTCATTCGAACGGCCGTGAAGGCCTCTATTCGCTACCGAGTTCGCTCAGGTTGGCAGCACTTCAGCTACAAGCCAGCTACAACCTCAGCGCTCCAGTCCACTCCCGAGCACTCCCGCTCCCGCCACAAGCAAAACTGCCCCAGCGAGATCAAACTGGCTGGGGCAGTAAGTAGTTACCTAGCGCAACGTCTCTTCGGTGGCCGCAGGCCTCCAGGGTCCCAATTCGTTTTGCAGACCCTCGCCTTACCACTTGGCTATGCCGCCTCAACAAACTGCAGGGCGAAGACTTATAGCGCACTTGGGGAGCGAAGACCAACCCGAAAGGGTCGATGAGACCCTCGCTTAACGTCTGCCCGCACGCCGCTCAATAGCTTAGGCGTTGGGGGCAGGCGACGTTGAGAATCTGAATCAGACGCCCCTCGCTCGGGGCGCCGTGGACTCGTGGTGGCCTACGGCTCGATGCCTCGCCGTCGAAGCAAGACCTGGGCGCGCGGATCCGACCGCAGCGGGGCGAAGAGAGGACCGCGCAGGGCGCCCGGCAGGTACGCTTCGCGGGCCTCCAGGGAGCGCTCGAGCCACCGCACGGCTCGATCGCGGTCGCCGAGCTGCGCATACGCGATCGCGAGCGACCAGCATCGCGGCTGCCCGGCCCGCGCCTGCGGCTCCTCCATCGCGACCACCCGTTGGAAGTAGGCCGTCATGTCTCCTCGGGCCAAGGCGTCACGGATCGGCGGATCTTGGTACAGGTCACCTGCACCCAGCGAGTCGCCGGCCTGGAAAGCGCGCAGAGCATCGCCGTACCGCTTTTCCGCCAGCAGTGCCCAGCCCCGTGAGAGCTGGGCGAGGATGAAGCCCGGGTCGATCTCGAGCGCGGCCCGGTAGTGCGCGAGGGCGGCCTCCGGTCGGTCACGCCAGTACTCCACCTGTCCTCGGTTCACACGAATGATGGCGGAGCGGGGATCGAGCTCCTCCGCACGGGCCAGCTCTTGCGCCGCCTGCTCCAACCGTCCAGCATATGCCAGATAGAGTCCGTACCACTGGCGCGCCGTCGCGGCGCTGGGGTTCAGCTCCAGGGCCCTTCGGAACTCTTGCTCCGCAGCCCTCCAGTCGTACTCCCAGCGGTACTCGAGCTGGGCCAGCGTGGCGTGCGCTTCGGCCAGCCCCGCGTCCAGTTCGAGGGCCCGTTTCGCGCTGCGAAGCGCCGCCGGCCAAGAGTCGCGGGTCGGGACGTCGGAATAACTGTTGAGGACCAGGTACGCCTGCGCGAGCCCGACGTGCGCGGCCGCATAGCCGGAATCGACGGCGATCGCCCGCTCGAACAGGCGGATCGCTGTCCGGATCGAGCGCTCGTTGCGCTGATTCCATTCGTAGCGGCCCTGGAGGTAGTACTCGTAGGCCTCGGGATTCAACGGCCCTGGCTCGCGCCCCCTGGCTCCGCGCACAATCCGGAGCCTTGACCGGATCTCGGTCGCGATCGCCTCCGCCACGTCGCCCTGGATCAGCAGCACGTCGCGGAGCGTACGCTCGTAGCGCCGGGCCCACAGGTGGCGGTCGCGTTTCGCGTCGATGAGCTGTGCGGTGATGCGGACGCGCTCTCCCGCGCGCGAGGCCGACCCTTCGACGATCGCATCGACTCCGAGCTCGCGGCCGATCTGCAGAATGGACTTGGTAGTCCGCTTGTATGCCATGATCGACGTGCGGGAGATGACGCGTACGCCTTCCAGGCCGGCGAGCTCGGTGATGAGGTCCTCGGTCACGCCATCCGCGAAGTAATCCTGCGCGGGGTCCCCCGAGAGGTTCTCGAGCGGGAGCACCGCGAGCGAGCGAATGGGCGGGTGGAACGCGGCCCACCACACGTTGCGGAGCCTGGGTACGGCCACCGCCAGGGCAACGATGGCAACGAACAGCGCGGCTCCTGCGGCCAGTCGGACCGCCGCCCGACTCGGCCGCCACCGAGCCGCGGAGCCGTCGTGGCGCAGCGCCTCCAGTGCCGCGCGCGCGTCCTTCGCCGTCTGGTATCGAAGGTCGGGGTCCTTCTGCAAGCAGCGCTCGATGACGGTGCTCAGGCCATCCGCGATATCCCGCGGCAATGGTGGTGACGGCTGATGAAGGATGGCGGCCATCGTCGCGATGTCGGAATCGCCCCGAAACGGCAGCTTGCTGGTCGTCATCTCGTAGAGCATCACGCCCAGCGCCCACAGATCGCTCCGCTCGTCCGCGGGAAGGCCCCGCAACACCTCGGGCGCCAGGGAATGGGCCGTCCCGACAATCGTCCCGGTCGATGTGAGTGTACTGGTCGACGTCCGTGCTTCGGTCCCCTCCAGGTCGACCCGACGCGCCAGGCCGAAATCGAGCACTTTGACCCCGCCTGGTTCGTTCACCACGACGTTCGAGCTCTTGAGGTCGCGATGGATGACCCCTCGGGCGTGGGCGTGCTCCAGGGCCTGGGCGATCTGCGTGCCGAATCGCACAACGCTTTCCCGAGGGAGCGGCCCCACGCGCACGATGTCGGAGAGGGGCTGGCCTTCCACCAGCTCCATCGTGATGAACACCACGCCATGGTCCTCGCCCACCTGGTGGATGGCGCAGACGTGAGGATGATTGAGCGAAGAGGCGAGCCGCGCTTCGCGGAGCAGCCGCGCCCGCGCCGCGGCGTCGGCCAGGGAGTCGCCGGGGAGAACCTTGATGGCGACCTGGCGCTCGAGCGCGAGATCCCGCGCCCGATAGACCTCTCCCATCCCACCGGCACCAAGCGGGGCAACGATCTCAAAGCCCGCGAACCGAGAGCCGATGGTGAGCGGCATGGCGATCCGTTCCCCCCCGCGGGGCCCACATAGCCATAGCCCTGCCGACTACGGCGATGAGCGCCCTGCCCTGCTACCGTTTGCTACCGTCTCAGAGTCCTAACCCGTCCTCTTCTGTCCATTCAAGTCCCTCAAACAACATCGCCCCGACGCCGTAACTCGCTGGGGCGATGGAAGTATTCCGTTGGGGCGATGCACCTTGCGTGCTCTCGATGAAAAACCGTGCTCGTCGTTCTGCAGACCCTCGCCTTACCACTTCGCTATGCCGCCCCGAAGGATTTGTGGGGCGGAGAGTTATAGCGCAGCAGCGAGGAAGATTCCAGCCGATGAAGGGTCGAGAAGACCCTCGCCTTGCAAGCGGCACGACCTCGGGCGCAACGAACCACGATGCCAGAGATTGCTGCGGCAGGACGCGCCCACGGTGCTATGGTCGATCGGCCACGAACAACGCCACCGCTACTTCAACGATGCTCGGGCGCTGTGGTTCGGCAGGTGGTCGGGGGCACGCCTCCGGAGGCTCCCGGACGAATCGCCGTTGCGTTCACACTAGACGGGCAACAGGCCCGGGGCCTGGGGCTAGTCCCGGACGTAGACCTTGTAGCCGTAGTCGATCGCGATCTTGCCCCGCGACTTGATCGGCAGCTCCCATGTGAGAAGCGACTTGGGATTCACCTTCTTCAATCCTCTCGCCGTTTGCTCCACCCGGGCGGCGGGCTCCGTCTTGAGAACTTCACCCGAGAGCTCCTTGCTGATCGTCAGCGCGATGGCCTTGCCCTTGTAATTAGTGGCCGTGAGCTTGCCTCGCACTTCTACCAGGTCGTAGCTGTACCCGTAGAAGTTGGCCGCGTTGCGCGTGCGCTGGACTTCGTACTCGGCCTGCTCGGCTTTGACGTCGACCGCCTTGGTGATCCTCACGGTGGTCTTGGCGCCGACGCTGGTGTAGTTGATCAGGTCCTGGCCCAGGATCTGCCCGGCCTGCATCGTCACTGCCGGCGCGGTCGTCCACGGGACGCTCCCAGTGTTCGTGAGCCGAATGCTGTGCCAGACGTCCTCCGCTTTCTCCGGCTCCACTGCGTTGGGAGTGCGGTACTGCCCCTGCTCGTCGAGCACGTCCCCGATCTTCCACTCGTAGACGTGCTGGTACGGGACCTCGGTCGTGTACAGCGGGTAGTAACCGCGTTCGCCCTTCTTGAGCGTGACGCCCTGCTGCTCGTAGAAGAAGAGCTCCTCGCGCGTCTGGCCCCCCTGGGGCGCCGTCGAATAGGTAGGGAACAACTCTTCGCGTTCGCTCAGGGCGCTCCTGGCTTGTTGCAGGACGACGGCGCGATTGTCGAGGTATTGGTCGGCCCGGTTCGGGTTGGCGAGGCTGGCGAGGAACGTCGCCAAGTCCCCCCGCATCGCCATGGGGTCGGTCACGTCGGCGAACTTCAAGTTGGGGAACCCCGTCACGAAGTTGACCGGCACGTTCTCCAGGTCCTCGATCTCGTTGATGATCTCGGCCTTCGCGGTCACCCGGGCCTTCTGCGGGTCGCTGATCTCGATGGCGCAGCTCGGCACCCACGTGATCCCCTTGGCCAGGTACAGGACCGTCACTCGGCCCTTCCCCGTCACGTTCGCCGCGTTCAGACGCAGTCCCACGGTGCGCTTTTTCCGCTCGAAGGACGTCTTGAGGAGGCCATTGGGACTGGAGATCTGCTGCACGGCGTTCTTGTTCACCGCCATCGTGCCGCCGCCGGCCTGAAGGAGCACGAGCGAGGAAGCTTCCACTTGTGGCACATCGTGGACGTCCGGAGAGCGGTTCAGATCGTCTAGTGTCAGAGCGGTGGCTCGGTCGGAAGCCACCGAAAGGATCTTGACGCGAACGGTTTCCTTGTCACCGAGGCGAAGCTCGACGGTCTGCCCGAGGTTCGCACCGATCATTTCGGCCACGCTGATCGCTTCGAGCTGCTCGACGGCCTCGCCCTGGAACGCAACGAGATCCTTGACCGTGGCCTCACTGCCCGGCGAATAGACCCAGAATGTCCCCAGCGCGGGCGCCGGCAGATTCTCGATCACGAGAGAGCTCTGACCACTCGGGATCTCCCCTTCCCGTGCAACAAAGCCGAGCCCATTCTTGAAGAGGGAGATCGCCACCGGTTTAGTCCTCAACGCGGGGGCAGGTCCCTCCGCTGCTTTCGCCAAGACGGTTGGGGCCAGCATCCAGGTGGAGATGACAAGCACGGAGAGCGACGCGCTGTCCCCACGTCGCAGAAACGACAGCAGCATCGTCAAGGCCTTTCCACTCATGGGGTCTCTCCGGGTGGCTTTGCCCACGGTATCGGCCTGTGCCGCTGCCGCCTGTTGGGCTCAGTTTACGGCGGTGCCCTTGCGATTTCGCACGCCCCCGAAAGACCGCGGCCACCCCGAAGGGTGGCCGCGGTCGCCGCTGGTGCCAAGTTCTGTCGTCCCTTAGTCCAGGCGCACCAAGCGCCGCCGCCATTCACGACCCTCGGCGCGCAGTCGCACGAAGTACAGGCCGGCCTCGGCATTCCCCCCGCTCTCCCGCCGACCGTCCCAGACGACTTCCGTCGCTCCAGCCTGGAAAACCCCCTGCGCGAGTTCCGCGACCTGCCGGCCTTGCAGGTCGAACACGATCACCTCTGCCTCGCCGCGCCGAGCGAGCGAGAATGCCAGCCTTACGGGTCCTCCGGATGGGTTCGGGTGCGGGGAGTCCAGGCCCGCTGCGAACGGGCCGTCGGACACCGCGAGCGCGTTCGAAATGATGAATCGATCGCTCACGGCGAGGACTCCGGTGACGTCTTCCGTTCCCGCCTGGCCAGCCTCCACTTCGACCACCGCGACGCGTGCGTTGTCGGTCGGCTCGCTCGGCACGTTCCAGCTGAGCGTTCCCGCGTTTGGAGCGTCCGTCACCTGCATGACCCACGATGCCCCGTCATCGAGCGAGTACAGCATGGCCACTGACGGCGCCCCGGGCGTCGTGACTTCGTAGGTGACGCTGAAGATCTCACCCGGCGGGAGCACTTGGTTCGCGGTCGGGTTGAGAATGTGTCCGCCCGTCAAGCGGACCGTGTCGGATCCCTCGAGCGCCGCCGTCGTCCCGAGGAGGCCGGTGACCGTGACCGGTACCGCGTCTCCGAGGGGCAGAGCGAGCGCGAGCGCGCTCCGCAGGAAATAGACCTTGAGGTCCGGGATGCCGTCGTTGTCTTCGTCACCCACGATGACTGGGTTCGGAGCCGTGAGGTCCACCGGAATGACGCCGTTCAGGCGGATGCTCGCCACGTCAATGTCCTCCGGCGAATAGGGCGGCTGCGGCTCGAGGAACGCATGGACCCGCTTCGGTGAGCCTTGTGATGCCAGCAGAATGGTCTCGGGCTTGAGATCGAACTCGATCGGGATAACCGGAGCGAGCTGATAGACGATTCCCCCCGTCCCGTTCGCGGGAGAGTTCGTCACCATCGCGTACAGCTCTCCGCTTGCGTCTTCGCCGAAGCCGTGCACGGTCAGCTGATTGGGCAGCTTCTCGCCAGCAAGCAGCGGCAGGCGGAACTCGAGAATCTCCCCGCTCGCCAGGTCGGCGTAGAAAAGACGTCCGTCGATGCGCGCCGGGGCGTTTCGAATCGCCAGATCGCCGAAGACGTACTTGCCGACCAATTCGGGGATGGCTGTCCCGCGGTAGACGAATCCGCCCGTGATGG
>Ga0075428_100009342_pt1 | contig 10878 bp, 9 predicted proteins | sample RhiMetdeltSRZDD2_FD_75291 | JGI IMG/M metagenome (GOLD analysis project Ga0075428, IMG submission 75291) | Populus rhizosphere microbial communities from Tennessee, USA - Rhizosphere MetaG P. deltoides SRZDD2 | ecosystem: Host-associated > Plants > Roots > Rhizosphere > Soil | place: USA... | reverse complement strand
ACCCCGTCCGCTCCATCAAACGAGGCTTCGCGGCATTTTCTTGATGTCGCGTCCACCCCTCCACCTTTGGAAGGAGGGGAATATCGCGGTCACCCAACGGTCGGAGGAACGCATGCCACGATTGCTTAGTCTTCTTCTCACCACACTCATTTTCGCGAGCCCGCAAGCACCCAATGACACCTCTGCTTACACAGTCTCTTACCTCGAGGTCATGCCCTCCGCCTCGAAGGAAGCGGCATCGACCGTCAAGCAATATCGAGACGCCAGCAAAAAGGAAGACGGTTTCGTCGGGTTGGACCTCTTTGAGCAGGTCGGCCGTCCCGGGCATCTGGCGATTGTCGAGACGTGGGCGAACGCAAAGGCACTTGAGGGGCATCAAGCGGCCGCGCACACGAAAGAATTCCGCATGAAGCTCGATCCGATTCGAATAAGCGATTATGACCAGCGGCCCTATAAACCTCTCGCGCTTGGTTCCCCCGCTTCCTCCAATGCCAGGGCGACTTATCTGATCACTCACGTCGATATTGGCGGCCAGGGCACCAACGCCTCTGACTTGCTCAGGCGGTTGGCGGAGGCAACCAGAAAGGAACAGGGGAATCTACGCTTCGATGTTCTCCAGCATGCAATGCGTGCGAATCATTTCACTGTCATCGAAGCCTGGCAGAATGATCGAGCGCTCGAGGCGCACGCTGCGGCGGCACACACCAAACAGTACCGCGACGGGCTTGCTCCGATTTCCGGAAGCCCGCTGGACGAGCGGCTCTACAAGCTGATTCAAGAGTGACTCTGGCCTCGTTGACGATTAATAAACCGCAGGAGGCCTGGCACGGATGAGTACGGCAGGTGCCGCGCAACAAAAACAAACAATCGATTGAACATACCGGGAACGACGATGTGCGTTCCCTTTAGCGTCTCGATGTATGCAATGTGGGCGGCGGCTTGCGATGTGAGACCCGAATCCTTTCGCTTTTCGCGGATCCCTGCGCGGGCGCGGAATTCACTCTGCGTAACTCCGGGACAGAAGACGGTTACGGTGACTCCGGTATCCCTGATTTCGTTTTGCAAGGACGACGAGAACGAGAGCAGGAATGCTTTGCACGCGCTATAGACGGATTGGAAAGGAACCGGAGAGTAAGAATAGACAGAGGCCACGTTGAGAATCCTTCCGTTGCCGCGGGATATCATCGCTGGCAATACAGCCTTCGTAAGCTTGAGTGCAGCGGCAATCTGGACATTCACCAGCTGCAGGTCTTGTTCGATATCCCCGGAAGCGAAATCCCCATGAATGCCGAAACCGGCGTTATTGGCCAGAACCTCATAACGGCGGGACTTTGCATTGATCGCGTCGATTAAACTGTCTACAGACTCGGCTCGGGCCAAGTCTGCCGGAATGACTTCCACGTCGACACTGTACTGCCGTGCGCATTGAGCTGCCACGTCGTTCAGCGCGGATTCATTTCTCGCAGTGAGAACGAGATTAAAGCCTCCAGCCGCGAACTGAAACGCGAGAGCCTTGCCGATGCCGGAAGAAGCGCCTGTGATGATGGCCCATTTACCGGAGTTCGCCATGCCAGCTCTAGAGGCCTTGGTTCCCGGCACCGAACACGTTTGCCGGGTCAAGAGTCTTCTTTAATTCTTTTTTCCACTGAATCTCGGTCGCGGATATGACACGCGGCAGGAATCCGCGTCGCAGTTTGCCAATCCCATGATGGTGAGAGAGAGAGCCGCCGGATTTCAGGATCTCATCTCGCGCGATATTTTCCAGCTCGAGATAGACCTCTTGGGGATTAGGAATTCCTTTGTAATAAAAACCAAAATAGAAATAAACGCAGACTCCTGTTCGATAGATCTGTGTGACGCGTGCCGTCACAAACGGATTGCCAGGAAGCTTACGACGTCTGAATTCGTCCGTTAGTCGGCGCTTTACGTTGTCGCAAAGTGCAAGCGTACTGCTCCAGGGAACGGATGTCTCAAAAGACTCCGCGATGATGTAGTAGTTCATCAAGAAATCGCGAATGTACGCAATGCTGTACGTGAGTTGATAACCGCGCCGGCCGTTTTCCTCACCGGCTTTCATTCCGCCGTGCCGCGCCGCGATGCGATATACATCCTGTTGTTGCTGATCTACCTCTGCGCGAGATCCTTCAAACACTAACGTGCAGGCGACCATTTTGTTCGGCTCGAATCCTTTGACCTTTGTTACGAAGAATCGTTCTGCGTTGCTTTTCAGATGAGCGAAGCCGCCGTTGGATTTTGGTTTGAGCGCCAGACCGAATTGGAATTGGAGATTATCGACAAGACGAACGCTTGCAGGCGGCGTCGCTTCCCGCGCCAGGTCGTGCATGAACTTGAATCCGTGCTCGAATGTCGGAAACAGCACCGATCCGTACTTCTGGACTTCAGGTAAAGGAAAGATTTTGACGATCGCCGAGGTAATAATACCCAGCGTTCCTTCTGATCCAAACATCAGCCGCCGAAGATCGAGTCCGACGGACTCTCGAGGGGAGGCGCTTGTACGCTCGAGTGTACCGGCAGCGGTAGCGACTGTGACATCGAGAATCAGATCCTCGATATTCCCGTAGCGGTTTTTCTTCATACCGCTGGCATTTGTCGCTATCCAACCTCCCAATGTGGAGAATTCGACACTGTCCGGCTCGTGTCCCATCGTTACACCATATTTTTTCAAGATGCTCATGATGTGCCGTCCAACGGCGCCGGCCTGGATGCAGGCCATCATGTTTTCGGGATCAATCCAGACGATCCGATTCATGCGGCTCATATCGACGGAAACGATCGTGCGTCGCTCCTGCTCGGTGCAGCGAAGAGCATCAGTTACGTTGGTGCCGCCGCCATACGGGATCAGACACACGTCATATTTCTTGGCGGCAGCTATTAAGCTCATGATCTGTGCTTCCGTTTCCGGGTACACGACAAGATCCGGGATCCGGCCGAGTTGTGTGTACTTGATCGAGTACATCTCTTCTTGTGTGTGTCCGTGACCATGCCGAAGCCGAATCTCACCTTCACGTTCGATTTGGGCGGCACTTAAAAACGTTCCCAGGTTCTGGAGGAAATCGGAATTGATTTGCGGATCCGGAATCTGCGTCGGGTAATGCGGTTGATTAATGTCCCGTGGATTCACATCCACTTCAAGCACTTCCTTCACCCACGGAAGAAATCGGGGCAGTTCCTTTCCGCTGAGTTCGTATCGATTACCGCGAATAATGACGTGTCCGTTTTCACTGAAATCAAAGTGCGTGTCGCGGAAGCCCCATACGTCCAGGCTCTCTGCTTCATTGGCCCCGAGTGTCGGAAGCGCGTCGGGCTGAATGATGTGTGATGCTTTCGAATTCAAACGGTGATTCTAACAAAAAGCATCGAGCAAGTGATTACGGGGGTCGGCAGCCAGAGCATAAAGGGCATCAACATACCGTGCTGGGGAAAGCTAGTGCCCGGAATGAGACACTGCCCGCGCGATCGTCTCAAAGTGATTCTTCACGAGAGCCGGGTCATCAATGAATGTCATCACAAGATGTTCGGGCGCTATATCGTAGAAGTAGCCGGGATGGACCAGAATTCTGTCCGTCTGGAGCAACCGTGAAGCCGCTGCTTCTTCATCAGTGGCGATTGGTAGTGTTATGTAAAAACCCCCGTGCGGCGGTACGAACGTCATTGTCTTCAATCCGTCTACCGCCGCATTTCTGCATTGCAGAACCCAGCTTTTGTAGTGCCGCATGAATTCTTCACTTCGTTGAAAAATCGCAGGCACAGCGAATTGTGCGATTTCGTTGACCGGCAGGAACGTGTCGGAAATCAGGTCAAGCGCCGCGATTGATTTCTTAACGAGAGCTTCCTCACCGGTAATCGCCATCCATCCGATCTTCATCCCGGGCAGTGCAAACATTTTTGAGAATCCGTTCAATGTGAAAACAAGGGGGGCAGCCGTCTCAGCCACTCGCGGAAACGAATCAAGATCGAAGAGAAATTCGCTGAACACCTCGTCGGAAATGATCGGTAGCGAATGGCGCGCCGCAATATCGGCCAGTCCCTCCAACTGATCTTCGCTTGCGATCATACCGGTGGGGTTGTGCGGAGATATGAGGATGATCGCACGCGTGCTTTCGGTAATCTGGCTTTCGAGATGGTCGAGATCTATTGCCCACCCGCGGTGCTCGAGTAATCGATATTGGCGCATATGGACGCCGGCGAGTCTGGCAATGTAATCGAACAGCGGATATGAAGGCTGCGGACAAAGAATTTCATCGGCAACCTGCGTCAGCAGCTTGAAACAGTACCAGTACGAGACGCTGGTTCCCGGGGTTAGAAGGACCTGCTGCGGTGAGATGTTCAGAGGATTGTAGTACCGTGCGATGGCTTCCCGCGCGATCGATTGGCCGAGGGAGTCTGGCCGGTACACACGCGCGGCATCCGAAGCGTTATGCAAAATTTCATCGAGCATATCGGGCGGATAAACGATGCCGTGCTCATTCACGTTACCGCGGACGAGATCGACAATTCTGGCGCCTTCATCCTTCAAACGATCGTGCAGAAGATAGAGCGAGTTTTTCGCGCCGCCCAGGTTGGCCGCGAAATCGGAAAAGAACATTTCCATGTGCTGCAGTCTAGCAGCTCGCGCAATGCTAGAATCGCCCGGCATGTTCGAAACAAGGTTCCAGACTTATTGGTCTGACCTAGACGCTGCCGGGATTGTGTACTTCCCACACTTCTTTCGTTTTGTTGAACAGGCCGAAGAGGAGTTGTTCCGCGCCGCGGGATACGCAGGGCAGCCACTTATCGAAGGCCTTCATGTCTGGATGCCGCGAGTGGAGGTCTTCGCGAAATTTTCAACGCCGATCCGTCATGGTGCTGCGATTCGAGTCCGGCTGAGGCCCAAAATTCAGGGAGAGAAGGCCATCCGATACGATTTCGAGATTCTTGATGACGCAACGGACGAAGCTCTGGCCGCGGGTTATATTACGATCGTGTGTGTCGATGCCAATTTCAAAGCGACTCCGGTGCCGTCGGCCATTCGCACCATAATCCAAAATGTACGATCTGAATAAGCAAGAGCTTCGGCTGCTACGTAAACTGTCGAATCCTGAAAAGATACAAAAATACCTGGACGACCTTCCCTACAACAAAGAGAAGGATGGCGAGACTTGCCGGTCCCCTCGTCTGGTCATACGTTACGAGACCGCCCACTGCTTTGAGGGCGCGCTTTTTGCCGCCGCCGCGCTGCGCGTGGGCGGCTGGCCCGCGTTAATTCTGGACTTGGAAGCCGTCCGGGATGACGACCATGTGATTGCCGTATACAGAATAAATGAGTTCTGGGGGGCAATCGGGAAGTCCAACTATGCGGGACTGCGGTTTCGCTCGCCTGTTTATCGCACACTGCGGGAGTTGGTCCTCTCATTTTTCGAGCACTATTACAATTTGAAGGGCGAGAAAACCCTGCGAGCGTACTCGCGGCCCGTGAATCTGGCACGCTTCGATTCCGTCAATTGGATGACTACGGAAGAACCGCTGTGGATCATTCCGGAATATCTGATCGACATCAAACACACCCCGATCTTTGACGGTGCGCCAAGAATGTATATGGACGAGCGGCTGTACAAGGCTGGCTTGCTGGGCCGAGCCGAGTAAGGGTTCCAATGCATCTCTTAGTCTGACTATTTGGAAATGTCAGTATAGCTTTGGAACCCAGGAAGCGCTTTCGCTTTCATTACCGCTCGGAGGATAGCTTCGCTTACGGCTTCCGCGGCAAGGGCGCCGACGGCGGTCAGATTGGCGGCGATCGTCGCGGTTCCCGTGGACATCGCAAATAGCGTGTCGCCGTCACCGGGAGTATGGGCGGGGTTGATGGACCGCGCGATGCCATCGTGAGCCATCTCGGCGATTTTCGTCATTTGGGTCTTATCGAACCGCGCGTTGGTTGCAACCACGCCAATGGTGGTGTTCTGGCCGGGGGCCGGGACTTGAGTCACACCGCGGCCGGCACGATATCCTGCGACGATGTTGAGGAAACCTTTTCCGTCGGGTGTGCGCGCGCCCACAATAATCTTACCGGTTTTGTTGTCTATCACATCACCGGCACAGTTCACTGCAACGATTGCTCCAATGACCAAGCCGTTCGAAAGCCGGATACTGGATGTTCCGACTCCGCCCTTCATTGGCTTGCCGCCGCCAATCTTGCCAACCGTTGCTCCGGCCCCGGCGCCAACGCTGCCTTCCTCTACCGGACCGGCCTTTGCGTTAAGGCATGATTTGTATCCCGAGTCTGCATTGGGCCGGATCTTGCCGTCACCAACATTTAGGTCATACAGAATCGCGGCGGGCACGATCGGAACTTTTCCGGCCGTGGTCGCAAACCCTGCATCATGCTCTTCGAGAAACCGCATAACACCGGTTGCCGAATCCAACCCGAACGCGCTGCCCCCAGACAGAACAATGCCGTTGACCTTATCTACAAGGTTCGTCGGCTTTAGTAGGTCGGTTTCACGAGTTCCGGGGGCTGAACCGCGCACGTCAACACCGGCAACTGCCCCTTTTTCGTAAAGAATCACCGTGCAGCCCGTGGGGCGACGCAACTCCGTGAAGTGGCCGACTTTTATGCCGTCAACGTCCGTGATGAAACCTTCCTTTACTTGTGCCACGGGTCGTGGAGTGTTTTGTCGCTGGAATAGTGCGGCCGCGGCGAGAGATCCAATAAAGCTACGGCGGTTCATGGCGTAATCATTATCACGAAGCCGGCGAGAATGCCTATTGGCGCCGACTGGCTGAGTATAGTAATCCCAACCGACGCAACAATAGCCACAATCGCGCGTGCGGCAGTTGGCCGCCGAACGTACAAACCCACAATCAAAGGCGCCGTTAACGCAACCGCCATGAGCGTATAAAAAACCTGAAGAGCGGAAATGATCGATGGCAGCTCAATGGCGAGCAGAACTCCCAAGCAAGCGCCGAAGACGGCGGCAATCCGGCCGACGAAAAGCAAGTCGCGATCGACAGCTGCCGGCTTCAGGTAAGCTTTATACAGGTCTACACTCAGCGAACTGGACAGCATGAACAGGATTGTGTCGCTCGCGCTCACCTCGGCCGAGAATACAGCCGCGAGCGTAAGCAATCCAAGCCAACTCGGCATCACCTTCGTCATTACCGTCGGCAGAGCCATTTCTTGATTCGTCAAGTCGGGGTATTGTGACCGAGCGACGATGCCCAGAATGGCCGGAGCAAAGGCGAACAGCAGAAGTCCGGCAGCATTCCAGCTGACCCCGATCCTCACGGCTCTGGAGCTGCGTGCACCATACAGTTTTTGAATCAGTCCCGGTGAGATGATGAAAGACGGAACAAGAATCGCAATGTAAGAAAGAATTTCGCGACCGTTTAAGGGCTGTAGCGTCTGTACAGTGGGTTGTAACGCAGACCACCCGCCGGCTGCCGCCAGGCCGTACGGTACCGCCAGAGTAAACCCCGCAAACTTGACAACAAGCTGTATGAGATTGACCCACGCGGAAGTAAGTAAGCCGCCGGCGGTAAAATACGTGGTGACGACAAGTCCGCCGATCAAACAACCTTGCCATTTTGGAATGCCCACGACAACTTCCAGGATCTGTGAAATTGCGATTAACTGTCCGGCAAGGATCATCAGTGTGCCGGCCCACAGCAACACAGCTATGAGCCCACGTACTGGCCGATTGTAGCGGTACTCCAAAAAGTCGCCGACTGTCCGCCAGCCATTGCGGGCGGCGAGTTGCCAGATCTTTGGGCCGACCGAATTCGCCAGAATGATCGACCCAATCCCTGCACTCCCGACCCACCACCATGCGCTCAATCCGTGAATGTAGCCCAGTCCTGTCGCTCCGACGGTCGAGCCCGCTCCGATATTGGCGGCAAGGAAGGTCGTTCCGAGCAGTCCGGGCCCAAGACTCCGTCCAGCCACAAGAAAATCGTCAGCCTTCTTGACCCGTCGGGAAATAAAGAGGCCAAAGCCCACGAGTAACGCGGAGTACGCAATTAAAACGACGAGCTGGAAATTCACTTCCCGTTGCTGAAAAAGATGATGTGTTGCCAGGGAAGAAATTCAACGGATCGCTGGAATTTTAAGCCCAGAGGCTCGAGTTCTGTTCGAACATCCAGGACGGACATTTTGTGAAGCGGCTGAATGGGAACATTCGGGTCTTCTTTGCGGAATTCAACCAAGACCACTCGGCCGTCCGGTTTCAACGCGGCTTGTATGTGCTTCATCATCGTGACCGGATCCGAAAACTCGTGGTAGACATCCACCATGAGAACAAGGTCGAGGGAATTTTTCGGCAATTTAGGATCGCTTGGGGTGCCCAGGACGATTTCGACATTTTGCAGCTTTCGTTCATCCATGTTTTTCTTGAGCAGCCGCAGCATCTCTTCCTGTATGTCTTCGGCGATTACTTTGCCTGAAGGGCCTACGATCTCGGATAACCTCCAAACGTGATAGCCCACGCCCGCGCCGACATCAGCGACCACTGATCCTTTCTTGATCTCGAGCGCGGCAAGCATTCGGTCGGGCTCTTCTTCCTGAATCCGCTCCGGGCGAATCAGCCAATCCGCGCCAGCGACACCCATAATGGGAGCAGGTTGCCGCTTTGTTTGCGTTTGCGCCGCGGCGGCAGTGATGGCCAGAAGGAGAATGATGAGTCCGACTCGGAGTCTTCGCACGGCGTCAATGTTAAACTGAAACTGCGGTGAAAGCACTCATCCACGAGAATGTGCCGCTTGCCCCACTTACGACGCTCAAAATCGGCGGGCCGGCGCGCTATTTCATAGATGCCCATAGCCCAAAGGCGGTTCTTGAGGCGATTCAATTTTCGAAGCATAAAAACGTCCCGATCCTGGTTTTGGGTGGCGGTTCGAACCTGTTCGTTGCCGATTCCGGCTTTCCTGGGTTGGTACTAAAAATCAGTATCGGTGGCGTGAAACTGGAACGCGGGCCAGAGACAACATTGGTACATTCAGGCGCCGGCGAAGAGTGGGATCGGCTTGTCCAATTCTGTGTCGAAAGTGAATTGGCCGGCATCGAGTGCCTGAGCGGTGTTCCAGGATCCGTTGGGGGGACGCCAGTTCAAAATGTCGGAGCCTACGGCCAGGAGATTTCCGAAGTATTCCTGAATCTGCGTGCCTACGATCGTCAGTTGGAACAGATCGTCGAACTTTCACGCGACGATTGCGGGTTCACGTATCGCACAAGCGTTCTTAATACGACGGCGAAGGATCGGTACATCGTGCTGAATGTGACCTATTCACTGAAGAACGCTGGATTGCCGTCGATTCGATACCCGGACATCCGGCGCGAATTCCAGGGCCACGGTTCACCGACGCTTGCTGAGGTCCGGGTTGCCGTACGGCGTGTCCGAGCCAGAAAAGCGATGCTTCTGGTTGAAGGTGATCCGGACTGCCGCAGTGCGGGGTCTTTTTTCAAGAACCCCATCGTCACCGAGCGAGAATTTGCGGAAATCCAGTCTCGTGCTTCCGGTGTGCCTCGTTATCCGGCTTCTGCCGGAAAGGTCAAAACCGCCGCAGCGTGGCTGATCGAACAGGCTGGCATCTCCAAAGGTTATTCAATCGGTGCAGTCGGTGTGTCGACGAAGCACACGCTCGCTATCGTCAATAAGGGAGGCGCTCAGTCGGACGACATTTTGCGGCTTGCGCGCGAAATCCGTACCCGTGTTCTGGACAAATTCGGAGTCAGACTTGTGCCGGAGCCTGTATTCGTTGGGTTTGACCCCGGAATCATGGAGGAGTTCTTTGCTACAATGGAGAGTTAATCTGACCGTTTGGGGGAGGACGGAGAGGTATGGCTTTCTGGAGTAAAGACGATAAGAATCCAGGACTGAGCGAGGAACAGGTTTTATCTGTCCTGAAGCGGGTTCAGGATCCGGACCTTCGAAAGGACATCGTGTCGCTGGGCTTCATCCGAAATTTGAAGATCGAGGGAGGCAAGGTGTCGTTTGACCTGAACCTCACGACGCCCGCGTGTCCCGTCAAAGATCAGATGCGTGATGAAGCTGTAGCCTTAGTGAAGGCTTTGCCCGGAACCGAACAAGTCGACGTGAAGATGACCTCCGAAGTCCGGCAAGCGCCGCAGCTGGACAAGACGGCTCTATCAGGCGTTCGCAATATTGTTGCGGTCGGAAGCGGAAAAGGAGGCGTCGGGAAATCTACGATTGCCGTCAATATAGCCGCCGCTTTGGCCGCTGAAGGCGCAAGAGTGGGGTTGCTCGACGGGGACATCTATGGCCCGACGACCCCTATCATGCTCGGTATGGATCAGCCGCCGAAGTCGGTCGGCAATCGGATGATCCCCCAAGAGGCTAATGGCTTGAAGTTCATTTCGATGGGCCTTCTTGTCAAATCGGAACAGCCGCTGATCTGGCGGGGTCCCATGGCCCACAAGGCTCTGCAACAGTGCTTGTTCGATGTGGATTGGGGCCAGTTGGATTATTTGATGGTAGACCTTCCGCCCGGTACGGGCGACGTCCACTTGACTCTGGCGCAAGCGGTGCCGCTTACCGGTTCGGTCATCGTCTCGACGCCTCAGGATGTGGGTCTCCGAATCTCCATGAAAACGTTGCGAATGTTTCAGCAGACTCGTGTGCCGATACTTGGAATCGTCGAAAACATGAGCTACTACATTTGCCCACACTGCGATTCGCGCGACTACATTTTTGGGCAAGGCGGCGCCAGCCGAGCTGCAGAGCAACTCGGCATCCCGTTTTTAGGTGAAGTGCCGCTGGATCTTGCAATCCGCATCCAGTCGGATATCGGGAAACCCATTGTCGTCGATCAGCCCGACGCTCCGAGCGCACGCACATTGCGCGAAATCGCAAAGAAAGTGGCTGCACA
>Ga0075428_100009340_pt1 | contig 10879 bp, 10 predicted proteins | sample RhiMetdeltSRZDD2_FD_75291 | JGI IMG/M metagenome (GOLD analysis project Ga0075428, IMG submission 75291) | Populus rhizosphere microbial communities from Tennessee, USA - Rhizosphere MetaG P. deltoides SRZDD2 | ecosystem: Host-associated > Plants > Roots > Rhizosphere > Soil | place: USA... | reverse complement strand
GCTTCGGACTCCTGCTGGTCGCGATCGTCGCGGAGCTGATGCTCGGGCCGCTGCTCGCCGAGAGCGAGCTCGGACCGCACGCGCTCCAGTTCATGGCGATCCTCGTGATGATCACGGTGCTGTGGGCGGTGGGGGTGCACCGCGCCTCGGTCCTGCTCTTCGTGCCGATGCTCGCCACGCACGTCCTCGCCGCGTACTCGGGCTCCACCTCGCTGCTCGTCGCGTCCCTGATGCTGCGGCTCGTCTTCATCGGCTACGCGACGGGCCTGATCATGTGGCGCACGCTGCGCCAGCCGGACGTCACGCTCGACACGATCGCCGGGGCGGCGTCCGCGTACGCGCTCCTCGCGGTGGTGTGGGGCAACCTCTACGTGCTGATCGAGGTGTTCCACCCGGGATCCTTCAACATCCCGGCCTCCTGGCTGCTGGGTCCTGCTCGCGATCCGGTCGCGGGGCTCGTCTACTTCAGCTTCATCACCCTGACGACCGTGGGCTATGGAGACATCACGCCCGCGTGGCCCGGCGCCGGGGGGCTCGCGGTGGCCGAGGCCTTCGTCGGCCAGCTCTATCTCGCGATCACGGTGGCGCGGCTGGTCGGCCTGCACACCTCGCGGCGCCCGTGACGCCGGACGGTCGCCGCGCTCCCGTCGCGGACCTCGCGCTGCGCGCGGCGCTCCGCGCCGACTGCGCGGCGATCCGCGAGATCTACAACCACTACGTCGAGAACGACACCTGCACCTGGGCCCTCGAGCCCGAGTCGCTCGCGGAGCGCGAGGCCTGGCTCGACGCGCACGACGCCGACCACCCCGTCTTCGTCGCCGAGGCCGACGCGCAGGTGATCGGCTGGGCGAGCCTCTCGGTCTACAACCCGCGCGGCGGCTACCGCCGGACGGTCGAGAGCTCCGTCTACCTCGCCCCGCAGTGGCGCTTTCGCGGCGCCGGCGGAGTCCTGCTCGCGCACCTCGTCGACGCCGCGCGCGAGCGCGGCCACCACGCGATCGTCGCGGGGATCTCCGCCGATCAGCCCGCCAGCGTCGCCCTGCACGCGCGCCACGGCTTCGCGCTGGTCGGCCGCCTGCGCGAGGCGGGCTTCAAGCACGGCCGCTGGCTCGACGTGCTCTACATGCAGCGGCTGCTCGCCGACTAGAGCAGCCGCCGCAGCGCGGCGAAGTCGGCGGCGATGTTGCGGCGCAGCAGCGGCCAGGCGAGGCGGCCGAGCAGGCGCGTGCCCTCGTAGTGGGCGAGGCGCGTGCGCCCGCCCTCGGGCTCGGGGGCGGCCGCCATCCCGACGTCGGCGAAGCGCGCGCGCATCACGCACAGTCCGGGGCGCAAGAGCACCTCGAAGCGCGCGCGCGGGCCGAGCGGGTGGCGCGTCTCGAGCCGGAGGCGCTCGCCCTCGCGCGCGGTGATGCGCGCCGAGCGCACGCTGGTCTCGAAGCGCGGGACGCCGCGCTCGAGGTCGCCGACGATCTCCCAGACGCGCTCGAAGGGCGCGTCGAGCACGCACTCGGCGAGGAAGACGTGCGGGAGGCCGGCGGCGAGCGCGCGCAGGCGTGCCACCGCGTCGACGGAGGCCTCGGGCCACGCGCTCACGAGCTCCACCTCGCGCGGAAGGCGGCGCGCGCGCGGTGCAGGCGCGACTTCGCCGTGCCGAGTGCTATGCCGAGCTCCGCCGCCGCCTCGGCCTCGCCGAGGCCCTCGAGGTCGCGCAGCACGAGGATCGCGCGCTGCTCGGGGGCGAGTGCCTCGAGCACGCGGCGCACGTCGGAGGCGAGCGCGGGGTCGCCCGGCGCGGGGAGCTCCGCGAGCGCGCCCTCGGCGCGAGGCTCGGCGCGCGCGCGCCGCGCGTGGCGGATCGCCTCGCGCGCCGCGATGCGGCGCGCCCACGGCACCAGGCGCTCGGGATCGCGCAGCCCGCGCAGGTCGCGCATCACCGCGATGAGCGCCTCCTGCGCCGCGTCGGGCCCGGCGTCGAGCGCGATCGAGCCGCAGAGACGACCGACCAGGGGCAGCAGCGCGTCGAGGACCTCGCTCATCGCGATCGCGTCTCCCGCCTGCGCGGCCCGGATCCGAGCGGCGTCCGCCACGGGAGGAGGGGGAGCGGCGGGCGCAAAAGGTTCCCGCGCGGCTGCGGCGGGCGGGGCGCTCGCGCGCGCCCTGGCCGGGGAACCTTTCGTCCCTCCGGCTCCCCTCTCGGGCGTCGGGTCGGACACAGGAGGACACACCCCATGGCGGCGGCGCTCCCGGACGAGCTCCCGATCGCGCGCGACCTGCGCACCCCCGTGACCGTCGTCGGAGGCGGGATCGCCGGCCTCGTCGCCGCGATCAGTCTCGCCGAGCGGCGCGCGCGCGTCACGCTCCACGAGGCGCGCGGGCGCCTCGGCGGCCGCGCCGAGTCGACGCCGGCGCCGCGCCGCGCGAACCTCGGCCCGCACGCGCTCTACCGCCACGGGAGCCTCGAGGCCTGGCTGCGCGCGCGCGACCTGCTGCCGCGCCTCGTCTTCCCGAGCCTCACGGCGGTGCGCGTGCTGCACCGAGGGCGCCTGCTGCGCCTCCCGACGCCGCTGCTCCCGATGCTGCGCTGCGCCGGCGAGGCCGCTCCCGTCGGCGAGAGCTACCGCGAGTGGGCGCGCCGGCGCATCGGCGACGCCGCCGCCGAGGCCGCGATCGGCTTCGCCTCGCTCCCGACCTTCCACGCCGACCCGGGGACGCTCTCCGCCGCCTTCGTGCAGGAGCGCATCGCGCGCTCGTTGCGCTGGCGGCCGGTCGCCTACGTCGCGGGCGGCTGGGGGAAACTCGTCGCGGCGCTCGAGGCGCGCGCGCGGGCGCTCGGCGTCGAGATCCGGCTCGGCTCGAAGTGCCTGGAGGCGCCGCCGGCCCCGTGCATCGTCGCGACCGACCTCGCGTCGGCGGCGCGTCTGCTAGGCGACGCGAGCATCGCGTGGCCGGGACCGCGCTCGGCGCTGCTCGACGTGGCGCTGCACGCGCGGCGCGGCGACGCCGCCGCCGTGCTCTCGCTCGATCACCGGGTCTACGCCTCGCGCTACAGCGCCGCCGACCCGGGCCTGGTCCCGAAGGGCGAGGAGCTCGTGCAGGCGCACGCCGGGCTCGCGCCGGGCGAGAAGCTCGAGGTGGGCCTCGAGCGCATCCGCGCCGTCCTCGACGCGGGCTTCGCGGGCTGGCGCGAGCGCGTCGCCTGGGAGCGCCGCGGCCTCCTCGAGGGCGGCGCCGGCGCCGCCGACCCGCCCGGCTCGACCTGGCGCGACCGCCCCGCCGTCGAGCGCGGCAACGGCGTCTGGCTCGCCGGCGACCGCACCGCCGCGCCGGGCGTGCTCTCGGAGGTCTCCTGCGCGAGCGCGTTCGCGGCGGCGCGGGGCGTCCTCGAGAAGGCCCTCGGCTGAAGCGGGCGCCGCCCCGACCGGCGGGCACACGGGGACGGTCTTAAGATCTTAAGGAAATTCAGATTCGCCCCACGGGGCGTAACTGAATTTCATTAACATCTTAAGACCGTCCCCGCTCCTCCGCTGCTCCTCCGGTCGTCCCCCGCTCCTCGCTGCCCGCTCCTCGCTCGTCCGCGCTCCTCGCTACGATCCCGGCCCCGGGAAACGGAGGACCAGTGGACCAGGGCACGCTCGCAGGGAAGACGATCCTCGTCACGGGCGCGACGTCGGGGATCGGCCGCGCGACGGCGCTCGGGCTCGCCGGCGAGGGCGCGCGGCTCCTGCTCGTCGGGCGCACGCCCGAGCGCATCGAGGAGACGCGCGCGGAGATCCGCCGCGCCACGGGCCGCGACGACGCGGAGCTGCTGCGCGCCGAGCTCTCGACGCTGCGCGGCGTGCACGCGCTCGCCGACGCGGTGAAGGCGCGCACCCCGCGCCTCGACGTGCTCGTGAACAACGCGGGCGTGACGCTGCTCTCGCGCCAGACCACCGAGGACGGCCTCGAGGCGACCTTCGCGACCAACCACCTCGCCTACTACCTGCTCACGGGCCTGCTGCTGCCGCTGCTGCGAGCGAGCGGGCGCGCGCGCATCGTGAGCGTCGCCTCCGACGCGCACCGCTTCGGCCGCCTCGACCTCGACGACCTCCAGAACGAGCGCCGCTACCGCGCGATGCGCGTCTACGGCCAGTCGAAGACGGCGAACATCCTCTGGAACCTCGAGCTCGCGCGCCGTCTCGAGGGCAGCGGCGTCACCGCGAACTGCCTCCATCCGGGCGGGATCCGGAGCAACCTCGGGCGCGGCAACGGGCGCTTCTTCGACGCCCTCCACAGCGTGATCGCGAAGCTCTTCCTGAAGTCGCCCGAGGAGGGCGCGCGCACCTCGCTCTACCTCGCGGCCGCGCCCGAGGTCGAGGGAATCAGCGGCCGCTACTTCGCGCGCTGCCGCGAGCACCGCCCCGCGCGCCACGCGACCGACCCGGAGGTCGCGCGCCGGCTCTGGGAGAAGAGCGAGGAGCTCTCGGGCTTCCGCTACTCCTGAGGCCGAGCCGCCGCCGCCTCGCGCGGCGCGCGGATGCGCCGCGAGAAGTCGGGTCCGATCGGCGCCTGCCGCGCGACCTCGGTCACCGCGAAGACGCGCTGCGCCTGGGCCCAGGGGAGGTCGGTGTCGATGCGGCCGAGCTGGTAGAGGACGGCCGGGACCGAGCCGTTCAGGAAGGCGTCGAGCTGCGGGTTCGGCGGCCGGTCCGGCCGCGCCGCGCGCAGGATCGCGATCAGGCTCGTGAAGCAGTTCCGGCTCAGCGTGTCGTACCAGTCGGGATGGACCGCGAGCTCGTTCACGGCGCGCAGCGTCTCGAGGAAGACCGCGCGCAGGTCCGCGCGGTCGACGCGGATCGGGTAGACGAAGACCTCCTCGCCGCGCGCGTGCGTGCGCTGGCCGAGGAGGTCGCGCTCGTCGCCGAGCACGTAGATCACCTCGAACTGCCGGAAGATCCCCGGGAGCGCGCCCCAGCCCTCGTGCAGCTCGCGGCGCACCTCGACCGAGAGCACGAGCCACTCGTCGGGGCCGAAGCCGAAGGAGAGCATCGTGTGCGCGATGCGCGTGTTGCCGTCCCAGAAGGAGAAGACGGCGTCCAGGCGGTCGAGCCGTGCCAGGTCGTAGCTGCGATCCTCGTAGTGCGGCGTGAACTCCTCGGGCGTCGAGAAGCGGAAGTCGCGGACGTCGTGCACCGTCACGCGGCCGCCGTCGATGGTCGCCGTCGGGGCCACCGCGAGCTCGGGCCGCCACTCGCGGTCGTTGCGCGGCTCGTGCGACGCATACCAGGTGCCGACCGCGAGGAAGGCGACGAGCGTCCACCAGACCGCCGCGCGGCGCGAGACGAGCAGGATCAGCGCCGAGACGGCGAGGAAGAGCCAGGCCGGCCAGCCGCCCCAGGGAAAGCCCGGCAGGAACCACACACCGCCGAAGCTCCAGAGCCAGGCGAGCCCGAGCGCGACGGCACCTGCACCCTTCCCCGCGAATCGCGCCACGCGGCGGCCCGGCACGGCGCGGAGCCTAGCGGGGGGGCTGCGCGGGATCGAGATCGAGCTCGCGCGCCTGGCGCAGCAGCTCGGCGTGCAGCGCGCGCCGCTCCTCCTCGCGCGAGGGATCGGAGGCGAGGTCGCGCTCTTCACCGGGGTCGGCGCGCAGGTCGAAGAGCTGCGTCCACTCCGGGTGCTCCGGGTAGACGACGAGCTTCGCGTCGGTCGTCCGCAGCGCGAAGTGGGTCGGTGCGGAGAACCGCGGCTCCCGGAAGTACTCGTAGAGGAAGGCGCGCCGCCAGGGGGGGGCCTCGCCGCGCAGGAGCGGCGCGAGGCTCCTGCCGTGGAGACCCTCGGGAGCCGCGACGCCGGCGAGCTCGAGGAGCGTCGGCGCGAGGTCCACGTTCAGCACGAGCTCGTCCGCGATCCGTCCGCCCTTCGCCGCGCCGGCGGGACCCCGGACGAGGAGCGGGATGCGGATCGAAGCCTCGTAGGCCGAACGCTTCGCGACGAGCCCGTGCTCCCCGAGCGAGTACCCGTTGTCCCCGGCGAAGACGACGAAGGTGCGGTCCGCGATGCCCAGCGCGTCGAGCTCGTCGAGCAGGCGCCCGACGGCATCGTCCATCGCGGAGATCAGCTCGAAGTAGGTGCGGCTGCCGGGACCGGTGCCGGTGGCGCCGTCCTGGACGGTCGGGGCGAGATCGAGCTTCGGGGGGGGCTTGCCGCTGCGGCGCCGCTTGCGGTGCTGCAGCAGATCGTTCCCGAAGGGCGCTGCGGCGCTCGCATTCGACGGCTCGCGCAGCTCGACCCGCGCATACCGGCCCCGCCGCCGCTCGGGCACGGACTCCGGCAGGTGGGGGAGGTGGGGCGCCTTGTAGCCGACGACGAGCAGGAAGGGGTCGCGCGCGTGGCGGCGCATGAACTCGATCGCGAAGTCGGTGGTGACGTCGTCCACCCAGCCGGTGCTCGAGACAGGGCTTCCGTCGACGAGGAACGGGGCATCGAGGTAGCGTCCGTGCCCCGGATAGGTGGCGGACCACTCGAAGCCCGGCCGCTCGACCTGCCTGCCCATGTGCCACTTCCCGGCGTAGCCCGTCGCGTATCCGGCGGCGCGAAGGAGCGAGGCGTAGGTCGGAGTCGCAGGATCCAGGGGCGTCGCGTTGTCGAGGATCCCGAGCGAGTGCGCGTAGCGCCCGGTCAGGAGGGACGCGCGCGCAGGCGTGCACAGGGAGTTCACGGCGAAGGCGTTGGAGAAGCGCACCCCGCCGGCGGCGAGACGGTCGAGGTTCGGCGTCTCGAGCCACGGGAAGCGCGCGGCCGAGCCCTGCTCGCGCTGCACGACGCCGAGCGCGTCGAAGCGGATGTCGTCGGAGACGATCACCACGAAGTCCGGGCGCCCCGCATCCGGCGCGCCATTCGAGCAGGCGGCGAGGCAGGTCACGAGGATCGCGGCGGGCATCGGGCGGCGAGCGCGCAGACCCACACGCGACCTCCGGGCGGGACGCCGAGGATGCGACGCGCCCCGACGCGTCGCCAGCCCCGACGCCGGGCGAGCTATGCTCCGCAACGCGCCGGAAGGTCCGCGACGCACCGCGGGGCCGGTGCCGAGGAGATCGGCGATGCAGCTTCCCTTCTACTTCGACTACGCCTGCCCCTGGGCCTACCTCGGCAGCTGCCGGGTGGAGCCCTTCTTCCGCGACCTCGGGGTCGAGATCGACCTTCGGCCGGTCTCGCTGCGCGTGCTCTACGAGCCCTCGGCCGACGGCGCGCCGATGCCGAAGCAGGGGCCGCGCAAGCAGCAGAACCTGATGAACGACCTGCGCCACTGGGCCGAGATGATCGGCGCCGAGATCGCGCCGATCCAGCCGAAGGAGCGCCCCGACACGAGCCTCCTGCTGCGCGCCGCGCTGGTCGCGAAGGACGCGGGGCGCCTGCGCGAGCTCCACTACCCCGCGTACCGCGCGCGCTGGGCCGAGGGTCGCGACGTCGCCGACCCGGCGATCGTGCGCGCGCTGCTCGAGGGCGCGGGCTTCGACGCCGACGCGGCGCTCGCGCGCGCGAAGTCGCCCGAGCTCGAGAAGCGGCTCGAGGCCGAGAGCCGCGCGGCGGTCGAACGCGGCGTCTTCGGGGTCCCGACGATCTTCGTCGGCGACGAGATGTTCTGGGGCAACGACCGCTTCGAGCTCGCGCGCTGGTACGTTCTGAAGGCGAATGGGCGGTAGCGGGCGCGGAGGAGGAGGGGGCAGCGCGCGACGGGGAACCCGCGGGACGCCCCGAGCGAGATGCAGCGGACGGCGCGGCGCGCCGCCGCTGATCTCCCTGTCCGTTCGGCGAAGGTCGGGAGTCGCCGCGCGCTAGCCGACGACGCCCTCGGCGCGCAACGCCAGGCGCTCCTCGGCGTCGACCCCGAGCTCTTCGAGAATTTCGTCGCCGTGCTCGCCGAGCAGCGGCGCGGGGCGGCCCGGCTCGGCGGGCGTCTTCTCGAAGCGCACCGGCGGGCGCGGCTCGCGCATGCGGCCGGCCGCGGGGTGCTCGCGCTCGACGACGGCGCCGTTGTGGACGAGCTGCGGGTCCTCGAGCACCTCCTCGAGCGAAAGCACGGCGCCGGCGGCGACCTGCTCGGCGACGAGGCGCGGCAGCAGCTCGCTCGTCTTCCAGGTGCGGAAGGCGGCGTCGAGGTGGGCGCCGAGCGTCTCGAAGTTCCCGGGCTGGCGGCGGCCCTCGATCGTGGCGAAGCGCGCGTCCGCGCACCACTCGGGGTGGCCGAGCGCGCGGTAGAGGCCGTGCATCTCGGCGTCGTTCGCCGCGAAGTAGATCAGGTGCCCGTCGGCGGTCGGCTGGAGGCGGTAGAGCTCGTAGAGCGTGGGCCCCTTCTGGACGCCCTCGCCGAGGAAGGTGTGCGCCATCATGCCGTCGGGCCAGAAGAAGGCGAGCGAGGCGTCGAGCATCGGGATGCGCAGGTGCTGGCCGCCCGCGCCGCGCTCGCGCGCGAAGAGCGCCGCGGTGATCGCCTGCGCGACGGTGTAGGCGCTCGCCTTGTCGGCGACGACGTTGCGCACGAGGTCGGGCACCGGGAACTCGGGGTTCTTCTGCACCGCGACGTGGCCGGTGAGGCCCTGGATGATCGGATCGTAGACGCGGCGGTCGCGGTAGGGGCCCGAGTCGCCGTAGCCGCTGATCGAGACGTAGACGAGGCCGGGGTTCAGCGCGCGCAGGTCGTCGGGGCCGAGGCCCAGGCGCTCGGCCGCTCCGGGGCGCCAGTTCTGCACGAAGACGTCGGCGCGCCGCACCAGCTCCTTCGCGAGCTCGCGCGCGCGCGGCTTCGCGAGGTCGAGGACCAGCGAGCGCTTGCCGCGGTTCGCGTTGACGAAGAAGGCCGAGAGGTTGCCGCGGCGGAAGGGGCCGAAGCGCATGAAGTCGCCGATCCCCGGTGCCTCGATCTTGATCACGTCGGCGCCCTGGTCGGCGAGCAGCATCGTCGCGAGCGGGCCCGAGAGGATCGCGGAGACGTCGACGATGCGGATCCCGGCGAGCGGTCCGGCCATGGAGCACCTCCGGCGGCGATTCTACACCCGCGCGACCGCGACGCTGGCGACGAGGCACGCTCGTCCGGAGGCGTCGCGCGTCTCGACGCGCACGAGCGCACCGAACGCCCCCGCGCGCAGCACGCGCGCCGAGGTGCGCACGGGGCTCTCGCGCGCGAGGGCCAGGTAGTTGAGCGCGACGTCGGAGGACTCGCAGCGCGAGCCGAGCGCCTTGCCGCCCGCGGCCTCGGCCGCGAGGTCGACGAGCAGCGCCGCGATCCCGCCCTGGAGCGCGCCGAGGCTGTTCACGGTGTAGGGGGCGAGCTCGAGCTCGAAGCGGCCCGAGGCGGCGTCGAGGCAGCGCGCGCCGAGCTTCTCCACGAGCGGTGCGTCGAGGCCGGAGCCCGGCAGCGCGAACTCGGTGCGCGGCGGCGCGTCTCCGGCGGCGAGGTGGCGCTGCGCCTCGCGCGCGGGAACGACGGCGAAGGTCATGGTCGCGAGGCCGAGCGGGTCGGCGCCGCCGTCGGAGAGCGCCACCTCGAGGACGACGGTCTGGCGCGAGCGGCGCACCACCGCGGGCCGCGCCTCGATCTGCTTGCCCAGGACGCGCCGCAGGCGGTGCAGCACGAGGTCCGAGGTCGCGATCCACTCGGGCCGGGCGCTGCGCGCCGCGAGCTCGCCGCCCGCGATGTCGACCAGCGTCGCGAGGACGCCCGCGCGCACGTCGCCCGAGGGCCCGCACAGCTCCGGCACGACGGGGAGGCCCGTGACCGCGCCCTCCTCGTCGCGCTGCGTAAAGACGCGGAGGTCGCGCAGCACGTGGCGCTCGGGCGGGTAGCTCTTCACCGCGCGAGGCCCGCGCGCTCGGCCTGACGCTTGAGCTCGATGCGCGCGATCGTGCGGCGGTGCACCTCGTCGGGCCCGTCGGCGAGGCGCAGCGTGCGCGCCTGCGCCCAGCTGCGGGCGAGGCCGAAGTCCTCGGTCACGCCGCCGCCGCCGTGGGCCTGGATCGCGTCGTCGAGGATCGCGAGCGCCGTCGTCGGCGCCTTCACCTTGATCATCGCGATCTCCGACGCCGCGACCTTGTTGCCGACGCGGTCCATCATCCAGGCCGCCTTCAGCGTGAGCAGGCGCGTGCATTCGATCTCGATCCGCGCGTCGGCGAGGCGCTCCTCCCACACGGAGTGCTCGTGGAGCTTCTTCCCGAAGGCCGTGCGCGTCGTCAGGCGCCGGCACATCTTCTCGAGCGCGCGCTCCGCCACGCCGACGAGGCGCATGCAGTGGTGGATGCGGCCCGGCCCGAGCCGCCCCTGCGCGATCTCGAAGCCGCGCCCCTCGCCGAGGAGCAGGTTCTCCGCGGGAACGCGCACGTCCTCGAAGAGGAGCTCGGCGTGGCCGTGCGGCGCGTCGTCGAAGCCGAAGACCGGGAGGTGGCGGCGGATCGCGAGCCCCTTCGCGTCGCGCGGCACGAGGATCATGCTCTGCTGCGCGTGGCGGGGCCCCGAGGGATCCGTCTTCCCCATCACGATCAGCACGGCGCAGCGCGGGTCGTTCGCGCCGGAGATCCACCATTTGCGGCCGTTCAGCACGTAGTCGCCGCCGTCGCGGCGGATCGAGGTCGAGATGTTCGTCGCGTCGGACGACGCCACGTCGGGCTCGGTCATCGCGAAGGCCGAGCGGATCCGGCCCTCGAGGAGCGGCTCGAGCCAGCGTTGCTTCTGCTCCGCGCTGCCGTAGCGGACGAGCACCTCCATGTTGCCGGTGTCCGGAGCCGCGCAGTTGAAGATCTCGGGTGCGAAGGCGACGCGCCCCATCGCCTCGCAGAGCGGCGCGTACTGGAGGTTCGAGAGCCCGCCCCCGTGCTCGCTCTCGGGCAGGAAGAGGTTCCAGAGCCC
>Ga0075428_100009339_pt1 | contig 10880 bp, 11 predicted proteins | sample RhiMetdeltSRZDD2_FD_75291 | JGI IMG/M metagenome (GOLD analysis project Ga0075428, IMG submission 75291) | Populus rhizosphere microbial communities from Tennessee, USA - Rhizosphere MetaG P. deltoides SRZDD2 | ecosystem: Host-associated > Plants > Roots > Rhizosphere > Soil | place: USA... | reverse complement strand
AAGTTCACGAGGACCGGGGTCCCCCTGAGCTGCCCCAGGAGCTGTTGGAACCCGTCGGGGTCCATCGACGGCAACGCGTCCACGGTCGTGGGCAAGAGCGGCGCCTCGGTCGCGTTGCGGGCCGGGATCGTGCCCGACGGCGTCGGCGTCGACCCGGGGCCGCTCGGTTCCCCCGAGCACGATCCGACCGCGACGACGAGGGTCGCCATCGCCGCGAGCAGGGTCGTCAGCCGTCGCAGGGTCATGAGTGGATGGTAGAACCGTCCGCGGAAGTGCCCGGCCCCTCCTCCAAGCTCGCCCTCGACGATCCGGTCCTGCAGGTGGACCGCCGACTCGCGACCCGTCGCACGGGCCTCCGTGAGAAGGGGGAGGAGGCGCACGCCGTCCTCGCCGGCATGGGGATCCGGACGGTCGGCGACCTGATCCGGCACTACCCGCGCCGCTACATCGACCGGTCCGCGGTGGAGAGGATCGCCGACCTCCGGATCGGGCAGCAGGCGACCGTGATCGCGCGGGTGCGCAAGACGTACAAGCGGCTCACGCGACGGCGGCAGTCGATGGTGACGGTCACGATCTCGGACGGGACCGGCACGCTCGACCTCACGTTCTTCAACCAGCCGTGGACGGCCGGGATCTACAAGGAGGGCGTCGAGGTCGCCGTCTCCGGGACCGCGACGCGATACCGCGGCAGGCTCCAGCTCGCCAACCTGGAGGCCGAGATCCTCGGCGACGACGAGCGCGACCTCGTCCACACGGGCAGGATCACGCCGGTCCATCGAGCGTCCGAGGGAATCTCCACGCGCACGATCCGGGAGCTCGTCTTCGCCGCGCTGGAGAAGCTCCCTCCGATCGAGGATCCGATGCCGGCCGAGGTGGTCGGCGCGGAGGGCCTCCTGGATCTGGACACCGCACTGCGGCAGATCCACTTCCCGCCCGACGCCGAGCACCTGGCTCGAGCGATCGAGCGGCTGAAGTTCGACGAGCTGTTCACCCTCGAGCTCGGCGTCGCCTTTCGGAAGCACCGGCTCGAGGCCGAGGGGACCGGCGTCGCGCATCTCCCGGACGGCCCGTTGACCGGGCGGTTGCTTGCCACCGTTCCGTTCGAACCGACGAAGGCGCAGCTCCGCGCGATCGAGGAGATCGGCCGCGCGATGGCCGCGCCGCGCCCGATGAACGTCCTGCTCCAAGGCGACGTCGGCTCGGGCAAGACGCTCGTGGCTCTCCACGCGTGCCTCGCCGCGATCCAGTCGGGTCACCAGGCGGCGATCATGGCGCCGACCGAGGTGCTCGCCGGTCAGCACGCCCGGTCGGTGGCGATGCTGCTCGAAGGCGTGGGCGGGGCGGGTCTCTTGGCCGGCGCGCCGGCGCGAGCGCCGGCGGCCGCCGGCCAGGGATCCCTGCTCGACGGGCTCGCCGGCCAGGAGGATCCGCCGGCCGGCCCGCCGGTCACGTACGCCCTCCTGACCTCCGCGGTCACCGGCAAGGATCGGACCCGGATCCTCGCGGCGATCGCCGACGGCAGCGTTCACCTCGTGATCGGGACGCACGCGCTCGTGCAAGAGGCCGTCTCGTTCCGCGACCTGTCGCTCGCGGTCGTCGACGAGCAGCACCGCTTCGGCCTGCACCAGCGGATGGCCCTGAAGGGCAAGGGCGGCGACCAAGCCGACGCGCTGATCATGACGGCGACCCCGATCCCACGGACCCTGGCGCTCACGTACTACGGCGACCTCGACGTGGTCGTCCTGGACGAGATGCCCAAGGGGCGGCAGCCGATCGGGACGGCGGCGGCGCGCTCCGAGGCGGAGCGCGCCGCCGCCTACGACCTCGTCCGGGGTGAGGTCGGCGCCGGACGGCAGGCCTTCGTCGTGTGCGCGGCGATCGACGAGGGGAACCGGACGCAGGTGCGCGCCGCCGAGACCGAGGCCGACCGGCTCGCCGCCGAGGTCTTCCCCGACCTGCGGGTCGAGCTCCTGCACGGTCGCATGCGACCCAAGGACAAGGATCGGATCATGGAGGACTTCCGCGAGGGACGAGCCGACGTGCTGATCTCGACCACCGTGATCGAGGTAGGCGTGGACGTTCCCAACGCGACCGTGATGCTCGTCGAGAACGCCGAACGGTTCGGCCTGGCGCAGCTCCATCAGCTCCGCGGCAGGATCGGTCGCGGCGCCCACGTCTCGTACTGCGTCCTGTTCGACGACTCCGAGGAGACCAACCTCGAGGCGCGAGCTCGGATCGAGGCGATGACCCGCACGACCGATGGCTTCGAGCTGGCCGACGAGGACCTCCGGCTCCGGGGGGAGGGAACGCTGTTCGACACGCGGCAATCCGGCATGCCCGACCTGAAGCTCGCTCGCCTGGCGGAGGACCTCGACCTGGTGAAGCGCGCGCGGGCCCGGGCGTTCGCGCTGATCGACGACGATCCCGACCTCGGCGCGCACCCGGAGCTCCTCGAGGAGCTCCGGGTGCGCTTCGAGGACTCGATCGCCTGGCTCTTCAGCGGCTAGCCGCCCTCCCCACGAGGCGCCCCGCTCGCGACGGCGTCCCTATCCTCGACGCATGCGGGTGATCGCCGGGAGCGCCAAAGGGAGGCAGCTCGTCCGGGTCCCCCCCGGCGTGCGTCCGGTCTCCGACAAGGCCCGCGAGGGGTTGTTCTCGAGCCTGGGCGATCTGGTCGTCGAGGCCCGCGTGCTCGATCTCTACGCCGGGACCGGGGCGCTGGGGATCGAGGCGTTGTCCCGGGGGGCGGAGGAGGCGGTCTTCGTGGACAGGAGCACGTCGTCGGTCGCCGCGATCCGCGCCAACCTCGACAGGACGGGTTTCCGCGACGCCGGGCGCGTGGTCCGGGCCGACGCCGGCCGCTATCTGGAGCGCGCCGGGACCGCCCCGGGCTTCGACCTGGTGTTCCTCGATCCGCCGTACGACACCCTGGGGGACGAGGTGGGTGCCGTCCTGGCCCGCCTGGACGCCGGATCCGTGCTGAGGAACGGCGCCACGGTGGCCCTGAGCAGGGCATCCAGGACTTCCAACGATGTGATTCCGGTAAACTGGACCGTCGCGAAGCGACTCTCGTACGGAGACAGCGTGATCACGCTGTTCCGGGCGCGGAACCTGGAGGTGTGATGGGCCTGACCGCCCTGTGTCCGGGGACGTTCGACCCCGTGACGAACGGTCATCTCGACATCATCGGAAGGGCATCGCAGACCTTCGAGTCGGTGGTCGTCGGCACGCTGGAGAACCCCTCCAAGCAGCCGATGTTCTCACTCGAGGAGCGAGTGGCGATGCTCAAAGAGGCGTGCTCCGGCATGCCCAACGTCACCGTGGTCTCCTTCCGCGGCCTCCTCGTGGACTTCGCCCGTGCCCAGGGCGACGCCGTGATCGTGAAGGGCCTCCGCGCGGTCTCGGACTACGAGTACGAGATCCAGATGGCGCAGATGAACCACCGGCTCGCCAGCGTGGAAACGCTGTTCATGCCGACGAGCCCCAAGTGGTCGTTCCTCTCGTCCTCGCTGGTGAAGGAGGTGGCCCAGCTCGGCGGCGACGTGTCGGCATTGGTGCCGCCGCACGTCGGCGCGGCGCTGGCCGACCGGCTGGAGGATCGCTGATGGACCTCGCGGGTCGCCTCGAGCAGCTCGAAGAGCTGGTCCGTGAGGCCAAGTCGATGCCGCTCAGCTCGTCGGTCCTGGTCAACCGCGACGAGGTGCTGGAGATGATCGCGGAGATGCGCGAGGCGCTCCCCGAGGAGATCAAGCGGGCGCGCTGGATCGTCCGCGATCGCGAGGAGCTGCTCGCGAAGGCGCGCGCGGACGGCGAGCGCATCGTCGAGCAGGCGCACGAGGAACAGCTGCGGATGGCGCGGAAGGAGGAGATCGTCGCGCGGGCCCAGACCGAGTCGGACCGGATCCTGGCCGAGGCCGAGGAGCGCGCGCGGGAGCTGCGCGCCGAGGCCGAGGACTACGTCGACGCCAAGCTCGCGCAGTTCGAGAACTCGATCCGCCGGATCCTCGAGGCCTCGCAGTCCACCACGAAGTCGCTCGGCCGGACGCTCGACCAGGTCGAGCTGGGGCGCGAGCGCCTCCGCGGCCCCGCGACCGCCGCCGAGGCGGAGTTCGCGCGCCCCGAGGAGAGCCAGCTGTTCGACGAGGAGGAAGAGCGATGATCGGGGCGATCGACGTTCGCGACCTCGTCGGCCACTACGGGGCGTCGAAGACCGAACAGGTCGCCGGGACGATCGAAGACCTCTCGACGGAGCTCGCGGGGGTGAGCGACGACACGCCCATCACCGGCGAGCTCGTCCTGGAGTCGCTCGAGGAGGGGATCCTCGCGATCGGGCGGTTCGAAGGCTCGCTCGCGCTCCGGTGCGCCCGATGCCTGAAGGAGTTCGAACGCGGGTTCTCGGTGGAGTCGCAGGAGCTCTTCGTCCCGTATCCGCACGAGGACGCCGACGAGTACCCGCTCGATCCCGAGGGGTACCTCGACCCCGATCAGATGGTTCGTGACGTGATCGGCGTGGAGCTGCCGTTCGCGCCGGTCTGCCGACCGGACTGCCGGGGCCTCTGCGCACGCTGCGGAGGAGACCTGAACCTCGGGGAATGCGCGTGCCGGGAGTCCGAGATCGATCCTCGCTGGGATGCGTTGTCGTCGCTGCTCGAGGAGTTGCGCCCGTCCACCGACGTATCGGAGAAGGGATAGACCGAGATGGCCGTACCCAAGAAGAAGCAGAGCAAGTCGCGGGGGGACAAGCGGGCCGCCAACTGGAAGGCGACCGCGCCCGCGTACTCCGAGTGCCCGCAGTGCCACCAGCCCAAGCTCCCGCACCGGGTCTGCGGCAACTGCGGCTACTACGCCGGACGTCAGGCGGTCGAGGTCGAGTGACCGCGTGACGTCCGCCGAGGCATCCCCGCTCCCCGCGCCCGACGCGCTGGACGCGGCGCTCGGCATCCGGTTCCGCGACGGGGAGCTCCGGGAGACCGCTCTCACGCATCGCTCGTATGCGTTCGAACACGACCTCGATGCGACGAACGAGCGCCTGGAGTTCCTGGGCGATTCCGTGCTGGGCCTCGTCGTCACCGACATGGCGTTCGAGGCGTTCCCCGAGAGGTCGGAGGGGTGGCTCGCGAAGCTCCGCGCCGCGATCGTGAACGCGCAGGCGCTGGCCGAGGTCGCCCGCTCGCTCGACCTGGGGTCGCTGGTGCGGCTCGGCAAGGGGGAGGAGCAGAGCGGCGGGCGCGACAAGGCGAGCATCCTGGCCGACTCGCTGGAAGCGGTCTTCGGCGCCGTCTACCTCGACGCCGGCCTCGGCGAGGCCCGTGGCTTGATCGAGCGGCTGTTCCGCCCGCTGATGGAGGCCTACGCGCGCGGCGAAGGCGAACGCGACTACAAGACGGACCTGCAGGAGCTCGCGTCGCGCGAGCTCCGCACGATGCCCGAATACCGGCTCGAGGAGCGCGGGCCCGACCACGAGAAGGAGTTCACGGCCACCGTCTTCCTGAACGGCGAGCCGCTCGGCGTCGGGGTGGGCAAGTCGAAGAAGGAAGCCGAACAGCGAGCCGCTCGTGAGGCGTTCGATCACGTCACCGAGCGCGTCGGAGCGTAGGGAGGAGCGGGGTGGAGCTACCGGAGGTCGAGGTGATGCGACGCGACCTCGAGAAGGACGTCGTCGGTCGCCGGATCAAGGCGGTGGAGGTCAAGGGATCGCGCAACGCGATGCGCGTGATCCGGCGGCACCCCAAGCGCAAGGACTTCACGTCCCGGTTGGAGGGCCGGAAGCTCGCCAAGGTGGAGCGTCGCGGGAAGTACATCCTGCTCCACCTGGACTCGAGCGACGTCCTGGTGACCCACTTCGGGATGAGCGGGCAGTTCCAGCGCGGCAACGGGCGCGTCGGGATCGAGCCTCATACCCACGTGGTGATCACGTTCCAGCAGGGCGGCGATCTCCGGTTCGTGGACCCGAGGACGTTCGGCGAGATGTTCGTCACCGACGCAGACGAGCTCGGCAAGGTCAAGGAGCTCCAGCACATCGCGATCGACCCGCTGGACCAGGTCTTCACGTGGCCGACGTTCCAGTATCTGCTGGCGCAGCGCGCGACGAAGATGAAGCAGCTCCTGATGGACCAGAAGTTCATCAGCGGCCTCGGCAACATCTACTCCGACGAGGTGCTGTTCGCCGCCGGGCTCCGCTACGACCGGGTGTCGGACACCCTCTCGTCCCAGGAGGTTCGCCGGCTGTACCGCGCGATCCAGGAGACGTTGCAGGACGCGATCAAGCTGCGGGGCACGACGCTCGATGACGAGGCGTACGTCGATCTGTTCGGCAAGCCGGGCGAGTACGGCTCCGAGCTGAAGGTCTACGGCCGCGAAGGGCAGCCGTGCCGGCGCTGCCGGACGCCGATCGAGACGGTCAAGATCTCCCAGCGCACGTCGTACTTCTGCCCGCAGTGCCAGAGCTGAGCGCAGGCGCTCAGACGACCTCCGCGCCGACGACGAGCATCCGCTCGATCGCGCGCTCGCCGTCGCCGGGGGTCCGCTCCACCGCCCGGATCCCCTCGCGCAGCACGGTCACGTCGTAGCCGAGCCCCCGGGCGTCCTCCACCGTCTCGACGACGCAGTAGTCGGTGGCCAGGCCGCAGATCACGAGCCGTTCGACACGGCGCGCCTTGAGCAGTCGCCGGAGGATCGTCGGCTCCGTCTCGCCGCTGGTCAGATCCCGTTCGCTGAACGCGCTGTAGCCGTCCCCGCCCTGGTCGCCCTTGTGCACGATGTCGCCGGCGACGCGGAGGTCGGGGTGGAAGCTCGATCCCCAGGAGTCCCGCACGCAGTGGACGGGCCACGGGCCACCGTCGGTCTGGAAGTGCGGCGTCGTCGCCGGGTGCCAGTCCTGCGAGTAGACGACGTACGCGCCCGCCGACGTTGCCCGCTCGAGCTGCTCGTTGGCCACCGGGACCACGTGCTCACCGTCGCGCACGTACAGGCTCCCCGCGGGGTCGGCGAAGTCGTTCTGGACGTCGACGACGAGCAGGGCCGTGTTCTCGTCGTAGCCGTTGCCGGAGACCATCTCCGCCAGCGTAGCGCCGCCGCCGTGAACCCCCGCCGCCGGGGCGTCCCCGCGCCGTGGCACCATCGTCGGATGCGAACGGTGCGCGTGCGGATCGCCGGACGCGTGCAGGGAGTGTTCTTCCGCGCCTCCTGCGCCGACCGCGCACGGGACCTCGGCCTCGCCGGGTGGGTCCGCAACCGGCCGGACGGTGACCTCGAGGCCGTCTTCCAGGGGCCGGACGAGGCGGTCGCTCGGATGCTCGACTGGTGCCGGACGGGCCCGCCGTCCGCTCGGGTGGACACCGTCGAGGTCAGCGACGAGGCCGCCTTCGAGGGGAACGGGTTCCGCGTCTCGCGTTGAGCGAAAACGCACGTCGCGCCTACCCGGGCGCGCCGGGGACCACTGTTAGCATCGCGCCGCATGTTCTTGCGACAGATCCAGATCCGCGGATTCAAGTCCTTCGCGGACAAGACGGTCCTCGAGTTCATCCCCGGCGTCAGCGTGATCGTGGGCCCCAACGGATCCGGGAAGTCCAACCTCGTCGACGCGATCAGTTGGGCCCTCGGCGAGCAGGGACCTCGCGCGCTCCGCGGCGGCCAGATGGCCGACGTGATCTTCGCCGGGACGCCCAGCCGCCCCGCCCTCGGGATGGCCGAGGTCAAGCTCGTGATCGACAACGAGGCCGGCCTGATCCCCGTCCCGATGACCGAGATCGAGGTCAGCCGCTCGATCTTCCGCTCGGGGGAGAGCGAGTACCGCATCAACGGCAAGCTCGTCCGGCTCCTCGACGTGCAGGAGCTGCTCTCGGAGTCGGGTATCGGCCGGGCGCTGCACACGGTCGTGGGCCAGGGGCAGCTCGAGGAGGTGCTGCTGTCGCGTCCGGAGGAACGGCGGAAGTACATCGAGGAGGCCGCCGGCATCGCGAAGCACCGCAAGCGGAAGGAGCGGGCGGAGCGGAAGCTGGCCGGCCTCGACCAGGACCTGCTCCGCCTCCAGGACGTGCTGTCGGAGCTGAAGCGTCAGCTGAAGCCGCTCCGGCAGCAGGCCGAGATGGCCGTGAAACATGAGTCGCTGACGAACAAGGCGGAGGAGCTGTCCAAGAAGCTGGCGGCGGCACGGCTCCGCGGCCTGCTCGCGGAGCGCGACCGCCGCAGCGGAGGATGGGACGAGGGCCAGGAGCTCCGGCGTGAGGCCCGCGCGCGGCTGGACGCGCTCGACGCCGACGTGCTCGCCGGCGCCGACGCGCGCGCGACGGCCGCGCGCGCGCTCGCGGACGCGGAGCTGCGGTTCCGCTCGACGCAGGCCGATCGGACCGACGCCGAGCGGGCGTTCCGGGAGGCCGTCGACGGCGAGGCCGCCGCGCGGGCGGCCCTGGCCGACCACGCCGGCCGGGCCGCCCGGCTGGACGCCGTGGACGCGGAGCTCGCGCGCGTCGATGCCGACCTCGAACGCACGGTCGTCGACCTGGCCGCTCGCGAGACCGAGCTCGATACGGCGGAGGCCGCCTTCCGCGAGGCCGATCACCACCGACGCGAGGTCGACGAGCTTCGGCGGCGGGCGGGCGAGGAGGCCGCCGGACGACGCGTGGAGATCGACGCGCTCGAGCGGACGATCTCGTCCGGTGAGCGCGAGGCCGAGCGGCTCGACGCCGGGGTGGACGACGTCGCGGGCCGGCGCGCGCGGATCGCGGCCGAGCGCGAGGAGATCGAGCACGACATCGAGCAGCGGGACGGCCAGACGGCTCCGCTCGCCGAGCGTCGCGCGCAGCTCGAAACCGAGCGGCATCGCGCGACCGAGAAGGTCGAGGAGCTCGAAGACGTCGAGCGACGGCAGCAGGCCCGTCTGGAGCTCCTCGAGGCGCGCCGACGCGATATCGAGGAGACGTCGGGGACGCGGTTCCTCCGCGCCAATCGCGGGCGCGCGGCCGGGCTGCTGAAGGAGCTCGTCCGGGCGGAGGAGGGCCTCGAGCGGGCGCTCGCCTCGGCCCTCGGGCCCTTCGCCGACGCCGTGGTCTACGAGGATCGGGACGAGGCCCTGGCCGCGGCCCCGGGAGGCGACGGTGCGATCCTCGCGATCGCCGCGGGGGGGCCCGTGCCGCAGGGGCTCTCCGGCGAGCGTCCGCTGCTGTCGAAGGTGGACGCGGAGCCGATCGCGCGCGGCATCGTGAGCACGGTCTTGCGCGACGTCTACCTCGCGGACTCGATCGAGGACGCGGCGTCGAAGCAGGCCGAGCATCCGCGCGCCTCGTTCGTGACGCCCGACGGCACGCTCGTGGGGCCGGCGGTGATCCACACGCCCAAGGAGGTCGACGCGCGTGCCCGCGAGATCCGGGCCGAGAGCCAGGTGGTCGCGCACGATCTCGCGGGCACGCGCGGGCGGCTGAAGCCGCTCCGCCAGCGCCTGACCGAGACCTCGGAGGAGATCGGGTTCCTCGATCAGCAGATCGAGGCGGCCGACGCGGACATCACCTCGGCGGCCGAGCGCCTCGTCGTCCTCGAGCGAGACCTCGCCGCCCTCGAGACGGAGGAGCAGCTGCTCCGAGGCCGGGCGACCGCGATCCGCGACGCGGAGGCCGTCGCGCGAGCCCGGTTGCTCGAGCTGGGGCCGGCACCGCCCGACGAGCTCCCGGAGCTGCCGCCGCTGCCGCAACCGCCGGTCCAGGCGCGCGTCGCCGTCGAGACGTTGCGGCGCGACCGCGCGTCCCTGGACGCGCGGCGCGCGCGCCTGCACACCGAGCGCGAGGAAGCCTCGGCGCAGGACCCCACCCAGCTCCGTGCGGACCTCGAGGAGGCGGAGTCGGCGCGGGCCGCGGCCGAGGAGGCCGCCGCCCGCGCCGAGGAACGCCTCCGCGAGGTCGCCGACACGCGCGACGCCGCGGCGAGCGAGGAGCGCGCCGCGGCGGCCCGCGAGGCGGACGTGAACAAGGCCTGGCGCGACGCGTCGACCGAGCTCGATCGCCTCCGCGAGGCCTACGAGGAGGACGACCGTATCCGCGGCGACATCGAACGCCGGATCCGGGACGCCGAGCGGCTCCTGCGCGAAGGGCACGGGCTCGATCCCGAGGATGCCCTCGGGATGCTCGTCGAGGACGACTCGATCCAGTCGCTCGAGAAGGCGAGCGAGCTCGTCCAGCGGCGCCTCGCCCTGCTCGGGCGGGTGAACCTGCTCGCGACCGGGGAGTTCGAGGCCGTCCAGGAGCGACATGACTTCATGCAGCGAGAGCTCGACGACGTCCGGAAGGCCCGTCGCGACCTGCTCCAGCTCGTGGCCGAGGTCGACCGCGAGATCCAGGAGAGCTTCGACTCGGCGTTCCGGGACGTGGCGGCGCAGTTCGAGCGCCTCGTGAAGGAGCTCTTCCCCGGCGGCGACGGCCGGCTGGTCCTGACCGACCTCGCCGATCCGCTGAACGCCGGGATCGAGATCGAGGCGAGTCCGGGGCGCAAGCGGGTGAAGCGGATCTCGCTGCTGTCCGGCGGCGAGCGATCGCTCGCGGCGCTCGCGTTCCTGTTCGCGATCTTCACCGCGCGGCCCTCGCCGTTCTACCTGATGGACGAGGTCGAGCCGGCCCTGGACGATCTCAACCTGCATCGGTTCCTGCGGCTCGTCGCCGGCTTCGCGACCGACGCCCAGGTGATGATCGTCACGCACCAGAAGCGCACGATGGAGATCGCCTCGATGATGTACGGCGTCTCGCTCAACAAGGACGGCACGACGAGGGTCCTGTGTCAGCGCCTCGAGCAGCCGGTCGAGCCGGCACCTGCTGTCGCCGACGTGGTGGAGGTGCCGGAGACCCAGCCGGTGGGCTAGCGTCGCGGCGTGGAGATCACCGTCGCGATCGTGTTCG
>Ga0075428_100009338_pt1 | contig 10880 bp, 11 predicted proteins | sample RhiMetdeltSRZDD2_FD_75291 | JGI IMG/M metagenome (GOLD analysis project Ga0075428, IMG submission 75291) | Populus rhizosphere microbial communities from Tennessee, USA - Rhizosphere MetaG P. deltoides SRZDD2 | ecosystem: Host-associated > Plants > Roots > Rhizosphere > Soil | place: USA... | reverse complement strand
CGGCCGCGAGGTTGCGCTGGAAGGGCAGCAGCTCCACGGCTCGCAGCCGTGCGAGGTCAGCGTGCACGGAGGCGAGCTTCAGATGCGTGTCGACCGCCGTGTCGCCGTGTCCCGGAAAGTGCTTCGCAGTGGTCAGGAGGCCTCCGCTCCGTGCGCCCTGGATGAAGGCCGCCGAGAGCTGCGCCACCTGCTCGGCGTCCTCGCCGTAGGAGCGGATGTTGATGATGGGGTTCGCGGGGTTGTTGTTGACATCGGCCACGGGCGCGAAGGTCCAGTGAACTCCGAGCGCCCGCGACTCCCGCGCCGTCACCTCGCCGGCGAAGCGCGCCGCCTCTGTCGAACGTGTCGCGCCGATCGCCATCGCGTAGGGCAGCGGCACCACACCGCGCCGGATGCGAAAGGCGGGCCCGCGCTCGAAGTCCCCGGCCACCAGCAGCGGGATCTTGGATGCCTCCTGCAGCTCGTTCAACAGCCGCGGCAGCGTTTCGGCTTCGGACTCGAACACGACGAGAGCGCCGACGCCGAGCTCCGTGACGTGCGCCCGTGCCCGCCGCATCTCGGCCGAGCGCGCGTTCCTGAACACGCCCGAAACCCGCACCCCGACGACCTGTGCCGCCCTCTGCTCGAGGCTCAGGTCGGCCAACGTCTTCCTCGCCCAGCGCAATGCGGGGGAAGGTGTCGGCGGCGGCGCTTCGGGCGCGGGAGGCGGGCTCTGGCGGTGGCAGTCCGTCGCGACGAAGGCGAGCCCCGCGACGAGCAGGAGTCGCCTCGCTCTCATCGGCCGCGTTGCGCCGCGCGCAGAGCCTGCGCCGGATCCAGCCCGACCACCCTGCGCAGCTCGCGGAATCCCGCTCTGCTGAACGATTCGTGGGAGAACAGCACGAAGCCCGACGCGCCGGCCGACCGTGCCTCGGCGATGCGCTCCGCCACCTCGGTCAGCGTCAAGCGGTAGGCGCCGACGCCCGCCCACAGCGCCTGACCGTCGCGCACCTGTGCCCTGGCATCGATGAGCTGCTCCTTGAAGATCCGCCGGTCGGGCGTGTAGGTCATCGGGCACACCGCATCCAGGATCCCGATCTGGAGCCACTCGGGCCAGTTCTGGAAGCGCTGGTTGCGCGCCAGCGCCCGGTCCGGCACGACCGCCGCCGAGATGCGGAGAGCCGGGTTCTCCTCGCGCGCCACCCTGGCCAGGCGTGCGGCCAGGTTCGTGAGCACGTCGCGACGGTACGCATCCCATGCGGCTGGCCACTCGCCGGTTGCGCGCAGCGGGTTCGCGGACTGCTGCTGCCGGCCGAATGCCGCGAGCGCGGCGGCGGAGTAGTCGTAGTCCGGACCTGGGTAGCGGATGAAGTCGAGATGGAGCCCGTCCACGACGTAGCCGCGCACCAGCTCGCGCACGACGGCTTCGAGATGATCCGCTGCGCCCGGCGCGGAGGGCGAGATGTAGAAGCCCTCGGCGTCGGGGTCCACCTGTCCCACGCTGCGCACGCGCTGCAGGAGTCCCCTGAGATCGGCCGAGGCGCTGGATCCGAGCGCCGCTCGCGGCGCCATCACCCACTCCGGGTGGAGCGCCACCACGTTGTCCCTGGGCACGCCCGGAAAGTGGGACGTCAGGAGCACGTTGATCCACGCATGGACCGCGATCCCGCGCTCACGCGCCCGCTGGAGCAGCCGGGCGAACGGATCGAACTCCCTCGGCTGGTGAGCCAGCAGCGGGCTGCGCGCGACGGCCCGGGAGAGATAGAACGCGTCGCCTCGGCCCCGCACTTGAACGAAGAGCGCGTTCAGACCCGCGGCCGACGCGTCCTCCACGACCTGGTCCACGGCCGCGGGCGAGACCAGCGCCGTACGCACGACCCAGAGACCACGCAGCTCCGTCGCGGCCTGTCCCGGAGCGGCCTGGGACGCTGCGGCGAGCAGCAGGATCGCGGGCGTCACGCGACCCGCTTCACGAGGATGCCCTCGCCCCCCAGGCGCCGGCGCCTGCAGCCGTGCGCGAAGAGGCGAAGCACCTCCGCGAGCTTGACGCCTCGAGGCCGCCGAGAAGTGACATGCGAGCGCGGTGCTATCATAGCTGACGGATGCGCTCCCTCAGCGCTACGTTGCGCGCCGCCGCGCTGTTTCTTGCGCCGGTGGCGCCCGGGGTTGCCGCAGCTCCCGCCGATGAAGTAGCCCGCAAGGTCGAGGAGCGGCTGCTGCGCGCCGGCGACATGCGCGCCCGATTCACCCAGACCTACCGCTCCGGCGTCGTCGGGCGCGAGGTCAAGGAGCGCGGCACGCTTTCCCTCAAGCGCCCCGGCCGAATGCGCTGGGAGTACGAGGTGCCCGAGCGCAAGACCTTCGTGTCCGACGGTCGCACCTTCTACTTCTACGTACCGGCCGATCGTCAGGTCATCGTCCGCGAGCAAAAGGATGCGACGGGCGTCGCCGGCCTGCTCCTCGCCGGCCGCGGGGCCATCCTCGCGCCGTTCGCGCCCGAGGTCCAGGAGGCGCCGCCGGGCCGGACGCGCCTGCGCCTCGTGCCTCGCAAGCCCGACCCCGAGGTGGAGGAGATCGTGCTCGACGTCGACGCCGAGTACCGCGTGCGCGCGATCGAGGTCAGCGACCCACAGGGCAACATCAGCCGCTTCGAGTTCGACGAGGTGCGTGAGAACGTCGGCCTCCGCGACGAGCTGTTCGAGTTCAAGCCTCCGCGCGGGGTCGAGGTGATCGCAGGATGACGCGCTGGCACGCAGCGGCCGCAGCGCTCCTGCTCGGGGCATGCGCGACGTCCTCCGCCTTCCGCGCAGGCGAGCATGCCGAGCGCCGCCTGGACTACGACGTCGCCGTCCTCGAATACTCGAAGGCCGTCAAGGCGGATCCGGAGAACCGCGGGTATCGAGGCAGCCTCCAGCGGGCGCGGCTGCGCGCCTCGGAAGCCCACGCGGCCACCGCACGCCGCTTCGCCGCGACCGGGCAGTACAAGGAGGCGCTCGACGAGTACCGTCTGGCGCTCGACCTCAACCCCTCGGCCAACCTCGCGACCGAGATGCAGGAGGCCGAGAGCGCCCGGCAGCGCGGCCGCGCCGAGTCGGAGATCGCGCTGCTCAAGGAGCATGCGCGCGAACGCGCCCTCGCGGGCCTCGTCCTGGGACCCGAGGCCCGCGAACGGCTCGGGCTCGTCTTCCGCGGAGCGCGTCTCCGCGAGGCCTATCTGGCGCTCGGCAAGATCGTGGGGGTCAACGTCCTCTTCGACCCCACCTTCCAGGACCAGCCCGTCAGCCTCGACCTCAAGGACGTGGCCTTCGAAGAGGCCCTGGACGCGCTGGCCGGCGTCGGCCGGACGTTTCACCGCGTCGTGGGCGAACACGTGCTGATGGTCGTGCCGGACACGCCGACCAAGCGTCGTGAGTACGAGGCCCAGGTCGTAAAGACATTCTTCCTTTCGAACGCCGATCTGAAGGAGGCGATCGACCTGCTGCGCGTCGTGCTGGGCGCGCGTCGCGTGGCGCCGCTGCCCGGCCAGAACGCGCTGACGATCAACGACACCGCCGACAAGGTGGCCGCCGCGGAGCGCATCGTCGAGGTGCTCGACAAGCGGCGCGCCGAGGTCGTCGTGGACGTGGAGATCCTGGAGGTCAACCGCTCGCGGCTCAAGGAATACGGCATCGAGATCACGTCGCGGCTCCCGGGCGTCGACGGCATCGCGGGCGGGATCTTCCCGGACCCGCGCGGCACGACCACGCTCGACGACAACCCCTACCGCAAGGACAACCTGATCCTCAGCAACCTGCCGGGCGTGATCTACCGCCTGCTCCAGACCGACGCCACCACGCGGCTGCTGGCGAATCCCCAGCTGCGCACGACGGAGGGTCAGACCGCCCAGGCGCGCTTCGGAGACCAGGTGCCGGTGCCCGTCACGACGTTCGCGCCGATCGCCCAGGGCGGCGTTTCCCAGCAGGCGATCACCTCGTTCGAGTACAAGAACGTCGGTGTGAACATCGACATCACTCCCCGCGTGCACCACGACGGCGAGGTGTCGCTCGGCCTCAAGATCGACATCTCCGCGGTCGGGCCCGCGGGGTTCCAGGGGCTGCCGACCTTCAACAGCCGCACCGTCACCAGCCTGATCCGGCTGAAGGACGGCGAGACCAACATCCTCGCCGGCCTGATCAGCGACCAGGAGCGCCGCAACCTCTCCGGCATCCCGGGCCTCGCGAGCCTGCCGGTCCTCGGCCGGTTGTTCGCCCGCAACCGGGACGAGAATCAAGAGACCGACATCGTCATGACGCTGACGCCCCATGTCGTGAAGCGGCCGGCGCTGACGCAGGCGGACTTCGAGTCGTTCGAGGTCGGCGCCGACGCGCAGACCGTGCTGTTCGAGGCGCCGGTGATCCCGCCCGCGCCGCCGGCGCCGACCACGCCGCGGCCGGAGCCGCCGCGCGTCGAGCCGATCCGGCCCCCGGCTCCCACGCCCACGCCTCAGCCTCCTCCGGAGCCCTAGGCGATTGCTCGCGCGTCTCGCCCGCACCCTCGCGCTGCTCCGCGACCCTCGCGTCGCGAAGCTGCCGCGGGTTGCGTTCATCGCAGCGCTCCTCTACACGCTTTGGCCGGTCGACCTGCTGCCGGACTTCGCGGCGCCCCTCATCGGCTACGTCGACGACCTCACCCTGCTGTGGCTGTCGCTGCGCTGGCTGCGTCGAAACGATCCGGCCGGGCCGTCGGCGACGGACAGCTTGGCCGCCGCCCCGCCCCGTTAGGTTCAAGGCCGCTCGACGACGATGGACCCGTAGGGTGAGGAGGCCCCAATGAACCTGGATGGCATCCTGATGAAGGTCTCGTCCACAGCCGCGAAAGGCGTCGTCAGCAACCGGACGTACCTCCGTTTCATGCAGAAGGGCTCTCGCGTCTCTGCGCGCTACAGCGGCGGCACCGTTTCCCGGGGCTATCTGGTAGGTGCCTTCCTGGATCACTCCCGGCTGGTGTTTCGGTATACCCAGGTCGAAGCCTCGGGCGCGATCCACGGCGGCCGCTCAGACTGCGACGTCGCCAGACGCTTTGACGGACGCATCCGCATTCTCGAGCACTTCACGTGGCGCACTCGTGAGGGCTCCGGCACCAACGTGTTCGACGAAACCGAAGCTGCCCCGGACACAACGGTGTAGCGTGCGGACCAGTTGGAGGGTCCTGGTGGACCGGGAGGGATAGATGCATTTCGGCAATCTACCGTTCACCACCATCGACTGGTCCACCGTCCCAGCGACCGAGCTCCGGCGCACGATCGAGGCGGGCGCTGTGCGCGTGCGCATGGTCGAGTACAGCCCAGGCTACATGGCGGACCATTGGTGCAGCCGGGGTCACGTGCTGCTCGTGCTCGAGGGCGAGCTGCTCACCGAGTTGAAGGACGGTCGCTTGATCCGGTTGACCCAGGGCATGAGCTATGGAGTCGCCAACGACGTCACGCCTCACCGGTCGAGAACCGCAACGGGCGCGAAGCTCTTCATCGTCGACTAGCGAGCCGGGCAATTCATCAGGACCGGCCCATGGGTCAGCGATGAGCAGCAGGTGGTTCGGGGCGATCTCCCCACTTGGCCTGGTGTTCGGCTGTCGGCTGTGCCATCAGCTTCTCGGGGAGGCCTTGGGTGTTTGGTCATGGGTGGCCACGATCCTGATCTTCTGGGCTGCGATCGCGGGGCTCGTTTGGCTCGTGTGTGGAGGCGAGGCGTTTCGACGTTGGTGGCGGAGGCCCACAGGCGGCCTCCTCTGGTGCACGCTCGCTCTCCTCGGCGGCTTCCTGCTGTTGCCAGGGTTCATCGTGCACTGGCGGATCCTGTTGGAGCCAAACGTCCTGGTGCCTTGGCTGTTGTTCGCTCTCATCAACCCGTTCTTCGAGGAGGCGTATTGGCGAGGGCTGCTGCTGGATGCAACGCGGGATTGGCCGGGGGCGCTCAGCGTGGGTCACTCGGCAACGTGGTTCGCGGTGAGCCATCCCTTGATCTGGGGTGTCCACTCAGCCGCGCTGCGCGATTGGACGGTGGTTCCTGTCCTGGTCGGAGTAGGCGTCGTTTGGGCCATGGCATTCCGTCGCAGCGGGAGCCTCTGGTGTTCGGTCGGCGGTCACATATGCACGAATCTCTTTGGCCTGACTGTCCCAGTACTGTTGAACCTATACTCGCCTTTGAGCCGCTGACACAGCGCCGCGGATCGGACGTCGGGCTGTGGGCAGCCAACCGTGGGACGCTTCAGGAAGGGAGCATTGTCGTGGCGTTGAGGACCGGCGGTGGGTGCCTGATCGCGGCGAACGCGGCGAACGCGGCGATCGCTGATGGCCCGTCCACGAGGAGGTTGTGATGCTTGCCAGTGCGCCTCTGATGGCGATGGTGCCGGTCGTGGACATGGACCGAGCCAGATCCTTCTACGAGGGCAAACTCGGTCTGACGCCAACAGGCTCGAATCCGCAGGGCAATTTCCTGTACGCCTGCGGTGGGGCGACAATCGCTCTCTACTCGCGCGCGAGCCCCACGAAGGCGGATCACACCATTCTCAGCTGGGAGGTCGACGACATCGGCAGCGTGGTCCGCGAACTCAGCGAGCGCGGCGTCGTCTTCCAGGAGTACGACCTGCCCGACTTCAAGACGGTTGACAAGGTCTGTGTCCTCGGCGCGGAGAAGGCTGCCTGGTTCAAGGACACCGAGGGCAACATCCTCTGCATCCACGAGGATCTCAAGGCCCCTGGTCGCTGAGCGAACGACAGCCCGGCGCTAGGCCTTGGCCGCGACCCCGGCCTTCTCGACCTTCACGCGGCTCTCGACCTTGACCTTGCTGATGCGATTGCGTTCGACGTCGACGACGGTGAGGAAAAAGTCGCCGACCGACACGACCTCGCCGCCCTTCGGCACGGAGCCGAGTTGGTCCAGCATGAAGCCCGCGATCGTCTGGAACTCGTCAGACTCGGGGATCGGGACCTGGTAGCTGTCGCGCAGCTCCTTCGCCGACACCGTGCCCTCGACCACCAGCGAGCCGTCCTTCAGGCGCTCGATCGCCCGCTCCTCCCAGTCGTATTCGTCCTGGATCTCGCCCACGATCTCCTCGATCAGGTCCTCGAGCGTGACGAGCCCGGTCATGGAGCCATGCTCGTCGATGACCAGGGCCATGTGGGAGCGGCGCCGTTGCAGCTCCTTGAGCAGATCGCCGACGCGCTTGGTCTCGGGCACGAAGTGGACCGGATGCAGGATCTTGCGCAGCACCACGGGCTGGCGGCGCTCGAGCAGCCGAATCACGTCCTTCACGTAGACGAGGCCGAGCGCGTTGTCGATCGTGCCGTCGAAGACGGGGATGCGCGAGAATCCGCTCTCCACGATCAGCCCGCCGACGTCCTCGGGAGGCGTCGACGCGTCGAGGGCGAAGACCTTGGGCCGGGGCACCATCACCTTCTTGACCGGCGTCGTCGAGAACTCGAAAACGCTGTGGATCAGGTCGACCTCGGTTTCGCCGATCACCCCTTGCTCGCGACCCTCCTGGACGAGGTGCTTGATCTCCTCGTATGAGACGAACGCATGCTCTTTGTAGTTGCGGATCCCGAACAGCAGCAGGACGGCACGCGTGGAAGCCGTGAGAGCGGCGACGATCCAGCGCGAGGCGTTCGAGAGCGTCAGGAGCGGCCAGGAGACGAGCAGGGCGACCGTGTCGGGGAAGCGGAGCGCGAGTGCCTTGGGCACGAGCTCTCCCAGGATCAACTCGACGTACACGATGCCGAGACCGACCATGAACGTCGCCTCGAGGGCCGGGGGGAGGTATCGGGCGAGGGAAGTAGTCTCCAGGATCGGCTGCAGGTAGCGGCTGGCGAGATAACCGCCGAGGACTCCGGCCAGCGTGCCCATCAGCGTGACGCCGATTTGGGCGGTCGCCAGGAAGCGGTCCATGTGCTCCTGGAGGTACTTGACCCGCTGGGCGCCTCGGCTGCCCTCTGCGATCAGGGCCTCGATACGGCCCTTCCGGACCGACAGGATGGAGATCTCACTGCCCGAGAAGAAGCCGTTCCCCAGCAGACAGAAGAAGATAGCCAGGATTAGCAGGCCCGCAGTACTCATCGTAGCCCTCTATTCTACGGCAGTCGCGGCCTTGTCTTGCCCCCCGCGCTTTGATAGCGTCACAAGTCCTTCAGGGAGGCGAGCTTGGCGAACGGGGAGAGCTTCGACGTCACGGTCGTCGGCAGCGGCCCCGGGGGCTACGTCGCGGCCATCCGGGCGGCACAGCTGGGCCTCCGGACGGCGGTGATCGAACGGGATCCCGTCGGCACCGGAGGCACCTGCCTGCTCCGCGGCTGCATCCCGACGAAGGCGCTCCTGCACACGGCCGACGTCTGGGAGGAGATGAAGCACGGCAAGGAGCTGGGCATCCTCGCCGACAACCTGCGCATCGACTTCGCTGCGGTCCAAGCTCGCAAAAGCCGCATCGTGACCCGGCTCTCGAAGGGCATCGAAGGCTACCTCTTCAAGAAGAACAAGATCACGCTGTTCAAGGGCCAAGGGCGCCTCGAGGGCGGACCGTCGGTGGTGGTCAAGGGCGACCATGGCGAAACCAAGGTGGCGTCGAAGAGCGTCATCCTGGCAACGGGCTCGCGGCCCCGATCGATCCCCGGCATCACGCCGGACGGCAAGAGCATCATCACTTCCGACGAGATCCTCGAGCTGAAGGAGATCCCAAAGAGCCTGGTCGTGATCGGCGCGGGCGCCGTCGGGATCGAGTTCGCGTCGGTGTTCGGGCGCTTCGGCACCCAGGTCACGGTCATCGAGCTGCTGCCGCGCGTCCTCCCACTGGAGGACGAGGAGATCTCTCGGGAGGCGCGCAAGGTCCTGGCCAAGCACATGACCATCCACACCGGCGCCAAGACCGAGGCCGTCCTCAAGACCCCGGCGGGCGTCGAGATCGCCTTCAAGACCGAAACCGGCGAGGCCAAGAGCATCGTGGCCGAGCTGCTCCTCGTCGCGGTCGGCCGAGGCCCGGTGACCGACGGCCTAGGCCTCGAGGCCACACGCGTCCAGCTCGAGAAGGGCTTCGTCCGAGTGAACAGCAAGATGGAGACGAACGAGCCCGGCGTGTACGCGATCGGCGACGTCGTGACGGTGGACGGCAAGCCGCATCCGGCGCTCGCACACGTCGCCTCTCACGAGGGCATCGGGGTGGCCGAGCGCATCGCCGGCATGCACACCGAGCCACTCAACTACGACCAGGTGCCCTCGGCGACGTACTGCTGGCCTGAAGTGGCGGGCGTGGGCCTGACCGAGGAGGAGGCGAAGAGGCGCGGCTACGACGTGCGCGTGGGCCGGCTGCCGTTCCCCAACCTCGCCAAGCCGCGCATCGTGGGCCAGGACTTCGGGCTCGTGAAGGTGGTGGCCGAGGCCAAGTACGACGAGGTCCTCGGCGTGCACATGGTCGGCCCACACGCCACGGATCTGATCGCCGAGGCCTGCCTCGGGCTGCGCCTGGAGACGACCGTCGAGGAGATCACGCGGACGATCCATCCGCATCCGACGCTCTCCGAGGCCCTGATGCAGGCGGCCGAGGCCGTGTACGGTCACGCCATCGACGCCTAGCCGCCGGCCGCGCCGCGAGAAACAACCCAAGACCAACGACGGCCAGGACAACCACAGAGAGCCCGGAGAGAGGCAGGGTCGGCTTGAGATCACAGAGCAATGAAGCCTGTTCGGAACTCACGCCTCACCCTGATTTCCTCTCTCGAGACGCGCCGTTTCGCGTACCTATCCTCTCTGTGTCCTCGCCGTTCCTCCCCCGTTCCTCTGTGGTTCTGTTGGCCGTGGTAGGACAGCCGTGAGGCCACCGGTCGAGCAGCTCGCCAAGCCCCAGCTCGTCGCGCTCTACCACTACATGAAGCTGACCCGCATGGTCGAGGAGCGCCTCACCAACCTGTACCGGCAGAACAAGGTGGTGGGCGGCTTGTACCGAAGCCTCGGGCAGGAGGCCACGACGGTCGGCGCCGCCTACGCCCTCGACCGCGGCGACATCATGACGCCGCTGATCCGCAACCTGGGCGCGATCTTCGTGCGCGGCGGAAAGCCCCGCGAGGTGCTGTGCCAGTACATGGCACGCCGCGACGGTCCCACCCGCGGTCGCGACCTCAACACGCACTTCGGCTGGCTGCGCGAGGACGGCAGCAACATCGCCGTCATCTCGATGCTCGGCGACATGGTCTCGATCCTGGCGGGAGCAGCCCTCGCCGAGCGGATGCAGGGCCGGGCGGCCGTCGCGCTCACCTGGATCGGAGACGGTGGGACCTCGACAGGAGCCTTCCACGAGGGGTTCAACTTCGCGTGCGTGCAGAAGGCTCCGCTCGTCGTCATCGTGGAGAACAACAAGTACGCGTACTCCACGCCCACGTCTCTGCAGACGGCGAACCCGCGCTTCGTCGACCGGGCCGACGCCTACGGGTGCCACGGCCAGTTCGTGGACGGCAACGACGTCCTGGCGGTGTACGAGGCGACGCGCCGGGCGGTCGAGCGCGCACGCCACGGACGCGGGCCGACCCTCATCGAGGCCGACACCATGCGGATGCGCGGCCACGCCGAGCACGACGACATGAAGTACGTGTCGGCCGAGTTGCTCGAGGAATGGAGGGCCAAGGACCCGATCGAACGCTACGAGACGCGCCTCCTGGAGCAGAAGCTCGCGAGCGAGGCGGATCTGGCCGCGGTGACCGCGACGATCGAGAAGCAGCTCGATGCCGACGTGGCCTTCGCAGAGCAAAGCCCCTTTCCCGAGGCCGAGTCGGCGCTCGACGACGTCTACGGCGACCGTGACGTGCGCTCCCCGACCCCGCCCCTCGTCGTCGAGTGGGCCCTTGGCAAGGGCCGCTCCTGATGGCCGTCCTCAGCTACCTCGAG
>Ga0075428_100009337_pt1 | contig 10881 bp, 9 predicted proteins | sample RhiMetdeltSRZDD2_FD_75291 | JGI IMG/M metagenome (GOLD analysis project Ga0075428, IMG submission 75291) | Populus rhizosphere microbial communities from Tennessee, USA - Rhizosphere MetaG P. deltoides SRZDD2 | ecosystem: Host-associated > Plants > Roots > Rhizosphere > Soil | place: USA... | reverse complement strand
ACTCGACGACCCAGATGCTGACGCCCTCGCTGCGGCGCGTGTAGATGTCGCGTGCATGCTCGAGCGCCATCGCGGGGTCGGCCGCATGCAGGCTGCCGACGTGCTTGTGGCTCAGGCCCGCGCGGCTGCGGACGAACACCTCGAACAGCGGCCAGTCCTTCCCGCTCACGCGGCGGCTCCGGCCGCGCCGCGACTGCGCCGTTTCTCCGCGTGCGCCTGCGTCGCCTCGCGCACCCAGCGCCCCTGCTCGTGCGCGTCGCGCCGCGCCTGCATGCGCTCGCGATTGCACGGGCCGTTGCCCGCGAGGACGTCGTAGAACTCCTGCCAGTCGATCTCGCCGTGCTTGTAATGGCCCGAGGCCTCGTCCCGGCGCAGGTCGGGATCTGGCACGCGCAGGCCGAGATACTCCGCCTGCGGCACGGTGACGTCGATGAACTTCTGGCGCAGCTCATCGTTGCTGAAGCGCTTGATCTTCCACTTCATGGACTGCGCGCTGTGCTTCGAGTCGCGATCGCTCGGGCCGAACATCATGAGCGACGGCCACCACCAGCGATCGAGCGCGTCCTGCGCCATCGCCTTCTGCTCGCGCGTGCCTTGCGCGAGCGTCATCATGATCTCGTAGCCTTGCCGGAGGTGGAAGCTTTCCTCCTTGCAGATGCGCACCATGCCGCGCGCGTAGGGGCCGTAGGAGCAGCGGCAGATCGGGATCTGATTCATGATCGCCGCGCCGTCGACGAGCCACCCGATGGCGCCTATATCGGCCCAGGTCGTCGTCGGGTAGTTGAAGATGCTCGAGTACTTCGCCTCGCCCGAGAGGAGTTGATCGACGAGCTCCGCGCGAGAGACGCCGAGCGTCTCCGCTGCGCTGTAGAGATAGAGCCCGTGACCGCACTCGTCCTGCACCTTGGCGAGCAGCACGAGCTTGCGCCGCAGGCTCGGCGCGCGCGTGATCCAGTTGCCCTCGGGCAGCATGCCGACGATCTCGGAGTGCGCGTGTTGCGAGATCTGGCGGATCAGCGTCTTGCGATACGCGTCCGGCATCCAGTCCTTCGCTTCGATGCGTTCCTCGGCATCGATGCGCGCCTGGAAAGCACGCTCGTAGTCGCTGTCGCCGGCGGCGATGCCGATGGCCTTGTCGCCGGGCTTGATGTCGAGTCCCTGCGTATACATCTGACGTGGAATCCGTTTCCGGAGGAGTCTGAGAGCGATTGTTGCCGCCGTGACGCCCGGCGTCAAACCGCGCCGGTCAGGGGCTCGTCCGTCGAGACTGAACGGCCCCTGAAGAGCGCAACCAGCTCGTCGGCGCCGTTGCGCACCTCGATGTCGTAGATGCCGCTGCGCCGGCCGCGCTGGCGCTCCTGCGCGACGGCGGTGAGCACGTCGCCCTCGCGCGCAGACATGAGGAATTCGATGGCAGCGGCGCTCGCGAGCGTGCGCCGGTTGTAGCTGTTGCAGGCGTGCGCGAAGGTGCTGTCCGCGAGCGTGAAGACAAAACCGCCGTGGCAGACTGCATGGCCGTTCAGCATGTCGCGGCGCACGGTCATGCGCAGGCGGGCGCTGCCGGGCCGGACTTCGACCACCTCCATCCCGAGCGCCTTCGATGCGTGATCCCCTGCGTGCATGGCCGCGCTCGCTGCGCGTGCGATGGCGTGAGCATCGGTGTCGTGCCGTGACATGGCTGTGCTTCCGTCGTGAAGTGATTTATTGCGGGCGGTGTGAGCTAGTTCGGTGCGGCGGCACCGGACGACAACGTGAACGGCGGACGCCGTATCGTGCTCACGCACGAGTCGTCGAGTCCGCGCGCGGAGCCGCGCTCGATGAAGTCGGTCATGATCCGGTCGACGCAGCCCGCGAGACCGGAGAAGGAGTGGCTGCCGTAGCGCACGACGATGTGGCGGCTGTTCGGGAGGCTGCGCGCCGCCTCCTCGGCCCAGCGCGGCGGCGTCGCCGGATCGAGGTGGCCGGACACGAGCAGCACGGGGACGTCGGAGGGCACGGCCCTGCGATAGTCCTCTGGCAGGCTTCCGTGCGGCCATTCGCGACATGCGGCGAGGAGCGAGCGCGTCCAGTAGTCTCCGAGGAAGGTCGCCGATTCCTGCCGCGCGCCGCGTGCTGCGTCGATAAAGGGCGCGTCCTCCGTGCAGGCGACAGAGAAGAGCATGCCCGTCTGCAGGCCGCTTGCGGCCTGCGCGCGCAGGGCGACGGCGATGCGCGTGAACGGCGTCCAGTTTCCCTGCGCGGCGTCGTGGATGATGAGCGGCAAATCCTTGCTCGTGCTCGTCGCCTGGAGCAGCGAGCGCACCACGGATGCGAAGGTGCCGAGGGCGAGGTCGTGCTCGACGGGCGTGCCACCCTCGCGCTCGACGGGGATACGCAATGGCCTCCGCCGCAGGCCCTCGACGACGCTCGCGAACTCGGCGCGCAGGCGCGGATAGGCTTCCGCGCACGCGGCATCGGCGGCGCAGTCCTCGAACAGCAGGTCGAGCGCGCGCTGCGAGTCTTCGGCGAATGGGACGGGAATGACGACGCTCATGGGGACGACGCCCTTCAGGATCATCGCGCGCACGCGCTCCGGATGCGCGCGCAGGTAGACGAGCGCAGCGCGCGTGCCGTAGGACGTGCCGTAGAGGTCGATGCGCTCGTATCCGAGCGCGGCACGCAGCTCGTCCAGATCAACCATCGCGATTGACGTGGTGTACTGCGTGAGGTCAGCGCGCTGCTCCAGCTCGGCGCGGCACTCGCGCACGAGGTCGACCGGGAACATGTCGCCGAGATAGCCGCCAGGGTCGGCCTTGCTCCCGCCGAGGCGGCAGGCGAGCGGATTCGACGCGCCCGTCCCGCGCTGATCGACGAGCACGATGTCGCGCGCGTCGCGCAGCTCCGCGAAGGTCTCCGCGTAGAAGTCGGCGAGCATCGTGGCGCCCTGCCCGGGCCCGCCCTGGAGGATGAAGAGGGCGTCGGGCGCGCGCTCGACGCTCTTCGCCGCGAGCACGACGACGTTCAGGTCGATCGATCGTTTCTCCGGCTGCGAGCGGTTCTCCGGTACGCGGAAGGTGCCGCAGCGGACGCGCTCGATGCCGGGCAGGCTGCATGTCTCGAGATGCAGTCGCGGCCGCGTCTGGCCGGTCGGGGGCTTCCCCTCCGCGACGCCCGGCGGGCTCGTGGTCGCGAGCAGCGCGCCGAGCAACGCGGCGGCCACGACAGCGCGCATGGGTGTGGCGCTGGTCGGGGCGGCATCCGCCGTCGCACAATGCGGCCTCGGTTGCGCTGTCATGACGATGTCTCGCGGTTCGCGTCGGCTCACTTTAGCGCATACGCGTGCTGTTCGGCACGGCTCGCGCGGCGTCGCAGCGTTCGATGTATCGTCGGGAGTAGAACGATGAATGCAGCTTCCTACGCCGCCCGCTTTGCGAGCCTGAAGTTCGAGGAGCCCGCCGACGCTGTGCTCGGCATCGTGCTCGAAGCCGAAGGACGCCTGAACGCCGCCGATGCCGCGATGCACGCGGACCTCGCGAACGTCTGGCGCGCCATCGACGCCGACGCGGACGTCAACGCGGTGCTCGTGCGCGGCGCAGGCAAGGGCTTTTCCGCCGGCGGCGACTACTCGCTGATCGCCGACATGATCGCCGACGATACGACGCTCGTGCGCGTGTGGAAGGAGGCGCGCGATCTCGTCTACAACCTCGTGAACTGCTCGAAGCCGGTGGTTGCGGCGATCCACGGGCCGGCCGTCGGCGCGGGACTCGCCGTCGCGCTGCTCGCCGACGTGTCGATTGCGGCCCGCAGCGCGAAGCTGCTCGACGGGCACACGCGCCTCGGCGTCGCGGCCGGAGACCACTCCGTCGTCATCTGGCCGCTGCTCTGCGGGATGGCGAAGGCGAAGTATCACCTCCTCACGAACACGCCTGTGGACGGCGCGGAGGCTGAGCGCATCGGGCTCGTGTCGCTGTGCGTGGACGACGCTGCGCTGGAAAGCACGGCGCTCGACGTCGCGCGCAGGCTGGCGCAGGGCAGCCCGACCGCGATCCGCTGGACGAAGTACGCGCTCAACAACTGGCTGCGGGCCGCCGGGCCCGCGTTCGACGCGTCGCTTGCGCTCGAGTTTCTCGGATTCCGACTCGCCGATGCGAAAGAGGGATTGGCGTCAGCGCGGGAGAAGCGACCGCCGCGGTTCGAGCGCAAGTCGCCGCTCTAGTCTCGCCGGACAGCTATCCCTGCGACCCGCGCGAGGCGTTGGCGCTCCTGCGACTCCGCGCGTTTCGACCTGGCAGTACCCGCCGACGTCAGCGCCTCGATGAAGCGCTCGTGCCAGGCCGTGATGTCGTTGCGCCTGAGCACCCTCATCATGTCGGCGTGGCGCTCGCGGCGTTCGTCGAGGCTCATCTGCAGCGCGTGTTGTATACCTTCCGCGACGCCGTCCATGTCGTAGGGATTGACGAGCACCGCGGCATCCAGCTCCTGCGCAGCGCCCGCCATGTTCGACAGCACGAGCGCTCCCGGCTGCTCCGGGTCCTGCGCGGCCACGTACTCCTTCGCAACCAGGTTCATCCCGTCGCGAATGGGCGTGACGAGCCCGACGCGTGCGAGGCGCAGGAGGCCCATGAGCATGGAACGGTCCAGGTCCTTGTTCAGGTAGCGCAGCGGCACCCAGTCCATCTCGCCGAAGCGGCCGTTGATGTGGCCCGCCGCGCGCTCGAGCTGCTCGCGTATCTCGGCGTACGCGCGCACGCCGGCCCGCGTCGGTGGCGCCACCTGCATGAAGACGACGTTGCCGCGGTATTGCTCGTGCGTCTCCAGCAGCCGCTCGTAGGCGCCGAAGCGCTCCGGCAGTCCCTTGCTGTAGTCGAGGCGGTCGGCGCCGAGGAGGAGCGTGCGATGTCCGAGGCTCTCCTTCGTGCGCGCGAGACGCCGGTGGCGCTGCGCCGCGACAGCCATGCGCCGACACCCCTCGACGTCGATGCCGATGGGAAAGACCTCGGCCCGCAGCACGCGATCGCCGTAGCGCACGCGGCCGCCAGGCAGCAGCTTCGCGCCCACGTCGCGCCGCGACACGCTGTCGCGGAAGGCGCGCAGGTCGCGCTTCGTCTGGAAACCGACTACGTCGTAGGCGCAGAGCGCATGCAGCAGCTCGCGATGCACGGGGAGCGCGCGCAGCACCTCATACGGCGGGAACGGCGTATGCAGGAAGAAGCCGATGGGGCGGTCGACGCCGAGCTGGCGCAGCTCCTTTGCGAGCGGGATGAGATGGTAGTCGTGCACCCAGATGACGTCGTCCGCCGTCAGCAGCGGGACGAGCCAGCGCGCGAACAGCGCGTTGATCTGGAGGTAGGCGTGATACTGGCTGCGGTCGTACTCGAGCATTCCGAGCGTGTAGTGAAATACGGGCCAGAGGATGTTGTTGCAGAAGCCGTTGTAGTACTCGTCGAACTTCGCGCGGTTCAGCGGGAAGGTGGCATAGGTGATGCGGCCTTTCTGGACGAGCTCGGGCTCGCTGTAGATCCCTGAGCCGAGCTTGCCGCTCCAGCCGAACCACATCCCGCCCGTCTGCTCGAGCGCTGCCAGCACGCCGACCGCGAGCCCGCCCGGCGCCTTGCCCTCCACGGGGTCGGCGACGCGGTTCGACACGGCGACGACGCGCGTCACAGCGCGTCTTCCCAGGAGCGGCTGAGCCGCGCCGCGACCTTGATGATGCCGACCATGCTGTAGGTCTGCGGAAAATTGCCCCACAGCTCGTGCGTCTCCGGGTGGACGTCCTCGGACAGCAGGCCGCAGGCGTTGCGGCAGCTCAGCATGTGCTCGAAGCGCTCCCGCGCCTCCTCGACTCGTCCCAGATCGACGAGCGCGTCGATGTACCAGAAGTTGCAGATGTTGAACGCCGTCTCCGGCATGCCGAAGTCGTCAGCGGCGGCGTAGCGAAATGTGTGCCGGCCGCGCACGAGCGCGCCCTCGATCGCTTTCACCGTGGACGCGAAGCGCGGGTCGTCGGCGCGCAGGAATCCGAGGTGGCGCAGCAGCAGCAGGCTGGCGTCCAGCTCGTCGCGGCCGAAGCTCTCCGTGAACGCGCCGAGGCGCTCGTTCCAGCCGCGTTTGCTCACTTCCGCGTGGATGCGGTCGGCCGTCGTGCGCCAGTATTCCGCGCGATCGTCCACGCCGAGGTACTGCGCGACGCGCGCGAGACGATCGCAGGCCGCCCAGCACATGACGCTCGAGAAGGTATGCACGCGCTGGCGGCCGCGGTATTCCCACAGCCCGGCGTCCGGCTGGTCGTAGAGCTGCGCGGCGCGGTCGCCGAGCCGCTCCAGACGGTGGAAGCTCGCGAGGTCGCCGCGGCGGGTGAGTCGCTGGTCGAAGAAGTACTGCGTGGCCGCGAGCACGATCGAGCCGTAGACGTCGTGCTGGGTCTGCGCGAAGGCGTCGTTGCCGACGCGCACGGGGCCCATGCCGCGATAGCCGGGCAGGCTCGCGACGGTCGTCTCGGTCAGCCGCGCGCGACCCGATATCCCGTACACGGGTTGCAGCTTTCCTTCCGCCGCGCCGCTCGCGATGTTGACGACGTAGTGCAGGAACTGCTCCATCGTCTTCGTCGCGCCGAGGTGGTTCAGTGCGTGCACGACGAAATAGGCGTCGCGCACCCAGCAGAATCGGTAGTCCCAGTTACGCCCGCTGCCGGGCGCCTCGGGGATGGACGTGGTGAGTGCCGCGACGACGGCGCCGGTGTCCTCGAAGGTGCAGAGCTTGAGCGTGATGGCCGCGCGGATGACGGCCTCCTGCCAGTCGAAGGGGATCGACAGGCCTCGCGTCCAGCCCTCCCAGTAGTGGAGCGTCTGGTCGTAGAACTGCCGGCCGAGGTGCCCCGGCGCGTCCGGCAGAGTCTCATCCGGGCCGAGCACGAGCGTGAGCGTCTCGTCGAGCACGAAGAAACGCTCTTCCAGCACGGATGTGATCGAGGCATCCGTCGTGAGCCGCAGCGTGACCTCCGGCAGCACGTAGCGGATGTGGTTGCTGCCCCAGGTCTGCGTCGGCTCGACCGACCCGTAGCTGCCGAGCGGCCGCAGGCGGATGCACACCCGCGGGCTTCCGTGCAGCGGCGTGATCGTGCGCACGAGCATCATCGGGCGGAAGGCGCGCCCGTACTGCTCGAGCCGCGGCGAGAAGTCCAGGATGCGCACGCTGCCGCCGTTGCCGTCGTGCAGAAGAGTCTCGACGATCGCCGTGTTCGGAAGGTAACGCTGCTCGGCGCGCCGGCAATCGGTGAGCTCGACCTCGTAGAAGCCGGCCTTCGGCTCGTCCGTCCCGGCGAGCAGTGCACAGAAAGCGGGGTCGCCGTCGAAGCGCGGAAAGCAGCCCCAGACGATGCGCGCGTGCGCATCGAGGAGCGCGGCGACGTTACAGTTTCCGATGACAGCGAGATCGAGGTTCGACATCCTTGTTCCCCGGTGCGCGCCCGCGGCGAGCCCCGGCGCGATCGTGTGTCCTGTCCGCGGCTCGAGTCCTCAGCGCGGGTCGCAGGGGGATTCTAGCCAGTCGAGCACGCGAGCGACATCGGGCAGCGTCCAGCGCGCGCGGCTGCCGTCCGCGGCGCCGACGCGCACCGAGCATCCGTTCATCCGGTTCACGACGTCGAAGCCAGGCTCGTCCGTGAGATCGTCGCCGACGAACGCGGGCACGCGGCCCGCGAACGGCGGCTCCGCCATGAACTGCTCGATCGCGCGTCCCTTGCTCGCGCCGAGCGGCTTGATCTCGAGCACGCGCTTGCCGGCCTGCACCTCGTAGCGCGGTCCTGAAGCGGCGAGCGCTTGCGCTACGGCCGCGCGCGCCGCGGGCTCCATGCCCGGCGCGAGGCGGAAGTGCAGGGCGAGTGCGCTGCCCTTGTCCTCGAGCAGGAGTCCGGGGTGGCGCATCGCGAACGCCGCGAGCGCGCGGCGTGCCTCGTCGATCCCGGAGTCGGCGGACAGGCGATGGACGCGTCCGGCGGCGTCGCGCCGCTCGCCGCCGTGGATGCCCGCGACGGCGAGATCGGACAAGCCGAGCAGTCGGTCGATCTCGGTGATGCTGCGGCCCGTGACGAGGGCGACGGCGTCGTCGAGGCGTTCGCGCAGCGCGAGCAGCACGCGGAGCAGCCGGTCCGACACCTGCACTGCGCCGGGTGTCGCAGCGAGCTCGAGCAGAGTCCCGTCGAGGTCGAGGAAGAGCGCCCAGTCGTTGCCGCACGGGGGCGGCGGAGCTTCGTTCATGGCGCGCGCCCGCCGGGCGCAGTCCCGCGCTCAAGCGCCGTCGGACCGCGCCGATACCCCGTGCATGCGTACATCTAGAGAACGCCCCGTCCGGGCCGCCGAGGCGGCAGACCCCATGGATAACGGTCCGGACGGCGCGGCGCTGACCGACAGCGCCATCGACGCGCTCGCCGGCATCCTCCGCAGCACGGGCCGTTATGCCTTCGAACTGGACGACGGCCGCCACGAGGAGTTCGTCGCCGCCTGCGAGGCATGGGTGCGACACGTGACGATGGGCGCGCCGGTGCTGCCCGGCGCGCCCGAGGGCGGCACGGCGGCGCAGCGCGCGTGGGGCGAGCTCGGGCTCTTCTATCGGGACCGCCGCCGCAGCGAGCAGAGTTTTGTCAACTCGCGCATCACGGCCTTCAAGGGGATCATCTGGCAGTTGGTCGACGGCCTGCGCGTGCTGAGCCAGAGCGGCGTGTCGACCGAGGCGGCGATCCAGGAGAGCCTGCGCCAGCTCGAGCGCTCGGTGGAGACGGAGTCGCTCGAGCGCGTCCGGACCGCCTTCGCCCGTGCCGTCGGCGACATCAATTCCGCGCTGCGACGTCGCCGCGAGGAGACGGACTGCCAGCTCCATCGCATGAGCTCGCGGATGGAGTCGTTGCGCGAGGACCTGCTCTCGGCCCGTCGCGCCACCGAGCTCGATCCGCTGACCCGTCTCTACAATCGCGGGGCCTTCGACGACGCCCTCAAGCGCTACGTCGACCTGGCGGCGCTCTCGAGCCAGCCGCTCGCGCTCATGATGATCGACCTCGATCACTTCAAGAGCATCAACGACGTGCACGGCCACCAGTGCGGTGATCAGGTGATCGTCGCGGCGGCGCACATCCTCACCCGCACGCTGCTGCGCAAGAACGACTTCGTCGCGCGCTACGGCGGTGAGGAGTATGCGGCTATCCTCCTGGATACCGGCCTCGAGCATGCGCGGCCGCTCGCCGAGCGGCTGCGTGTGCGCATGACGGAGCTCGGCGTCACGGCTGCGGGCAAGCCCGTCGCAGTGACCTGTTCCATCGGCTTCGCCGTCCTGCGGCCCGACGACACGCCGGACGGCCTGCTCGCGCGCGCGGACGCCGCGCTCTATCGCGCCAAGGCCGCGGGTCGCAATCGCGTCGAGCAGGGCTGAGTCGGCCCCCCCGTCTTCGTGCGCTCGCTGTGCGCGCGAGCGCGCACACATTCATCGCCCGTAAGGGTCCACGTTGCCGTGCACGCCGGAGGCGCGTGCGCGTTGCTACGCTGTGCTGCGGCAAGGTTCGGGCTCGGCGCGCCGGAACGCCGCAGAGTCTGGCTCCATGCGCGGCGAGTCGTTACCATGTCTGGCAGCGTCCGTCGTACCAGGGAGAATTCAAAATGGCGCACCATGGATGCGGCTTCCGTGCTCTTGTCTCCGCTTCGGTCCTGCTGCTCTCGGCGCTCGTGACGGGCCCGGCGCGCGCGGACACGGAGCGCGCCATCAAGCAGGGCACGCAAGTCCTCGGCGAGTGGGTGGACGGCGTGAAGACCGATCACGGCAAGGAGCCCCGCCGCTATCGCCTCGAGTACGAATGGGACACGGGACTCACGCACGAGACCGTGCACACCCTCGACGGCAAGCTCGTATCTGAGCGGCGCTACCGCGGCGCACCGCCGCCGTCGCAGGGAGACATCGCCGAGGCGGAGGCGATTGTCCTCGCGGACCCTGAGATCGCCGACATCATGCGCCGCCAGCCCGGCCTGTCGCTGCAGGGCGGCTTCCCCATCAACCAGGCGCGCAGCGAGGGTCCGTGCACCGAGCGCACGCGCTGCCTGCAGATGCTGCTGTTCGACGGGGACAACGTCGTACGGCACATGTTCGTCGACCTGCGCACGGGCACGATCCTCGAGCGCGACTACATCCCGCCGCGCAACCGCGCAGCTGCCCGATAGAACGAGAGAAAGGACAGGCATGCGAAGGCTGGCAACCCTGTTGCTCGCGCTGGACGCCCGCGGGCCGGTAATCAAACGAAGGAACGCACGATGAAGAAGCTCATTGCCCTGATCATCGCGAGCTGCGGGCTCGCGATCCATGCGCACCCGGCGCACGCAGCGACGGACTCACGTCCGAACTGCGCGCTCTATTCGAACTCGAAGCTCATGAGCTGGCCCGCGACGTCGCCCGTCTGGCAGTTCTGCTGGCGGCGTCCGGACATCAGCGGCCCGCAGCCCGCCGGCTCCGGTGTGGAGCTCTTCGACATCCACTACAACGGACATCTCGTGTTCAGCCATCTCAACGTGCCCGTGCTGAACGTCGAATACGGACCCGGCGGCTGCGGCTGCTACCGCGATTGGCTCGACGAGGAAGTGCGTTTCGAGGCCGTGGGCTCGCCCTGCGGCGACGGCTACTGCAAGGTAATCCAGCCCGCTCGCACCACGTGCGACTGCGCGCCGACCGATACCTGCGACTCGAACCCGAACAACGAGTGCAACGTCGACCTCGGCAGCTTCACGGGCGTCGCCGCCGAGAAGGAGAGCGATCATCTCACGATGACGACACAGATGTCAGCGGGCTGGTATCGCTACAGCCAGTATCTGACCTTCTATCTCGATGGCAGCATTCACCCGGAGTTCGCCTTCAGCTCCGTGCCGAACG
>Ga0075428_100009336_pt1 | contig 10881 bp, 8 predicted proteins | sample RhiMetdeltSRZDD2_FD_75291 | JGI IMG/M metagenome (GOLD analysis project Ga0075428, IMG submission 75291) | Populus rhizosphere microbial communities from Tennessee, USA - Rhizosphere MetaG P. deltoides SRZDD2 | ecosystem: Host-associated > Plants > Roots > Rhizosphere > Soil | place: USA... | reverse complement strand
AGGCTGGCGGCAACGAGGTGTTGGGCGGTGGAGTCGTGCAGCTCTTGGGCGATACGCTGCCGCTCTTCCTCCTGCAGTGTTATCAACCTTTCCGACAGTTCCCTGGTTTTGCGCTCGAGCACCTTGCGGTGCGTAATGTCCGCCGCCACGCCGAGTAGACGCAAGGGTTCGCCATCGCTTGCGAATTCGAATTTGCCGTCGAGCTGCAGCCAGCGCCGGGAGCCGTTCTTTTGCTTAATGCGGCAGATGATATGGAAATTACCTCCCGACCGCAGGGCATTCTTTAGGGCGCCCTCGAATGCCGGAACGTCGTCCGCGTGCAAATATCTCTCTACAAGCTGCCGCCTGCTCAGCGCTCCATCGGCACGCGCATGCCCGAAGATCTCGTACATGCGGTCGTTAACCCAGATCGTCTGATCTGCCTTCATGTCCCATTCGAAAACGCCAAGCGCGGCCCCATTGGTGGCAATACGCAGGCGCGCCTCACTTTCGCGCAACGCCTCCTCGGCGCGTTTGCGCTCGGTGACGTCGAAATTTACGCCAACGATCCGATCCGCTCGAATCGCGGCATGCGCGCTGAGCCAGCGCTCGGCACCATTGGGCATACGCAGGCGAAACTCGTGATGGTAAGCCTGCGCGCGCCGCTCCATCGTCCTTTTCTTGGCATCGCTTGCCTGCAGGTCTGCCAGCGGTATCCGCGCGCGCAGCTCGTCGACGGAAACAACGCGCGTATCCTCGGGTAGGCCGAGCAGACGCGCCTCCTGGGCATCGATCGTCGCCGTTTCGCCGGCAATATCGGCCTCAAAGGTACCCATTTGCGCCGCTTCTAGCGCCAAGCGCAGCCGAAGTTCGCTCTCGCGCAGCGCCGCCTCGGTCTCCTTCAAGTGCGTGACATCGATCACCGTGCCGATGGAGCGGACGGCTTGGCGCCCATTGGGTGTGTCGCGGTAAAAGCGCCGCCCATGAATGGCCACCCAGCGAACCACTCCATCCGCCCGCACGATGCGATGCAGACCGTCCCACTTACCCTCGTCGGCCGAGCGGCGCGCCGCCTCCACCCGCGCATTGACCACCGCCCGGTCGCGCGCATCAAAAAGCCGGGAAGCCTCCGCGTAGGTCATCTCCGCTCCAGGCGGCAGGCCTAGAATGGCGCAAAGCTCCGGCGAAAATCGGGTTCGATTGTGCTCGATGTCGGAATCGTAAATGCCGATCCCGCCGACCTGCACGGCCAAGCGCAAGAGCTCGTCACTCTCGTTCGGCAGCCAAACGGGTCGAGCACGTGAGTTGGCGGGTTTGCTCGTAGCCAACGTCGCATGTCCAGCTTTTGGTGCGGTTTGCATTCCCGTGCAGTGTTTTGGTGAGACCCTGGTGGGCCCCAGTTCCCCGATACTTTGCGATGGTCACGCATCGAGTGTGACCGCCTGGATGATATCGCGCCATCGGGTGTTTCCCCGATGCGGATCCGGGTTTTCTGCAATAACGGTTAACACGGGGGCTCGGGCGCATTTGCGGCAAGCCACCTGCGCCAAGCTTGAGCCTGACCCAAGCCGTTGCTGCACGCTCAGAGACCGGTGAAGCCACCGCTCCGGTCTTTCCCCGATATCGCGCGCCAGCGAAAAGGCCGATCTTCACGCGCGCCAGGGCTTTAAACGCTGCTCTTGGGCCGTTTTCCCACCGAAAAACGAAACGACTGGTTTTTAGCGGTTTATACCAATGCCATCGCCACGCGTTGTCGCGGGGCCTGCGCCTGATGCTGGCGGCATGGGGCCCCGTTGGCGTCGGATTGGCCACGGCGCTGGCGCAAGGGGCCGCGCAAACAGGTCAACTGATGCCCGACCAACAGGCAATCGTTGACAAAATCGCCAAGCCGGACGCCTTGCCGGACGCGCGCTAAGCGGGTGCGCCGAGCGACGTTGTTGGATCGCAGGTCACGCTGCCGCTCGGGGACGGCCAGTCCATCACCTTGGTGAAAACGGGTCTGTGCTGCAAAAGGACGGCAGCGTCGTTTGGCACGGCGAGGTCCCCGAGACCGGGGAGCGGGCGATGCTCATGCTGTGGAGCAATGCGCTGCTGACGGGCCACTTTGTCTTCAATGGAAAGATTTTCACGGTCGAAAGCCTGGGCGGTGGTGTCACTGCCTTCGCGGAAATGGATCGCCGCCGGCTACCGGCCGACCATCCTGAACCCGGCGCCAGACGCGACAGCGTGCCGACGGCGAGCCCGCCGGCTGCGGCCAAGGAGCGCCCAGCACTGCGGCCGGCACCTGCCGAACCCGCCGTCGCCCCCTTCGCGCACTTGGAGCGACAGGCTCAAGAGGCAAAAAACATCACGATCGATGTGATGGTGCTTTATACCGCCAACGCTGCAAAGCGCTATGTGCGTGAACCCGCTGATCTGCTGCTCGCGATCGAGGAGGCCAACGCAACGTTTAGGAACAGCGGCATCGGCAACGTTAGCTTGCGGCTCGTGCACACCCAGATGATCGAGTGTGATGAAACGGAAGACGACCAGTTCACGCATCTTTACACGATGGTCGACGGCCTTGGCCCATTCGGCAACGCCAGAGAACTACGCGACGAGAAGCACGCCGATATTGTCGGCCTGATCATCGACAACCCGACGGGTTGCGGACTGTCGACGCGCATCGGCCCGACCTCGGATGAGGCATTCTTCCTCGTACACCATGCCTGCGCGGCAACCACCATGTCGATTTCCCACGAGATCGGACATATTCTCGGAGCCCGGCATGATCGTTTCGTGGACGAGAACGACGCGCCGGTCGCCTATGGGCATGGCTACGTCAACGGCAGCAAATGGCGCGACATCATGAGCCACAATGCCGGGTGTGGAGGTTGTCCGCGCATTCCCTATTGGTCCAATCCCGGGGTCTCTACAAGGGTGAACCGACCGGCACGCCGGCCGCCGACTATACCAGGCTGATCCTCGAGTTGGCCGAGCGCGTGTCGAACTTCCGCTAGCAAGGCGCGAGCCGTCCCGGTGCAAGGGCCCGGCCGACGCCGAAGACGCCGAGCACGCCGCCCACCCGCCTCGAGGGCCCGCCGCGGGGGCGGGATGGCCGGCCACCGTAAAGGTAAAAGCAAACGTGGCGTCTGGCGCCGCCACCGGTCCCGGCACCCCCTTAAGGGGAACCGCCGGCCCCCGTCACGCCTATCGCCCATCGCCATTAAGCGTTTACCGTAATGGGTGAAGAAGATGCGCGGCCGGGGCGCTTCCCAGCCGTTTGGCCTTGCAAGCTGGAGGAGGCATGGCGCAACTTTCGATAGCCCAGCTGCCCAGCGCGGGTGGTTCCAGGAGCGGCCTCTTCAGCGTGGTCGGCTTGATCGCGCTCGTTGCCCTGTTGTTTTTCATCTATCTGGTGTCGCCGTTTTTCACGGTTGGGGAGTACGAGCGCACGGTGGTGACGCGTTTCGGCCAGTTCAGTTCGGTTGCACTTTCGCACACCGTTCGTTAACGGGCTTGAGACCTATCCGATCGGCATCCGGCGCAAAGATCATCTCAACACCTACACGGTCGACAACCAGGAGCTCGACGCCTTGGTCACCCTATCCGCATCAACGAGAATGAGGTTCGGCGCGTCTTTACGACCAACCGCGACTTTCGTGCGAACCTTGAATCGTTCATGATCGACCGCTTCAAGCGCGAAATGGGCAAGATCAATATCACGCAGGTCGCGGCGCATTGTGGTGACGTCGCGATCGCGGTGCAAAAGGCGCTGACCACGGATGCCCTGGATTTATTCGGCATTACCATCGTCGACTTCCAGATCAACGATATTCGCTAAACCGGACAGTACCGGCGCGCCGTCGACGCGGCGGCGATCGCCAAGGCGAAAGTCGAACAGTCTGAACAGGAACGTCGGCAGGCCGACGTCGTCGCCCAGCGCCAGAAGATTCGGGCCGAGGGCGAAGCCAACGCGGTCCGCGAGCAAGCGCGCGGCAAGGCGGACGGCGAACTCTTGCTTGCCACCGCGCAGGCCAAAGGCAAGGAGCTTGTGGATCTCGCCGAAGCCAAGGCGCTGGAGGCCCAGGGTCAAACCCTGCGTTCCAATACGTCGCTCATTCAACTCGAAGTGGCCAAACGCTGTCGGGCAATTTACCCGTCAACATGTACGGCAGCGCGCCGCTTCCCCAGTTGAACCTGCCCGCGGACAGTCAGCAGCCCGTCCCCCGCTAGCGCCCAACGTCAGCTGCGCGGCAGATTGGCGTAGCGCCGAGTGGCGCCGACGAGCTCATGGATCACGCCCGGCTCGGTCATGGCATGGCCAGCATCCGCGACGATGCGCAAGTCGGCCTCGGGCCAGGCCCGCGACAAGTCCCATGCGTTCTTAACCGGTGTTACCACATCGTAGCGTCCATGCACGATCGTCGACGGCAAATGGCGAATAATGCCCACATCGGCAAGCAGCTGATCGTCGCGCCGGAAGAAACCGCGATTGACGAAATAGTGACACTCGATGCGTGCAAACGCGATCGCGTAGTTGTCGGCGCCGAACAGCTTGATCCGCTCCGGGTCCTGCACCAGGGACAGGGTGCTGCCCTCCCACACCGACCATGCCCGCGCGGCGGCCAGTTGCACCTCGCGATCGGGATGGGTGAGACGCCGGTGGTAGGCGGCGATCATGTCGCCCTGCTCGCTGGGCGGGATGGGCTTGCGGAACTCGTCGAAGGCTTCGGGAAACAACCAGTTGCAGCCGTCCTGGTAGAACCAGGCGAGCTCCTCGCGCCGCAGCAGGAAAATGCCTCTGAGCACGAGTTCGCTAACCCGTTCGGGATGCGTTTGAGCATAAGCGAGGGCCAGCGTGGAACCCCAGGAGCCGCCGAACAGCTGCCAGCGCTCGATGTCGAGATGGTTGCGCAACCGTTCCATGTCCGCGACCAAATCCCAAGTGGTATTCCGCTCTAGGCTGGCGTGCGGCACGGAGCGCCCGCAACCGCGCTGGTCGAACAGCACGATGCGATGGCGGGCGGCATCGTGATAGCGGCGCATGCTGGCGTTACAGCCCCCACCAGGACCGCCATGAACGATGACGACCGGCTTGCCCCGCGGGTTGCCGCATTCCTCGAAGAAGATCTCGTGTTCCGCATCGACCTTGAGATGCTGTTGGCGATAGGGCTCGATGGGTGGGTAAAGACCGAGCCGCTCACGTGCCGACATCGCTGGTCGTTTCCTCTGTCGCTGCTATCTGCGGCAACGCCGCCGAATTCCCTGCAGTAGTGCGAGTGCGCGCTGAAGGCAAGTTCCCGGCGCCGCGCGCCAGCCATGCCTTCAGGAAGGGCTGCGATTCTTCAGGCGCAGCAGGCGCATCTCGCGATCGTAAACCGTTTCCCCTCCCGGCATACGCATTTCGCGCAACTGTTCGAGCACATTGTGCCTCGCTGCGGGAGCCATGAGACTGCCAACGATTGTGACAAGCATGGCGCAGGGCAAGCCAAGGGTACCGGCAAGAGCGCTTGGCAAGGCGATGGCGCCGGCTTCCGACAGCAGGATGGCCGCGCCCGCAACCAGCAGACCGCTCAGCATGCCCGCCATGGCGCCGAAGGCCTTGGTCCGCCGCCACCAAATGGACAAAACCAACACCGGAAAGCATGTCGATGCGCTCAGCGTCGCGGCCCAAAGGAAGAGCTGCAGCGGATCGGCCGGCGCCGCAATCGCCAGCCAGATCCCGACAAAGGCCGTCGCGGCCAAGGCAAGGCGCGCGCGGCCAAGACGCGCGCGGTCCGATGCAACCTCTACCGGCGAGGCGCGTACCACGTCTTCGGCCACAATTGCCGCCAGTGCGAACAACGACGCCGATAGCGCCGTCAGGGCGGCCGCGAGGGCCCCAAGCAAGCTCAGGTAGACCAGCACCTGGGGATACCCCGCCGCAATCGGCAGGGCAAAGAGGACGGCATCGCGCTCGAAGCCGAAGCGGCCCAGACTCACGGGCTGCGGCCCAGGTTCGATCTGGGCAATGCCGGCCTGCTGCAAGATCTGCATCCACGCCGGCAATTGTTCCGGTGGCTGGCCGACCACCTGCTCGAATAACAGGAAGCGCAGGTAGACTGCGACCGCGGGTAGGGTCAGCAGCACGACCCCGGTGACGAGCACCGCCCAACCCAGCGACTTCCTTGCCTCGTAGACGCCGGGCGTGGTGCCCGACCGCGGCAGCAGGACGGGCGAGGCGGCTATGCCGGCCGCCATCACCAGCGATGCAAGCACGAACCCGATGGGGCCGACGTTTCCGAACGATTGCACAAACCTCTTGGCCAACGCCTCCATGCCAGCCCCGGCCAGGTCGAGCGCCAGCGGTGGGGCGATGAGGATCGGGACATTCCGCATCATCTCCATCCGCGTCAGGACCCGAAGGGTATTGCCGTGTGTCATTTGCGGCAGCGGCAGATTGGACGCCATCAAGGCAAAAATGGTGGCTGGAACGGCCAGCGCCAACAGCGCCGTGATGGCCTTGGCAACGCTCGACCAGGTCAGCGAGCGCATGCCACCGGCGGCCAGCACCGCGGCGACGAGTGCGATGAGGACGGCCGACATTAAGTGCTCAGGCTGACCCAGCAACCAGGCGCAAGCGTAGGCGGCAAAGCGAGTCTCGGCGATCAGCACCAGTAAGATCGGAGGACATAGAACCGCCGCGGCGACGACGCGCACTGCGCGGCTGTCGAACCGCCGGCCGAGGAAGGCGGGAACCGTGTAGGTGCCAAATTTCCGCACGTAGGGGGCGAATAGCACCGCCATGAACACCAGCCCGGCGCACCATCCAATGCTCAGGCACAGGGCATCGAAGCCGGCGATAAACAGCGCGCCTGTGAGCCCGAGGAAGCCCGCCCCGCCCAGCGCCGCGACCCCGAGCACGAGCCCGTTGAAGAACGCGGGAACTCTGCGGCCGGAAGCGAAGTAGTCGTGTGGCTCGCGCGCGCGCGCGTTGAAGCCGATCGCCGCATAGAGCGAAAGAGGCGCCGCAAACATCAAGGCGCGCAACAGGCCGTCCGCCACCCCAAGCTGCTCGAACATCAACGCCATCAACACCAGCGCCACCAGGGCCGCCGTGAAAATGCCGAAGTAGGTGCCGAGGCGCGGATTGACTAGCCGGGTACTCGAAGTAAACGCCATGCCAGTTAGAAGTCCTCGTGCGCCCCGTGCCAGTGGTCGATGGCGTCCTGCCGATTGATGAACACGGCAACCGTGATGAAGGCAATCACCATCAAGCCGTGGCAGGCGAGAAAATACCCAAGCGGCATGCCGAGGATCCGCTTGTCATTGAAGGCATCGGCGTAAATGGGAAGAATGACCATGGCCAGCAGAAACGGCAGCAGGCTGGTCAGCATCTGCACTTTGGTGTGGCGCCAGTAAGCTTTGCGCTCGTTGCGCTCGATCATGATGTTGGCTCGTCGTGAACGCCGGAAAATGGCGGCTTGGCCCTACCGGCCGTGTGAGACTGCTTGCGATTCGTGGTTCAAGTGAGGCGGTTGGCACCCGCACCGGCGCGGCGGCGGCCGGGGCGGGTTAGGGATAAATGCACCACACAATTAGCCAATTCGCCAAGAAAACGCTAGATTGCCGAGCAGCTTGCCGAAGCGGCCGAAGGGTACGACGCTCCGTTTCGCAGGCTCGACGCGTAACGGATCCAGAGATGGCCGCCTACAAGTTCATCATCGTCGATGACCACCCATTGTTTCGAGGGGCGCTGAACCAGGCCCTGCAAGCCTCGTTCGAGAACGCCCACGTGCAGGAAGCCGGCTCCCTCGACGAGCTCACCGATCGGCTTGCCGCAGGTGGTGAGATCGATCTCATTTTGCTCGACCTGACGATGCCGGGGGTCCACGGGGTCTCCGGCCTGCTCTATCTGCGGGCCCAGCATCCGGAGGTCCCCGTGGCGATCGTGTCGGCCAGCGACGACCCCGGCACGATCCGACATTGCCTGGATTGCGGGGCCTCGGGATTCATCCCCAAATCCCAGCCCGTGGAACGCATCCGGGACGCCATCCGTAGCATCATGGATGGCGAAATTTGGCTGCCCGCAGACGTCGACCTCAGCCAACCGGTCGGTGAGTCAACGGAGCTGGTGGCGCGTTTGTCCACCCTTACGCCGCAGCAGGTGCGCGTCCTGATGATGCTTGGGGAAGGTCTTCTCAACAAGCAGATCGCCTTTAAGCTCAATGTCTCGGAAGCGACCGTCAAGGCCCACGTCTCAGCCATTCTGCAGAAGCTCGGGGTCGATAGTCGCACGCAGGCGGTGATCGCGATCAACAGAATCAGCGGCAGCAACGACTGGCGCGCGCCCAATTGAGCGGATCGCCTTGCTCGCTGATGGCCGACCGTTGTTTCAGGCTCTGGCCACAGGCGCCAAGCGCGCCTTGCAAGCAATGGCCCGCTCAATCATTCGGCGGCAATGGCGCGCCGGGCCGTGAGCTGGTGCATCAGGGCGCGCAGCGCCGCCGCCTTCAGCGGTTTGCGCAAGAAGGCGTAGCCCCGCCTGCGAATTTCGCGTTGCACCTCGGGCGTGTGGTCAGCAGATATGATAATAACCGGCGTGTGCGTGCGCTCGGCCGTGCGAATGGCGGCGACGGCATCAAGGCCGGTGCCGCTGTCGAGGTGATAGTCGGCCAGGATGATATCGGGCTTGGTATGACCGGGTTGCAGCCGGTCGATGGCTTCTGCGGCATTTTGAGCCGTTATGACCTTGCAGCCCCAGCCGCTCAACATGACGCGCATGCCGTCGAGGACCGCCCGTTCATTGTCGATGCAGAGCACGTTCAGGCCGGCGATCCGCCCGGCCGAGACGGGCACCGGTGTCGGCTCGACCACACCGGGCGCCGCACGCGGCAATTTGACCGAAAAGATTGAGCCTTTGCCTGGTACCGAGCGCAGGTCCACCTGGTGACCCAGCACCTTGCCGATGCGCTCCACGATCGACAGGCCCAGTCCGAGCCCTCGCACCGAAGCGGCCGTTTCCTCCAAGCGCTCGAATTCCCTGAAGATGACGGCGCGCTTGCTTTTTGGAATGCCCGGACCCGTGTCGCATACCTCCACGGTAAGTTCGCTCCCGTGTCGGCGCACGCCCAGCAGGACCTTGCCCTTCGGCGTATACTTGATGGCATTGGCCAGCAAGTTCTGCAAGACGCGCCGCAACAGGCGACGGTCGGTGCGCACCCACAATCGCGTCGCCACCACGCGCAATTCCAGCTCCCCCTTTTCGCGCGCGAGCGGGGCAAATTCCACTTTCAGGCGCTCGAATACCTCATCGAGGGGAAAGGACGTGATATCCGGTTCCAGTCGGCCGGTATCGAGGCGTGAAATCTCGATCAGAATGTTCAAGATCTCCTCGACCGCCTCGAGCGAGGCATCGATGTTGCGAACGAGCTGGGCCTCGCCGCTCGCAAGCTCACGTTCGACCAGGCTGGTGACGTAGAGCCGCGCCGCGTTGAGCGGTTGCAGAACGTCGTGGCTTGCGGCCGTAAGGAAGCGGGTCTTGTCGAGATTGGCTTCGTCAGCCTTGCGCTTGGCGATGGCAAGGGCCTGGTTGACTTCCGTCAGTTCGGCGGTCCGCTCCCGCACGCGGCGTTCCAGCGTCTCGTTGGCGCGCGCCAGCGCCTCGGAAGCGGCGACCCGCTCGGTGATGTCCGAGTAGGTGGTAACGATGCCGCCCTGCGGCAATGGATTGGTGCGAATCTCCAGGATGCGACGGCCGTTGTCGAACTGCTCCTGGAAGGTTTCCTTTGATAGTACCAGCTTGGCAAGCCGATCGGCGGTGAGCTTGTTCACGTCGCCTGCGCCGAAGTCGCCACGTTCCGCGCAGGTGAGCAAAATGCGATCCAGCGGTGTGCCGACGCGACCCAGCTCCGGCGGCAAGTTGAGCAGCTCGCGAAATTGCCGGTTCCAACAGATCAACCGCATGTCCTTGTCGAACACGCTGAGCCCATGGCGCACCTGGTCCAACGCCGATTGCAGCAGGTCGCGGTTGTACTGAAGCGCTTCGGAGGCATCATCGAGCAGCCGCAGGGCGGATTGGCTGCCGACGTCGCCCCGGCGCAGCAGCAGCGAAAGCACCAGTCGCGCCGATGCGGCCCCGATGGCACTGGCCAACAGATGCTCCGTGAACCGCAACAGATGGATGTCGGCTTCCGCTTCCGGGGATAGCGGTGCGTTGCGGCTCTCCGCATATTCGGCGAACGAGCGTTCGGCGCGTTCGGCGCCCAGATAACGCGCCACCGCATGCTGGAGATCGCCCGCCGTCACGGACGTGCGCCAGAGGCGAAACGAGGGCGCGATCGGCGGGCGCGGCAAGTCGTCCTGGACGAAAACGTGCGCCTGCAGCCGCTCGACCGGCTCGGGTGCCCGCAGCAGCGAGACCGTGACGAACATGAAAACGTTGGCTGCGATGCTCCACAAGACACCGTGCGTTAGCGGCTCGAAGCGCAGGTAAAACAGGGCCTGGGGCGAGAACAGGCTCAAGCCAAAGGGCCCGTCCGACATGATCGAGCGATCCACCCAGCCCGCATCGACGACCCAGGGCAACAGCAGCGTGTAGGCCCATACCACGAAGCCGGCGAGAATGCCTGCAATGGCGCCGCGCGCCGTGGCCTTGCGCCAGACCAGCCCACCAAAGAATGCGGGCGCGAACTGAGCGATCGCCGCAAAAGAGACGAGGCCGATGGAGGCCAGCGCGTGCGTCTGACCCAAGAGGTGATAGAAGCCGTAGCCCAGCAAAATGATGACACAAATGGCGACGCGGCGCACGGCCAGCAACAGCCAGGCCATGTCCTTTTGCCGACCTTTGGCCTCGTCGAGACGCTGGCGCAACACAAGCGGCAGGACCAGGCCATTGCACACCATGATCGCCAACGCCACCGAATCGACGATCACCATGGC
>Ga0075428_100009334_pt1 | contig 10881 bp, 9 predicted proteins | sample RhiMetdeltSRZDD2_FD_75291 | JGI IMG/M metagenome (GOLD analysis project Ga0075428, IMG submission 75291) | Populus rhizosphere microbial communities from Tennessee, USA - Rhizosphere MetaG P. deltoides SRZDD2 | ecosystem: Host-associated > Plants > Roots > Rhizosphere > Soil | place: USA... | reverse complement strand
TTGTACCACGCGGGATCGTTTGGCGCTCTTTGGATCATCCGTCCGCCGGTGTCGACCGGCATCGCATCGGCGAAGATCCCGCGCGGACCGTCGACCGCTTTGATAATGTCCTGCACCGGCAGGTGCCACAGCGCTTTCGACCAGTCCACCGTCGGCATTTGCGGCGCAAGATCGAACATCCTGGCTGCCTGGATCAAATCTTCCTGCGTCGTGTCCTTCGGGAACATCGGCCGCACCTGATTCTGCTGGCCGTAGATCCAGGTGATGAACAACATCTGCATCGCGCCGCCCCGGTACCAATTCCCCTGCTCGAAGTACGGCGCGACCCTGCCGACGCCGGCGCCAAATCCCTGGACGTTCATGGCAGCGTACGCAGGATGGCCCAGCGACGCGACGGCCATCTGGTACTCAGCCGTCGACGAGCAGCCGGTGGTGCCGACCTTTCCGTTCGACCATGACTGCGTCGACAACCACTCGAGCGCATCGTAGCCGTCGGTCTTGGACCCGAGGATGTCGTAGTTGCCTTCGGAGAAGAAATGCCCGCGCTCGTTCTGGACGACGTAGGCGTAACCGCGCTTGATGGCGGTCAACGCTGCCGTCATGTCGGCCGGCACGCGATTGCGGACATCCCAGTAGTTGAAGTTGTACGGCGTCCGCACCCAAATGATTGGGACCTTTCCCGTCGCATCCTTCGGCCGGTAGATGTCGGTCGCCAGCCGGACGCCGTCGCGCATCGGCATCATCACCTTGCGTTCGACGATGGCGAGCGACTGCAGCTCTTTCTCAGTTTCCCAGCGACGCGCCACTTGCTCGGGGCTCAGGGCTGCGCCGGCTTGCGCAAGGACAATTCCCGCGGCCGCCAAGACGGCCAGGAACGTGGCGCTGAGCGACTTCGTCATCGGGTAGGCTCCTTTCCGCATATCCTAACGCGGCTCTACCGCGGCCGTGCGGACAACACGCCGCGCAAGCCGACCCGGCCGATGTCGGCGATACTTTCGTTCACCGTCAAGCAGCGATCGCTCCAGCGCGTGCCCTCACAGAGCTCCCATCGCCCGCCCATGATCCTGACGCTCTGCACGCGGCTGCCAAACGATCCGAGGCTGCTCATCGGACTGGTGAGCTGTCGTGAGCTGCCGCGAAAGTCGGTGCGGTCGAAGAGCACGATCTGCGGTTGCCCGACCGGTGGACGCAGACCTCCGCGTCCGCTGCCGCGAATACGGCGCAGCGACGAGATCTCGTCGTTCCAGCCGCTGCGATCGAGCAGGTCCGGCTCGCTACCCGAGAACACGTGGCAGCGTCCACCGTAGTCGATGTCGATGCAGACTTCCCACATCTCGCCGCGTGCGATGCGCACGCTGGTGATGCGGTCGTTGAGGTTGAACTTGCGAAGGTCGGGCACGTCTTCGCGAAACGTGGCGCTGCGGCCACGAAACTCCCGGTCCTCGAACACGGTGATCCCGACGCCGCCCATCTGCCGATCCTGCACCGGCGCAGGTGGAACGCCAAACCCGCACAGCATGAATGCCATCACAAGAAATGCCGCCGACCGGGGTGCCATGAATGCCTCCCACGAACACTCGCGACTGTAGCATTGTTCCGCTCTGACGCTGTCGCTCATGCGTCGCACGCTCTAAGTGCTATCAATGAAGTCTTTCGAACAACAGCACCATCGCTCGTGCGGTGAGCATGGCGGCCTGCGGCCCTTACCGCGCGCCGGGAAAGCGGCCTACGTCTCGTACTCTGTCGCTCCGCTGAGCGGGCGCGAACGCGGCGACGAGCTTGGCGACGTTGAGCCAGTTGATGGAGGATGGGGATCTCGTAGGGAGCGTTAGGACGTGATAGAAGGGAACGCGTTTGCGGCACTACTTCTGCGTAGAGGACGCGACGGAACACGACAACCGAGAGGACGTCAGCAAATGCGATCAGGCTCGCCGATCACCGTAGATGTCGTCACCGACGTCACCGAGGACGTCATTGCCGCCATGACACACCTCTTGCCTCAAGTGTCGGCGTCCGCCGCCATTCCCTCGCGTGAGCAACTCCACGAGATCGTGAGCGCGAACGCCACGTCACTGCTCCTCGCCCGTCTCGATGGGCACGTCGTCGGCATGCTCACGCTGGCTTCATTTCGTATTCCGAGCGGCGTGCGAGCGTGGATCGAGGATGTCGTTGTTGACACGGCGGCCAGAGGGAGAGGCGTCGGCGAATTGCTGACAAGAGCGGCTATAGAGATTGCCGTGTCGAAGGGTGCGCGGACTGTGGAGCTGACGTCACGACCCGCTCGGGAGGCCGCGAACCGCCTGTATAGCCGACTGGGTTTCCAGCCTCGCGACACGAATGTTTATCGCTATACGGTTAGTTCATGATGATCTGCGGGTCATTCGAGGCGTGCCAAGCTTCGAGGTCTTCTAACGCCGTCTGTCGACAGCGGATCGCCACCGATCTCGAAAACCTGTTTCACCACGGGCGGCTAGGCGACAGGCGCTTTACCTTCTGCCTTCTGCCTTCTGCCTTTTGCCTTTTGCCTTCTGCCCTCTGCCTTCTGCCTTCTGCCCTCTGCCTTATCTAAAGCCTTTTTGCAGCTTCTCCAACTCCGCACTCCCCGGACACAGCTCTTCGTAGGGCAGGTGGGCCAGCGGGGTCTCGACGGTCTGATTCTGCTCGTGGAGGTCGTTCGAGCTGGGCGACAGGTAGAGGAGCCCGGTCACAACCTCCCCTTCTTTCTGCGCCTCGCGGATGTAGGTGTACGAGCGATCGCGATCGGTGGTGTCGTAGTCGTCGGTCACCTTGCGCAGCCGCACCGTGCTGCCGTCGTGTAGCGTCACCGTTCGCACGGTACCCGGATCGTACGCAGTCGTGATCGCGCCGGCGGGGAGCACAAAATCGGCCTGGACGACCTCGACGTTCTTCTCGCGTGTGTATGCGTAGCTCTTGGTCGATCCCTCGTGATCGTTGAAGGTGACGCACGGCGAGATGACGTCGACAAACGCGAAGCCCTTGTGCGCGAGGCCGGCCTTGAGAATCGGGACCAGTTGTCCTTTATCCCCCGAGAAGCTGCGCGCCACGAACGTGGCGCCAAGAGTCAGCGCCAGCAAGCAGCCATCGATCGCGTCCATCGTGTTCGCCTCTCCCTTCTTGCTCAGGGAGCCGGGATCCGCAGACGCCGAGAACTGGCCCTTCGTCAACCCGTACACGCCGTTGTTCTCGAGCACGTACAGGACGTTCACGTTGCGGCGAATCGCGTGGCACAACTGACCGAGGCCAATCGACAGCGAATCACCATCCCCGGAGATGCCTATGTAAATGATGTCGCCGTTCGCGGCGTTGGCGCCCGTCACGAGCGCCGGCATGCGGCCGTGGACGCCGTTGAAGCCGTGCGCCTCGCGCAGGAAGTAGGCGGGCGTCTTTGACGAGCAGCCGATGCCCGACAGCTTGGCAACCTTGTGCGGCGCGATCGACAGCTCCCAGAACGCCTGGACGATGGCCGCGGTGATCGAATCGTGGCCGCAGCCGGCGCAGAGCGTCGTGATGGCGCCCTCGTAGTCGCGGCGCGTCAGGCCGAGCGCATTCTTCTGCAGCGCGGGATGATGAACAGGCGGTTTGGCGATATAGGTCATGCCGCTTTCTCCAGGCGGGCCTTGACGCCGGCAATGACGTGATGCGCGCTCAACGGGAACCCTCCGTAGTAGCGCACTGATTCGAGCTTCGCCGGCGCGACGACGGCCTCGAGCAACAGCAGGCTGCGAAGTTGGGCATCGCGGTTCTGCTCGACCACGAACGTGATCTCGTGGGACTCGACGAACGCCCTCACCTCGTCGCCGAACGGGAAGCCGCGGACGCGCATGTAGTCAAGGCCGATGCCCTCACGTTCGAGTTGATCCAGCGCCTCGCTGCAGGCCGCCTGGCAACCGCCGATGGTCAGCAAGCCGAGCTTTGCGCCCGGTGACGTCTTGACGATCGGCGCCGGCACTGCGCGAGCGGCCCGCTGAATCTTGCGATCGATCCGATCCAGCACGTCGACGTATTCGTCGCCGTCTTCCGTGTACGCACCGTAGCGGTTGTGACCCGATCCTCGAGTGAAGTAGGCCCCCTTCGCGTGGACGCCGGGCAGCGTGCGATACGGGATACCGTCGCCATCGACGTCGAGGTAGCGCGAGAAACTTTTGAGCTCGTCCAGTTCTGCGGCGCTCAGCACCTTGCCGCGATCGGGACGGTAGCGATCGTCCCAGGTGAGCTTCGGCACCATCCAGTCGTTCATGCCGATGTCGAGATCGCTCAACACGAACACGGGGGTCTGGAAACGCTCCGCGAGATCGAACGCGGCCGCGGAGAACTCGAACGCCTCGCGTGGATCTGCCGGATAGAGGCAGATGTGACGCGTGTCGCCGTGCGAGGCATAGGCGCACAGCATCAGATCGCCTTGTTGCGTGCGCGTCGGCATGCCGGTCGACGGACCGGCGCGTTGCACGTCGAAGATCACGGCCGGCACCTCGCCGTAGTAGGCCAGCCCGATGAACTCGTTCATCAGCGAGATGCCTGGACCAGCGGTGGAGGTGAACGCCCGCGCGCCGGCCCACGCGGCCCCAATCACCATGCCGACAGCGGCAATTTCGTCCTCGGCCTGGAGGATCGCAAAGCGGTTGCGCTTGGTGGCAGGATCCCGCCGGTACTTCATGCAGAAGCTCTTGAACGCTTCCATCAGCGACGTGGCCGGCGTGATCGGGTACCACGCACCAACCGTCGCGCCGGCGTAGAGGCACCCCAGCGCCGATGCGGTGTTGCCATCAATCAGGATCGCATCCTGCGTCTTGTCCATGGCCTCCAGATGGATCGGCAACGGACACGGGAAGTTCGCGCGCGCGTAGTCGTAGCCAAGATTGACCGCCTGCTGGTTCGAATCCATGAGGGCGGGCTTTCTCGAGTACTTCTCGGTGAGCAGCGCCTTGATGATCTCGGTGTCGATCCCGAGGAGCGCCGCCAGCGCGCCGGCATAGGCGATGTTCTTCATCAGGATGCGCTCGCGCGGCCCCTTGAATGCCGCGTTGCACATCTCGGCGAGCGGAATGCCCAGGTACGTCACGTCCGGCCGCGTCAAACGCGGATCGAGCGGCCACGTCGAGTCATACAGCAGCCAGCCCCCGCCACGCACTTCCTGCACATCTTTCTGATAGGTTGCGGGGTTCAACGCGACCATCAAATCGAAATTCGGCGTGCGCGCGGTGTATCCGCGCTTGTCGACGCGGATCTCGTACCACGTCGGCAGGCCCTGGATATTCGACGGAAACACATTCTTCCCCGTCACCGGGATGCCCATGCGGAAGATGGCCTGCATGATCAGGCCGTTCGCCGAGGCCGAGCCCGTGCCGTTGGCCGTGGCGATTTTGAAGGCGAATTCGTTGGTTTGGGGCATAAACAAGAAGCCAGCTGGCAGCTGGAAGCCTCACACTGCCGTCAGCGGAATCACCGTCGCTCCCGCGTAGGGAATCTGCAGCAGGAACTTCCGCATATCCCACGCGTACGTCGGACATCGCTCGGCGCAGAGACCGCAGTGGAGACAGATGTTCTCGTCCTTGATCATCACGCGGCCGGTCTGCTTGAGCTGACCTGACACGAAGAGCGACTGATCAAGGTTATCGGCCGGCGCGGTGAACCGGGCTCGCAGCTCGGGTTCGTCCGCGTTGGGCGTGATCGACAGGCAGTCGACGGGACAGATGTCGATGCACGCATCGCACTCGATGCAGAGCGAATCGATGAAGTGCGTCTGAATGTCGCAGTTCAAACATCGTTCGACTTCGGCACGCGCCTGCTCCGCGGTGAAGCCCTTCTCCACCTCTGTCGACATGCTCGCGAATCGTACGGGCAGCTCGACGTGCATCATTTTCTGTCGCTGCGCCGTGCTGTAGTTGTTGCTGTAGGCCCACTCGTGCAGGCCCATCTTCGTGCTCGTCAGCGACATCCCCTGCGGTGGCCGCTCGGTGAGCGGCACGCCCTGGCAGTAGTTATGGATGGAGATCGCGGCCTGATGGCCGTGTTCCACCGCCCAGATGATGTTCGCCGGACCAAACGCCGCGTCGCCGCCGAAGAACACGCCGGGCCGCGTCGACATGAACGTCGTCTTGTCCACAACCGGCATGTCCCACTTGCCGAACTCGAGACCGATGGTGCGCTCGATGAAGGGGAAGGCGTTGTCCTGTCCGATGGCGAGCACCACGCTGTCGCACGGCAGGATTTCGCGGCCGATGACTTCCTGCACCAGGCCCTTCGGCGTTTCCGTCGAGCGGAACTTGTCGAACTCCATGCCGGTCAGGATGCCGTTTTCGATGATGAAGCGTACGGGCTGGAGGTTTTCGATGATCTCGACGCCTTCTTCCTCGGCATCTTCCAGCTCCCAGGGCGAGGCCTTGAAGTACTTGCGAGTCTTGCGCGCGATCACTTTGACGTCGGTGGCGCCCAGACGCTTCGACGAGCGGCAGCAATCCATCGCGGTGTTGCCGACGCCGATGATGAGGACGCGCTTGCCGATCGATTCCACATGGCCGAAATGAATCGACTCGAGCCACTCGATGCCGATGAAGATCTGATCTGTGTCGTGGCGGCCGGGAATATCGAGCTCTTTGCCTTTGGGAGCGCCGCTGCCGACGAAGACCGCGTCGAACTCGGCGCTGTCGAGCAGCGCCTTCAAGCTCTCGACGGGCGAGTCGTAGCGGACCTCAACCCCCATGTCGATGATGTAGCGAATCTCCTCATCCAGCACCTGCTCGGGCAGGCGGAACGCGGGGATGTTGATGCGCATCAGCCCGCCGGGGCGCGGCAGCTTTTCGAGGATCGTCACCTCGTAGCCGAGCGGCATGAGGTCGTTGGCGACGGTCAGCGAGGCCGGTCCGGCGCCGATCAGGCCGATTTTCTTGCCATTCTTCTGCGTTGGCGCCGTCGGCAGCAGGTGCTGCACCTCGCCGCGATGATCGGCGGCGACGCGCTTCAGCCGGCAGATCGCCACCGGTTTGCCGTCGACGCGGGTGCGCCGGCAGGCCGGTTCGCAGGGGCGGTCGCACGTGCGTCCGAGGATGCCGGGGAAGACATTCGACGCGCGGTTGAGCATGTACGCGTCGGTGAACTTGCCTTGCGCGATGAGCCGAATGTACTCCGGCACGTTCGTGTGAGCCGGGCAGGCCCACTGGCAGTCCACGACCTTGTGGTAATAGTCCGGATGGCCGACGTTTGTAGGGAACATCCCGGTTCATTATAGGGGTCAGGCCGTGAATTGGTGAATGGGGTCAGGCTGTGAACGCGTGAATTCACCAATTCACGGCCTGGCCCCGTTCACCAATTCACGGCCTGACCCCTGCTATGATCACCTCATGACTTGGCGACAGCGTTTCGCGTGTATCGTGGTCTTGATTGCCTCAGCCGCAGCCCTTCCGGCCGTGGCTGCTCAGGCGCAGAAGCAGAAGAAGCCCGCCGCGCCGGCACCGGTGGACGTCAAGGTCTATCTCACGCCGACGTGCGGCTGCTGCGGGATCTGGGCGGACCATATGTCCGCGGCCAAGTTCAACGTCACGCGCGAAGTGACCCGGGACCTGCAGGCCGTTCCCGTTCGCCAACGCGTACCCGCACAGCTGCAAACCTGCCACACGGCGGTCGTCGGCAACTACATCGTCGAAGGCCACGTGCCAGCTGACGTCGTGCGTCAGATGCTCAAGGAAAAGCCAAACATCGTCGGCATTGCCGTGCCAGGCATGCCGATGGGCTCGCCGGGCATGGAAGGCCCGAACCCGCGCTCGTACTCAATCATCGCCTTTCGTGCCGACGGAACGACGTACGAGTACGCTCGTCGTTGACAATGGGCGCGTGCGCGCATCTATTTTCGCGCCTGCGCGTACTCCACCGCCCACTTGCGCAGATCCTGGTTGGTCTGGCCGAGGGCTTCCGCTTCCTTCACGGCTTTGTCGGCATCCCACTTGTCGATCGCAATGCGCTTGATCAGCCACATCGTCGCCGCCCGGTTTCCACCGCCGCAGTGAATGAAAGCGGGTTCGGCGCCCTTTGTGGTGATGGCCTTCAGGAACTGCTCCGCGGCGGCAGGATCGGGCTTGCCGGCGAAGGGCACGTGGTAATACTGCAGCCCCGCGGCCTTCGCGGCGGCTTCTTCCTTCTCCACCTCGGCGCCCTGCTCCGTCGCGAGGCGTAGATTGATCACCGAGACAAAGCCCATCTTCTTAATCGCGGGCAGCGCTTCCGCGCCGGTCGCACCGGCGCAAGCGACCGTCGTCTTCAGCCGCGCGAAGTTGCGGACTCCCGGGATTTCTTCCTTGGTGACCTCTTGCGCTGCTAGCGCAACGGCGGTCACGCACATGGCCGCGCCCAGCGCAAATGCATACAATCCAGAACTCATCGAACTCGCCTCCTTGAAAACTCGGACAGCTTATCCGAGTGCGACGTCCAGGACCATCATCACCGCGAAGCCGACGATGGCACCAGAGGTTGCGATATCGGGATGCCCGCCGGTTTGCGATTCGGGAATGACTTCCTCCACCACGACAAAGATCATCGCGCCCGCGGCAAACGCCAGCGCATACGGCAGAACAGGACGCATCACGAGCACTGCAGCGGCACCCAGAACGCCGGCAATCGGCTCGACCCAGGCGGTCATCTGGCCGTAGTAGAAGCTGCGCGTGCGGGAGAGCCCTTCACGCCTCAACGGGACCGAGACCGCGGTCCCTTCGGGACAGTTCTGGAGACCGATCCCGAGCGCCAGCGCGATGGCGCCGCCGAGCGTTGCGGTGCCGTAACCAGCTCCCACGGCGCCAAACGCCACGCCGACTGCCAGCCCCTCGGGAATGTTGTGAAGCGTAATGGCCAGAACGAGGAGCGCCGTGCGATGCCACGTCGTGGGCATCCCTTCAGCCGCGGAATCTGGCGCGTAGAGGTGGAGGTGCGGCAGGAGCCAGTCGGCGAGCCGCATGGCGGCCGCACCGGCGACGAAGCCAACGAGCGGCGGCACCCATTTGACGAGGCCCATCTCTTCAGAGAGCGTGATCGATGGCGCGAGTAACGACCAGAATGACGCGGCGATCATGACGCCCGCCGCGAACCCGAGCGCCGCATCGAGCAACCGTCGATCGACGTTCTTGAAGAAGAAGACGACGGCGGCACCGAGCGCCGTCATGCCCCATGTGAACAGCGTTGCGAGGAAGGCCTGCGCGATCGGATTCAGCCCGGCAAACCACTCAGCCACGGTGCCATCTTAAATTACATCCTCGTCACGCATCTCCAAGTCCTGCAATCCTTTCGATGACGTCGCCACGGAATGGGCCTGATTTTCGGCCATTTCGTGGCACACGTCGTGCCTCGGTCATCATCTGCCATTTTTGGAGGTGGCGCACCGTGTTGACCCTCCTTGTGTTGCTCGTGATCGGTGGCTACGCAATCTACGTGTTGAAGCCGGAAGAACGTTTACGGCTCGTCCGCAGCGCTCAAGGTGCGGGCCTTTCCGGGCTCAAGACCGCTCTCGATGGCCATCACACGCCCGAGCCGTTCCGCGACGCGCTGCGCGCGCGGACGCCGTGGGCATACGTGACGGGCGCCATCGTCTTCATCAATTTTACGCTCTTCATCTTCATGAGCGCTGGCAGAGGGGCATCTGGTGAAACGGACGCGCTGCTGGGCTGGGGCGCCAACTTCGCACCGCTGACCACCAATGGTGAATGGTGGCGGCTGGCCACGTCAGTGTTCCTGCACGCCGGTTTCTTTCACATGCTGATGCACGTGATCGGCCTCACGCAGGCCGGTATCGTCATGGAACGCATGTTGGGTCATCTCGCTGTCGCGACGGTGTATGTCGCAGCCGGACTGTTCGCGAGCGTCGAAACGGCTTCCACGAACCCGATGACGATCGCGAGCGGCTCGACAGGCGCCGTGTTTGGCATTTACGGGCTGGTGATTGCCGCGCTGATGTGGAGTCTTCTGCAACGCTCACCAAGCGAACCATCGCTGCTTGGTGATTTGCGAGGCTCACTGGGTCTCAGTCAGGCATCACCTGAGCCCTACGTACACCCGATCCTCCGCGCGTCCGAAGCCGAAACATCAGCGGATCCCGCCGCACTGGCGAAGCTTCCCAAGTTCACGCTCAGGGCGCTGATCGGGCTCGCGGCGCCGATGGGCATCTTCGTCTTCTACGCCGCGGCTGCCGGGCTGCTGGATACATCCGCATTGTCGGGGCTGGTGGCAGGTTTTGCCTGCGGCGTCGTGCTGACGCGCAAAGCCAACGAATCCAAGCCGCCCGTGTTTGAGATCGCAGCTGCCGGCGTGGTTGCGCTGATCATGACGGTGGCTTCGGCGGCGATGCTGAGCGGCGTAGCAGATGTCCGTCCGGAGATTGCGAAGGTCATCGCGCTCGAAGACAAAACGGCGGTGGCTTACGAAAAAGCCGTCAAGCAGTTCAAGAACGGCTCGATGTCGTCACAAGCGCTGGCGACAATGATCAACCAGACGATCGTGCCTGAGCTTCGGCAGGCGGAGGCGCGGTTCAAGAGCGTGCGCGGCGTGCCCGACGAGCACAAGCCACTCGTCGACAGTGCCGAGGAATACTTCCGTCTGCGCGACGAGAGCTGGCGCTTGCGCGCGGAGGCGCTCACCAAAGCGAACATGAAGGCGTTACGCGCGGCCGATCGTTCGGAGCGTGCCTCGCTCGACGCGTTGCAGCGGATCAGGCCGGTCGAAACGCCTCCTCCGGCCGAGCCCGCGAAGCCGGCCGCCGACGCGAATAAGAAAAAGTAATCAGGGGCGCACCGCGCCTGCAGCCGTCACGCGAAGCACACCTTTCATCGTTGGATGGTAGGTGCAGACGTATGGGAACTCGCCCGCAGCCGCAGGCGTGAACTG
>Ga0075428_100009332_pt1 | contig 10882 bp, 9 predicted proteins | sample RhiMetdeltSRZDD2_FD_75291 | JGI IMG/M metagenome (GOLD analysis project Ga0075428, IMG submission 75291) | Populus rhizosphere microbial communities from Tennessee, USA - Rhizosphere MetaG P. deltoides SRZDD2 | ecosystem: Host-associated > Plants > Roots > Rhizosphere > Soil | place: USA... | reverse complement strand
GGCCGCGAACTCCAGCAGGTTGAGCGCCGCCCTGGCGTCGCCGTTGGCGAAGCGCGCGATCGCTGCGACTGCCGCATCGGACACGGCGATGTCAGGCCCGCCGAGGCCGTGCTCGCGATCCGCAATCGCGCGCCGCAGGATCCGGTCGATCGCCGACTCGGAGAGCGGCGCGAGCACGAAGACCTTCGACCGCGACAACAGCGCGGCGTTGACCTCGAAGGACGGGTTCTCCGTGGTCGCGCCGATGAGGACGATGTCGCCGGCCTCGACGCGCGGGAGGAAGGCGTCCTGCTGCGCCTTGTTGAACCGGTGGATCTCGTCGACGAAGACGATCGTGCGCCCGCCCTTCTGCCGCCGACGGTATTGCGCGGCAGCCATCACTTCCTTGATCTCCTTGATGCCGGCCATCACGGCGCTGAACGGGACGAAATGCGCGTGCGTCACCTCGGCGATGATCCGTGCCAGCGTCGTCTTGCCGGTCCCCGGCGGCCCCCAGAAGATCAGCGACTGCAGGAGGTCGCGCTCGATCGCCTCCCGCAGCGGCTTGCCGGGCGCGAGAATCTCCTCCTGCCCGACCATGTCGTCGAGGGTGCGCGGACGCATGCGCTCGGCCAGCGGCGTCCCGGCCGGGTCGGCAGCCGGGCTCTCTCCGTGTGATGGCGGATCGTCGAAGAGGGAAGGGGGCATTTATCGCCTTTGCCGTCTCGCCGCGTAAACGAGGATCGCGCCCGCGACGGCGACGTTCAACGACTCGACCTGCGGCGCCATCGGCACGGTGACGCGCTCGTCGCAGGCAGCCAGGATGGGCGTATCGAGCCCAGGTCCTTCGCCGCCGACGACCAGACCGACGTGCCCGGACCAGTCCACGGCGTCTGGATCGCGTCCGTCCCTCGGCACCGCGGCGACGACGCGCGCGCCGGCGGTGTGGAGGCAATCGACCGCCTCGGACGCCGTGAGGCCGGCAACCAGCGGCAGACGCAGCGCGCTGCCCATGCTGCCGCGCAGCGACTTCCACGAGAACGGATGCGCCGCACCCGATCGTCCGGACGTGCATACGAGCATGCCGGTAACGCCGCCCGCCTCAGCCACACGAACGAGGGCGCCGAGATTGCCGGGATCCTGCACGTCGACCGTCGCGAGCGTGAAACCTTCGGCATCCTGACAGATGCCATGAGTCGACGATGGCTCCCGAGCCACGATGGCAACGATCCCGGACGGCGTCCTCACCGGGCTCATGGCGTCGAAGATCTGGTCAGCGGCGACGATGACGTCGACGCCGCGACGCTCGAGCGCGTCGGCCAGCCGGCGTTCTTCGGTGTCGGCGTCGAGACGGGACGACGCCACGGCCGCGATCTCGAAGCGCACGCCGACCTCGAGTGCCTCGTGGACCAGATGCGCACCGTCGAGCAGGAGTCGCGTGCCGCTCGAGTCGGGCTCGTTCGCCAGCGCGCGGAACGACCGCACGGCGTCGTTCTGCCGGCTCGATACGCGTCTCATCACCGCAACGAACCAACCAAGGGCTTCGCCCTGAATACCCCGGCAGAGCCCTCGGCTGGTTGACAGCGTCTATTTGGCGCGCCTTGCCCTTCGACTGTGCTCAGGGCTGTCCCGAGCATCGTCGAGGGACGCACGCCTGCGACTGCGATGCGGGTCCGGCGCAACGAGCAGGAGATTCTCGTAGCGGGCCGCATCGCGGTCCAGCATAACAGAACGTTCAAGACACAATTCTAGGGTTGGTATCGCGTGCAGCGGATTCAGAAGGTCTATCGCGAATCGCGCTGCAGGCCCTTGAACAGGACAATGTCCGTGGTTGTCGTGGCGCGTGCGATGGCGAGCCGCGTGCCGTCGCGCGACCAGGCGAAGTCGAGAATCTCACGGCCGTCAGTGAACGACGTCAGCGCTCGAGGTGCCGCGCCGTCGAGCAGCTGCACCCAGATGTTCGAATGGGGCCGATCTCGCACATACGCAACGCCGCGTCCATTGGGAGTCCATCGGATTCTCCCTCCCTGTCCCATCGACACGTTCAGGCCCTGAGCCGTGAAGCGCTGCTGATTCGCGCAGCTCGGCAGGCGACACACGACGATCGCGGATTGATTCTGCCGGTCGATCGAGACGAACGCGAGCCAGTTTCCGTCGAACGAGACATCGGGGGTCCGCGCGCCCCCTTCTACGATCAGCGTTACCTGGCCACCATCGATCGGCGCCATCCACACCCCCGGCTTGTTGGTGCTGCCGGATACGTAGATCACGTTCCGGTCGTCTCGCGTGATAACCGGCCAGGTGGCGTCACCGGCCAGCCGTGTGGGATGGCCGCCGTCGATGTCCGATCGCCAGAGCGTGTTCAAGGTGCTCTGCGCCCGCGATGAGTAGACGATCAACCGGCCGTCGGACGTGATCGCGGGCGCGTCCGCGTCGGTGACGATCTCCCTGGGCGCCGCCGCGCCTGGCTCGAACGCGAGGAGTGCGAGCCCGCCGCCCGAGCGCCCGGTGTACACGAGTGTGTCGCGGGCCCATGCCACACTCGAGCCGTTTGCGACCATCGGACGCGCTGCCGACGATACGGCGTCGCTTCCCTTGTTCCCCTCGGCATCGCCAACCCAGATGCCAACGCGCGAGTCCGTCCGCGCCGTGACGACGCTGTCCCGGCTCGCGGTGACGCTGACCCCTTCGTAGCTGCTCAGATCGGCGGTCAGCCGCGACACCTGTCCACTCGGATACGACATCTGCCACAACTGCGCCGGGGCGCCTTGCGCCGGCCGATGGCTCCACATCAACAGCGCCGGACCGAGCCAGGCGCCCGTGCCAGGCGGCGTGAGCGGAACGCTGCTCACCGACCCGTCCGCCACCCTGACGAACATCGTGTAGCCCGTCAGAATCCCGTTGGGAAACCCCACACCGCCCATGGCGATGACGGTGCCGTCGGGCGACCACTCGGGGCGATAGCTGGCGGCCCCTGGAAGGTTCACCACGAAGAATCGTGGCGACGGCGCCAGCTGCACGGCGAGCGGGCGATCGTTCCGGCCGTCGGCGTCGGCGAGCACGAGTTCGGTACGCGAGACTTTTTGATCGCTACGAACGAAGGCCATTCGCTTGCCGTCAGGCGACCAGGCAATCGGTGTGTGCACGTCGTCGATGAGACGCCGTGGATTGCCGCCCAGAAAGGCGACGCGCCACAACGTAAACGCGACACCGGGCGAGGCCTCGACCGTGAGGTAGTCCACCCAGTTGCCGTCGGGGGCCACGGTGACGCCACCGATGCGAACACCCGGCTTCGGAGCCACGATCTGCACGTTGCTTGCGGTCGTCGTCTGTCGGATCCACAGGCTCTCGGCTTCGCCGTCACGCTGGACGTACGCCACATACCGTCCATCAGGAGAGATCGCCGGCAGATCGGCGTTGCCGGTCGTCGTCAACTGAACGACCTCCGCATTCTGGAGCGACACCGAGGCGGGGGGTGGAGTGCGAAGGCCCCCGCGAATCGCGAAGTAACCTGCACCAAGGAGCGCCGCGAGCACCAGCGCGGCGAGTGTCACCGCGGTGCGGTGCCGACGGAACACCGCGGCCAGCACGCGTGCATCGGAGTCGGGCGCTGCCGTCTGGACCGCCGCAACTCTCTGGGCGGATGTCGCGCGAGGCGAGTGCGTGGTCGCTTCCACCATGCTCGCGACGTGAGAACGGCTTGCGTTCTGGTCCCGTCGTACGCGCTTCAACTCCGATAGCATTTCCGCCGCGCTCTGACACCGCAGCTCGCGATCCTTCTCTAACGCCCTCACAATGAGGTGCTCGAGATCCGGAGGCAGATCGGGATTGGCGCGCGCCGGGTTTGGCGTGGGCTTGCCGAGGATCTCGTGGAAGACCGTCGCCGACGTCCCGCCGCCGAACGGCCGCAGACCGGTCGCCATCTCGTACAGCACGACACCGAACGAAAACAGATCGCTGCGCGCGTCGAGCTCCTCACCACGCGCCTGTTCAGGGGACATGTAGTCGACCGTTCCGAGAGACACGCCCGGGCCCGTCAGCCGCGCGTCGGCGGTGCGTGTGGGACCGACGGATACGTTGGGCGCGCGCTCCGGCTCGACCTTCGCGAGACCGAAGTCGAGCAGCTTCGCATGTCCACGCGATGTCACGAAAACGTTCGCCGGCTTGATGTCCCGATGCACGATGCCTTCGCGGTGGGCGGCATCGAGCGCGTCGGCGATCTCGATCGCCAACGAGAGCAGCTCGGTGATGGGCAGCTGCCGCTCGCCGAGGTGGTCGCGCAGCGTGCTCCCCTCCAGCCACTCCATCACGATGAACGGCCGGCCGTTGTGCTCGGCGATCTCGTGGATCGTGCAGATGTTCGGATGATTGAGGGCGGAAGCGGCGCGCGCTTCACGACGGAACCGCTCGATGGCGACATCGCTGGCAAACGTGGCCGGCAAGAACTTCAGGGCGACCTTACGACCGAGATCCAGGTCCTCGGCGAGATACACCACGCCCATACCGCCGCCGCCCAGGAGCGACGCCAGGCGATAGTGGCTGATCGTCTCGCCAGGACCCATTGTGTGGAGAACGTATACTGTGCCCGGTCGAGTTTCAACCTCGAAGCCTGCGTACCTTCGAACATGCCCGGCCGGTCCGAAGCACGCCTCGCCTGATTTCGGAAGAGGACTATGGCGTCCCACGCGGGAGCTCCGACGCTTCACCGGCTTCTGGGGATCGGATTGGTGACGCTTGCCGCCGCCTTCGGCGGGCTCACGTATGCCGGCGTCGCGCCGCTGCTCGAGCGCGATGAAGGGTCGCGGGTGATCGCGTACGTGATGGCGGGGATTAGTCTCGCCGTGTGCGCTGTCGCCCTCGTCTTCGTCAAGCCGCGCGTGCCCGAGCGCAGGGCAGGACAGCCGGTCGAGCAGTACTGGTCGGCTCGAGACGTGACGGAGAAGATCCTGTTGGTGTGGTTCCTTCTGGAAGGCGCCGCCATACAGGCTGCGATCGGGTTTCTCCTGACCGGCGAGCTGGCAACGCTGATCGTCGCGGGAGCGGCGACGGTCGCGTTCTGGCTCTGCGGGCCCAGGGCCTTCGCGGAGGCCTGAGGAAGGTAACGCCTCGAAGGCTCTTCGCCTCCGCGTCCAAAGAATTTCAGATCAGGTCGACCTTGTGTCTCGTACCGTCACGTTGGGTCTCGTGTGCGGAGCGCTGCGAAACACAACAGGACACGATCAAGCAGTGCTTGCAAGAATCAGTGGACTCGAGGACTGTGCTAAAGTCTGAATTCGACGATGAAAGAGCGAATTCTCAAGCGTTTTCAGGAGGAAATCGCCACGCTCGAGCGCGAGCTGAAAGTGGATCTGCCGAAGGAGATCCAGCGCGCGCGCGAGCTCGGCGACCTGCGCGAGAATGCCGAGTACAAGGCGGCCAAGGAGCGGCAGGAGATCATCAACGCGCGGATCGCGATGTTGAAGAAGCGCGTCGGCGAGATCTCGCTGATCAATCTCGATCGAATCCCCCACGATCGCGCTGGCTTCGGGTCCACGGTGCACCTGCTCGACGAGGGCGGCGATACTGTCGTCTACCAGCTCGTGATGCCGGAGGAGGCCGACGTCGAGAAGGGCATGATCTCCACGTCGTCGCCGATCGGCCGCGCCATCCTCAACAAAGAAGCAGGCGACGAGATCAAGGTGACGACGCCCAACGGCAAGCGCCGGTTCGAGCTCGTCAAGCTGACCACCATCCACGACGAGACCTAACCCCGGAGTCCACGTGGGTTGTCATTCTCCGTCAGGACTGGAGCGGCGATTCGGGCGCCGCGTGTGGGCGGGCCGGGCCCTGCCTCCGAATGGCAACCCACGTGAACTCGCGGGATAGCGCGCGAGCGGTTGTGTGAGCGGCAACGCAGGCATGCGCACGGACGTTCGCGACCGGCCGGTCTCCTACTCGCCGGGGCGACGGACGGCGCTCGTCATGTGCGGGACCGGGGCACACGGCGCCTACCACGCCGGCGTCCTGCGGGCGATCCAGGAGGCTGGCGTCAAGATCGATCTGGTGGCCGGGCAGGGAATTGGCGCGGGTGCCGCCGCGCTCGCCGCGATCGACGGCAGCGTCCGTCTCTGGGAGCCGAACGGACTCTGGCGGTCGCGCGGTGCACAGAACCTCTATACCTGGAAGCCGTTGCTGCGCGCGGCAGGGTGGATTGCCGTTCTTCTCGCCGGCGTGCTCCTCGTTCCGCTCCTGGTGCTGGCCGCCGGCGCCCTCGTGTACGCGGTCGGGTTTCTGCTCACGCTGCTCGGCCTGGACGCGGGCGCCGCGGTCATCGCCTCCTGCTCCGCATGGCTGCAGTCGGCGTTTGCCGGAGACGAGCTCCCGCTCATCGTGCCGCGGCTCGCGATGGTGATCGTCGCCGCGCTTGCCATCGTTGCCGGAGGCGGCACGCTGGTGGCACGCTGGCGCCGCCCGATCAAGCGGCGCTCGGCAGGCGGGTGGTGGTGGGAGCTGGCCGGGGCGCCGTTCGACGCTTCGGGTGCGCGTGCAGCCTTCGCCGATCTCGTGTGGCAGCTCATCCGCGGTGCGGCCTCGGCCAGGCGTCCGGCTTCGACGGTCGTGGGCCGGCGTTATGCCGAAGTGCTGGCGGAGAACGTCGGCCAACCCGGCTTCCGCGAGCTGCTGACGCTGGCGACCGATCTGGACGCGCGCCGCGACATGGTGGTCGCGCTGCTGCGCGAGCCGTACCGTCACGATTTCCTGGCGCCCAGGCCTGGTCGCGACCGCCGCGCGGAGGTGCTCGACGTCGCCGGCATCGGCCGCGATCACGCGGTCGACATCATGGCCGCGGCCCTGACCCCGCCGGTAGCCTGCGAGCCGGCGCTCGTCGCGTTTTCCGTCGACAGCTTCTGGCGCGGTGAGACGCACCGTCTGTGCGACCGCCCGGCGGCAATCGCACGGTTGCTCGAAGAAGTTGCAGCCGCGGGAGTGGCGCAGGTGGTGATCGTCACCGCCGTGGCGCTCTCGAGCCAGCCGCACCGGTTGAACCCGCCGAGGCTCGATCCCCGACACCGTCTCGGCGACTTCGTCGTGGCCGCGGAAGCGGCGGCGCTGCGCGATGCGCTCGAGACCGCCCGGCGCGACTTCACCTCGATCTATCTCGTGAGTCCCACCCACAACGCAACCGGCCCCTTCGACTTTGGCGGGGTGTACGACGAAGCGTCCGACCGTCGTCAAAGTCTCGACGAGCTGGTGGAGCGTGGCTACGAGGACGCGTACCGCCAGTTCATCGAGCCGATTGTCGGCGCCAGCGGCGAGCAGCTGGCACGATCGGACACGGGAGAGCTGCGGCTCGGATTCTAGTACCTACCTCACCAACGTGCGTATATGCGGGTTGGTGGCGCAGCGGGTAAGATGTCGCCGTTGCGGTCACTGGGAGGAGCCATGCGGGTAGCCACCTACTCACTCGTCGTCGCGGCAGGAGCGATCCTGTTCGGCCTCACGGTCAGCGCCGGGCAGGCGCCGCCGCCCGTGCCGCCGCCGGCGGCCGCTGCCCCGTCCGATCCGCCGGCCCCCTTCGCCATGCACGTCGTGGCCACCGGCATCCGCGGCGGCTATCAGGTGGTGGCCGCCGACATGAACAAGGACGGGAAGGTCGATCTAATCGGGCTCGGATCCTCCATGACCGAGTTGCTGTGGTACGAGAACCCCGACTGGACGCCGCACGTCATCACGCGCAGCGCGCCGCGGATGATCAACCTCGCGGCCGCGGATACCGACCGCGACGGCATCCCGGAGATCGGTCTCGCGTATGAGTTCAGCACCAGCCCCGCACGAAGCGCGGGCAAGGTGGCCATCCTGCACTCGAATGGCGACCCGCGCGAGCTCTGGACCCAGAAGGAGATCGACGCCATCCCCACGTCGCATCGCGTTCGCTTCGTCACCATCGACGGGCAGCCGATCCTGATCAACGCGCCGATTCTGAGCGCGACGGCGCGCGAGGGCTTCAGCGATCCCGACCACACGTCCACGCCGTTGCGCGCCTATCGTCCGCCGGATTGGAAGGTGGAGACGATCACTGAAGCCAATCAGGGTGTCGTGCACGGGCTGTTCATCGGCGACTGGAACGGCGACGGCCGCGACGATGTGCTGACTGCCGGGTATGTCGGGATCTTCGCGCACAGCCAGGGGCGCGGCGGCGCGTGGACGCGAACGGAAATCGCCAAAGGCGATCCGGCGCCGTGGCCGCAGGGCGGCGCCAGCGACGTGGCCGTCGGCACGTTCAACAAGAGGAAGCTGGTGGCCACCAACGAGCCGTTCCATGGCAACCAGGTCGTCGTCTACCTGGAGACGACCTCGGGGCTCGGCCCGCGCAACGTTATCGACACACGCATCACCAGTTCGCATTCGCTCGTGCTCGTCGACAGCGACGGCGATGGCAACCACGAGATCGTGTCAGGTGGCACCCGCGGCGCGGCGAGAGGCGTCAAACCCGGGGTCTTCTTCTATAAGGCATCGGACCCGTCGGGCCAGACGTGGCAGCGGATGATGCTCGACGCGGGAATCGCAGCCAACAGCTGCGTGACCGCCGACATCAACGGCGATCGCCGGGTGGACGTGGCGTGCATCGACAACAGCGATCCCTGGTCGCTGCGGTGGTACGAGAGCACAGGGAAATAGGGGTCCTTCGCAGCGCCCGGCTTTAGCCGGGCGGACTCCGGTTTCCGGCTTGGGCTTGGGCCTTGGGCTCTGGGCAGGCTTAATTCGTAGCGTCCAGCTTTCCTGGGCGCGCAGAGGAAAACGATGACACGACCTGGACTCGGGATCGTAGTGGCTGTGCTGGTGGCGCTCGGCAGCGCCAGCACCGCGTCGGCACAGGCGACCTGCGACCGGGCGTGCCTGCGGACGATGCTGGATCAATATCTCGCGGCGGTGATCAAGCACGATCCCGCGGCCGCACCGCTCCTCGTCGGGTTCCGCCAGACCGAGAACGCGATCAACGTGCCGCCCGGCGGCGGCGTGTGGAAGACGGTGACCGGTCTCGGCAAGATGCAGCGCCGCTATCTCGACGCGTCCACCGGCCAGGCCGGCTATTACGGTCTCATCGAAGAGAGCGGGAGCGTCGCTCTGGCGACCGTCCGGCTGCGTGTGCAGAACCGGAAGATCAGCGAGGCCGAGTGGTATCTGGCGCGCGAGAACGACCCCGGGCTGAACGGGGCGCGTCAGCCGGGTCGCCCGCCGGCGAATCTGCTCAACCCGACGTACCTGATTGCCAACCCGCCGCCGGATCGGGTAGTGCCGGCAGCGAAGCGGTTGTCGCGCGACGAGCTCATCGCTGTCGTCAACAGCTACTTCGACGCCATCACCTCGCACGACGGCTCGGTGGCGCTCACGCATCCCGGCTGCAGCCGGGCGGAAAACGGATCGCCGGCGCCGGCGGGTCGCTTCCTGCCGCCCGCCAATCCAGCCCCTGCGCCGGCCGCGCCCGCCGCGCCCGCAGCGCCGGCCGCGGGCACGACGCCACCGCCGGGTCCCGGGTCGAACGACTGCGTCTCGGGCCTCCAGAATTTCAACCTGTCGATGGTGGTGGCGCGGCGCATTCCGCTGGTGGACGAGGAGGCGCAGATGGTGCTCGGCATGGCGGTCTTCATCCGCCGTCCCGGCTCGCCCACGCCACGCAACGTGTTCAGCGAGTGGTTCAACGTCGAGGACGGCCGGATCAAGACCATCTACACCTCGATGTTCTATCCGGCGCCAACGCTGGCCGTGCCGAACTGGCCACCCTATGACGGGAACTGGCCGCTGCCTGCGACGATCGTGCCGGCGCCGCAGGCGCCGCCGCAGCCGCAGTCGAAGTAGTGTCCGGCTTTAGCCGGACCGGCGCTCGAACAGAACCTACGCGCCGCTGCTCTGCAGCCGCGCGATCAGCCACGCGCGCGCCACCTTCCAATCGCGCTTGACGGTGATCGCCGACACGCCGAGGACCTGGGCGACCTCGTCCTCCTGAAGCCCGCCGAAGAAACGCAGCTCCACGACCCGAGCCGCCCGTGGGTCGGCCTTTTCCAACTTGGAGAGGACCTGGTCGAGTGCGAGCACGTCCTCCTGTTGTTCCACCGGATTCCAGCCATCGACGGCCGACAGCGTGACCCGCTGCTGCACGCCGCCGCGCTTGTCGGCTACGCGGGCGCGCGCGTGATCGATCAGAATCCGCCGCATCGTCTGGGCGGCGATGGCGAAGAAATGGGCGCGATCCTGAAACGTCACCGGCTCGTTGCCGAGCAGGCGGACGCAGAGCTCGTTGACGAGGGCGTTCGGCTCGAGCGTGTGATCGTTTCGTTCGTGACGCAGGAAGCGGGCGGCGATCCGCTGAAGCTCCGGCTGGACGACGGTGAACAGGCGGTCGCGGGCCTGGTCATCGCCCTGCCGCCAGTCGCCGAGCCAGCCTGTTATCTGCTGCGAGAGGGGTGGCTGCACGCGGCGCCATCATACCCACGCCGAGTGCGGAACGTCACCGCCAGACGTTCCTGTTGCCTGACCTGCCTTGCCTGGCCGACAGGGGGATCCTTCGCAGCGCCCGGCTTCAGCCGGGCGATTTTCTCAGAAGCGAACCATGTGCGACCGTACCGCGGAGGGAAGTTCCACGCGGAGAAGGCGGACCAGCCCGACACCCATGGCGATATACGAGGCCAGGAGCAGGGCCAGGCAGCCGGCGCAAAGAACGGTCGATGCCGCGAGCGGGTGGGTTTCAGGGGCTGTGGTCCGCATGGCAGTTCTCCTCTCACTGGCATAAGCGGAAAAACCGCAGGAGGCGTATCACTGACACCCAGGCGGCAGCCGGGGCTGATTCCGCCAACGCCATAGGCGTGTTGCCCGCAGCCGCGTATGATTCGCACCGATCCAGCATCAGCGAGCCAGGTGGCAGGCA